>Ga0180437_10001535_pt1 | contig 39448 bp, 31 predicted proteins | sample SS_ome_4_FD_132410 | JGI IMG/M metagenome (GOLD analysis project Ga0180437, IMG submission 132410) | Hypersaline lake sediment archaeal communities from the Salton Sea, California, USA - SS_3_D_1 metaG | ecosystem: Environmental > Aquatic > Non-marine Saline and Alkaline > Hypersaline >...
AGGCCCTCCCGCCGGAGGTGGATCTGGTGGTGGTAGGGCGCTTCGGACAGCACCGTCGGGATCCGATCGACCTCGGCTCCACCTGCGAGGCTCTGGTGCGGCAGTGCCCGGCCAACGTCCTGGTCACGCGTTCTACCGCCGAGCCCCCTGCCGATTCAGATCAGGACCGGAAACCCCTGGAGTGGGATGCCGACGCCCAGGAACAGCTTAATCGGGTCCCGCCGTTTGCCCGTCCCATGGCCCGTTCTGGAGTGGAAGGCTTGACGCGGGCTAGAGGGGCCGCGCGGGTGACGCTGAAGGATTTTTTGGCGCTGGCGAGCCGACTGGGAATGCCGGTGCCCCAGGCGGATGAAGAGGGTTAGGAGGATTCCATGGATCCATTGACGAAAACGTACTTCGCCCTGGTGTTGGTCTTTCTGGCGCTGTTCGAATTCATCACCGCCATGTACGTGCATGGTAAGAAGGCGCCTCGGCCGCACGGCCCCCTGGTCATGCGCCTGCACCGCATCGGGGGGTATGTGTTCTTGGCCTATTTTGTCTGGATCTCATGGGTTTGTGTGGATCTCATGGGCCGGCTGGCGCAGGTCGGCAAGCCGCTGGATGTACGGGGATTCTATCATGGCTTCTTCGCCATGGTGCTGTTCACCATCCTGCTGCTCAAGATCAGTTTCGCCCGTTTCTACCGCCGCTTTGTTCAGTCCATTCCGGCGCTGGGCATGGCCGTGGCCGGCGGAACCTTGGTGCTGTGGGGGATCGCCGGATGGATGTTCCTCATTCTGCTCCAGAAATAGGCGGCCGGATGCGCCGCCATCGGAAAAAGAAGAACATATAGAACATCACTCCCCATAGGATGGCAGCAAAGATGACCGCCCCGATCTGCCACCCGCTGGGCTGGGGAACATCATAGAGTGCCAGGAAATATGCGTCCCTCGGAATCTCGACATCGAAGCGCTCGCGATAGATATCACGGATCCGATAGGAGAAGGGCTGGCGGGCGAAAGGCCGGATTTTTCCCACGAACTGGGTGATGGTCTTCCAGTCGTCATCCACCTTTTCATAGGTGCGGGCCACCAGGCGGACCCCATAAGGTTGAATCAGGAAATAGGTGTATTCCAATCCATAGCGGCGGTAAATGAAGGCCCGGTCGAAATCCGGCGTCCCCTGCAAAGAGACGAAGGTGGCCCGGGCGAAGCGGCCGGGCGCCAGTTCTCCGTCCCCGCCGATATCCACCGGCTGCCGGGGGCCGAAATCGTAGCGCAGTTCCGGAATCTGGACGATCAGCATAAACGCTACAAAAGCCAGCGCCAGGACCTTGAGCACCGTGAGCCAGAAGTTCTTGCGCAGCAGGAAGGGAAGCCTAGTCATAAAAGACTCCCAGCAGCATCAGGGTGAGGATGAACGCCAGAAACGCCAGCGCCACGCCGAACCAGATCTTTACGGTGCGTACGGCCCAGCGGGGATCTTCCTCAGGAGAGCGAAGGGGATAGACTTCTTGGTTTTCCGGAAGAGAGGGATTGGGGTCCGAGGCGGTCTCGTTTAAGCCGCTCCTGTTTTTTTTGTCCATGTTGCCTCCCCGGATCAGTATTCCAAGCCCGCCGTGAGATGGGCGGTGATCCTCTCCGCCTCTCGGTCCGAAAGCCGGGTGCCGTAGATGCGCATGACCCGTACGATCCGGTCCCAATCGTCTCTGGCGTATGTCCGGAGCCGATCGAGGCCGTGGCAGCGGGAGCAATGCCTTTGGATGAGTTGTGCCGCGTCCTCCTCCTTCTCCTCTGCCGGGAGCCGCGGGATATCCTGGGGTTTGACGGGAAGATAGAGGTACTGCTGCCGCTCCTCCGGGACATAGACGTCGTCGTAATGGGCGATGCGATCCACGAAGCGGGGCCTCCCGGCCTCCCGCACATAACCCCCGAGCATCACGGTGCAGAAGGACAGGATGCCGATGTAGAGGAACAAGGCCCGGGCGGAGCCCTGATGAAAGCTCACCAGGTGCCTCCCCAAGAGCAGGCTGCCGGCGGCGAACACCACGGTCCAGAAGAAGAAGGCCCAGGTCATGACCATCCCCATGGCCACGTAGAAGATGAAGTAGAAGGCCGCGATGCCGTACACCAGAAAGCCCGGCAGAGAGAAGCTTTCCTTGGACCGGCTGAGGCGGCTGTAGAAACCCAGCGCCGCGCCCAACATGGCCGCCACCATCAGGTGTTTCAACCACCAGGTGTCGATCCCGCCCAGATGGACATCGCCCCGGCCCAGCATGATGTTCCAGAACGCATCGGGGGCATCGATCTTCAGGACATGGGAGTAGAAGTAGCCGATGATAGGCAGGGACAACAGGGCGGCGAAGGCGATGTTGAAGGACAGCCGGCCGCAGTCTTCATAGTAATCCTTTTTTTCCTTGATCTTGGTGAGATAGAGCCGGATCCCGCACCATCCGGCCATGAAGAATCCGGCGTATGAGACATTGGCGAAGGAGCGGTGCAGGTGCAGCATCAGGAAGGATGGATTGTACAGCGCCCGGAAATCATAGCCGATGATCCCGGACCGCAGCGTGGCCTCGGCTTCCTGGTATCCGGGGGTCAGCATGAATCCACCGATGGCGTTGATGATGTAGATCTGCAGGAAAAAAAACGGGATGAGCAGGATCCCCAGCGCGATGTGCAGTCTCTTATGGCCCCAGAGCTTGTCCCAGAAAAAATAATGGAAGGTCAGGGTGGTGGCCAGCAGGAAAAACAATACCTCTTCGATGACGAAGGGCCAGAAAAATTGGTTCATGATGTGGACCCAGAATTGGGGAAAGAGCCCGGACAGTGCGAACACCAGGCCGATGGCGTTGATGGTGCCGATGTTGTAGATGCAGACGTGGAAAAGCTGGGTGCGCTTGGCGAAGAGGTCATAGCGAAAGACGCGTTTGCGGTAGCCGATGATCTGCGCGACCACGACGATGAAGCCGATGCCGATAGCCAGGGAGCCCACCGAGGTATGGAAGAGGCCGAAAAAGGCGATGATCCATTTGGGAGGGATTCCCATAAACGGCATGGGCGTCATCGTGTGTTTTCCTCCAAATAACGGATGATGCGGCCCGCTTCCTCATCGGTCAGATCCACTCCCAGCCGCCGGCGTTCCCGTTCCACCCGGGCGCGCCAATTCTCCCCCCGGATCTTCAGCAGATCGCCCGCATTTTGGTGATGACATCCAATGCACACCCGGTAAAAGAGGAAACGATCACGCTCCTCGGGCACGGCTTCCGGTTTTTCATGCTGAAGGTAAACGGCATAGGGATTCTTGGACCGCTCGCGCACGAAACCCCCGATGGCAAAGGTGAAGAAGGCCGCCATCCCGGCGGCGAACATCAGCCACGGCCAGCGCCTTTCGGTGATGGGGCGCCCGCGCGCCCGCATCCTCCACAAATAAACCAAAAATCCCACGATAATCAGGCTGTAAGCCGTCCGCCAGGCAACCGCGCTCCCCAGCCAGTCCAGGGCGGGATGGAGGTGCAGCACGACATAGAGTCCGCCGAATCCGGCCGTGACCGCGGCCAGCATGGGAAGCTTGTTTTTATGCCGGATGAACAGATAGGTCGCGGCGATGGACACGAATACCAGGATCAAAACCATTTTGAGCGTAAAGGCGCCCGAGACATGTCCGCCCATGATGGCGTGGAACGCCACCGGGGCTTTGGCCTGGATGACCTTGGCATATCCGTATCCGATGATCGGCATGGCGAAAAAGGATAGGAACCCGAAGGAGAATGTGACATCGCAGGCCCAGCCGTAATAGTCCTTTTCCGACTTGACCCGGGCCCGCATGTACTTGAGGGCCAGTACCCCTCCCACCAGGAGCATGGTGTAGCTGAAGTTGCCGAAGAAGCGGTGAAAAAAGAGAAAGGGATAGGTGGGATTGAAGAACGCCTGGGCCGACCATCCGACGGCCTCAGTGACGGCCGGAAAGGCGGCACCGGGTGTCAGGGTGTAGCTCCCCAGGGCATCCCAGACGGCTTGAATGGCCAGGCCGAAGAAGGCGGTCACGAAGCCGAAAAAAATGTGCCGCCGTTTGCGGTCCATCATCCGGTCCCAGGGAAGGTAATAGAAAAAAAACAGGAAGATGACGTCGATGGTGAAGAATATGAATTGGATGATCAACGGCCAGAAAAACAGGTTGGACCAGCGGGCCCAGAACTCCGGGTAGAGCCCGATGATGAAGATGGGAATCCCGGTTCCCAGGGCGGCGCCGGGGGAATAGAGGATCATGGCGAAAAACACCAGGCTGCGGGCCAGGCGGTCCCAGCGCAGGTCTCGGCGCTTGTATCCGATGAGCTCCATGAAGGGAGCCAGCACCAGGAAGGCCGTGATCAGGGTGGCGATGGGGATGTGGGAGTAGATGACCTCTTCCATCCAGATATAGCGGGGGAAGAGAGGAGTCTGGATGATGGGAAGATCCATGTCAGTCGCCTCGTCTCATGCGAAAGTGCCGCCCGATCCCGATCGCCTGTTATATAATACAGCCCGCTCGGGAAAGTCAAGGAAATGGCGAGCCTTATCCTCATGTTTTTGAGGTGTGTCGAAGGTTTCAGCATGCCCGGGGACGACCAATCAAGTGTCGACGGAGGCCGCTGCAATGCCAAGAATTCCGAATTCCGGTAGGATCTCAGGTCATGGGTAGATCCCATCTGCAATCGGGTCTTGATGTTTTAAGTTATATTGCAATTGTCATATTTTTTAACACACCTAGACGGAATCACACAGGATGTGACCGAATCCAAGGGGGAGCCTCGCCGTTCCCTTGTCTTCCCTCTTCTGAGATCCGTTCTGGAGTGACTATGGTTAGGGGTGTTGCGAGAAATGTGGAAACGCCTATAGTCTTGGATCCGAATCCGGTGGCGATGAGAGAATCCGGCGGAGGGAATCGAACAACTCGGCGGGGAGTGTATCCCGATTTTGTTGGGTCAGTTTGAAGATGTGCACATCCGATCGCTCTTTGGCCTCCGAGATAAGGCCGGCTCCGGTCCAGGCTACGGTGGCGACCAGGAGGGCGGGACTGTCCAAAAGATTCCTCATCCACCTGCAAAAAAGGGGAGAAAAGCATTCCATCTTGCCGATCTCATCGATGATGTACAATCCGGAAGGAGTCTCCGCGGTGGTGAGGGGTCGGATAAATTCTTCGAATCCCCGGATATCCACTCCGTATTTACCGACTCGATAACGGCCTGCCACCGATACATGGCTGAGCCGGGCCCGGCGCCCGTCGTGGCCCATGAGCTCGAACCCTTTCCGCACCCCGTGTTCTCTGATCTCTGTCGTGATAAATCCCAAGGGCCGGAAGGATTCAAGCCGGCTGACCAGCCGGCCCACAGCAGTGGTCTTTCCAATGCCGGGAGGTCCGGTGATCAGGAAATTGGTCGGTCTTTTCAGTCGAGCGACCATCATCGACTTCGGCTGAAGGCCGCCAGGGTTTCCATAATCCGACGTTCTCACAATTTCTCCATCAGCGGTACGGGTGGTAATGTCCCGTGTGGATTGAGGCCTTGGCGGCCTGTCTCATGCCGGCAAACATCGCGCGCTTGACGCCTGGAGGCGGATGGCTATTCCCGCCGCTGATATTTAGTATAAGGGGCCGGGAGATGTACCAGATGACACTTAAAGCAGCTCTCCATCCCTATGGTCGCGATATAGCCGGTGATTTCCTGCAGATCGGGTCGGTCGGAAGCCAGGACGCTGCTCAGGCCGGTCATCATCTTTTGGATATCGTTATCGGTATAATACGCCCTTTCGGATGTTCCATGACATTCTTGACAGGCTTCGCTCAAGGATTGGAATCTGGCTCGAAATGCTCGCAAGTTTTCATCGGCTTGCTCTTTTTGGCCTTGTTCGAGATCATGTGTGATTCCGGTAAAGTTGAAATCCAGATATCTCATCAATTGAACGAAGTCCACCTCGGCTTTGGTGATCGGATCTTCGACCTTGATGGGCCGGAAGTCCGGCCAATGATATTGGAATTTGACCGGGTTCATGAACTCGATATGGCAGCTATGACAGTCACCACCGACTTTCTCGTAAGCGGCCATAATGCGGCCCTTTTCTCCCGCCTGCAGCGCCTCTCCCAATTCCTCCACCGGACCGACGGGATATCGTTCTTTCCACTCCGGAACGAGTTCAGAAACGCTCACATACTCTTTCTTGAATTTCTCGAAACTCGCGCCCAGGTTGGGCCGGTCTTCCTCCATGAGGTCAACGGCGATGCCCGTGAATCGACTACCAAGATTGAACATCCTAATTAGATAAATGGGCTGTTCCGCCTTGGGTGGATAAAGAGGATCCAGGGAACGCAGCGGCAGACTTGAAACTGATTGGCTTCCATCATAGGCGAAAAACGGCCTGCCTTTGTCCGACGTTCGCAGCTGGATTCCGGACAACCAAAAAACGGCTGCAAAAAAAATAGCTGAATAGGCAATTCGCTTTTTAATCACGGATCCCTCCCGATAGATAGAGATTTTCACATTCATTATGGCTTGTTATTCTCCGAAGGGATTGTGACACATCACAATCCCCGGGCCGGTTGATAGGGAATGCATATGCCGTCAACTTATCCCCTCTTTTAGCCTGGTATTTTGTTCCTATAGAATCTATCTCTTTTGTATATTATGATGCGAAGATCTTTACGGTGTCAAGCGAAATTTTTTTTCAGACCTGCCTTTTCATTTTGGTCTGGTATTATGCCCTATTCAGCCGGCTTCCAGATTCCGGCGAGCTTTCATTTTAGATTGGAACAGGTTACCCTAAGGACGCAGCGTTTTATGACAGATAATCCATACTGCATATCCAGCACTGTTTCGGCCGGTGATTAGGCCAGGTGTTACCAATGAATAAGAAGCTTTCATTTTTTTATTTTGCGGTTATCTCCCTCATCCTTTTTTCCGCGTGTCAGGAGGCTGAGACCCATCCCTCAACCGGAAATGCCATCGTCTTGGTGAACGGATTGCTCATAGACGGCACCGGTTCTCCCGCGGCTGCCAATGCCGTAGTTGTAGTCCGGGATGGATTCATCGCCGACGTCGGGGGGATGGGAGAGACGGAGATACCCCTGGATTCCGTGAGGATAGATTTGCAGGGTTCAACCTTTCTTCCCGGTTTCATAAATGCTCACGTCCATAACGCCTACAATGAATTCAATCTCAGGACATGGGCCCAAAGCGGCGTTACCACCGTCCGCGATCTCGGCGGCAATCCGCGGAATGACTTATTCGGCTTTCGTGATTCCGCAAGCCACGATCCTCATTGCGCTCGCTTGGTGGCGGCCGGGCCTATGGTCACTGTGCCCGGCGGATATCCCACGGTTCCCTGGGGATCACTCGGGGCCTTACCGGTCACATCGCCCGATGATGCCCGGGACAAAATCACCCGGCTTCTGGATGATGGAGCCGATGTGATAAAAATCGCCCTGGAAAGCGGTAAGAGCTTCAATCTCAGCATCCCGATGTTATCCCTGGAGGAGGCAAGGGCCATTGTGGAATTGACCCACGGCCGGGGCACCGTCGTTTCGGCTCATGTCTTGACCGCCAATGACCTGGAACATGCCCTGAATGCCGGAGTGGATGACATCGCCCATATGGTTTGGGATTCTCTGGATGATGGCCAGATCGCCCGGGTGAAGAATGCGGGGATTTATTGGGTTCCGACATTGGAACTGTGGTATGCCGTCAACCCGAGTCTGGGAGATGCGGCGGTACAGAACTTGAGTCGATTCGTCCGGGCCGGCGGTCAAGTGGCCTTGGGCACCGACTATGATGGATACGACAGCCAATTTGATCTGGGAATGCCGATGCGGGAAATCAGGTGGATGCACACGGCGGGGATGACTCCCATGCAGATTATCGTCGCCGCCACCCAAAATGCCGCACAGGTGTGCAATCTAGCCGATCGAATCGGCACCCTCGAAAAGGGAAAAATCGCGGACTTGCTCATCGTGGATGGAAATCCTCTCGAGGACCTCAATGTCTTGCTGAACCTAAAAATGGTGATAAACCGGGGTGAGATAATTTACCGGCGGAAGAAGTCTTCCGCCCCTCGAAGATAGTCGCCCTTTCTGCGGAGGAATTTCCCTATCTGCGATTAAAAACAGCCAGGCGAGCTGAAACGTCGGCCCGGTGATTTTCCCCAGCGAGGAAAATCCCCCTATCAGCTTACCAGACTGATCTAAAACCGTCACGGTCCGGGAGATGTCTGCCATTTCCGTTTCGGATTTGACCGCCTGAGGGGGCTGTGCTATAAGGAAGGCCGCAGGAAGGAGTGATTCGGGTACCGCGATGGGGAAGCATTTGGTGCTGGCCGGTTGTGGGCACGCCCATTTGACCGTGTTGGTCGATATCCCTCGGTTTATCGCGCAGGGCCACCGGGTCACGGTCATAAGCCCCTCGCCGTTCCACTACTATTCCGGGATGGGCCCCGGTCTGCTGGGAGGGGCCTACCGGCCGGAAGAGGTCCGGTTTCACATTCAGAGAACCGCGGAAGATAGGGGGGCGGGATTTGTGTTGGGAAAGGTCGTGCGGGTGGAGCCTGAGGGCCGCCGGCTTCTGGTCGACTCAGGCGAGACGATTTCCTATGACGTGGTTTCCTTCAACACCGGAAGCTATGTCCCCGTGGAGGAGCCGAGGGGAGGGCAGGCTCCGGAAATCTTTACTGTCAAGCCCATCGAGCGGCTTTGGGAAGCCCGCAAGTGGATCCAACAGCAGCGCCTGGAGAATACGTTCCGCCTGCTGGTGGTCGGCGGAGGCGCCGCCAGCGTGGAGATGGCGGGCAATGCTTGGCAGGCGGCAAATCAGGCCGGCGTCCGGGCGGAGATCAAGGTGCTGTCCGGCGGGGCCCTGCTTTCCCGCTTTCCTTCTCGGGCCCGGAAGCTAGCCTTGGAGTCTTTCCGGCGCCGAGGCATCCTTTGGCAGGAGGGACAATTCATAACGGCTTTTGCTGCCGGGGGGGTGGTCTCTCGTGAGGGAAAACGGTTCCCCTGTGATGCGGTCCTCTGGGCGGTCGGTATCCGGCCTTCGCCTATTTTCCTAGCCACGGGCCTGGAGACGGATGAAGACGGGGCCCTGCTGGTTAACCGGCACCTGCAGAGCGTGTCCTTTCCGACCGTTTTTGGGGGAGGAGACTGCATTGGATTTTCGCCTCGTCCCCTGGACAAGGTGGGGGTCTACGCGGTCCGCGAGAATCCCATCCTGAATCGCAATTTGCTGGCTGCGCTCGAAGGCCGTCCGCTGATGACATTCAAGCCACAGAGGCATTACCAGCTCATCTTCAACCTCGGTGACGGCCGCGCCATATCCTGCCGGCGGCGCCTCATCTGGGCGGGCCGCGCCGCCTTTCGTCTTAAGGATCGGATCGACCGCCGCTTCATGCGCCGGTTTCAAGTTTCGGGAGAGACAAAACAACTGAGGTGAAAAGCCTGATCTGAAAGGATCTGGACCAGGCGGCGGTCTTTAGTTCTTTTCCTGCGCTGTTTTCCAAGCCCGGTCGAGATCGTCGGGGCCCGAAATATCCCCCAGTCGATGCAGGTGGGCTTTTTCTTCATCCGCCAGGGAGGCGAAGAATGCACGCGAGTCGGGCTCCCGGCTCTCGTCGGCCCAGCGCAGATAGAGGTCCAGGGCCTGAGTCTCTATCATCATAGCCAGGTTGATAACATCCTGCACGGTCTGCATGGCCTCACGGTTGCTTTCCAGGAAATGCGTGATATCCCATCCGCCCTCCATCCGGATATCCGGGGCATCAGGCGGCGGTTCCTTTTCCCGCAGCCGGGAACCGGTTGTTTTTCGGTACAAAGCAAGAATCTTCTTTTTGTGGACCTGTTCGATCTCCCCCAACCGATGGAACAGGCGGCCGATTTCCCGGCCCTCCGCCTCCTGTCCCAGCCGCGCGTAAAACTCCCGGAGGCCATCTTCGAGGGCATAGGCCAGGCGGCAGATCTCCTCAAACCCGGAGTTTTCCGGCAGCATCAGACCTTCCCCTAAGATCGGTCCCGAGGCCTTTCGCCCCATCCAAGCGGCAATCCCGCCCTGCAGGTTGATGACATCCGAAAAGCCCTGTCCCGCGAGCAGCTGCGCCGCCACCCGGCTGCGGCCACCTACCGCACAGTAAACCAGGGTGGGTCGATCCGGGTCCAATTCGTCCTTGCGATCCATGAGCTCCGGCAGGGGGATGAGTTTGGCTCCCGGCAGTCGTTCCCGCTCATATTCATGCGGCTGTCGCACATCGAGCAGGGTGAAGGCATCGCTCCCGCGGCGATTGATGAATGTCCTGGCCTGCTCGGCGCTCAGCGATCTGGCCGGCTTCAGGAATTGTCTCCATTTCACCTGGATCGTCCTTTTGGGCCCTTGTTCTATCGGTCGGACCGGCTGGAGTTGATCTCAGCCTTGATCTGCCCGAAGATCTCGCGGGCCAGGTCTTCCTGGCCGGCCTCCACCTGCATGCGCATAACGGGCTCGGTGTTGGAAGGCCGGACATGGAACCAGAACTCGGGATAGACGATGCGCAGCCCGTCCTGTCGGTCGCTTTCTCCCTTGGGAAACCGCCGGCTGAGGCGCTCGAGGATCCGCTTGCGGTCCCGGAACGAGGCCTTGACCTTGTCCTTGAGCATGATGTAATCCGGCAAGCGGCTGCGCAGCTCGGAAACCGTCTTGCCGGAGCTGGCCAGGTATTCGAGAATCAAGGCCATCCCGGAAAAACTGTCGCGGCAGGTGTGGATCTCGGCCCATATGATGCCCCCGTTTCCCTCTCCTCCGATGAAGGCATCCACCTCCCGCATTTTGCGGGTCACGTTGATCTCGCCCACCCGGGTCCGGAAGAGCGGCACCCCCCGGCACCGGGCTATGTCGTCGATCACTCGGGACGTGGACAGGTTGACCACCACCGGAGATTTCTCTCTCTCCGCCAGGAAATAGTCCACCGCCAAAGCCAGGGTGTATTCCTCGCCGATCGGCCGGCCTTTTTCGTCCACCACCGCCAGCCGGTCGGCGTCTGCATCCTGGGCGAATCCGATATCCGCCCCCGCCTGCCGCACGGCGTGACAGAGTTTTCCGAGATTCGCGGCCACCGGCTCGGGGTTGCGGGGAAAGCCTTTGCCGGTCTCACAGTGGATGCATATCACTTCCGCCCCCAGGCCCTCCAAGAATCCGCGGACATAGGGCGAGGCGGCCCCGGCACAGGGATCGACGACCACCATCGGGCGCCGCTTCGTTATGGCATCCAGTCGGCCGGCCCGTCTAATCTTTTGGGCATGGATGACAAAAGGATTCTCTTCCGCCTCGATGCGCTCCGGTTCTGGGACGCGGCGAAAGCGGCCTTGATAATAATAGTCCAGCAGCTCCTCGGCCTCGTAGGGGCTCAAAAACAGGCCGCCGGATTTGATCAGTTTGAGGGCGTTCCATTCCACCGGATTGTGAGAGGCCGTAATGGATACCGCTCCGTGCAGTTTTTTCTCCTGAACGTAGATCTGGAGTGACGGGATGGGAAGGATGCCCAGATCCAGGGGCTCGGCGCCGCACGACAGCAGGCCGGCCAGAACCGCACAGCGCACCATTTCGGCCGAGGGTCTGGTATCGGAAGCCACCGCGATCTCGCCTCTTCCGATGTAGGAGGCGAACGCCTCGGAAAACTTGATCAACAGCTGCGGCGTCAGGCTCTCACCCACGATCCCCCTGATCCCGGAGATGCTGATCTTGAGGTCCGATATTCTCACCCTTGGATCCTCTCCTGTATTTCGTCGCCGATGCTATCCACGGCGTCTTCGTCCTCGCCCTCGACCATGATGCGCAGGATGAATTCGGTGGTGGAGGGACGGATGATGAACCATGCGCCCGGACGCTCCACCCGGATTCCATCGGTGCTGTCGAGATGTTCCCGCGCGTATGTTTCCTCCAGCCGGTCCATGACTTTATAGGTTTGGGCGGGGGGAACGGCGATGCGGAGCTTTCTGCGCACCAGGGGGGGGAAAACGTCCGCCAGCTCGGACAGCGGCCTCTCCCGGGCGGCCATCCAGTCCAGGAGCAAAGTCAGGGCCAGCATCCCATCATAGCCGGGAGAAAAGGGAAGGTAGGCCAAGCTGCCTGAGCCTTCACCTCCCACTTCGGCTTCTTCCGCCGCCATGGTATGGGTCACCGCCGACTGTCCGACCCGCGTGCGCAGGAGTCGTATCCCGGCGCGTTGGGCGGCCCAATCCACCAGCGAAGTGGTCGCCACGGTGGAGACCGCCCGGCTGACTCTGCCTTCCAGGGCGAGGAGGCAGAGCGGGAAGGTCAGCTCTTCGCTTAACGCAGTCCCCCGTTCATCCACCAGCGAGAGCCGGCTTCCATCGGAGTTGGTGAGGATGCCGAGATCCGCGGTGCTGGCCTTGACGACCGCCTGAGTCTGGGAGGCGTTGTCGGGCGAAGGCTCGGGCGGATGGGGAAAGGGCTTGGTTGGTTCGTCGTTGATGGCCACCAGATTCAGGTTGAAATGTTCGCAATACGGAGCCAGGAACGAAGAGACCACGCCGTTGCAGGGATCGGCTACCAGCTTGAATCCGGCCTCCTGCAGGCGGGGCCGATTGATCAGCCCGGCCAGGGCATCGAGGTATTGCTCCAGGGGAAACGACCGAGGCTGCACCTTTCCCAGCTCCTTCCAGGACGCCTTTTTGAAACTGCCCGCTTCATAAATATTGAACACCTCCGGACCTTCGGTGGACTCCAGATAGTACCCTGCCTCGCTCAGCAGCACCAAGGCATTCCAGGGCAGCGGATTGTGCCCGGCCGAGACAGCGATGCCGCCGGTGCAGCCGTTGCGTCCCAGATAGAACTGCAGAAACGGGACCGGAATCTGACCCAAGTTTATGCCGTCCAGCCCCGCCGCCATGAGGGATGCCATCACGGCCATGCCCAACATCTCGCTGGAGATGCGGGTGTCGCGGCATACGGCGATGGGGCCCGATTCCAGGTAGGAGGCGAACGCCGAGGCGAAACGCGAGGCGACGTCCACATCCAGGGCCTCGGGAACCGTACCCCTGACGCCGGAGACCGAGATTCTCAGCCTGTCGGTCATGGTCTTGCTTGCCTCGGCTCCTATTGTCTTACATACCCAAGAAGAATTCAACGCCAGGTTCAGGTCATCGGGGCCGATTTTTTATTTCGTTATGAGCGCCTTTCCGATACAATAAAGCGGTCATGGCCCCGCACCAGCCCTTCGGCTTCGGCTCGCTCGATGAACTCATTCAGGCCGTACGAGAAATGGGCCTCGAGATTCCCATGCAAGAAGATCTATCCCCCCTGTTCAATCCCGCCCGAATCGGCGACAACACCGTCTCCAATCGGCTGGCGGTTCATCCTATGGAGGGCGCCGATGCGACACCCGACGGCGCGCCCTCGGAGATGACCCTGCGCCGCTACCGCCGCTATGCCGGGGGGGGCCATGGGTTGATCTGGTTCGAGGCCGCGGCTGTAGTGCCGGTCGGCCGTTCCAATCCGCATCAGCTCATGATCACTCCCGACAACGCCCCGGCGTTCCGCCTTCTGGTCGATGAGACGAGGCAGGCAGCGCGGAAGAGCTGGGGAGATAAACATGACATCCTGTGCGTGCTCCAACTCACCCATGCCGGCCGTTACAGCCGTCCCCAGGGGCGGCCCCGCCCCCAGGTGGCCTGCCGCAGCCCCTATCTGGACCAGAAGAGGACCGGCTTGCATGTGCTCAGCGATCAGGAGCTCGATCGGCTGCAGGCCGATTTTCAAAACGCGGCCCGCCTGGCCCGGCAGGCGGGCTTCAATGCCGTAGACATCAAGAGCTGTCACGGGTACCTGCTCAACGAACTGCTCGCCGGATACAGCCGTCCGCACAGCCGATATGGGTGCGAATTGGAGAACCGCACGCGCTTCTTGATCGAGGTGATCTCCCGCATCCAAGCCGAGGAGCCGGAGCTTTTGCTCACCGCCCGCCTGAGCGCCTTCGACGGGGTTCCGTATCCTTTCGGATTCGGATTCAACCGGCATCCTCCTCCGGCCATCGACCTGACCGAGGTCAAAACCCTGTCCCGTAAACTGCTCTCCCTGGGGTGTCGATTGCTCAGTTTCAGCGCCGGGAATCCGCATGTGAAGCCGCATGTGGGTAGACCCTATGACCGGCCGGCGGCGGGTGGGGCCCTGCCCGACGAACACCCGCTGGAGGGAGTCCAGCGCTTGCTGTCCATCACAGCGGAGCTGCAGAGGAATTTCCCGTCGATTCCGGTGGTGGGAACCGGATATTCCTGGCTGCGTCAATATTTTCCCTATGTGGCCGCGGCCGTGCTCGAGCGGGGCGAGGCGTCTTTGATCGGGCTCGGGCGCAGTGCTTTTGCTTATCCGGAGGCGCCCCGTGACCTGATGGAGAGGGGAACCCTGGATCCCAAAAGGGTGTGTATCACCTGCTCCAAGTGCAGCGAACTGCTGCGCCGGGGGTGGAACACCGGATGCGTGGTCCGAGATTCTGAAATCTATGCCGAGAGCTATCAGAGGCTGGAGTCGGCGCCCGCGTGATGGCCGCGATGAGCATTCCCAACCGGCCGCACGTTCCGGGCCGACGGCCTGAGCGACCGGTTGCATGCCCCTTGGGGTTATGTGACGGCCGGTGCAGAGAGGTGTGAACCATGCGAACGAGCGAAATGGATATCGAAGGCCGAAGAATGACCTGTTTTTCCCTGAACACCCTCATCGTGGGCAGCGGTGCGGCCGCCTTGAATGCGGCGGTGCATCTCTATGACCAGGGACAGTCCGACCTGGCGGTGGCGACCGAGCTCTGGGGAGGCGGGACATCCAACAACACCGGCTCGGACAAACAGACCTACTATAAACTCTCCCTGGCCGGGGATATGCCCGATTCGGTGCGGGAGATGGCCGAGGACCTGTTCCGTGGGGGATGCATGCACGGAGACATCGCCCTGTGCGAAGCGCAGAATTCGGCTCGGGCGTTTTTTCATCTCGTCTCGATGGGTGTCCCCTTCCCTTTCGACCGCTTCGGCGCCTACGTGGGCTACAAAACCGATCACGATCCCCGGCAGCGGGCGACATCGGCGGGGCCGCTCACCTCGCAGCTGATGTTTCAGGCCCTGGCGCAGGCGGTGCGGCGAAGAAAAATCCGGGTGTTCGACCGGCATGAGGTGATCCTCCTCCTCACCCGGGGCTCCGGTGCCGGCAGGAATGTTATCGGAGCCTTGGCTCTGGACCGCAGCGGAGAAAAGGCGGAGGCGCCGGAATTTGTGGCCTTCAATGCCCGCAACGTCATCCTGGGGACCGGCGGCCCGGCCGGCATCTACCGCACCTCCGTGTATCCGGAAAGTCAGCTCGGATCCACCGGCATGGCCTTGGCCGCCGGAGCCACGGGGCACAACCTTACGGAATCGCAATACGGCCTGGCGTCGATCGGATTCCGGTGGAACCTCTCCGGCACCTACCAGCAGGTCATCCCCCGGTATGTGTCCACCGATCGAGACGGTGGGGGCGAGCGGGAATTCCTGAACGATTTTTTCCCCGACATGGGGAAATTGGCCACCGCCATCTTTCTCAAGGGATATCAATGGCCGTTCGATCCCCGCAAGGTGAGCGACCACGGCTCCAGCCTGATCGACCTCCTGGTGTACCGGGAAACCGTCCAAAGGGAGAGAAGGGTCTTTCTGGATTTCACCCGCAATCCCACCGGGGAAGGTGTCCTGGATGCGTTTTCCTTCGACCAACTCGCTCCCGAGGCCTTTCATTATCTGGAGCGATCCGGGGCGCTGTCCGGAACCCCCGTCGATCGTCTGCGGCTGATGAATCAGCCCGCCATCGACCTCTATGCGGACAACGGCATCGACCTGGCCTCCGAACCGCTGGAGATTGCGGTCTGCGCGCAGCACAACAACGGCGGCCTGAAAGGTAATATCTGGTGGGAGTCTGACCTGCGTCATCTATTTCCCGTAGGGGAGGTCAGCGGCACCCACGGGGTCTACCGGCCGGGGGGCTCGGCGCTCAATTCCGGTCAGGTGGGAGGCCTGCGGGCCGCCCTCTATATAGCCCGGAGGTATGCGGCACCCCCTCCTCCTGAGCGGGAGTTTCTTGCCGCGGCCGGTTCTCAGATCGAGGCCGTGATCGGTTCGGCCCATTCCATGATCGATCCCACCCTGTCCGATGACGGCTTCCTGGAGGAAACCAGGGCGGAGCTGCAGCGGCGGATGACCGAACACGGGGCGCATATCCGTGACCCGCGGCGCATCACACAAGCGGTATCCGATGCCTGGAGCTTGTATGTCCGGCTGCGGGATAGGACTCGGGTCTCTTCCGCCCGGATGTGGCCCGCAGCGTTCAAGAACCTGGACCTGTGCCTGACCCATGCCGTCTATCTGGAGGCCGTCGCCGAGTATCTGGACCGGGGCGGAGGGAGCCGCGGCTCTTATCTGGTGAAGGATCCGGAGGGAGACAAACCCTGCGCTGCGCTGGATGACGCCTGGCGTTTCAGCCTCAGCCGTCCCCAGGACTTCGTGAACCGTCATATCTGCGAGATCTCTTTGGACGAGAAGGGAAAGGTGTGCAAGCGATGGGTGGCGGTACGCTCCATCCCGGATACCGAGGAATGGTTCGAAAATGTCTGGAACGCCTATCGCAGAGACGATATCATCAAGGAGGAGTCCTGAACGTGAACCAAGAACGCATTGCGCTCATCACCGGGGCGGGACGCGGCATCGGACGCGGCATCGCCCTCGCCCTGGCCGCCGAGGGGTTTGCGGTGGCGGCCAACGACATCCAATACGATCCGAAGAATTCCCGCTCCGGCCTGTTCGAGGTCGGAGCGCGGATCAAGGAGTACGGGGCGAATTTTCTGGCTCTCCCGGGTGACATCGCATCGCTCGGGGACCAGGAAAAGATGGTCTCGGCCGTTCTCGACCGCTTCGGCCGGATCGATGTCCTGGTGAACAATGCCGGCGTGGCTCCCACGGAGCGCCGGGATGTGCTGGAGACCAGGCCGGAATCGTATGACCGGGTGATGTCCATCAACACGCGGGGCCCTTTTTTCCTGACCCAAAAGGTGGCGGCACACATGCTGCGGCAGGCCTTTCGCCCGGATGGTTCCCCACCCTGTATCGTTTTCGTCTCATCCATATCGGCGGTGGTGTCCTCGCCTTCGCGGGCCGAATACTGCATCTCCAAGGCCGGGATCAGCCAGATGGCGCAGGTCTTCGCCGACCGTCTGGCCGAGCGGGGAATCAACGTGTACGAGATCCGGCCCGGGATCATCCGGACCGCCATGACCGCGCCGGTACAGAAGAAATACGACGCCCTGATCGCTGAGGGACTGGTGCCTCAGAGGCGCTGGGGAGAGCCGCGGGATGTCGGAAAGGCGGTGGCCGCGCTGGCGCGTGGAGATATGGCCTACGCGACCGGACTGGTGTTGGAGATCAGCGGCGGCATGCAGATCCGCCGGCTTTGATCCGCCAGGATGAGATCCGGCCGGCCGGCGGCCGAGTAAGAATCTGGGGAGATTTGCGATGGTCGATTCGAGCGAGATTTTACGACGGATGCGGGAGACGCGCCTGATCGCGCTCCTCACTCCTGAGACTTCGGAGGCCTGTGTCAAAGCGTATGAAATTGCGGAATCGGAAGGTATCCTCCTGGAGATCGCCTTCCGCTCAGCGGCCGCTCTGCCCGGAATCCGGGCCATCCGGGAGGCACACCCCGATGCCCTGGTGTTGGCCGGTACCGTCCTGTCTCGGGAACAGGCGCGGCTTGCCGTCGAAGCCGGCGCTGCCGGGGTGGTCTCGGCCGATTACCTTCCCGAGGTGGTGGAAGAGTGCGTCCGTCATGACATCATGTGTGTTCCCGGCGGGCTTGCGGATGTGGGCAAACAGCTCGCCCAGAAGGCCGCCCTCTACGGTTGTTCTCTGGAGGAGCTGAGGACGCAGCACCCGCATCAATGGATATATAAGCTCTTCCCCGCCTTCTCGGGAACCCAATCCCATGTGGGGCTGGCCAAGGCGTGGCGCGGTCCCTATAAGAACCTGGTGGTGGTCTATACCGGGGGCATCAGCCGGGCTGCGCTCAAAGAGGCGGCGGCACACGACCCGCAGGGGATTTTTTGCGCCTCCGCCTTGACCCAAAACCTGGGTCAAGCCGAGCGGATGAGGAAAGACATCCGGGAGTGGCGCCGAGCCCTGGGATCCCCGGCCGCGCCTATCGCTGTCGAGCCGGAGCCAACGGAGACCCAGGCCGAGGAAACGAAGGCCGGACCTTCTTCCGGCCCCGCTGTGACCTTCGGCGAGCTCATGTTGCGGCTTTCTCCTCCCCGGGGTAGGCGTTTGCGTACCGCCGTCGGTTTCGAGGCCCATTTCGGGGGAGCGGAAGCCAACGTGGCTACATCCCTGGCCGGATGGAGGCGGCCGGTAAGATTCGTGAGCGCTCTGCCCGCCGGCGATCTGGGGGAGAATGCCCTCGCCAGCTTGAGGGCTCTAGGGGTCGACACGGCCTGCATTCTCCGGAAAAGTCAGCGCATGGGATTGTACTTCCTGGAGCACGGCTCCGGAGTGCGCCCTTCCAAGGTGGTCTATGACCGCGCCCGATCCGCCATCACCCAGGTGACCGGTGCGGATTTCGACTGGGCGGCCATCCTGAAAGATGCGGCCTGGTTCCATTGGACGGGCATCACTCCGGCGCTCGGGCCGGGGCCGGCGGAGGCCCTGGAAGAAGGCCTCAAGGCAGCCCGGGCGCTCCGTGTAAGAGTGAGCGTGGATCTCAATTACCGCGCCCGGCTCTGGAGCGAGTCCGAGGCCCGGGAAGCCATGGAGCGGCTCATGCCGTATGTGGATATATGCATCGGCAATGAAGAGGACCCGAGCCGGATATTCGGGATCCAGGCGGCCCATACCGACGTGGAACGGGGGGAATTGGATGCGGAAGGCTACCGTTCGCTGACGGCCGAACTGCAAGAGAAGTTCGGATTCGCCAAGGTGGCCATCACCTTGCGGGAGAGTCTCTCCGCCTCGGAAAACCACTGGTCCGCCTGCCTTTACAACGGCGAGGAATTCCTGCTCGGCCCGCGCTACCGGGTGCCCATCGTCGATCGGGTGGGCACCGGCGACGCCTTCGCGGCCGGCTTGATCCATTCATGGCTCAAAGGGCGGGATGATCAAGCGGCGCTGGACTTCGGGGTGGCGGCGGCGGCATGGAAGCACTCTTTGTATGGAGACTTTAACCAGGCCGGCGAGGAGGAGATCGAGCGCCTGGCAGCCGGGGATAGAACCGGCCGCATCCGTCGTTGAAGAAGTCATAGAATGATCTGGTAGGATCCGTCGCCCATGACATCCATCGACCTCGGCAGGACGGGGAACCGGTCCGGATTTGCGGTCAAGATATCGGTTGTGGTCTTGGTGGTGGTGGCTCTGGCGGCGGTTTTTCAAATCCGTGTGCGCCGTCACATGGCGGATTTCGAGGTCAACTACCGGGCCGGGCAGAGACTGCGGGCGGCCGAGACGCTGTACCGCATCGAAGATGAACACTATATGTTCAAGTATCTTCCGGCCTCCGCCATCCTGTACGCCCCGCTGAGCCTGGTATCGCTGGCGTCGGCCAAGGCGATCTGGTTTGGGTTAATCCTGCTCTGTTCCGCGCTCCTGGTCTATCTGGCTTATCGTCTCCTCCCTTCGGGAGAAAGAAAATCGACCTTGACCTGGCTGCTTCCCGTTCTCATTCTGTTCAAATATTTCTTCCGGGAGTGGGATCTGGGTCAGATCAACACGCTGGTCGCCGTCCTTCTCCTGGGCATGATCGGATTACTGGCCGAAGAGCGCTTTGCCGCCGAGACACGGCGTGGTGTCTTGGCCGGATGGCTTTGGGGTCTCGGTGTGGCTCTGAAGCCATATGCCCTGCTCTTTCTTCCCTATTTTATTTTGAAAGGGCGATGGCGGGGGCTTTGGGCGGGATTGTTGACGCTCGGCGCGGCTTTAGTCGTCCCGATATTCTACTATGGATGGGGGGGAAATCTCGCCGTGCACCGGGAGTGGTTCACAACGCTCTCGGAATCAACCCCCGGCTTGCTCGACAGCCAGGACAATATCTCGCTTTTCGCTTTGTCCCTTAAGTGGACGGGGGTTCATCGGCTTGCGCTTTTTTTGGCCGGGTGTGCGGTGGCAGGCTTAGCCGGGTTGGTATGGTGGATGATTCGGCGGGGCCGTGGACAGTCGGAAAACACCTATTTGGAAGGCGGGCTGCTGCTGCTGTGCATCCCTTTGGTCTCGCCTTTGGGATGGGATTACACGCTAATTCTCGGCCTCCCTTTGCTGATGGTCGTGATCCAGCATATGCGTTCCTATCCCTTATTCTGGCGGATCGTCCTGATCGCCGATTTCCTCTTCATCGCGTTCACGATCTTCGACCTGATGGGTCGAACGCTCTATTCCGCCTTGCTTAACCGGTCGATCCCCACCTTGAACTTCCTGATCATCCTGATCTCTGCCCTGTATCTCAGGTCCCGGCAGCGATGCTGAAGGCGGGAGATTTTCTATTTTGGCGGGGAAGCCCCGGGCAAAGGAGAAAGCCATACTCTCGATGACGAAGAAAACATCTCCAAATCCGTGATAAAGATATAGTCAGGGGGCTGAAACGTCAGCCCGCTGAATTTTCCCAGCGATGAAATTCAGCTTATTCCTCGCCTCGCTCTCCTCTTCGAGGAACCGTGCCCGCTCGCATCCGGATGGCCTCCTCTTCAGCCTGCCTGACTGTCTTGAATCAGTCACGGTTTTGGAAATGCTTCCGATGGCGAAAAGAGGACTGCAAGAGGCGGCGTAACCTGCTATAATAGGGGGCCGATCCCGCGGCTCGAGCCGGGGATATGAGAGGTATATGACCATGAGCAGCCAGGCGTCGCAACCACTTCGGATCCTATCCGGTATCCAGCCTTCGGGAGATCTCCACCTGGGCAACTACTTCGGCATGATGCGGCCCATGATCAAGGCCCAGGAAGAGGGCCACCTGTTCTGTTTCATCGTGAATTACCACGCGTTGACCACGGTGCGCAGCGGCCAGGAGCTGCGCCAGGGCACCTTGGACGCGGCCGTGGATTTCCTGGCGTTGGGCCTGGACCCGGAGCGTTCCATCTTCTGGGTGCAGTCCGATGTGCCCGAGGTGGTGGAGCTGAGCTGGATCCTGTCCTGCGTCACCTCCATGGGACTTCTGGAACGCTGCCATTCCTACAAAGACAAGGTGGCGCGGGGAATCGTACCCAACCACGGCCTGTTCGCCTATCCGACGCTCATGGCCGCCGACATCCTGCTCTACCAGTCCCATATCATCCCGGTCGGACAGGATCAGAAACAGCATGTCGAGGTCACCCGCGACATCGCCGAGCGCTTCAATTATCACTACGGAGAGACCTTTGTTCTGCCCGAGCCGCGCATCGATCCCCATGTGGCCGTGATCCCCGGCCTGGACGGCCAGAAGATGAGCAAATCCTACGATAACACCATCGAGATCTTCGCCGAAGAGAACGTCCTGCGTAAAAAGATCCTGCGCGTGGTCACGGACTCCAAACCCGTGGAGGAACCCAAGGAGCCCGAAAACGATACCCTCTTCCTGCTCTACAGCCTGTTCGCATCGGAAGCCGAGATCGAAGACCTGGGCCGCCGCTATCGGGAAGGCGGATTGGGTTATGCCGCGGTAAAGGACATGGTCTTTGAAAAGATCAACGCGCACTTCAAACCTTTTCGGGAAAAACGCCAGGAATTGGCGGCCCGGCGCGGTGATGTGGAAAGAATCCTGGCGGAGGGGGCGGAAAAGGCCCGTTCCATCGCCGCCAAGACCATGCGCAAGGTTCGCCGCAAGACCGGTTTGCAGTACCGAAAATCCTGACGGCTCATTCCGGCTTCCATGAGATTCCCAGGCTTCTTATAAATCCCTTCAAGGGATGCGGACGACTCTTCCCAAGCGATTGGGTGCCACTTCCTTTCCGCAGTGTTGAAATCGTGATCTAGAGGGTGATCTGTGAAAGCCGTTGATCTCCGGTATTTCTGGTGAGTGCCGTATTTCGGTCTCCATGTCGGCAATCGTGCCTCAGGGCGAAGCCTTACGGCCAAAATGCAGGATCCGCCAGAGGACGATACCCGAAATGACCGCGGCCAGGCCGAACAGGATCCCCCCCAACCGGGCGGCCGTCACCTCGTTTTCGCCCAGGCTGGTTCCCACGAACGCGATGGTGAATCCCACGAACACGATCCAGAGCCCTGCCAAGATCCACTTCCAGAACGGCATGGGGACGCCCCGGTCTTCCGCCTGTCCCAAAACGCCGGAAGTCCAGCGGGCGGGGATGAATTGGACAATAATCTCTGTGCAAGGGTTTTGTTTTTTTCCAATACCTGCGATATATTAGCCTCCGACGGCTGCATCGCGAACCCAGCTCAGGAGTGAGGCATGTCCGGACGGACTCTGTTATTGATCTGCAACGCGCATCTCGATCCGGTCTGGCTTTGGACCTGGCAGGAGGGACTGGCGGAGACGCTCTCCACCTTCCGCACCGCGGCCCGACTTTGCGAGGAATTCGAGGATTTTGTCTTCTGCCACAACGAGGCGCTCCTCTACCAGTGGGTAGAGAGTTACCAACCGGAACTTTTCCGCCGCATCCAGAAACTGGTCGCGCAGGGGCGGTGGCATATCATGGGCGGATGGTATCTTCAGCCGGACTGCAACCTTCCCGGCGGCGAATCATTTGTCCGCCAGATCTTGGTGGGAAAGCGCTATTTTGAGGAGAAGTTCGGAGTGGAACCTCGTACGGCGGTCAATTTCGATCCCTTCGGCCACACGCGGGGGATGGTGCAGATACTCAAGAAGGCGGGATACGATTCCTACCTGTTCTGTCGTCCGGATCCGCAGAGCCTCGACCTGCCCGGCGAAGATTTTATCTGGGAGGGCTACGACGGTTCGCGGATCATGGCCCACCGCGCTCCCGAGCATTACAATTCCGAGTTGGGCAAGGCCGCCTGGAAGGTCCGGAAGTGGGTGGAGGATAACCCGGAAAGGGAGACCGGGATCCTGCTCTGGGGTATCGGAGATCACGGGGGCGGCCCCTCCCGGCAGGATCTCCTGGAGCTGCGTGATCTGATTGGGTCCGAGAGGACCTTACGCATCCGTCATGGGGTACCGGAAACCTACTTCACGGCGTTGAACGCCCGCAGGGACCGCCTGCCGGTATTTTCCCGCGATCTCAATCCTTGGGCCGTGGGATGCTACACCACCATGTCCCGCATCAAGGAGAGGCATCGGCGCCTGGAAAATCTTTTTCTGACCACCGAAAAGACCGTGACCCACGCCTGGCTTTCCGGAGTCCTGCCCTATCCCGTCGGAGAACTCGCTTCGGCACTGGCGGACCTGCTGTTCTGCCAGTTTCATGACATCCTGCCCGGCTCATCCATCCTGGAAGTGGAAGCGCAGGCCCTGCAGCGCATGGATCACGGCCTGGAAATCCTGGATCGGGTGAGGAGCCGGGCCTTTTTCAGCCTGCTGGCGGGGCAGGCGCCGGCGGCCGAGGGCGAGTTTCCCATCCTCATCTACAATCCCCATCCTTTTCGAGTGCGAGAAACCGTAACCTGTGAATTTCAACCCCTGGAGCCCAACCGCGACCGTTCGATCCTGTGGCTTCCCGAAATGCAAGATGAATCGGGAGGAGCGATTCCCTGCCAGCTGGAGCGGGAGAGCAGCAACATCTCCGTGGACCAGCGCAAGAAGATATCGTTCGAGGCGGCGCTCGAGCCCTGGCAGATGAAACGCTTGAACGTCCGGTTGAAAGAGTCAGCCCCGCTTCCCAACCCGGTGAGGCCGTTAGAAGCGCCCTTGGAGCTCCGCATGGATGACGGGCGGGTGGTGATAGATCCCGCCTCCGGCCTGCTGGAAAGGTTCGAAATGAGCGGGGAGCCATTGCTTACGGATGGAGCCATGGGATTGCTGGTCGTAGAGGATGATCCCGATCCGTGGGGGATGAAGGTGAGGGCTTTCCGGGGCGTGCTGGGCCGTTTCGACCTGATGACGGCTTCCCAAGCCGCGTCCTTTGCAGGATCACGGCTCGATGCGGCCGCTCCCGTCCGCATCGTCGAGGACGGCCCGGTCCGGACGACGGTGGAGGCGCTGTTCCGATACGGCGGCTCCACGGCATGCGTCCATTATCTGATACCCAAACAGGGGCGGACGGTTGAGATGCTCATCCGGGTGTACTGGAACGAAAAGGACCGCATGCTGAAGCTCTCGGTCCCTACGCCTTTTCGGAACGGATCCTGCAGGGGCCAGGTGGCCTTCGGAGTGGAGAATTTCGATCGCACCGGAGAGGAACTCCTGGCCCAGAAATGGGTGGCCGTTCTCTCTGAAAACCGGCGTTCGGCCCTGACCGTAAGCAATCTTCAGAGCTACGGATTCGACTTCCAGGACGGCGAGCTGCGTTTCTCGCTCTTGAGATCCGCAGCGTATGCCGCCCACCCGGTCGCGGACGACATCCCGCTCGTGCCGGAAGACCGCTTCATCCCCCGCATCGATCAGGGCGAGCGCCTCTTCCGCTTCCGGTTTTCGGGTGGGGAGGCGTCCGAGAGTCTGGGGCACATCGACCGGGATGCCCTGGTCTTTAACGAGCCGCCTCTTGTGCTGTGCTGCTATCCCCCGGGCGGAGGCGGGAAACCGGCCCCGGCCGTGCTGCTGGATGACGAAGCCGTGCAGCTCACCGCCCTGAAACGGTCCGAAAACGGGGACCGGGTAGTGCTGAGGCTCTTTGAGCCGACCGGCAAGAGCCGGTCCTGCCGCCTGCAGGTGCCTGCCGTGAAAGCCGATATGCAGCTAGGCTTCGGACCTTTCGAGGTCAAGACCGTGGCCGTGGATCTCGACACGTGTCAGGTCGAGGAGACGGACCTCCTGGAACGCAGAACCGCCCATTATGACGGACCTGGATCCATAAGAAAGGCAGCCCTTGGGGTCAACGGCCGTTGAAGGACGTCATTTCCGATTCCTCCCGCCTTGTGTCCGTGGCCCTGGTCGGCATAGGCGGCTACGGCCGTCATTATCTCAGAGCCCTGCGGGAGGATGTCCCCCCGGATCGAGCCCGGCTGGTGGCCGCCGTGGAGCCGTTTCCCGAGCTCTGCCCGGTGCGCCCGCAGCTCAAACAGGAGGACATTCCTCTGTTTCCCTCACTCGAGGAATTGTTCATTTCGGGCCTGCAGCCGGATCTGGTGGTGATCGCTTCGCCGCTGCACGAACATGTTCCCCAGTCGTGTTCCGCCCTGGAGCACGGCTGCCATGTGCTGTGCGACAAACCCTTGGGTGCCACCGTCCAGGACGCCGATCGCTTGATCGAGGTGGAACAGGCCTCCGGCCGTAAGGTGCTGATCGGATATCAATGGTCCTACTCCCGGGCGGTGCAGGCGCTCAAGGCGGAGATCCGGAGCGGACGCTGGGGCCGTCCCCTTAGATTCAAGAGCCTCTGCCTGTGGCCGCGGGACACCGCCTATTATCGACGGAACGACTGGGCGGGCCGGATTCGAGACCGCTCCGGCCGCTGGGTACTGGACAGCCCCGCCAACAACGCCATGGCTCATTTCCTGCACAACATGCTCTATCTCCTGGGAAAGGAAGCCGACCGGAGCGCCGACCCAGCGGAAGTGACGGCCGAGGCCTATCGGGTCTTTCCCATCGAGAACTATGATTCCGTCGCCTGCCGCATATGGACGGATGAAGGTGTGGAGCTTTTGTTTTACGCCTCCCACGCCGTGCCGGAGGAGTCGGGGCCCTGGTTTCACCTGACTCTTGAAGACGCCGAGATCGCTTGCCGGGGAAGGGGAGGTGAGATCGTGTGCCGAAGCGGCCGGGACGAGGGGCGCAGCCTCGGAGCGCCCGCGGCCGATCATCACTTCCAGAAACTCTTCGATGCCGTCCGTCTGGCCGCGGCCGATTCGGATACGGAAATCCTGTGCGGGCCCGCAGCGGCCCGGCCTCAGACGCTGTGCGTGAATGGGATCCAGGATTCGGTCGCGGAGCCGACGGATCTCTCCGGATCGCATGCCCGGCATGGCCCCGGAGGGCGGATCTGGATCGAGGGATTGTCCGAGGCCTTTATAGACGCGTACCGGAACGGCGTCTTGCCCTCGGAGGCCGGCCCGTCATGGGCCCGCTCGGGAGAGACGGTCGACCTTCGCGGTTATACCCATTTCCCCGGCGGTACAATCCCGGCCGGAGAACACCCGTGACGGCCGATTCCCGGGTGCTGGTCAAGAAGACGCTGGACATGGGATCACCCGAGCGGATTCCCCGCCAGATTTGGATTCTGCCCTGGGCTGAGATCCACTATCCGCGTGCCGTGCAGAGCCTCTGCACGCGGTTTCCGGACGACATCGTCTCCGCTCCCGCCCTCCACCGCGGCCCGACCGGAACGCGGGGAGACCGCTATGCACTGGGTGAATATGTGGATGAGTGGGGATGCCGGTTCAGCAATCCCCGTAACGGCATCATCGGGATCGCCCGTAAGCCCCTTATTTCCTCGTGGGCGGACCTGGATCGCTTTCAACCGCCGCAGTCCGTCCTACGGCTGGATACCGAGGAGGTCAACCGGTTTTGCCGTTCCACCTCCCAGTACGTGCTGTCCGGTTCCGTGGTCCGTCCCTTCGAGAGGCTGCAGTTCATCCGGACCATGGAGCAGGCCCTGGTCGACCTGGCGGAACAGCCGCCCGAGCTGTTCGAGCTGCTGTCCCTCATCCACGCCCATTATCAAAAAGAGGTCGAGGCCTGGGCCAAGACCGAGGTGGACGCCATAGCGTTGATGGACGATTGGGGGACCCAGAGCGGACCCCTGCTCCATCCCGAGACCTTCCGACGGCTTTTCAAACCCATGTACCGGGATTACGTTTCCATCGCCCGAACCTACGGCAAGCGGGTTTTCATGCATTCCGACGGCCATATCATAGACATCATCCCCGATCTCATCGAGGTCGGTATCGACGCCCTCAACGCCCAGATTTTCTGCATGGGAGTCGAGGAGCTGGGCCGGCGGTTCAGGGGCAGGATCACATTCTGGGGGGAAATCGACCGACAGCACCTGCTGGTGCAAGGGACCCGCCGCGAAATCGCGGATGCGGTCGAGTCGGTGTGGGAGCACCTTTATGCCGAGGGCGGCGTCATAGCCCAGTGCGAATTCGGGCTGGAGGCGAATCCCGCCAACGTGCAGGCGGTATTCGAGGCCTGGGAACGGCTGACGCCCCATCGGATTTGACCGGTTTCCCCCCTTGCTGCCGCCTGAAAAGGGCACGACACTGTCAATTTTCCCGACAAATCGCTTGACAAATCCGTCATAAATTGTATTATATAAATAATACAATAAATTGATGAGAGATGCCGATGTTTTTATTTAACATCGATTTTGCCTCGCCGCTTCCCCTATACAGGCAGCTTATCCATCTGATTAAATTAGAGATAATATCGGGGCGCCTTAATTCCGGCGACCAGCTTCCGCCCATCAGGGAACTCGCCAAGCTGCTGAAGCTGAATCCCAATACTGTCGCAAAGGCCTACTACACTTTGGAGTCCGAAGGATTCACCGAGAGCCGCCGCGGGAGCGGCAATTGGGTCAGTCGCAAGGAGGTTCAGCTGGACAGCCTCCGGCGGAGCATGGTGGAGGACGAGTGGAGGATTTTCTTGGAAAAGGTCCTCAAACTCGGGGCCACGGCCCGGGATATTCGCGCGCTCATGGAGAGGGATTTGACCGATGATCAAGACCATAGTTGACGTCCAGGGTGTAAGGGTGAAAATCGGAAAGAAGACCATAGTGGACGATGTTTCCCTGCGTCTCGGCCGGGGTGAAGCCATCCTGATCGCCGGTCCCAACGGGTCGGGAAAAAGCACGTTCCTGAAGTGTCTGGCCGGCGTGATCCTGCCGGATAGGGGGAAGGTGATCTACCCGAACGGCACGACAGCGAAAAAGATCCGATTTATTTCCGACCAGCTCAGTCTGTTCGAAAACTTTTCGGTCCGCCAAGCCATGAATTTTCACAAACGGATCTTTGGGCTGAAGCAGATGGAGTACGGTGTGTTCGCGGAGGCCGGGATGGATGAGAGCCGGAAGATCAGGCATCTCTCGACCGGCGAGCGCACGCTCCTGAATCTTTCTCTGGCCTTATCGCAGCAGCCCGACGTCCTCCTGATCGATGAGGTCATCCACGTCATCGATCCCTACCTGCGGGAAAAATTCCTGGAGGCCGTGATCGATCTGATGGACCGCTGTCTCACCACCGTCATTCTGGTCAACCACACCTTTTCCGAGGTGGAAAAGATCCCGGAGCGGGTGCTGGTCATGGCGGACGGCCGCTTCATCGTGGATGAACAGGCCGAGGAGCTGGGAATGCGGTTGAAAAAGGTGGTGTCCGAATCCGAGATATCCCCCGAGATTCCCTTCATCTTCAGCCAGCCGGCCGGACCCTTTATCGAGTATTTCGTCTACCCGTTCGGTCCGGAGATGTCCGATCGATTTCCTTATGAGTTCCAAGCGGTGGACTTGAACCAGATCATCAAGGCATTCATCGGAGGCCAGTATGTTCAAAAAAGAAATCCGTGAGGTCTTTTGGCAGGGCCTGTTCTTATTGAGCGCAGCCTGTGCGGTTCCCGCCATCTTGATGCTGACCCGAATCGTCTCCGGCTTCTCCTATTTCCAGGTGTTCTTCCCCATGTTCCAGTTCGGCCTGTTTTTTTGGGCCTTTCTCATGGGGGCTTCCCTGGTGCTGCCGGACCGGTCGCAAAACGCCCTGCTTTACCTGTTGACACTGCCCTATTCCCGCCTCAAGCTTCTCTGGCTCAAAACGCTCCCCCGGTTCTCCGGCGCGTTGGTGTTTTTTGCCGGATTTGCGGCCCTCTATGCGCTGGGGGGGGGAGATCTCGAGGTCATCTCCTTTTCAGCTTTTACTTTGATCTACTGGGTGATGTTTTTTATCTCGCTCTCGCTTTCGGCCTGCTCAGACAATTTTCTGGTGCTTTTTATAGTCTGCCTGTTCTCACTGGTGCTATTCTGGATCCTGGTATTCTGGCTTGTGCGCACCGCGCATCAGATCCAGGGATATATTCTATACGAGGTGGATATCCGGCCGTTTTTTACCGGCGAATCGGACACCGCGTGGGTTTATTTTATCGGTGTCACGGCGGCCTTGCTGGTTCTACCCTTGGTGATTTCGTTTGTGTTGTCCTTCAGGAAATTGGATATCAGGCCTGTGGCCGCGTTCAACCGCCGCTTTTTCACATTATTGGGCCCGCTTTTCCTGGTGGGGATCTTGGCCTTCATGCTCATCACGGTTCCGGCCGCCAAGACCGGCTACCGGTCATTCTATCTGACACAGGATCTCAGGCTGATCGAAGCCCATGAATACGCGGGTATCAAGGTCCACGAGGGAAATCGTGTCCATAAGATCAGCACCTATGATTATTATTTTAGCCGGGCGTTCGAACTCTCGGCAGTAGAACTCCAGAAGGCCCTGTACTACGAAACCAATCGAGGAATCGCCCGCATCGGGCTCGATGATTACGAGCGCGAGGTCGTCTATACCTCTCCTCCAGGTCGAGACGTCTTCTCATGGACACTCTGTCATTATGCCGGGGCACTGGTTTTTGTCACTCGAAAAAGCGACTATACCGCGCCCCGACTGGAGCTACTTGAAACCGAATCGGGAGAAGTGCGTGTCATTCCGCTGGATGATGTAAAGCTTTTCAATCTCAATAATCAAAGACTGTTCGGCGCCGGTAACAGCGACGGTCAGCGATTCTTTCTCATGGCCCATTGGGCCCCCCGCCGGACACGGATCAGGGTTTTGAGAGTCTGGGAGGATGGCCGCATCGAATCCATCGCCGAGAGCGAAAAAATGCCCTGTTATGCCGACCACCGACTCCTGATCTATTCCGATGGGCAAATCCTGGTTCAGCAGGAAAAGGACGGGGGATACGAAACCGTCCGCACCATCCCCAATCCGAAACGCTACGCCTTCGGCCTCGGGTATTACTATGCCTCCGACCTGAGCCATCCGCCGTCGAGGGAACTGTACGGCCGCCGGACGACTCCCGGGTTGGAGCCGTCGAAATCCCAGGAATTCGCCCGGCTGGACCTTCAAAGTTACACGATAGAGGAACTCGAGCCCGATCTCGATAGGCTGCAGTACGTATCCGGCGATGGCTATTATTGCGTGCAGGGAGAGATTGCGGAAGGCTCCTTCAATGACCTCGAAGTCTATCGGCTGGAGGGAGGGAAGCTGACCCTGCTCAAGGCTTTCTCGCAACTCCGTCCCAGTCCCGGACGGACCCTCCAAATCTTCCCCGCCGGCTTCCTCATCCAGAGTGGAAACAAGATCGAAATCTATGCCTTTCCCGATCTCCGCCGGCTCGAATTCAAAAAGCTGCGCTGATCGTGCGATGCGCGGTGGAATTCCGATTCATTCTCCCTTTTAAGCCCTCCTTCATTTCGGGTGAAAAATGCCGGCGCCGGATCTTGCGCAGCCTCCCGCGGGTGCTATACAATGGCATCCGCTGCGTGACAGGTGCCGCACAAGGAGGATGTCATCAAAGTTTTAGATTTTTTTTCAGCCCTCAAGTCCATCTGCATCCCCCGAGATCATCTTTCGGTGGAGGCCACCGTCGCCCGGGAGGTCAAGCTGACCCTGGCGCCGGGGGCCGCCTCTAAGCCGGCCGGCATGGGTGATTTTCGCTCCCAACCGGCGGTCTTGAACATCGCCGTAGCCGCTCCCGGGCGGAAGCCGGCCCAGCTCCCGGCGGCCTGGCCGGATGAGCAGGAGGGGGAAGCCTTGCTCTTCCACGTGGATGATAAGGGCTGCGGGTGGCTCCTGGCCACGCAGCCGGCGTTCCTCTATTTGGCCTGGACTCACGTGGCGGAGGATCTATTGGAAAGGGATATCGGGGAGCTGCCCGGGCTGCAGCGCCTGGCCTTTAATCAAGAAAGAAGCACCTTCGATCTGTTCCTGACCCAGTACGCCCGCCTCATCCGGAATCTCGACCGCGAACGCTACCTCCGGGAGTACGCGCGCCTGGGATTCACCCATGTCGAGGTCAATGCCCTGGCCGGCCCCTTTCCCGCCGAGAAAGGGGTGGATGGGGAATTCTATCCGGATTTTTACACCTACTGCCCGGCCCTGGACCAGTTCGTATCCAGCCGGCTCAATCAGGGGCTCTATGCGGAGGAATACCTGGCAGCCAACCGGGAACGGCTTCACGAAAACGCGCGACTGGCCCTTAAATACGGGCTGACGCCCGGACTGCTGTGCTTCGAGCCCCGGTCCGTTCCGGAACGTTTCTTCGAACGCTATCCCACCCTCCGCGGCGCCCGCGTGGACCATCCCTTCCGCTCCTTCCGGCCGCGCTATAACCTGTCCATTGCCCATCCGGTGGTCCGCAGGCATTATGCCGAGATCATCCGGAACCTGCTGCAGGAGGTCCCGGCCCTGGAATTTCTATCGATCTGGACCAACGACTCCGGGGCCGGATTCGAACACACCCAATCCCTTTACGTGGGCCGCAACGGCGGGGCATATCTCATCCGCGAGTGGAAGGACAGCGACGAGATCGCCCGCGCCGCGGCTGCCAATGCGGTGCGCTTTTTCCGGCTGCTGCGGGACGCCGCCCGGGAGGTCAATCCCCGCTTCCGCATCACCACCCGATTGGAACCGTTCGCCGGCGAACTCGCTTATCTCTGGCCGGAGCTGGGGGATGGGGTGGATGTGGAAGGAAGTTCCCTGCTGGCTGTGGGTTGGGAGGCCAACTATTCCCATCCCCGTTATACGGACATCAAGGTCCTGGGATCCGCCCTGCACAGCACGCTGGATGAGGCGGAAAGGGACAAAGTCGATGAATTGAAGAAGCGCGGCGGGCGCAGCTATTTCTATCACATGTTCGGGTCCCACACCAACCACGAGCCGCTGCTGGGAATTCCTTTTCCCTGGCTGACCTGTGAAAAGCTCAAGGCCGCCTCTCGATTGGGGATGGAAGACCTGGCCCACCTGGGAGGCATCCACCCGCCGGACAAGGTCCCCTATGCCGTCAACCAGGAGGTGTTCCGCCGCTTCCAGCTGGATCCGGCCCTTGAGATCGACCGGGTGGTGCGTGAGCTGGCATGCAAATATGCGGGCGGAAAATACGGCGATATGCTGGTGGAGGGATGGAGGGCGGCCGAGGAGGCCGTGCGCGCGTTCGTGCCCCTGTCCATCTACTCGCACTACGGTGCGGTGTGGCAGCGCCTGCTCGTCCGGCCCCTGGTTCCGGACATCGGCCGGATCCCCGTGGAGGAACGCGCCTACTACGAGGATTTCATGTGCACCTCCATTCACAATCCCAACCGCGTGGACCTGGCGCAGGACGTGCTTTTCGAGCTGCTGGCGCCGGATTATGCCCGTCAAGCCGTCGAGAGAATCGACGCCCATGTTTGGGGACCCTTGGAAAAGGCGGAAGCTCTGTTCCGGGGTGGGCGTAATCGTGCATCCACTTCCGGTGATCGCAGGGCAGAGGATGCGTTTACAGATCAAATGGTCAGGACCCAAGCCCTGCGTTGCCTCTTCGAGACCCTGCGCAACACGGCCTTGTGGATCTATGCCGTGCATACCTATATCCAGAGCCGGAATAGCGAGGTTAGAGAACGGATGCGGGGCCTATTAAGCGACATGATCGAACGCGAAATCCGGAACTGCCGCACATTCAAAGAGCTGTGGGAGATCACATCGGTGGAGTGGATGATCGTCTCCGGCTCCGAGGAGACGCCCTTCATCTACGCCCAAAACCTGGGAAAATTCCTGGACCGCAAGATCATTCTGATGCAGGAATACGGTCGATACGAACCCCACATCGATCCCGAATTCATGTTCCGCGTGGCGGGTGATCCCTACCGCGCTTGACGTCTGTTTCGACTATTCCGCTCTTTGTCGCTCATCGGCGGGTCTTTCCAGCGCCAGAGCGGAGGGAGCGAGCCAGTCGAGTGCGGGGGAAAAAGCACAACTCATTTCCGATCACCTACGCGGTCGGATTGGTCGGCGCCAAATCCCTGATTCGTTCGGATCATATGATCGCGCCATCACGCTATGACAAGACGATAGATTCACGAATCCCAGAACGTTTAGATCCCGAGATTCCGACAACATGGTTTCCCGGTTGCATAAAGGCCGGTTTTTCGATATGAATGAGTTGCCGTTGATAGGCTGTCTATCGGTTGAAAGGAGCGGTTATGAATTCGAGCGGAATAATCCATCGATTGGGTTTTATTTTGGTTTCCATCTGTTTCGTGGGCCTCACCATGAGTGTGCCCGCACCCGGCTCCCAAGAAGAACAAGGTGCACCAGAGATTGATCCCTCCCTGTTCGCAGGACTTAAGTACCGCTGCATCGGGCCCACCCGGGGCGGGCGGGTGACGGCGGTCGCCGGGATCCCTTCTCAGCCCGGGACCTTCTATATGGGAGCGACCGGCGGGGGGGTCTGGAAGACCCGGGACTACGGCCAATCCTGGAAAAACCTTTCCGACGGTTTTTTCGCGACGGGCTCCATCGGCGCCATCCGGGTCGCCCCGACGGATCCCGACATCGTCTACGTGGGAACCGGCTCCGATGCCATCCGAAGCAACGTGATCGCCGGCCGGGGCGTCTACAAGTCCGGAGACGCCGGCCGGACCTGGGAGTTCATCGGCCTCCGTTCGGTGGGTCAGATCGGGGCGCTGGAGATCCATCCCCGAGACCCGGACATCGCGTTCGTGGCGGCTCTGGGCCATGCCTTCGGGCCGAGCCCGGACCGCGGGGTGTACCGTACACAGGACGGTGGAGCGACTTGGGAAAAGGTTCTTTTCATCTCCGATTCGACCGGCGCGGCGGACCTGGAGCTCGCACCCGACGATCCCCAGACCATATATGCCTCCATGTGGCGGGCCGAACGGAAGCCCTGGACCATAATAAGCGGCGGCCAGGAGAGCGGGGTCTATGTGTCCCGCGACGGCGGCGACACCTGGAACCAGGCGACCGAAGGGCTGCCGCAGGGACTGCGCGGAAAGAGTGACCTGGCGGTCTCTCCGGCCGATCCTGCCCGGGTTTACGTCCTGATGGAGGCGCCGCCCGGGGAAGGCGGCCTCTACCGCTCCGACGACCGCGGTCTGAGCTTCCGCCAGGTGACCGACAACACGCGCCTGCTCGACCGTCCTTTCTACTACTGCAACCTGGATTCCGATCCCACCGACGCGGATGTCCTATACGTCAACACCACCGGCTTCTTCAAATCCAGCAACGGCGGCAAGAGTTGGCAGCGGCGCTCCACTCCCCACGGAGACAACCACGACATGTGGATCAATCCCGTTGATCCGGATATCTTCATTCAGTCCAATGACGGCGGCGCCAATGTCACCCGGGACGGCGGCCGCACCTGGTCGACCCAACTCAACCAGCCCACAGCCGAGCTGTATCAGGTCGCCGTGGACGATCAATTCCCTTACTGGGTCTATGCCGGCCAGCAGGATAACTCCACCATCATGGTGCCCAGCCTTCCTCCCTATGCCCCGGCCGCCGGCCCGATAGGATTTTGGCGGGCCATCGGCGGCTGCGAAACGGGGCCCGCGATCCCCAAACCGGGAAATCCCGATATCGTCTATGCCAACTGCAAAGGCCGTTTCGGCCGCTACAACAAAGTGACCGGACAGGAACAACAGTATTATGTGGGCGCGGCCAACATGTACGGCCACAATCCCAAGGACCTAAAGTTCCGATTCCAACGCGTCTCGCCGATCCATGTCTCACCTCATGATCCCGATGTGATCTACCATGCCTCCCAGTACCTGCACCGCACCACCGACGAGGGCGTCACGTGGGAGACCATCTCCCCGGACCTGACGGCCAATGAGCCGGACAAGCAGGTGATCTCGGGAGCTCCCATAACCCGCGATATCACCGGAGAGGAATTCTACAGCACCATCTATGCGGTCCAGGAATCGCGGTTGGAAAAGGGGCTGATCTGGGTGGGGGCCAATGACGGGCCCATCCATGTCACCCGCGACGGCGGAGTCACATGGAACGATGTAACCCCGGCGGATCTTCCTCCCGGCGGACGGGTGCAGACCATCGAGCCGTCGCCCCATCGGCCGGCCAAGGCCTTTTTCGCCGCCTATCGATATCTGCTGGGGGACTGGGAGCCCTACATATACCGGACCGAAGATTACGGCCGCAACTGGAAGCGAATGACCACCGGTCGAAACGGGATCCCTGCCGACACTCCGACGCGGGTTATTCGCGAGGATCCCGACCGGGAGGGAGTGCTGTACGCCGGGACCGAATTCGGATTGTATATCTCCTTCGACGACGGAGAACACTGGCAGCCCTTTCAGCTCAATCTCCCCGTCACCCCGGTGACCGACATCAAGGTTCACCGCCGTGACCTGGTCATCTCCACCATGGGGCGCTCGTTCTGGATTCTGGATGATTTGACTCCCCTCCATCAGATGACGCCGCAGACCACCGATGCCCACACGCTCTTCGTTCCCCGGGATGCCGTCCGCATGCGCTACCGGGGATTTCGCGGATCTGCGGCCGTTCCCGAATATCCGGTACCGAGTGTGCTGATCAGCTACTATCTGGTGGAAACACCGGAAGACTCGGTGACACTGGAAATCCTCTCCGCCGACGGGGAGTGTATCCGTACCTTTGCCAGTCGATCGCCGCGCGATCGCTTGCCAAGCAGCCCCGGCATGCACCGTCTTCCCTGGGATATGCGCCACGGCTCACCGACCGAATCCGGAGCCCGGGGACAGCGGCAGAGGGGGGGACCCCTGGTCGCGCCGGGAACCTACCAGGCACGGCTTACGGTGGGAGAATGGAGCCGGACCGTCCGCTTCGATATCCGCATGGACCCGCGGGTGGAGGCGGACGGAGTGACCCGGGCCGCGCTTATCGCCCAGGAACGGCTCAGCCTGGAGGTTCAGGACTTGCTGGCTCAAGCCCGCACGCTGCTGGCCGAAATCGATGACCTGCGCAAGGAGCTGGCCGAGAACGACTCTAAGGACAGCCGCCGGGTTGGCAGCACCTTGGCCCGGTTGGATGAGATCCGGCGGGCCCTGGTGACCGCCGAGGGCCCCTATCCTCAGCCCCAACTCATCGATCAGGTGCAGTATCTCTACGGGATGCTCGACCGGGCGGATCAAATGCCCGGCCGTGACGCTTACCGACGGCTGGATGAGCTCAAGGCGGGTCTGGAGCGCCTCCGCGCCACCTTCGACGAAGCCGTGCGCGGCAAACCCTCGCGGGATTAGAGCTTATGGTGTGCAACACTCCGTGGGCCGCGGATAAATGATCGGTATTTTTTTATGCAATCTATGGTTGACATTTTGATTAAGGTGTTGTATCTAGTTTAGGATCAGGTTTATCGGATGTTAGCCTTTGTCCACAACCCAACCCGCCATAAAGAGTGATTCCCGGTGTTCTCTGCTCCCTCTCTTTACGATTCGCCCACCTCATCCCGGATCATGATGCGGTGGTGTTGCCGGTTCGGTCAACGGCCCGATCTACTTCGGGGTCTGCTTTGTCTGAAAGGAAAAAAGCCTTTAGCGAGGTGGAGACCTGAGGCCTGGGATTTTGTATATGTTTGAAAGGAGGTCCTACTGTGGCTAAAGGGACCGTAAAGTGGTTCGACGAACGAAAAGGTTATGGTTTTATTGCACAGGAGGATGGCAAGGACGTGTTCGTTCATTTCTCTTCCATCTCCATGGCCGGATTCAAAACCCTCGCCGAGGGAGACGAAGTCACCTTTGACATCGAGGAAAACGAACGCGGTTTGGTCGCAAAAAACGTCAACAAGGCCTGAGAAGTATTTTCCCCCATAACTCTTCCTCAGGGGGAGGAGTGCGTCTTCCGCTTCTCTAAAGGAGTGTGACGTTTTCCATTGGCGTGCCTTACCGGAAAGACATATATCTAGAACGGCGTTAACGCGGACATAGCGACCCGGCTCTCGGCCTTCCATGCGCGGGAGCGCTGCGATCCCTTGGGGAGAGGTCTCATCCAAGGAGAGAGATGATGTGTCGGCGATGAAGACCGAGCTGAAAGTGACGCTGAGGATACGATGCGGGCCTTGAAACCACTCAACTTGCGGTTGATCCGGCTCTTCATCGAGGATCATGCTCGGACCGATAACAAATCCGTGCGCATCCGCTACGGCCTCCTGGCGGGCTGGGCCTCGGTCTCGGCGACACTCCTGCTCTTTGTGGTCAAGATGTACCTGGGACTCAAGGCCCATTCGGTTTCCGTGGTGGCCAACGCCTTCCACCTGTTGTCCCATTTGGCGAATTCCGTGGTGCTCATCCTCAGCTTCCATATCTCCGCGCGTCCCGCCACGTCGCGCAATCCCTTCGGTCACGGGCGCATGGAACATGTCGCCCCCTTGATCATGTCGATATTTCTTTTCGTGTCGGGCATCCAACTGGCTGAGGCCTCGCTGCACCGGACATTGGATCCCCATGAAGTCCATTACTGGCCGGCTCTGATCTGGATCCTGTTCGCCACCGTCCTGATCAAGCAGTATCTGTCCCAGTTCGTGCTGGATCTGGGAAACCGGGTGAATTCCCATGCCATCCTCGCCAATGCCCACCACCAGCGCATCGAGGCGGTGATGTCGCTTGGGGTGATCGGAGGACTGGTGGCCGGGCACTATTTTCATCTTTCCCAGGTGGACGGGGCCCTCGGGATTATGGTCTCCCTTTGGCTGCTGTATTTAGGTTTCCGCCACGGCCGCGAGGCTCTGGTGCCGCTCCTGGGACAGGCGCCCAGCCGCGACATGATCGGCAGGATCCGGAAAACCGCCCGCTCTGTGAACGGCGTGGTAGGAGTGCATGAGATCATCGTGCATGACTATGGATCGAATCACCATATCTCCATGCACTTGGAAGTGCCGGAGAGACTGGGACCTGCGGAGATGCATGAGACGGCCGAACGCTGTGAAGCCCTGCTGCGCAAGGAGTACGGCGGTGCTGTGGTCTGCCATACCGATCCTCTCTTGGAAAAGACTCCCGAGATCCAGGCTGTAGAAGACCGCTTCCGGGAGCAGGTGACGGCCATGCCGGAGATTGTGAGCTACCACGATTTTCGGGTGGTGGCCCATTCGGAGCGTCGGATCATCATCATAGCTGACCTCAACGCCGCGGAAATCATTTCGGAGGAAGAATTCGAGCGGCTGGCCGCGGAATTGGAACAGCGGGTGATTCGATCCATACCCGATGTGGCGTATTGTTCGTTTTATGTGACACCGAAGTACGCCTACTGAAATGCGCGGCCTAAGAAAGGAGGCGCCAGGGAGGATCCCGCCATCTTGGCGCGCTTCATCCAGCTTCACACCACCGGCCGGGCCGAAGCGGATTCCGAGGAATTCGTCAGGCCGCTGGAACGGGTCGAAAAAGAGACCAAAAAGTAGGGATTTTTTGCGTTCTGCCCCGACTAAATCAAAACTAGGTGACGAAGGACGAATCCATGCTGAAAGAGCAAGAAAAACAAGTCTTCCCCAAGGTCCAAAGGAGCAAGGAGAGTCTGGAGGAAGCGGTGCGTTTGTTTGAGGAATTCTTGGCCGATGAGGCAGTGGCGCCGGGAGGGGATTACTACCGCGCCCGCAACCTCTTGAAGGAAGGTGAGAGCTCCTATCAGTCGGCCCTGCAAAACGCGCGCAAGCTCCTGGGCGAGGTGCCGGAATATGCCACGGAAGAATTCAGAAGTTGGCGGACGGAGTTTTTGGAAAAGCACAAGATCCTGATCCATTGTGAAGAACTGGAATCTTGCCGGATGGAACTGCAGCGCGATGTGTTCATAAACCAGATGATGGATCCGGAGGAGCTGGATGCCCTTCTGAATCTGCATTTCGCCTCCCAGTCGCAGGGCAAGCGCAAACTGGTCCATCTCAAAGTGCGGATCGCTCTGGACAAATTGAGCGAACTTCTCATCCACGCCCGCGAACTGCAGAAGCAGGCCCTGGTCAAACATCAGCAAGCCCCCTGAGGGAAGCTCTCGACCGGCGGCTGAACCCGTTTCCCTCTCAACCTACTGGCGGATCGCTCAAACGATTACGGCCTCAGGAACGCTTGCCGCGGGCCTGTGGGCTTGCATAATTCGGAGAGTCCCGTTATGATGAGTTTTTGGTCATGAAGATTAGCTACCTCAACGGGAGTCGGCTGTATTATGCCTTTCTGGCGGGGGGGGACGCCGTCATCCAGGACCAGACTTATCTCAATCGGATCAACGTATTCCCCGTGCCCGATGCCGATACCGGCACCAATCTGGCTTCTACCATGCGCTCCATCACCGAAGGCGCTTCCCCGCACCACTCTATCAGAGAAACCCTGCGTTCCATAGCGGATACGGCCCTCACCGGAGCCCGGGGGAACAGCGGGATCATTTTCGCCCAGTTTCTGCTGGGATTCAGCCGGGAAGTGAAGAATCGGGA
>Ga0180437_10001537_pt1 | contig 39431 bp, 62 predicted proteins | sample SS_ome_4_FD_132410 | JGI IMG/M metagenome (GOLD analysis project Ga0180437, IMG submission 132410) | Hypersaline lake sediment archaeal communities from the Salton Sea, California, USA - SS_3_D_1 metaG | ecosystem: Environmental > Aquatic > Non-marine Saline and Alkaline > Hypersaline >...
ATTGTGATGTAGCATATAACACCATAACATTCCACGATTCAGCTGGAAGGTGTTTATTCTACGCTAAGGCTTCAGAAGCGATAACAAAACCCGAAGGTGACTTTAGTGTGATATCACTAGATGTACCTGTGGATGGAGCTATCCAAGACAGTTTGGCAGATACTCGTGGATGTGTCTACGGTGGATGCTAATAATATAATTAAAGTTTTAACAAATGGCAAGAATCTTAGGATTGGACGTTTCAACCAAGACTATCGGAATAGCCTTATTTGAGGGAGATGGTAAGTTGTTGGAACTCACACACATCACACCAAAGATTAAACCTAAACCAGAAAATAAGCTGGATGAGTTGTTTAAGAAGGTGGATGCGTTCGAGAAATTAATAACAAGATATATCGAATTAGATATTGAAAAAGTAATAATAGAGGAACCATTACTTCGTAGTAATAATATCCGCACGGTGGGTACATTACTTAAGTTTAATGGTATGATATCTAAAATCGTTTCAGAGGTGTTGAATGTAACACCTGAGTTTATATCGTCATACGATGCTAGGAAATATGCTTTCCCTGAACTGATGGATATTAGGACTCATAATAAGAAGGGTGAGAGATACCCTGAAAAGAAAATCCAAAAAGACATTTCTGAAAACAAGAGAGTATTGTTCGGTGGATATCCATGGGATGTAGATAAGAAGATGGTTATATGGGAAAAGGTTTCAAACCTAGAACCACAGATTCTTTGGGAACGAACAAGAAACCAAACGTTGAAGAAGGAAAATTTTGATATGACAGATGCCTACGTTACAGTTTTAGCCGTGCAGAAAAGAGATGGTGTTTGGTCATAACTATTTAAATGTTTCATATTTTTATTTAGATTGGGTATTATGAATAATGATACCCATTCTTTATTATATGGGGTTATTGAAGACATCTTAGGGAAACCAAGAAAGAAGAATGACCATCGACAACAATACGGTTTCGACTGTCCTGTTTGTTCTGCTGAAAAAGGTAAGTACGATGGTGATGGTAAAGGAAACCTAGAGGTAAACCTTAGAAAAGGTGTTTACCATTGTTGGGCATGTGGTGAGACACATCACACCCATGGTTCGGTAAAAAAGTTAATTAGAAAGTTTGGTACGAAGAGACACATCAGAAAACTTAAACACTTAGGTATTGATGTAGAAACTATTAAGACTAGTACTAAGGTTAGGAACGTAATTGAAGATTTACAACTGCCTGAGTTCTTTGTCTCATTCCAAGAGGGAAATAAGAGAAGTTTAGAATACAAACAAGCGTGGAACTATCTTACCAAACAAAGAAAATTAAGTGAGAATACTATATTCAAATATAGAATGGGGTTCACTACAGACGGTAAGTATGGTGGTCGTATCATATTACCATCTTATGACAAGGATGATAAACTAAATTATTGGGTAGGTAGGACTTACACAAACCAAAAACCAAAGTATTATAATCCTGATTCTGATAAAGAAGAAATCATATTCAATGAGTGTTGTTTAAATTGGGACTCAACGATATATCTAGTTGAAGGACCGTTTGACCACATAGTAGTCCACAACTCGATACCAATGTTAGGTAAAGAGATTTCAGATAAATTAATGCATTCATTATTCCATAAAGCCACATCGGATATTGTTATCCTTTTAGATGGTGACGCGTGGAGAAACACTAAAGACTTATATGGTAAACTTAACGTGGGTAAACTCCATGGTAGAGTTAAGGTTGTAAGACTTAAGGGTGATGATGACATTGCTGATATAAACGAAAAACTAGGACGACAAGGTGTTGTCGATGTTATGAAAAATAATTTTGTTCTGAAAGAGAGTTTATTATGAGTTTCAAAGTAGGTGATAGAATCAAAAGACCAAGAGGTAAGATGGTTTATGAAATCATAAGAAAACCAGCATATCGTGGTAGATATCGGGTGTTAAACGTTAACACAGGTAAATACTACAATATGAAAGACCTAACACCATTTGAACTGTACGACCCATTCAGACCAAGGATGGACTCAAAGGATTTGAAATACGATTTTAAACATGGGGTTTAACAAAAGATATCTCACAGATGATACCGTTAAGAGGGTATATGAGGATAGGGGTTTAGAAGGTTTAACTGAATACATAACTAAACCCGACGCGTTATTTACAAGTTCTGAAAAAACTAGTAAAATAGTAGAGATAGTGTGTAGTGATAAATGTGACACAAATAAGATAATGGAAATAGAAAAGATATGGCTTATATGATGAGACCGACAACAGATTATAGATTAGTAACGGAAAATGACGAACTCAAAAGAAGGGTTGAGGCATTGGAGAGGAATATGGCTTACCTACAAAAACAAAACAACGAACTTTATCGAGTACTTAAGTCCAAGAATTCGTTCTTAGATTTTGAGTTCCATAAGGACGTTGATGAGTACGAACTAGAGATAAAACGTAAAAGAGAAAGTAGTAGAAGATTGATGGCTGCTTTCGGTGATTTTAAATAGATAATGGCGACTAGAGAATCTAAGGTTTGGTTAGAACCAATCGAACACGTATACATTCATAAAGATACGGGGGTTAAATACAAATCAGTTACCACCGTTCTTTCTATGCTTGAGCCTGAGTTTCCTGCTGAGGAAGTTGCGTTAAGAATTTCACAACAACCTGAGGAGAGAAGAAAACCACAATATCGTGGTATGAATCAGGAACAAATACTAGAGGAGTGGAAACGTATTAATGATGAGGCTAATGAATATGGTACCGAGGTCCACGAAATTTTGGAGAGGTATCTATTAGCGGATAAAATCTACATCCCCAAAAGTGATTACGAAAGAGAGATAATCACAAAGTTCCAAAAGATTGACCCAATGACTACGGGTCAGATATTTCCTGAAACAATATTATTTTCAGAAAAACACGAATTAGCTGGTACAGCAGATATCATAGAGGATTGTGGTGATTACTTTAATGTGTGGGATTTCAAAACCAATAAGAAAGTTGAATATATATCACAATATGGTCATTGGTTAAACCCACCGTTGACCTATTTATCTGACTGTCAGTACAACATATATGGGTTACAAATGTCGATATACGCCTACATGTTTCAGATGGAAACAGGCAAGAAAGTAGGACGTATGGCACTATTCTATTTGAACCCTGAAAAGGACTATGAGTTCGAAATAATCCCTGTACCATACATGGGACTTGAGGCCAAGAAAGTTTTAGATTTTTGGTCTGAACAAAGGAAACTTAAGAAACATGAACTTAAAACTCAGTAAAGAGGTATTAGTACATTTCCAATGTTCATCATGTAGTAAGTGGTGGACTATTGGTGATGCCCCTGATAGAGGTCATTGGTTTTGTCCGTGGTGTGGTGTTAAACAAGATACCCCTAATGGAACCAAAAAGGAAAATACATAATCACCATTTCGATTTAGAGGGTGAGATAAAAAAATGTAAGGAAGACCCAATATACTTTTATGAGAAATATTGGCTTCCTTACGCATTAGGTGTTAGTAACGTCTATGTTAGAGACGTTGAAAAATTTCTTCTTACGCTTTATTGGGAATCAAACCGTTAATTTCATGTCCCAATACGGTGAATCTACTTTTACCATCAGTAATCAAGTAGTAATTAAACAAGAATAGATGGTCAATATCGACTTTAAGGATTGAATATTCTTTACCCTTATAAGTTACTTTGTCTCCTTTTTCGAACATAATTTATTTTCCGTTTGTTGTTAAAAATTCTTTGTTACCTTCAAACCAAGTAGCCCAAGCGTCTTCTACAGATACTTTCTCACCTGTTTCCTTACAGATTAACTCAGTAATCCCTACAGACTTAAGTTTCTTATCCCACTTGATACAATCATTGATGTTTCCTGATTTAAATTGCCAACCCTTTTTGAAAGTACCGTTATCGTTCATCTCCTTAGTCACAGGTAAAAGAACGTTTAACGCCTTAAGAGTGTTTTTAAAGTCCTCAACAGTCTCCCAAGTTCTGTGTAGACCGTTTCTGAACATATATAGTACCATATTACTCATTCCGATAAGGTGGTCTTCAGTAACTTTAGTAGTACTATCTTTAAGACCTTCAATTTCGAAAGGAATAACTGATTTTACTTCCTTTACGTTATTGTCAAATACAACAGGGTTTCTTAACATAGTAGAACAACACTCAATTAACTCATCATCAGCGCCCATGGTATCCATAACAGTCATGAATTTCTTCACACACTTAAATTTCATCTCCCATGTTTTTTTATCTCTTGCCATAAGTGTTTAATGTTTGTGTTATTATTGTTATAATTGACTTATACAAATATACTGAAAAAAAGATAATAAACACAAAAATATGGCGAAAAAAGTTAAAGAACCTTTTGAAATAAAGCTATCAGAGGAGGAAACATATGAAATCATGAATAGATTTATGGGATTCTATGAGAACCTAGATACTATTCAGGATTACTTCCTAGAGAGAAAGAAAGAGAAGATAGAAGACATCAATAACGATGATTACGTTGACACAATGTTTAATGATGTATCTGTCGAACCTAAAGATATGGATTTCGAGATTGAGGTTATCAATGGTAAGACATTTAACCCGTCAACACAAATCATTACATCACTACCATTGGAATCACAAATTGGTAGACAAATCATGATGGGTATTAAGGAGACTAATTCAGATAAGTATGTGGGATTCATTAGAATGGCATCACCTGTATTAGCAATCAAACCTAGGAATGAATTCTTTGGTGATAAAGTACAAGCGACACAAGTTAATAGAAGTATGATTAACGGGGCGATTATCGTTCCTGTACAACCATTTGGGTATAACTACCTAGGTGGTAAATTACTTGCTCTGATTGCTTGTTCACATGAGGTTAGAAATATGTTGAAGGAGAAGTATGGTGAGAAGATTGAGACTTGTTTCATGGAGACAACTTCATTGTACGGTGACCTTAAAGGTGTGAGTCAATATGACGGACTTAAACCGTTTATGAGGTATCAAGCAATGACCGAATCAGATGTATTCCTATTCCCAACCGAGGAAGTATACTCACCTATTAGAAGTAGGATTAGAGAACTTTATGGTAAAGAAGAGTGGAATGGTAATACAGTAGACCCTAAACCTTCAGGACCAAAGATGAGAGAATTCAACAAAGCTATCTCAATTCTTAAGAACCATTTACGTGAATACGACATGGATAAGTATCAGGAGTTCCACAACTTCACAAAGACACACATGAAAGCAAAAACCAAGAAGAGATATTACTACTCAAACTTTGGTTTTGACAATGTGAAGGAACATGTAAACTCATTGGGTGAGATTCCACTTAAAGAGGGTCAGAACTTCCACAAACACAACCTAGAGTATATGATTACTTGGTGGAAGAAGAAAGCACAGAAGAGATACGAAAAACTCAAAAACGAAGGTAGACTTAGAACTGAGTTAGAGGTTTACACACTAGAAAGAATTAATAACCGAAGCGTAGACATGGTAAGATAATGAGACCAAAGAGGAAAATAGAAATACACAACCTAAATGTTAGGAAAAACGTTTATGGTAGGATAAGAAGAAGAAGGGTAACACCTAGACAATACGAGATTAAAGATATTAGTAGTGTCAAAAATGTTGGTTTAGAAATGATTGAAAGGTATGGTATTGATGCCATAAAATATGAGATGATTAAAGAATTAACACAGGAGTTAATCAACGCGGATTTGATTAAGTTCGATATACAAGAAGGTAACAATCCTGATATCCGTACAATAAAAGCCGAATTAAACATAGTTAAAAATGGATAATAAAAAGGTAGCGAGTCTTTTACGTTCTGTAGCAGACGTATTTGACCAAAACATCGAAGGTGATGTTAAAACAAATCTTCTTAAATCTGTAATGGATTTAGTTGAAGATGAAAAGAAACAATTAGAGAAGAAAGCACAAGAGGCTAAAGACAAGTTTAGTCTTAATAACGCATTAGCACTCATCAGAAAGATGGATGAGAACGATAAGATTAGAGCGTATAAAGATAAGTTAAAAGAGGTAGACCCTAAGTATAAGAGAATTCTTACAAACATGGATAAGGCTAGAGAAGAGATTATCCAAAACCATTTGAAAGAATTTAAACTAGGTGTGGAACCTAAAGATATTCTAACAATGATACCTAACGCTAAGGATTTCACTCTACCGAATGGTAAGACCTTAGAAGATATTATTAAGAACGCGAAGAGTTCTTTTACGATAGGTACAGATAATAAAACAGAAACAACCGTAAATTAATTATGGAATTGGATATAGGACCAAGGCAGTCTGGTAAAACTACTCGACTACTAGAGTCTGTTAATAGGTTTTTAGAGGAGAACCCCGATAAGACAGCATTATTGGTCGCACCTAATAACGGTATGAGGAGACTTCTTAAAGATAAGATGGGTACTATATGTGGTGACTGTAGACATAGGGTTATTACGTCACACAAAATGTTACCACCAACACCAAATATGACAATGAGACAATTTGTTGATGAGTTTGGAGCAATGGACAATAACAACTTAGTACTAGACCCTGAAGCATATTATTGTAGTAGTTACTACCCTGATTTTAACCCTTGGCCGCAACCAACGGAGTCTATGGAGGGGTATTCTACAATGGCTAGACAGATTGTGGATTGGTATAATTGGAACACTGTCGAGAGATGGGATTTAACACCTAAGAAAAAAGTATTTAAACACGAGTTTTAGATGATAACTGATGAAACATATAATAAATGGGTTGATTTAGGGTTCCTAGATTACGTAACAGACGAACCAACAAAAAGATTGGTGGCTGAAAGATTCGAAAGTCTTTATAGGATATTAACAGGACCAAATAAACCTTCATCAGGTGATGAACTAATAGATGAAATGCTTGGGACAATGCCTTTCATATGCGTTATGAGGGTATATGAGGCCGGGCATAGAGTTGTCACAACAGATGAAGTGTTTTTAGATGAGTTTATGGAATTCTTTTTAAAACACCAAGAAGTCTTAAGAGAATATCGATTTAGTAAAGTCGATGCTGAAACTGAGACTGGTGTAATGTTCGTTGAGGATTATATAGAAAGACATAAAACAGAATTGTTTAATAAGAGAATAAATAAACATAAACTTAATGATTAAAAAGGTTATACACATAGCAGATATTCACATCAGACTCTTTCAAAGACACGGTGAATATAAAGAACAGTTTCAGAAGTTTCTTGAACGCTGTAAACAGGAAGAACCTGACAGAATTGTAATAGTTGGTGACCTAGTTCACTCAAAGAATCAAATGACACCTGAGTTAATATGGATGGTGACTTGGTTCCTAACTGAATGTTGTAAGATAGCTGAAACAGTACTCACATTGGGTAACCACGATTTCTTAGCTAACAACTTGGATAGAATGGACGCGTTAACACCCATAATTGATACAATGAATAACCCAAGACTTAAATTCCTGAAACATACAGGATGTTATGAGGATGAAAACATTGTTTGGTGTGTTTATGGTCACATGGAAGGTTCAGAGAGACCACCAATAGAAGAGGCTAAAGAAAGATTAGGTGAGGATAAGACATATATTGGGTTATATCACGACCCCCTTGTGGGACTTAAGACCAACATTGGTTTTGAATTTGAGGATGGTCAGGACATTACAATATTCGATGGTACGGACATCACCATGTGTGGTGATATTCACAAATACCAAGTTATGGAATATCATGGAACACCGATAGTAATGCCTTCATCAATGATTCAACAAGACTTTGGTGAAGACCCATACCAACACGGATATGTTGTTTGGGACATAGAAAATAGAGAACACAAATTACATAAACTAGAATCTGATTATGGGTTCTATACAATAAGGATTGACTCAATAGAGGATATTGAACAAGGTACGGAGAGATTAGTATAATGGCAACATCAGGGATGACAGTGGATAGACAGGCAATCATTGATAAATGGTCGTCTTTAGGTTTTTTAGATGGTTTAGAGGGTCATGTAAAAGATAATATTGCTACACTTTACGAATCACAAGCGTCAGCTTTATTAAATGAGGAACCATCACCTAGTCAATTCGAATACGTACAATTTCCAATGATAAGGTTCGTAATGGATAGATGGGAAGACCAAGAAAATAAATTAGTAATAAACAAATTAAAAAAACATAAATTATAATGGGAAAAGTAGTAAACTTAACAGACAACGACTTTGATAAAACAATAAACGAAACTGAAGGTGTTACGTTAGTGGATTTTTGGGCAGCGTGGTGTGCACCATGTAGAATGTTGGGGCCTATTTTAGATGAGGTAGCAAAGGATAATGATGTTACTGTAGCTAAAGTGGATACCATGAAAGCTAAGAGAACAGCCGGTAAATTCAAAATCAGAAGAATCCCAACAGTACACATCTATAAGGATGGTAAAAAAGTTGACCAATTTGCTGGAGTTTTACCTAAACAACAAATTTTAGATATTATTTCAAAATGGCAATGATGGACCATGAGCTAGCACACAAAATCAGACTAGCTAAAAAAGAATTAGAAAAAAGTTCACCACACGTTCAATGGTATGTAGAGTATTTGGATGGGGTGATTAAGGAGAGGAACGGTAAAATACAGGAATACCATGACTTCTTTGATAAACTAGATAGGTTTTTACCTAATAGAAATCCTGTGTTTGGATGATTAAACAAGAGCTGAAGGAACATAGACTAACACCAAAACCAATAGGGGAGACCCTATTTTGGATGAGGTGGGATAGGAACGGTTATAGATACACACCCCAAGACATATGGACACAGCGTGATTGGGACCAAACTATAGTCACTAAGATTAATCAGGTTAGGGTTGAAATACATAAACATTGTTTTTCACAAGACCAAGACCCACAAATCAGTAAACTAACAACAGGTTTAGGTGCATCGTTAATATTTGATGATTTACCATACTTCATACTTAGTGGGTATATGTTAGAGAATGATGATGAGGGTAGACCATATATAGGGTCGTTTCAGGGTAGATACGGAGTTTATAGAGACGTTCACCAAGAAACTAACACAATCTATATAGGTACTAATGAACATCCATACTTAGGGTGTATTGTTATCGATAACCTATAATGAGTAATAAACTACATAACGAGATTAAAAAATACTGTGAACTCAACAACATAGAGAAGGTTGAAGAGTTCATGGAAACTTTACTGCAACAAGGTTTCAATATTGAGAAATATGGTATGGGACCAATAGAAGGTAGGGTAGAAGAAGTTGAAGTCATTAAAGAAGTGGTGAAAGAAGTTCCTGTGGAAAAAATCGTTGAGGTAGAAAAGAAGGTTGAGGTAATTAAAGAAGTTCCTGTGGAAAAAATCGTTGAGGTAGAAAAAGAAGTAGAGGTTATTAAAGAAGTCTACATTACTGATGACGAACAAGTAAACGAACTCAAAGAGAAATTAATTGAGTCACAAAAAGACGCGTCGAAATATCTAGCCGCGTGGGAAGACAGGTTAGAGGAATTAAAAGGTGTAGAAAAAGAAAGGGATGAACTTAAAGAACGTGTGGAACAATTAGAGAAAATTAGTTCCCACAACGAAATAATTTTAGAGTCAGACGAAATCCAAAGACTAACCCAAAAGATATCAAATTTACAGACTGAGCTAGAATTAGAGAAGAATAGAAACGCTAAGAGAAAGAAAAATGAGAAACCTAAACACAGGGAGAGAAAACCTGGTAAGGGGAACATCATAAATTGGGTATCAAAAAAGGAAAGAGAGGATGACGTTTGGGGAGAGGATTGAGTATTTATTTTACGAATAAGAACCCCTCAAAATCTCGGACCATGACAAAGTATCAAGAGGATGACATCTATGACATCCACTGTGAACTTAGGAGAGACCCTAAGTTGGAGAAAATCTTTCAAAAGAAACTGCATAAAATTAAGCATAACGAAAAACACAGATACTCCTCGTTCTACGAAAGGTATTGGTTAGCATACCAAAAAGCTAAAAAAAAGTTAGCCAAGAAAAGGGCTAAAAAGTTAGCTAAAAAAGAGTTATTGGTTAAAGACTATTAGTCACACAATATCTACCGAAAATTTCTCTCATTATTTGTTTCTTAGTGTAGGAATACTCCTGTGCTAGGCCACCATCATTTATTGTTACCTCATCAAGAGTGTAGCATCCGTCACCCTCTAATCTAGTTAGATAGAAGTCCCAAATTTGGGTGGATATAATGATAGTGTTGCTGTTAGTAGTTTTAGAATGGACGGGGAAATCCGCCAAAATCGATGAAACCATATCGACTACTTCTTGTAATCTTTTCGTCTGCATGGTATTTGTTTTTAGTAATCATTTATTTGTTTTCACAAAAGATTTATATTACAATAAATATAGTAAAATATGGAAATATCAACAGAAACAAAGATTCCACACAAAGCCAAAGTAAGGGTTATATGGGAAGATGACCCACAAAATTACACCAAAGAAAGACAGAAAAGAGTAGCTAAATATATCGTTGAAAAATACGGTGTAGAGAACGTACAAGTCGTTTTTAAGGCTAAGAAGGTTGACACCGAAGAGGGTGAAGTAGAGATGACCGTAGCCGACAATGTTATGGATATAAACTACCAACGAAAATTATTTAAGGATTGGTTAGATATTAACAAAATTGAGGTAGATTGGGACAAAATCATTAGACTAGATAATAAGGTTAATGAGAAGTTACAACAGGAACGTGATGTTGATTACAGATATAGAAATTGGCACATTAAAAAATTAGAGTGGGATAATTTCTTATCCTACGGTGACGGTAACGTATTATCATTCGAAGAGATAGAGGGAATCACAGCTATTAGTTCGAACCCAGCGAACCAAGGTGGTAAAACTATTTTAGCATTAGACCTATTACTATTCCTATTCTTTAACACCACAACTAAAGGTACCACAGCTATTAAAATGTTCAATAGATTCCGTAAGGATAAGAACGAGGTCCGTGTTAAAGGGACAGTTATGATTGATGGTATTGAGTATATCATCGAGAGGATTGTAACACGTAAACTAAAGAGAGATAAAATCAACTATACAAGTAGGACAGACTTATCATTCTCTAGAATCATGCCTGACGGTACTATACAGAACTTAGAGGGTGAACAAAGGAGAGAGACAGATGAGATGATTAAAAAGTCAATTGGGTCCGTTAATGACTTTCTATTGACCATCATTACTGATGCTGACAACCTAGAGAACATTATTCACACCAAACCAACTGAGAAGGGTAGAATCCTTTCTAGATTCATTGGGTTGGAAATCATTGAAGATAAAGAGAAGATTGTAAAAGAAATGAAGTCCAAATGGGCAAAGGGTCTTAAGTCAGACCAATACAATTCAACTGACCTCAAAAGTGAGATAAAAGAATGGGAAACTAGAATCACAGACAAACAAGGTGAAATTAAAGTATGTGATAATGAACTAAACAGATTGAACACCGACCTCAAATTAGCGAGACAAAAGAAAGAAAGTCTTATTGAGAGTAAGGTTGAGATAGACACTGAGGTTATCAACTTAAGACCTGAGGATATTGATGAGGAAATTGAGAGAATCACCAAAGAAGGTAAAACCAAGAAAGACAATTATGATGAGGCTAAGAAAGAATTCGATACTCTAGAAGAGGTTGATTACGACGAGGATGGTCATAATGAAGCAATCAAAGTAGAAAGACAAAAATCTATCGATAAAGGTAGTAAGGAGAACGACATTCGTGTAACAGAGACTTTGATTAAGAACTTGGAGGATGGTGAATACTGTTCACAATGTGGTCAAGCGTTAGCAGATGTGGACCATAGTGAACAAATCAAGGAAAACAAACAAAAATTAGTCGAACTACAAGGTGAGTTACTAACAATTATTGATGAATTGGATAAAGCGAATAAAGTTACCGAGGGTTATGACAAAACAAAACAAGAATCATCTAACTATGATAGAAAATCACTAATGGTTGACAAGTTAGAGTTGGATTTGAACCGTTTAAGATTAGAACTTAAGGAAAATAAAGACCTTAAGACTAGGTATGAACAGAATTTGGACAATATTAACAGGAATAAGGACCTAGATTCACAAATTTTGGGTTATAACGCTAAAATTGATAACCTAGAACGTGAAGAAAGAGTACAAATCACCCAAAAAGAGAGATTGAATAACGACATCTCTAATTTAGAGACCAATATTGCTAAAAATAAGGAGACAATCGAGACAATTAAGGTAGAAGAGGAGATTAAAATTATTTTTGACCTCTATATCAGGATGATTGGTAAGAACGGCATCTCAAAATTGATAATGAAGAAGGTAATGCCTCTAATTAACTCAGAATTGGACCGTTTGTTGGTAGACACAGCTAATTTCAAGTTAGTTGTTGATATTAATGATAAGAATGAGGTTGAATTCCTTATTGAGAAGGAAAATGGTGACGAAAAGGTGGTTTACCCTATTAATGAATGTAGTGGGTTTGAGAAAACAGTATCATCATTAGCTCTTAGATGTGTAATGACTAAGGTTAGTTGTTTACCTAAACCAAACGTAATAGTTTTCGATGAAGTTTTCGGAAAAGTTGCTGAAGAAAACTTAGAATTGGTTGGTAACTTTTTCCAAAAGTGTTCAGAAATGTTCCCGAACATATTTATAATTACACACATACCAATGGTGAGAGATTGGGCGAACAAGATTATCACAATCAATAAAAGAAACCATGTCTCATCTTTGACTTTAAACTAAAAATGTGTTATCATTGTGGTAGATATTTATTAAAAAAAGAAAAGTTTATATGAAGAGGTATCTTATAGCATTAATTGGTAGTTCGAAAGGAATCGGTGAAGATTTAAATCATATCGCTGATGATAGAGGTATACATTTTGTTGACGGAAAAGGGTTGTTCTTAGGGACATTCTATAGTGAATTGTCAACAGGAGAAATTCACGAAATGTTGGCACACAGACCGGCTTTCATGGTTTTCGATATTACTTCCCCTGAGACTAACGGTATTAATTTACCAGCAAAATATTACACAGGTCTATTCCCTGAAACTAAAGGTATCACAGATATTTTGAATACTGTTGAGACCGACCAAGTTGAAGAAACTAAAGAAGATAATGGGGTTGAGGAATATGACTCTGTTAACGAGATTCTAGACAAGTTGAGTAGAAATAACTACGACAGAACTTGTTTAACCGAGAAAGAGGTTGAAATCTTAAGTAACAACTAGAACTTAAACATGACAGTCGACCAATAACCTCAGTAGTTGTACTTCTGGGGTTTTTTTATTATATTTGTTTTTATGAAGAACTGGTTCAAACGAAAAAAGAGTAAAAAAGAGAGACTAGATGCTCTAGAACCTCTAGCTCAACTTATTGAAGATAGACAAAAACCTAAGAAGGTCGACCCTTATGAAATCAAGAAAGAATATGAGATAGATGGACACTTATTTAAATTAGGTGACTATGTTATTTGTAGGTCTAATGAGTGTGACCCTTTATTGTTAGGGGAGATTGTGGAGTTTTGGGATAATGAGGGTAAGTGGTCTAACTGTATTCCGTATGTAAAAGATGTGGAAGGAAAGGTGTGGGGAGTTATGGGTAAAATCAAACCTTACTCAACTGAACTTATGGACGACTTAAGAGGGTTGAGACCATTAGAACAATGGAACTATTTTTTACCTGAAGACTCACCATCTAGATATAGTGAAGAGGATATGGATAGAAAAGAAAAGAAGTATGAACAAATGAAAAAATTTGGCCAATAGATTTCTTTTTCATATCTTCGTGGTATGATTCCATTTAAAAAGTATAGATACATATTCCCACCAAGACCTGAGAACAAAACAACATCAGGCGAATTACACAAATATTCGGGGACATATCTAGCACAACCAAAACTAAATGGTTCAAATCTTACAGTTTACACTAATGGTGTGGATGTAATACTAATGAATCGACACAAACAAGAGATGGGTGTTGGTTTACCATTACAATTATTCAGAGACTTACATAGAGGTGAGGGATGGATTGTTATTAATGGTGAATTAATGAATAAATCCCAAAAGGACACTAGAGGTAAGGTATTCAACCACAAGTTCGTTATATTTGACATATTAGTTTATAATGGTAAACAGACCATTGGTAAAACCTTTTCTGAGAGGGTAGAACTAATAGATGAACTGTTCGAATCAGAAAATCACGATAATTTTATTAAAAAACATAACAAAGACGTTTACATTGTCAAAACTTTTACTGATAACTTTGAAGCCTTGTTTAGTGAACTAATTAAGGTTGATATGTATGAGGGTTTAGTTTTGAAGGAAAAAAATGCTAAACTAAAAAATGGTATTAGTAAGATAAATAACGTTAATACACAGGTAAAAGTGAGAAAACCAACTAAAAACTATTCATTTTGATATCTAAAGAGAAATACGAGAAAATATTAAGAGAAGGTGAGAGAGTTGATTGGCATGGGGAGATGGTCCCTGAGGCATTAATCACCAAAAGGGTTAGAGCTTGGTGTGAGATGATTCTCGAAGAACTTCACATACTAGAGGGAACAATAAGTGACCTCAAAGGTGCAGCTAAGGAAAAAAGACAACATTATGTTAACGGGTTGTGGAATAATGTTAGACACGCTCCATATACGTTGAACGGTGACTTCTATATGATGAAAAAGAAAAGAATCGACGAAGAATTAAAAGAGAAGGAAAAACCTAAGAAAACGACAAGGAAACGTAAAACCACGACCAAAAAAACAACTAATAAGAAGACAACCACTACTACTAAGACCACGTCTACCAAGACTGGAACGAAGAACAGTAGTTTAATCTTCGGTAAAAAAAAGTAAATTAAATTATATGACAGCGAATAAAAGGTATATTGACACATCAGAAGAAAGTATTTCACACTACTTAAAGGAGGTTAGGAAGATTCCTATGTTAACTCCTGAAGAGGAACCTGAAATAGCGAAAAGAGCTTCAGAAGGGGACAAACGAGCAATTGAGAAACTTTGTAACTCAAACCTTCGTTTTGTTATTTCTGTGGCAAAAGAGTACCAAGGTCAAGGTATACCACTAGTCGATTTGATTAGTGAAGGTAACCTAGGTCTAATAAAAGCTGCAGCTAAATTTGACCACACTCGTGGATTCAGATTTATCTCATATGCTGTTTGGTGGGTGAGACAATCAATCCTACAGTCATTGAATGACCATTCACGTACTGTGAGATTACCTGTTAATATCACAAACCAAATTACTAAGGTTAAGAAGGAGATAGCTAAATTCGAACAAGAGTTCCAAAGAAAACCAGCATTCAACGATGTCCTTACTGATGATAAAGGTAACGTATTAGATTTAGGAGTCCTAAATCACCCAACATGTGGGTCACTTAATGACAAGATTAATGAAGATGGTGACGAAGTGTTGGATATTGTACCTGACGACTCATTCATAAGACCTGACGAGAGTGTTATGACAGAGGACTTACTGAAAGGTGAGTTAGCTAAAACTATGTCCATTCTTAATGAAAGAGAGAGAAAGATTATTCAAATGTACTTTGGTATGGATGGTAATCCAATGACTCTTGAACAAATTGGTGACGAGTATGGTCTTACTAAAGAGAGAATTCGTCAAATTAAAGAAAAGGCTCTACGTAAGTGTAAAAACAACTGTGAGAACTTATTTGAATTTGTTATCAAGTAATGGCACAAGCACCAATGACCCCGTTTTATCGTGGATTAGGTCCCGATGAGGCAGATGAATTAACAACAAAGATTTCAGAAAAACCGTATGGTCCTATCGAATTTAAGGGTAGGACCATATATATTATCGGTTCGGATGAATATAAAGAATTTAAGGACAAACAAAAAAGGGAGAAAGATGAAAATAGTAGTATTCACAGGAGCTGGAGTCTCAAAAGAATCTGGCGTAGATACATTCCGAGACAGTGGTGGAACGTGGGAAAACGAAGACGTAGAAGCCGTAGCAACACCTGAGGGATGGAAAAAAGATAGAGAAAGAGTATTAGACTTCTATAACGCTAGGAGAGCACAATTAGCAACAGTAGAACCTAACGATGCCCATAAACTTATCGCGGAGTTAGAAAAGGAACATGAGGTAACTGTTGTGACACAGAACGTGGACGACCTTCATGAAAGAGGTGGGTCAACAAATATTTTACACCTTCATGGTGAACTTACTAAGGCACAGAGTAGTCTTAATGGTAATAGAGTTGTTGAGGTGGGGTACGAACCTACTAATATTGGGGATAAACACGAAGACGGTTCTCAATTAAGACCACACGTTGTATGGTTTAGTGAGTATCCGAATAACGTGGTAGAATCTGCACAAGCACTTAAAGAGTGTGACGTGTTGTTGGTAATCGGTACGACATTATTTATTAGCTACACTATTGGACTATTGAAATCATGTAAAGACCTTCACAACCCTAACATGGGTGATGTTGAGGTATTCTGTATCGACCCTGAACCACCAAAGGGTGTACTAGATGGGGCCTTTTACAAAAAAGTGATAGGTGAGGATGGTGTTAGTTTTGTAGGAACAACGACTTACATTGAGAAACCAGCAACAGAAGGAATGAAAGAATTTATAGAAAATTACCTACCAAGTTTGGTGGAATCATAATTTTTTGTATATTTGTTAATAGTGGGTAACGATTTAGATACAAGCTATTGAAATGGGACGGATAACGATTTAGATACAAGTCCCATTTTACTTGCTATAAACAATTTGGTCACGTCCTACACGTAGGGATTCTTCCCCTTCTCTGAAAACGGTTCTGATAACCAATTTCCAATAATTACCAGCTACATGTTCAGCGATTAGAACCATAGATAATCTCCACTTCATATCCTTAACAACAAAATTAGTACCATCAACAATATCACCGTCAATGATACCTGTGGCAATCTCCTTTTTAAAGTTTGATACTACACTTCTCATTTCTTCGTTGGATATCATTCTCTCATGTTGAGTACTAATATCTCTTTTATTGAAATCCTTCCTTTTTTCAGCATGTTTCGTCTTAATAACATCGAATCCGAAAGTAACATCTATTGTACTAGATAATTGACCGATTCGTTTCTCCAAAAGTAGTTGTTCTTTTATGATGTTTCTTAAACCCATATTCATAAATATTTATAGGATACACTTTAGGATAAAAAACAATTAATATTAGTACTATGAGAAAAGGATTATTAGCTTATTTGGTACCATTACTCGCAATCGCACTAGCAGGTATTGCTGGTCTTATTTCCGTTTTAGGTATGTCAAAATTGTTCGCAGGACAAGCTTTGATAGTAATGGTAGTTATGGGTATCATCGAATCAGGAAAGGTCGTTGGTGCTTCAGTCCTTCATAATAAATGGAAGGAGAAAAGTTATAAGATGATTAAGTGGCCACTTCTAATAATGGTAATCATTGCCATGGCTATCACATCATTGGGTGTTTACGGATTCTTCACCGATGCTTACCAAAAGACCGCTGGACAATTATCTATTGACCAAAAAGAAATTCAATTAATCGAGAACAAAAAAGAGGTATTTCAACAAACCATTGAAACAACTAACGGACAAATAGAGTTTAAGAACAATCAAGCACAAACTCTTATTGACCTGAGAACTCAACAGGAGGTTAGACTCGACTCACTTCTAGCAAACAATCATTGGACAAATGTTAAAAGAACCCAAGAACAGATAGCGGACGCTAACTCTGACTTAGAGAGGATTCAGGCTGATGTTGATACAATGTATATGGAAGTAAGTGCGTTACAAGACTCCATTGGTAAACTAGATATTCAAATACTAGAATTACAGAGTAGTAGTGAGGCTGGGGCAGAACTTGGTCCACTGATGTATATTGCTGAGGTATTCGGTACAACCATGGACACAGTAATCAATTATATCATGTTAACTATCATGATTGTGTTCGACCCATTTGCTATGGTTTTGATTATCGTTACCAATAAGATGTGGAAAAGAAGACGTAGGGACGACCAGGATGACGACCAAGCTACTACGACTAAGCCACCGACCAGGTCGGGACCACTAAAAGAGGGGTCAACAAAGAGTAATGTTAAACCCGATACAGGACAAGGCAGACAAGCACCACCTCCCCCACCAACCTATGGACCCGATAGTGAGTACAATCAAATAATGGGTAAGCTATGGGAGGAACACCATAAGAAAGAGAAACTCAAAACCATGGTAGAACCTGTGGAAGAAAAAGAGGACCCATCGTTAATCGAAGAAGATAGTTTAGAGGATGTTTTTGTTGTACCAACTAAAGAGGTGGAACAAGAGGAACCTAAGATAGAAGAACAATCACTGGGGAAGTACGACCTTAAATTCGGACCTGAGTATACTAAAATGATGAAAGAGATGGATGAAGAAATCCAAGAACAAATAAAAGAAGAAGAAAAGAAAGAACCTAAAGTAGAAGAAGAACCTGTGGAAAAAACTAAGGGGGAAGAGGTTACTGAAACTTGGAGAAACATTTTACAACAACGTAAAAGAAAGAGAATGGGTAATAACGGTATTACTAGATTAGGTGACTCATGATAGATAATGAAACATACCGATTAACCACTAACAATTATTATGAGAAGGAATACAAAAAGACTCAGATAGTAATTGGACACAACGGTAGGAGAGATATGAGACATTACGAAGGATGGATTCATAGACGTAATGGTCAATATAAAAGGACAGCCCATTTCACAATTGATAAAGACGGAACAGTATACCAACACTTTAACCCAAAATACTATAGTGACTTTGTGGGTGTAGACCAAGACAAGGGAAATATCTCAATACTTTTAGTAAATGAGGGTTGGTTAAAGAACGATTCTTTAAATAATGTGTATATAGATTGGTTAGGGCATACTTATAGTAAAAGTCGCTCTGTGTTAGAAAGGTCTTGGAGAGGACATCATTTTTGGATGAATTATCGTAATCCTCAGATGAAAGTACTCAAGGAACTAGTAACACAATTATGTGATGAACACAATATCGAAAAAGAATGTATAGGTAATTGTGTTTATAATGAGGATGTCGACATTTTTAATGGAATAGCTTTTAGAAGCAATTACGATTCAAATATAACAGATATCAGTCCAGCATTTGATATGGACGTATTAAAAGACTTGTAAAATGGACGAAAGAAAATTTTTGGACAAAATTAGAAAGATGAAAGATGAAGGTAAGCAGATTGGTCTTACCGAAATGAAAGACATCTACGAAGATAAAGAAGTTATTAAGGAATGGGACGATGCTAGAAATGGTCGTTCTATTTTGACAGAAGAGAACATCATTAATTTAGATGTTGATAATTCTGATGTACAAAACTTAGACCCTGATGAACAGAGGGAAGAAGAAAACAGTTTTAAAGATACTGTTAGTAAATTAGTGAAGTTTAACAAGATTAAGGTACACAGAGAAAATGTGGAATGGTCTGGTCACCTAATAAGAGAAAAAATTGATTGGGTGTTTTCACTAGATGATAATATTGGTTGTTATTTCGATACAACGGAGATTGTTCAATTACGTGACGAAACCTTAGAAACACTAAAAAAACTTAGAGGGTATTATGATGTTTGGTCTGAGGAGTGGGGAAGTAGACTTACAGGTACCCCAACTGATGAAGACGAGATGGAAGGTATCGATATGGGAGAAATGCCTGAAGGACCTGAAGGTGGTGAAGAAGGTGGTTTTGATTTTGGTGGTCCCGAAGGTGGAGGATTTTAAACTAAAACAAAATGAAAATTACTAAGGAAAGAGTTTTATACGGTATTATTATCGTTCTTATTCTATGGTTAATCGGTAGTGATTGGATGAATAAGAGAAAACAAGAAGCCCTTTATGAGGAAATCCAAAAAGGAAACAAAATGATTGTTGATATGGATAAGACTAAAAAGGAACAGGATGGTCAGTACGCCAAACTAGTCGACTATTTCAATTCTGAAAAAGAACTTAACCAACAACTTAAGGAACAAAACAAAGATTTATACAGACTCATTAAAGAACAAGATGAGAAACTGTTAATGATAAACAACAACTACATCACTTTAAGAGAAGAGTTAACTAGTGGTAACTTATCAGTAGGTGAAACAGATACTACGACAGGAGAAGTTACTAGATTCGATATGGCTCTCAAATATCCTAACGATGATAACCCATTTATTAAATGGAACGGTTCTATTTTCCCAAGGACACAAACATATGATGGTAAGTTTACATTTGGACAATTACCGTTACAGGTTGTGATGACAGAAACAGAAAGAGGGTTATGGAACTCAAGACTAATTGGACCTGATTGGTTGATTGTTGATTCCATTAAAGTTAATAGTTTGGACCCATCTCAATTTGACAACTCACCAAAACCCAGTAATTGGGGGGTTTATGTAGGTGGTGGATATGTTAGGAATTTTAGTCCGAACGCAACAACTCGTGATGGGTTAACTATTGGCACTGGTGTTAGATTTAAAAATCATAACTTAATCATTAATGGTACAACTAATGGAACGGTAGGCTTTAGTTATTACTATCAGTTTAATAAATTTAAGAAAAAGAAGTAAAATGGCAGAGAATGAAATTAATAGATTATTAAATGAAATTAGTGACAACAATCACAAGGAAGTTACTGTTTATGCTTTAGAAGGTTGTCCAGCTTGTATAGAACTTAAAGAGAAATTAGATAAGATTGGTTTAACATATGAAAACGTTACTATGGATGGTAATGAAGAGATGTGGAAACAACTTGAAGAGATGGGTGGTAGTGATTTCGCACCACAAGTCCAAGTAGAAGGATATCTAATTAAGGAAAATGAGTATGAAACGGTGAATCAACTAATTAGTAAGACTTTAAGTAACTTATTGAACAGAGAAATAGTGATAAAATAAGGATTATTACATATTAAATTAAACCACTCTAATTTAGGGTGGTTTTTTTATGCTCCGAAACATATTTATTATAAAAATGCCTTTTGTTGGAAACATCAAACAAACTCATATTCACTGAACAAGAGTTCAAAACCACTATGTCACACCTAATGGAGGTGAATGACGTGGAAAGTGATATTGCTGACCTTACAACTAGATTAGACGACTTAGATGATGTTGTCGATGATGATTTAGGACGTATGGAATATGTTAGACAGTTAACTGCTGAGTTTTTGGAGTTATTCATGAAATTGACACAGGAATTAGAGGAGGACAATGACGTTCAAATCCCTGAGACAATGGAAATGATGACTAAGATGATGGGAAGACAACACAGAAAAAGGTATTACATGAGTAAATTCAGGCTTTAATAAATAATTCAACATAAAAACTAACAAAATGGCTAAAAAGAAAGTCCTTAGGTACACAGAAGAAGAATTCATTACACTATTGGAAAATATTGTTAATAGGGTAAAGAAAGAACAAATTAATGAAGCTCGTAAGAAAGCTGCAAGAAGAAAACAACTTTCAGAGAATACAAGAAAGTTAGATAGAATGGGTAATCCAAGAAGAAAAACTAACAATAGAAGAAGAAGAGCTTAATGAAACATCTTATAAAACAATATCTACAGGAAGAACTTACTCGTTCTGACAAAGCTGAAATCAAAAAGATAGCTAAGAAGGAGTTCGAAGACATGCTCAAATCTTCCAACACAAAGGCAAAAATTGAAGATATTGTTAAGAAACAACTTAAATCTGATAAACCAACTCAGAAAGAAGTTGCTAAGATTTCACAAAAAGTAATTATTCAACTATATAAAACCTTCTGGCAAAGAAGGAGTTTTTGGTCCAATAAACTTGAGAACATATAATGGGATTAGAAAAACAAATCGACCCTAATGCACAACCAGGTCTTAGAATTAAGTTGGTTAAGATGCATGATGACCCACGTCCTATTGATGGGGATTTGGAGGGAACGATTTCTCATATAGATAGTTTAGGAACCATTCACGTAAATTGGGATGATGGTCGTTTTTTGGGTGTAATACCTAACGTAGACGAATATGTTTTATACCCACCATCAGACCAAGTTATAGACGACCTAGATTCAGTATTCACTGAAAATGACACATCAGTCATTAATAGGTCAATGCCAAAACCAACCCTAAGAGGTTCAAAATCCACACCAGCTGGTAAGGCTGTTAATAAAACATGGAAATCCGATTTAGGTAAAACTAATCCAAAGGTTAGAGATATCAAAGTTGAGGATGAAGTTAAAGGTGGTGAGGCAGACAAATTATCAGTAGAAGATTTAGCTAAGAAACATGACGTATCTGTTGAAGACATTAAGAAGGAACTTAAAGTCGGACGTAAGGTAGAAATGGAACATACTGATGATGAGAACTTAGCTAAAGAAATCGCTATGGACCACATAGCGGAATATCCCGATTTTTATACAAACCCAAAACACGGAAGTATTGCATCAGAGAAAGGATTAGAAAAAGTTCATGAAGCATTCTTTGGATTCGGTAAAAAGAAGAACAAGGATGACCAATTTGATAATATGAAGATGGCTAGAGAGATTAAGACAATTGCTAAGTCAATTGAAACTATGAAACCTGGTCAAGACGATACTATCAAGAAGATGATTGAGAATTTTAGAAACAAGTATTCAGAACATTCATTAGTAGGTGATATAATCAAATCTCTTTATGCAGAACTAGATTCCAAATTCGACGACATCGATGAAACAACGATGGCAGGAGGTGGTGCTAGTACAGGTGCTTTTGTAGGTCCTTTAGATGGTCCTGTTAAAAGAAAGAGTGTTTATGAACCAAAGAATGAGAACATCATTAAAGTAAAAGATTTAATGAACGAAATTGCTGATACCAAAATCACTAAGGTTAGAAACGCTGGTGCTGGTTATGATGGTAATGCTTGGGTAGGTGATAAAAAAGATGATGGTTGGAATTTTAATGATGAACCTGCTTGGGATGGTGGGGAAATTGTAGATATTCTTGCCAAACTAGATATTAATTGGGTTGACGGTAATTTAACTGTTGACACAATTAAAGAGGCTGTTAAGAAACACGTAGACTCTATAGAGGAGGAAGAGGAATTGGATGAAACAACGACATTTGGTTCGGTATGGGGTGGCGACGGACCTCCCATAACACCAACGTTCGCAGCAAAGAAGGGACAACACATACCATCAAAGAAATCTATATATAAGGGTGGTAAGATTGTTCAAAAGATTAAGAACAGTGGTGTAATGACTGAAGAAAACACTATTAAGTATGTTAAAGGTGGTAAGTTTGTTAAGATTAAAGACAAATGTGCCAAATATAGAAACAATGAACATTGTAGTGATGGGGCAATTGATGACCCATTAGAATTAAGTGATACAACATTTAAAAACGTACAAGAGGTTGCTAAAAAACTAGGAATTACTGAAGAAGAGGTTTTAAACAAATTGAAGAGTAAACTTCTTAAGAAATAACGATTTTTACTCATTAAGGGATATTTATATAGAAACAAGAAAACATGTCAGAAGAATTGAAGAAAATATTGTCTAAAAACCTACAATCATTGTTTGAGGGTGATTACGGTTTTGAAGATATGGAAGTTGCTTTCGGTGTTGAACACAAGAACGACAACTTAACTGATGAGGAGAAAGCTCAATTCGGTGACTTAGAAGATGCTGAAGAAAAGTTGAAAGCTAACTACAAGACTGAAGACCCTTCTGTACAACCAGCTTTAAATAAAGTCCATAAGGATGATAGTAAGGACGCTGAGGAGTACTATAGAGAGGTTGCTAAGAAAATGGTAGGGTACCAAAAACCAAATCAGGAGGCAACACCTTCTAGGATTGGTGAAGCTATTGACGGTCCAAAGAGAAACGCTGAGGATTCTGAAGCACAAATGGGTCTTAAAGCTCCAACAGGAACAGGTATGGAAGGTTTAAGATACGATGATGAAGAAACAGAAAACTATGACGAGTTCGAAAAGAGAAATGACGAACTTAATGGGGGTGATAAAGAAGGTACTACTTTCGGTAATATGAAGAAAGCCGGTGAAGACTATAAGGATTATAAGTATGGAGACAAGTACGAGAAATCTGAGGACGAGTACCAAGAAACTCCAAGAGTTAGAACGACTAAAAACGAAAATGTTATGAAATATTCAGACGTAATTAATGAAAATATATTTAAAACCAATGGTAAGATTGTATCTGAGGAACAAGTTATTAAAGTAGCGAAAAAGATTCCAGCTAGAGTTAAAGTTGATGAAACGGTATTCGCAATTACTGATGGTGATAATTATTACAGACTTATTTGGGAAGGTGCTGAAGATGGTGAAGCTATCATCACACACAACAAGAGTACTGAGGTAGTTAATGAGAGTGTGAATAAGATGAAACATCTTTGGAATTTTAACTCTAAAGACACGATTTCAACTAAAAAGACAATCGGTGAGAACAATGAAGACGTATTTAAGTCAATGTTGAACAAACTTAGAAACTCTGACGGTTTAATCGGTGAAGAATAAGAGAAAAAAACGTAAAAATAAGGGTCTAAATGACCCTTTTTTTATGCGATAGAGTATTTATAGATAAATAAAATAAACTAAACACGTTTTAAATATGTTATTAAAAAAAGGTAGTAAAGGTAACGCAGTAAAAGAGATACAAAGGGTCTTAGGGTTAACTCCCGATGGGATATTCGGAAGTTATACTGAAGCTGCAGTAAAGAAGTATCAGAGAAGTCACGGTTTAACTGTTGACGGTATCGTTGGACCAAAAACTTACGAGATGATGGTCTCCAAAGATGATATTGACACAGATAGATTTGGTTATGACGATTCAAACGATACGGATAACAAACTAGAGTATTTAGGTTCATACGATTGTGCATGTGATGATGGGTGTGGACTAAAAATTGATAGGGCTTACTTAGATTCTGACGAATATGTTAGAGATTACGGTAAGATTGAACCTATTAACTTAGTTATCCACCACACAGCAGGATGGAATAACCCATACAATACAATAAATTCTTGGAATAGGGACACTAGAGGACGTGTGGCAACACAATACGTTATTGGTGGGACTTCCATTAAGAAAGGTAAATATGGGGACGATAAATACAACGGAACAGTTGTAGAATGTTTCCCAAATAACTACCTAGGATGGCATATGGGGAAAGTTGGTTCATTCGAGAAGATGTCTAAGTTAGCTGTAGGTATTGAAATCAATAACTTTGGTTACGCAGAGAAGAAAGGTGATAAGTATTACAATTATGTTGGTACTGAGATTCCTTCTGAGATGGTTTGTGACTTAGGTTATGAGTTTAGAGGTCATAGATATTGGCATGAATACACAGACGAACAAATAGATAGTCTAGCAAAGTTAATCAAACACATTAAAAAGATATACCCAAAAATCGATATGACTAATGGTATCCCTAAAAGACTTAAGAATGGTATGAGTCCTCGTGAAGCTTTTGAGTTTAACGCAGATGCGTACTACGGTAAGGAATTAGGTGTATGGTCACACACAAGTGCTAGAAAAGATAAATTCGATGTATACCCACATCCTAAACTAGTAGAACTATTGAAATCTTTGGCTTAGTAATTATTCTTATGTTATTATGAGACGGATTAAGAAAATACAGAAAGCAATTGATTTCATAGAATATATCTCGAAGCCGATGGACGTTAATGATGTTAAATTAATGTACCGAGTTAATGGGGTAACACCTGAGAGGACAGCATTATATTTGGATTTTATGTATGGTTTATTTGACCTTGTAACAACCACCTATCTAGGTGATGATGTTATGGGTGAGGAAGATATAGAAAATCACTTCAAATGGTGTTGGACTAGAACAATAAAAGGTTTTAAAGCGGAGAGAGTATATTTCCTAGATGATGAAGATTTATATAGTTACTTTCATTCACTTTTCTCCGAATCATTCTATAAGGAAGAAGACAAGTCAGACGATAACGTTAGACAACTGATGACATTTTGGATTGATGTGTTTAATTATAGTCACGTTAAGACCATGTCTGAGTTAGAAGCGTTCATAGATTTATACAAGATTTTCAACAATAGTTTATACGTGTAGGGTTTAGTTTTAGTACTAAACCTTTTATTATTGTTTTAAATTAAAGGTTTTTTATATATGGGTAATATACAGTTTTTAGGAATAGTGAGCAATTCACTTATACAGGATAAGCAATTAGCAGAAGAAAACTTAGAGAAGTTAGTTATGGATAACAATATGGAGTCCAAGGAAAAACTAGCTAAAATTAAGGAAGCCATAATGGAGTATGGTGAATCTGTTAATGCCATAGCTTATTGGGAATCATATGTAAAGGAAAATATAACAATCCCTGGACAAAACCAGGGGGTACAACCTCCAGCAGGAGATAATAACAATTAAAATAAATATAAAAATGGAAACAAGTACAATTGAACAGTTTGAAACTCTATTAGAGTCTTTCAAAGAAGATTATGAGAAATTCATGGAAAAAGGTAATAAGACAGCTGCAACTAGGGCTAGAAAAGCACTTCAAGAAATTCGTAATCTAGCGAAAGATACTCGTGATGAGATTTCTAAAACTAAGCGTGAGAGAGAAATGGTAGCTTAATGGGTGAACTCATACTAAATAAAGTTTTTTTTATCATCTTTTGTATGAGCGTACTTAATGTAGGGTTTCATGTATTTGAGGTGGTAAAGAGGTTGAGACAGGATACTCCTGAGAAATACGTTATCCCAAAGAGGGGTAAAGTAATATTAGGTCTTGCCGTCTCCTTTATTATTACATCAATAATTACAGGAATAACATTATGATACAAGAACGTTTTAACAGATTCACCTTACTTCAGAGGAATTAAGTTAGTCGAGGACAAGGACAGTAAATACAATATTGTTGAAATGTCTTTAAAAAGGACATGGACGATACCTAAACACGACAATATTAGTTCACAATCAGGAGACAAGGGTGGTCAATTCTTCTTTAGTGAGGAACTACCCATAGATGATATTTTGGATTGGTTGGAAGATGATGTTATCAACTACAATTTAGAGGTAGAAGAAAAAGAAAGACTTCTAGTAGCTAAAGTAGAAGAACTAAAGAGGGTTTTCGAACAGAGCAGTCTAGACGAATTAAACAACCTCAAGTTTTCAACCGAAAACGATGTTCTTAGATTACATAACAATTCAAAAAAAGATACGGATGGGACTACCGAAGAACTACCAAAAACAGAACACGCAGATAACTAAAAGGGTTGACTCTTTGAATGATTTAAACTTCTATACAGTAGAATATACTGTTAGGATGACTAAAGATTTTATGGAATCAAATCCTAAAGAGTATGATTGGGGTACTGAAGTTGAAGAATTTGGTAAACCTGTCGAAGTTAATGATTTCTACACAAGGATTAATACTAAAAAGTTTAGTGCTTTAAATGAGGAATCAGCAAGAAATAAAATCACTGAGTGGTTAGACAAACAAGTTGAGAACAGATTAATTAGTGAATGGGACATTAAAACGTTAGAAACCAACACTTTTTATGACGTATTAAACGAGAAGGGTCTATTACCATTATTAGAGTTTAAGAAAAATATAACGTAATGGGAGCTATATTATTAATGATACTAGTGACTTATGGAATCTCAAACATTATTATATGGGGTTCTATATTTGAGGGATTTAGAGATTTTTGGAACAGGAAAAGTCCTAACTTTTTTGGTACCTTATTCTCTTGTATGATTTGTTTACCTACTTGGGTTGGGTTCCTCCTATCAGCTGGAGCACATATCACAGGGTTAACACAATTCTCACCCTTTGCTAGTCAAGGATTAGATATTATACCCATAGCAATATTTTTAGATGGTTGCTTATTGTCAGGAACAACATGGTTGATAAACACCTTACAGGAATACTTTGAAAGTAATCAATCTAAATAAGGGAGGGGAGTTTTAAACTCCCTTTTTTTATGCATATTTATTAGTATGAAGACAGCAGTTGGAATCGTAATCATTTCTAGAGACACAAACAAGATGTTATTATTACATAGGTCCACAAAACCTAAGGTATGGTCTGTTCTATCAGGTAAGGTAGAAGAGGGTGAAGATTTAGAAGAGGCTCTTAAAAGAGAGATTGAGGAGGAGATTAGAATTAACCCTGACATGATAACAGGTATCAAACAATTGGGGTCTAATCAATTCGACAAAACAAGGTTCCATATATTCGTAGGTTTCTCAGACCACGAATTCGAAATCCCAAACATCAAGAAGGATGAGAATGATGATTATGGTTGGTTCACAGAAAATGACCTACCATCACCAATACATGAAAGATGGCCGTTCACATTTCAAATGATTAAACCTATATTGAATATAAGAGAAAACTTTAAAAAAGGTTTTAATAATTTATTGAATGGCTAACGATTGGGAAATAGAGAACGAACTCCGTAAGATGAAACAACAGGAACTTGTTACGGAGGTAAAGAAGGATAGATTCATCAGTGATATCCAAAAGGGTTTAGGTGAGAAAATACTAGAAGAACCGAACAAAATCCAAAAGAAACCCAGCTTTTTTGCCAAGTTAAAGAGAATATTTTCATGACAAGAATTGAAGAGTATGTAAACTTTGCTCATTCACTAATTGATATGGATGAGGTAAAGAAGGGTAAATTTCCACTACCATCAGAGATAGTATTTAAATTGAAACCGATTGAACATGCGGCATTACAAACACAAGTACATGACGCTAAAGGTTTAAAGAAAGATGATTTCGAACATCAAGAGAAGTTCACTATGAACGTGTTTAATATTGATTTTACATTTATTGAAGATGGAAAGTAATTTTAGTGGTAAAATAGAGGCAGGTATAGATGAAGTTGGTAGAGGTGCGTTAGCAGGACCCGTTGTGGCTGCTGCAGTAATCCTCCCTAAGGACTTTAAATCCGAAAACATCAAAGACTCCAAGAAGTTAACTGAAAGACGTAGGAAGATAGCCTTTGAAGAGATTAAAGAGAATGCTATAGCATGGGCAGTCTCATTCGTTGACCCACAATCCATAGATAAGATAAACATACAAAACGCAACGTTCGCCGCGATGCATGAATCGGTAAATAAGTTAGATGTTAAACCCGAATTCTTATTAGTAGATGGTAATGTGTTTGAACCTTATGAAGACATACCGTATGAGACAATAACTAAGGGTGACGACAAATATCTATCTATAGCCGCAGCATCTGTTATAGCTAAAGTAATCCGTGATGAATACATGACCAAAATCCACGAAAGATTTCCACAATATGGTTGGGGTAGTAATAAAGGATACGGGTCTAAACAACACAGAGATACCATCCAAGAACAGGGTATCACACAGTTCCACAGGAAGTCTTTCCTGAAGAATATTTTACAATCCTAATATATTTATTAATAAAGAGACCTTATGATTGAAGACCTGAAATATTATTTACTAGTAATGAGAATAAGGTTAGAAGATAAGGAAGACGGAGAGTTATTAATGACAGAGATTTCAACCCTAGCCGTTAAGAATTGGGTGGACAGAGAAGACGGCACACCAAATTTAACCAAAGACCAATTTAAGAAAGCAGTTAGAAGAGTTATCGCTAGAAAAGGTATGAGTTCTAATTAGATTATCGACTACTTTTTCTATATAGTCGATTATAACTTACCCCCGTTCTTTCATGTATCTTTTTATACCAAACTTTACGTTCCTTCTTTTCAACTGAACCAAAGAAGATGACACTCCCTATATTTTTATCGAAACAGTAAGTCCTCATATAATTGTATAACCTTACGGCTTCACCAACATTTTTACAAGTCACCATAAAAAGGTTTAGACCTTCAATAACAACCTTGTTGTTGATAATCACTACTTGTTTGGGGTTATTCTCTTTTAGATTAGATTTTAATACGTGGTCAATAATTTCTTTAGCTGTTAGTTTTCTATTAGCTCCTGTGACATTGAATTGTTCTTCGATGTTGTAATCTAACTTATCAACAATCACCCATTCTTTATCGTCAACATTTTCACTAACCAACTTACCATGTTTGTTACGAATTTGTCTATCTTCATCACCATCTTCCCTCCTTTTTAATAATAGGACTTCATATTCGACTTCGATAAGTTTCTTCTCCCTATAAACATGTTTCTTTGGGAATACTACACTTTCCGACTTGATTCTTTCAAAACGGTAGATAGCGTCATGTTCCCTTGTATAGTTGTACAGAACCTTCAGCTTCTTTCTATTTTCAGTTAAAACTATTTGATACATATTGTAATTATAAATAGATTTGTTTACATAAACAATCCACACATTAATATTAGAAATATGAATCGATATTATAAAGCCCTAAACTTAAAAGAAGGAGCGTCTGATAAAGAAATTAAAAAGGCTTTCAGGGATTTATCCAAAAAATACCACCCTGACCTTAATCCTGATAATCCCGAAGCGGAGGAGAAATTCAAAGAAATCAATCATGCTTACGCCGTTCTAACGGGTAAAGAAAAACCTAAGGAACAACCAAGACCACAAGGAGGTTTTGGTGGGTTCGGTGGTTTTAGTAGAAAAGGTAGAACCGTTGAGATGACAATAGTGGTTCCATTGGAGACTGCCTACCGTGGTGGTATACAAAAAGAAACCTTACACGTTACTGATATGTGTAGTACCTGTAATGGTCATGGTGGTCATGAACCTGTGACTTGTGATGGTTGTGGTGGTACAGGAGCTATCAAAGTTGGTAACATAATGTTTATGTGTAACGCATGTGGTGGTTCGGGTAAGATTTTCGTTAAACCATGTAACACTTGTGGGACTTCAGGTAGAATACGTACAACTAGAGAGATTGAATTAAATATACCTAAAGGTATGACCGATAAAACAATCGTTATAGGTAGAGGTATGGGTAATTATGTACAAGGTGGTGTCAATGGGGACATTCTTTTCATATTAAGAATAAAACCACACGACATATTCACACTAGATGGGTTGAACCTTAAACGTAAACTCAAAGTACCAATCCTAGACACATTCTTAGGTTCTGAAAAAGAGTTCGAGACCATGGACGGTAAGGTTAAAATAACAATACCAAAACTATCCGACCCGAACAAGACATTTAGACTAAAAGGTAAGGGGTTTATTGATGGTGACACAGGTATTAGTGGTGATATGTATGTCACAATTGACCCTATTATGCCAAAAGAACTATCAGAGGAAGAAGAACAACTAATCCAACAACTTAAAGAAACCCCGAATTTCGAAAAATTAGAGGAATAACCTGATATTTATATACAAAGGTTATTTTAATGTATAAAAAGAGGGATTTATTAAATGAGATTGCCGGAGTACCTAAAGTATTAGAACAATGGGTCGAATTATTTATCGATATATCGATTGAATTAATTGACGACGCAGTTAAGACAGAAGGTTGGCAAGACGAATCGAGTGGTGAGGCAAAAAATCCACAAACAGGTGAAATAGAACAAGTTACAGCTTATCGTACAATGAAAGTGTATGAAGGTAAACAAGTTATGGATATGATTTCCCAAAAAACTGGTTCAGACCTTAAATCATTTATGAAATCTGACTTATTCAAAGGGTTACCACTATGGAGACCTAGTGTGGAATTAGAAATCATTGGTGTACCCGATTTCCTTTACCAAGAGGAGATGAAGGAGATAGGTATGAACGCCGCTTTAGGTACAAACCCTAAAGTACAAAAGTTAGGTCGTATTGGTAAGATGGATGTTATTAAAGAAATCAAACTAGTACTTAAACCTATGCTTCCTGAAGACTCTGATAAGGGTTTATCAGAAGAAACAATCAAAGTACTTAGAAGACAATTAAGGACCACTATTGGTCACGAATTATTACACGCATACCAACACTTCAAACAAATGGAGGGTGGGAAACCAGCTCACTTTGGTAGAGAGATGTTGTTGAATGCGATGGCTAACCATCCACACTTACAAACACAGATGTTTAAAGAGTGGGACCATTTCTTAAGGTTAGTATACCTACACTTATCTTTTGAAATAAACGCTAGAGTTAATGAGTTATATTATGAAATGAAGAACCATGGTGTGGAGGACCAACAACAGTTCTTGAAAGTGTTAAAAAACTCACACATATGGGATGAGGTTAAAGCTCTTGAGAGTTTTGATGCTAAACAATTCATGAGAGACTTTAAGTTACCTAAAATAGAGGGTGGTTTTCTTGAGCAGATGTTAGGGCAGACCATGATGGATATGGAACTTAAGATGAGGCGTATAGACCCTAGTAGTGATGATGCAGCACTTAAAAGTCTTATTAAATTATGGGATGTTATTTTACAACAAGGTTCTGAAGCTATGATAGACCATCATGGCGTTAGTATCCCTATGGATAAGGTTCCAGAGTCAGCGAAAAAGGACCCATACAAATTCTTCCAATTCTTCGAAAAGAGATTCCATAGAAAAGCAGAGAAATTCAAAAGAAAATTATATAGAGTTGTTACAGCTGTACTACAAAACGATGAAGTACAAGCCGAATCTGTAAAAAAAAAGGACCTACTAAAGGAAATCGCGGGAGTTCCCGAACAAATCACTAAATGGAATGAGGTATTTGGTTCCCTAGTTTTAGGGTCAATTAATGAAGCCGTTTACGGTGACAAAACCAAATGGAAGAAGATTAAAGGTACTATGGCCGGTAAAAAGGTTAAGGGTGCTGGAAAACATTTTAATATTTCAGAAGGTGATGTACATGACCACGTTAAGGTGTCTTACATGGATGGTAAGTCAATGAACGATGTCGACCTATTGAAGAACAAAGACTTCAAGAAATTCCCAATGTGGAAACCAGCAATCAGAATTAGTTTATATGGTATAGAAGATAAGTATTGGAATCGTGATGAGGATATACTTGTCGAAGCATCATTTAATACAAATCCTGACACTAGAATACAAGACGAAGAATGGAAAGCACTAGTAGGTGTAGGATTCCAATTTCAAATATATTTCAATTTAGAGTTATTAAAGAAGAAAGAGGATTTTGTTGGTTTGATTAAACCATTCGTACAAGAAACTTATGGGGTTATCGCTCATGAGTTACTTCACGCATACCAATTTTATCAGGAAACAAAAGATAAAGAACTTGATACAGCACAATGGCATTACGGTCAAGAATCGGTGTTGAATTGGGCTAAACAAGTAATGGATGGTGTTTCCAAATCACAGGATTGGAATGATTTTATGTATTTAGTGTATCTACACTTATCGTTTGAGATAAATGCTAGGATTACACAGTTACAGTACGAGATGAAAGTTAAGGGTGTTAAAGACCTAGAAGGGTTTAGAAAATACCTTGAGACAAGTGAAATATATAAACACGCACAACGATTATTAGATTTTAACGCTGAAGAGTTCGTTAACAACTTCGAATCACCACTACAAGATGTGAGAACGGCAAAGGAGAAGTTCGGTTATACAGGTGAAATTGGGTGGGAAGGTTTAGGACAAGAAATTAAGGATGTGTACAATACTTTAGACCATTACTTAAACCCTATACTTAATTGGGAGAGACTTAAGTTATTAGCTAACAAGGACGCTAAACATAAACATATGTTGAAAGCGTTAATCGATAGATGGGACACAACCATTAGTCAATTTGAGGACATTTTCGATGACGAGGAAGGTGGTAAGTATGAAAACCTACCTAAGATGGAACCTGTTCCTGAATACGCTAAACAAGACCCAATTAAATTCTTCAAGTTCTTTGAGAAGAGATTCCACAAGAGAGGTGAAGAGTTTAAAAGAAAAATACACAAACTAGCTGCACACTTTCAAGACAAAGATTCCTTAGGTGAGAAAAGACCAGGAGTTTATGGTAGAATGGCTGATAGGAGAAAACCACCTAAGTACCAATACCAAGGTAAATCTGATATTAGAGAATCAGAAGATTTTGAATGGATTGAAAAGGTAGAGACAGGTAGTGACCATTATTTAAGACAACTTAGGTTACTTGAGAAGATTTTTGAGGGTAGTGAATTTGAGGTTAAATATAATAACCGTGTAAGTTATAAACAAACAGCTGACGTTTGGAAAGGTGATGGTCAATACACTAATTTTTGGTTAAATAACTATCCGTTAGATTGGTTAGTTACGGCAAGAAGAGACTACCACCAAGCAATTAATATATGTGGGGAAGAGTGTGACCTAACGGAAGAGTTTAGAAAGATTTATAACATTATAGCAACATATCTTAGTAATGAATTAAACGTCCCCACTAGATTAATAGAATCAGAGGATTTTGATTGGATTGAGGATTCTGGTATTTTTCTAGATGATTTATATATAAACAAGTATAAAATGGAACTCAATTATATGGGTGGGCCTAGAATGATGACTATTACCGATGTTACTGAAGAAGATGAGGACCTTTTTAGATTACATTTAGAAGATAAGTATGGTAGACAATTAAGTGGTAACATGGACAAGTTACTAGATGATTCACCATTATTAGATAAGGACGGTAATAAGGTTAATCGTGATGAACTTATTAGAAGTTTTAGAGCGAGGTTATGGAATGAATCTGAAGACCTAGAATGGATTGGAGATATGAGTAACCCGCAGTTTGAGGAGTTGAAGGGGATGATATATAACGTTTATCCTGAGGCTGAACTAGAAGAGGATAATGAACATGGTATTCTTAGAATGAAAAGAGCTACCTATTTGAATAATGGTACATTAACAGAGGTAGGTTTCGCTTTTACAATTGATAGGGTTATAGAAACCATACCCGAAAAGATAATATACAGTATCGGTGAATATGATGAGATTTGGTCTTCGGACAATTTAGGGAATAAGTTTGAATTGGTAGATAGTGACTTATCTTTCTCAGCTCTAGGTAATATCGACGAAATCGAAAAATACCTACATTCAACCTCAATAGGTAGAGACGGTAGACCATATACAGAATTAAATGAATCAGAAGACTTTGAATGGATTGGGGATATAACACCAACACCACCTAGAGAATTTGGTGATTTGAGGATTGGTGACATAATATATATCGGTGATAAAAGACAACCAAGATATCGTTTGGAAATCGTTGATATGGGCCCAAAAGAGAATTTTCACGAATATTATGATGATTTAGATGTTGAAGAAGATACTATCGCTTTATATAAAATATTACACTCAAATAATGAAGATGAACCCGAAGGTTCAATACATACAATAGGTTTAGAACGTGCAGAACAACTTATAACGGGTGTTGATAATTATTGGAAATACGAATATAGGGTGAGTGATTGACAAATCAAAAAGTTTTTATCATACTTAAAAATAAAAGATGATTAGTAAAGTAAAGAATTTTTTCGTAAATGGGTATCAGGGATTAACTGATGACCACAACAGATTTGGTACGATTTCAGTACTATTAATTGTTGTAGCGGTATTAGGTGGTATCGCTGTGGGGTACAACATGGACAGTCTATTAACAATGGTATTAGTTACAATAGGTACCATGGCAACAGAAGCTTTTATTTTAGCGGTACAACCGATGAAGAGGATAGTCAATCTCTCCTTAGCAACCATGGTGGTCAACATTTTCTGTATTTTTATGGGAATTTTGACATAAAAATTTGACATAACCGAAACTTTTACTATATTTGTAGAGTATTTAAAGTAAACACAAAGAAAAAGACAAGAATTAAGATGAACATTTCATTCAACATAAGAGAAAGAGAGGAAAGAGAACCTACCTTAACTGAGTTGGAAGAAATCGTATTGTCTTAACTGAACAACAATACTATAGGAAACCCGACTCATGTTAGAGTCGGGTTTTTTTGTTTTATAGCCCTGTGGTGTAGTTGGTCTAACACGTCACACTTTCAATGTGGAGAACGCGGGTTCGAATCCCGTCAGGGTTACTAAATATGGTCCATTCGTCTAGGGGTCAGGACATCACCCTTTCACGGTGAAGACACGGGTTCGATTCCCGTATGGACTACTATATAGCCCCATCGTCTAGTGGTTAGGATAGCGGTTTTTCACACCGCCGACACGGGTTCGAATCCCGTTGGGGTCACTAAGATAACATAAATGCACCCGTAGCTCAGCTGGATAGAGCATCGGTCTTCTAAACCGAGGGTCCTAGGTTCGAATCCTAGCGGGTGTACTAAAAACAAATGGCCCCATGGTGTAAGGGATAGCACAAGAGTTTTCTAAACTTTTAGTCAGGGTTCGAATCCTTGTGGGGCTACAATTATTTAAGAATTATTATTAAGGTATAGTTATGGAGAAAAATTACGTTAAAAAAGAATTATTGAAATCAAGAGTGATGGCTAGTTTCAGTCATTATACGGCGGGTAACTTGTATTACCATGTGAAGGTGGGGATGGACATCTATCAGTTCCCAATCCCAACAGTGGAGAAAGCTAAAGGTCAGATTGATGCTGAAGACCATGTATTACAATTATCTACTGATTTGGGTACAACAGATTTCAGTAGAGAAATGAGGGGTTCACACCTCAACAGATGGATAGATAAGGCTATCGATAGTGGTGAGTTCATTATGATTGAGCCAGCGGTAGCACCAATTTAAATAATGGACCCTTAGTTCAAGGGATAGAATGGAAACCTCCTAAGTTTCAGATACAGGTTCGAGTCCTGTAGGGTCTACTAAAACAAATCAAAATGGGAGTAAAAGATACAGATTGGATAAAGGATGGAATCGTTGTCGGTATAGATAAGCCGTTTACAAAGGGTTGTATACTATTCTTCCCTGGTGGTAAGTCCAAGTACGGACAAGACTTACCAAAAGGGTTATATATCTTTGACTCTTTCGAAAAAGATGATGGTAAAATTGGTGACGATTGGTCTACCTGTTATATCACTAAGAAAGTCAACTCAGGTTTTTGTTGGTACATGGATTGTTCCACACTAACCTATATCATGGACAAAAATGACGCAAAAAAGTTTCGTGTAGACGTAAATGAGCCGTTTGGATAGCTTTACATTACCCTCTATTATAAGGATTTTTGAGTATTAATTCACAAAAAAATATTATAATATGAAAATTGAAGAAGGAAAAAAGGTAAAAGTTCATTATACGGGTAAATTCGATAATAATGAGGTTTTTGATTCATCTGAAGGAAAAGACCCATTAGAGTTTACAGTTGGTCAAGGTCAACTAATCCCTGGTTTCGAGAACGGTGTTCTTGGGATGGAAGCAGGAGAGAAGAAGACTGTTGAAATCGAAGCTGACCAAGCATACGGTGAAGTAAGAGATGACCTTTTCTCAGAAGTTGACAAAGCTCAACTACCTGAAGGAGTTAAGGAAGGACAAGTACTTCAAGCTATGACTAACGCTGGTCCGATGAACGTTACGGTTAAAGAAATCAAGGAAGATAAAGCGACTATTGACGCTAATCATCCTCTAGCAGGAAAGAAATTGATTTTCGACTTAGAAATTGTCGAAGTATCTTAAGACACGCATTTTTGGGTAAAATAGCGTTTTCCGTTTACAAGTTAAAGTCCGATGGGTTTCCGTCGGACTTTTTACATATTTATAGGTATGGATATTCGTAAAATCATACGTGAAGAGGCTGATGACATGGATTGGATTAAATCCGTGCCCAACACCATCCCTTCAATGAGAAATAGGTCTAAGGTACCTGCGACAGAGTTGATTGACTCATATCTAAGTTCGGATGATAGATATGTTAATGAGATGTTTGAATATTTGGAAGAAAATGGGTACATTGACGTTCCTAGAGACGAAGAAGGTAACCCAACCGATACATGGAATTGGGAAGATACTCCCGATATGTCAGATTATGAGATAAGGGAGTTATTAGAGGGTCTAGACACTAATGAATGGGAGTGGTATGAGAATGACACCTTAGAGTATGAGTTAGAATATTCAGCTTCAAGAGAATTAATGGTTTTCAGAAGAAAAAAGGATGGTAGGTTTTTCGGGTTTACTTATATGTATTATTATCATGATGGTGATGAAGATGCTGATGATGAATTAACTGAATACTTCCCTACACAAGTAACAAGAACAGAATGGCGATGAACAGACAAGAACAAACATTTAAAATGGGTAAAAACTGGCTCAAACACTTCGTTGATGACAAACGAAGAAAGAGAGGGTGGACCACTCAGGAAACTGAAGATGGTAATATTGTGGTTTTTGGTCCAGGTGGAAAAGTATTCGCTTTATTCGAACCTGAAACAGGTTTAGTACACACAACTGCAAATATTATGCAGGTTCAGTGGTAAAATTTTTGGTGGCTTAGAACTTTTTTGTATATTTGTTCTATGTCAGAATATCAAACAGTCCCAGTAAAAGAAATCAGAGCAAGTAAGAGAGAGGAATTCGATAAACAAGTCGAAAAACTCAATAAGATGTGTAGAAGACTTAAGGTTACCGAACCTAAGGTACACATTGGTGAGGTTTATGAGAAAACTTACACTGTTTATATGGGTGAAGATTTCGAGGGTAACCCTGTTCACAGAAAATTCATTGTTGACGTATTTGATGCTACTTTTGAGTTAGTTGAGACACTTAACTTTAAAGGTGGTTGGGAACTTAAAGGTATTATCGGACACCTTGAGGGGTTCATTATCCCTATTGACCCTGACAACGACCTTCCTGAAGAATTTGATGCTACTGACACGACTTGTGACCACTGTAACACGAGACGCAGAAGAAATAAATCTTTCCTTATCCAAAACGAAGAGGGTGAGTGGAAGAGAGTTGGTGGTGCTTGTGTTAAGAAGTTCTTAGGGGTTAATCCTGAGTCTTTCTTCAAATTGGTTCAAGCATTTAGAGAATTTCAAAATACTGAAGAACAATATGACGAGGATGGAAACCACATCCCCACAACTTATCAAAGAAGAAGATGGAATCCTGAGTTACAAGCTGTTGATATCGACAAACTTATTTCAATGACAGCTGTTCAAGTTGAATTAGATGGTGAGTACATCAAAAACAAGTGGGTTGAGGTTGGAACTGGTAGTTATGACAGATGGGGACAAGAGTACATGAAAATGGTTAGAGATAACCAAGGTGAATCTACGGCTGACAACGTAAGAAGAACTTTCGACCTAATCGAATCACCACTTTACAAAGAGACTGAGTATGAAATCAACGAAGAGTTGGTTGATGACGTATACAAATATTGGAACTCTATCGAGGTTAAAGGTAGAACCACTACTGAAGAGAGATGGGATTTTGAGACTGAGGAAATGGTAGAGGTTGAAGTTACTTATTACACAGGTTATGACGACTTCATGAACAGAACTAAAGACTATGGTCAGAAGAAGAGAATCCGTATCATGGATATCTCTAAAATCATCCCTTCAATCAACGCTTACTTCCAA
>Ga0180437_10001538_pt1 | contig 39424 bp, 28 predicted proteins | sample SS_ome_4_FD_132410 | JGI IMG/M metagenome (GOLD analysis project Ga0180437, IMG submission 132410) | Hypersaline lake sediment archaeal communities from the Salton Sea, California, USA - SS_3_D_1 metaG | ecosystem: Environmental > Aquatic > Non-marine Saline and Alkaline > Hypersaline >...
ACGCGGCCATCGCCGACGCCACAAAAGCCACGCGGCTGTCGCCCGAGCGGGCCGCCGGGTACCTGGTCCGGGCCGCCGCCTACGTGCAGAACCGCGATTACGAGCGGGCCATCGCCGACTACACCGAGGCCATCCGGCTCGAGCCCGACAGCGCCGAGGCGTACAACAACCGGGCCGTGGCCTACGACAAGACGGGCGACTTGGATGCCGCGGTCGCCGACTACGGCCGGGCCATCGAACGCGACCCGGACAACGCCACCCTCTACTACAACCGGGGCGTGGCCTACTTCAAGCAGCTTGACGACCTGCCCCGGGCAGAACGCGGGGCTTATCAAGTGGCCGACCTGCCGCCCAATTGGGAGAACGCCCTGGCCGACTTCAGCGAAGCGATCTCGCAAGACCCCAAGGACGCCGGCGCCCTTTACAACCGCGGGCTGATCTACCTCAGGATGGGCCAGCTCGACAACGCGATCGCCGACTTCAGCGACGCGCTGCGCCTTAAGCCGGACCACCGCGGGGCCTACGCGGGACGCGCAGAAGCGTACGAGCAAAAGGGCATGTCGGCCGAAGCGGCCGAGGACCGGGCCAGCGCCCGGCGATTGAGGTGACCGGTCGGAGTCTCTTCTGTAGGACGGATTGCCCAATCCGTCCTACAGCCTTGTGCCCTTTCCGTTCAGGCCGCTACTTCGGCGCGATCGTGCAGCTCATGCGACGGCCGAATTGGCGGGGGGGCGACTCGACCTTGCAGATGTCGCCCAACTGCTCCAGCACGCCGTTGAGCACGCGGGTCCCCTCTTCGACGTGGGCCATCTCCCGCCCGCGGAAGATCACGGTGACGATCACCTTGTCGCGATGGCCGAGGAACTCCCGCGCCTTGTTCACCTTCACGTTGATGTCGTGATCGCCCGTCTTGGGCCGGACTCGGATCTCTTTGATCTTCGTCTGGTGCGTGTGGCTCTTGTGCTGGCGCTTCTTCTGCTGGTACTTGTACTTGCCGTAGTCCATGATCCGGCAGACGGGAGGGCTTTCCTGGGGGGCCACCTCGACCAGGTCCAGCTCGACCTTGCGGGCCCGCTCCAGCGCTTCCTCGGTAGCCATGACGCCCAGTTGGGTGCCGTCCTCGGCGATGACCCGAACCGGGCTGATGCGGATCTGTTCGTTGATCCGCTGCAGATTCTTCGGCTCAGCGGTTTTGTACTTCCGCATTCAACTCCCTGTTCTTACGGTTGGGGAAAGGGTCCTGGGGGAGCCGCCGGAGGGTGACCGACCCCTCCCGGGACGGCTCCCGCCACCAAAATGAGTATCGGTTACCGATTTCGTCCAGTCAACCGCTTTCGGCGGAGAATCCCGACGAATCGTCAAGGTAGGGAAAAAGGGGGACGGGGCTAATTTGCCGGAACGGCCCGAAGGGTGCTTCGCACAAATTGGCCCCCCTTTTTCCGCGGCTACCGGATGGTTTTCTCGTCGATTTCCCCTTTCAGCCGGGCGACCGCGTCCTCGAAGGGCATCGCCCCAAGGTCCCCCTCGCGCCGGTCGCGGACCGAAACGGTCCCCTGCTCCATTTCCCGGCCGCCGACGACGAACATGCACGGGACGAGTTCCAGCCGGGCGTCGCGGATCTTGGCACCGATCTTCTCTGAGCGGTGGTCGCCCCCGGCCCGCAGGCCGGCGGCCTTCGCCCGACGCTCGACCTCCCGGCCGTACTCCTCGAACTTCTGGCTTACGGTGAGCACGCGCACCTGCTCCGGGGCCAGCCACAGCGGAAACGCCCCGGCGAAGTGCTCGATCAGGATTCCCACGAACCGCTCCAGCGATCCGAACGGGGCACGGTGGATCATCACCGGACGGTGCGGCTGGTTGTCCGGCCCGATGTATTCCAGGTCGAACCGTTCGGGGCTCGGCAGGTTGTAGTCGAGCTGCACGGTGCCGAGCTGCCACTCCCGCCCGATGCAGTCCTTCACAACGAAGTCAGCCTTGGGCCCGTAAAACGCCGCCTCGCCCGGCTCGGTGCTCACGTCGGGCAGGTTCATCTCCGCGCACACCTTGACCAGCGCCGCCTCGGCGCGGTCCCAGACCTCGGCGCCGCCGACGTATTTCGAGCTGTCCGGGTCGCGGAAGCCCAGGCGCACGCGATAGTCATTAAGCCCCAGCGTGTCGAGCACGAACTGGGTCATCTCCACGCAGCCGCGGAACTCGTCGGCCACCTGCTCCTCGGTGCAGAAGATGTGGGCGTCGTCCTGCGTGAAGCCCCGCACGCGAATCATCCCGCTCAGCTCGCCCGACTGCTCGAACCGGTGTACCGTGCCGAACTCGGCCAGGCGCAGCGGCAAATCGCGGTAGCTGCGGGGCCGCGACTGGTAGATGCGGATGTGGTGCGGGCAGTTCATCGGGCGCAGCAAGTAACGGTCGCCGTCGGCCATCTCGACGGGCGGGAACTGGCTCTCGGCGTAGTAGGGGTAATGCCCCGAGGTCTCGTAAAGCCCCACGTTGCCGATCACCGGGGTGTAAACCATCTGGTAGCCCCGGCGGACCAGCTCGCCGTAGATGAAACCCTCCAGCTCCCGGCGGACGATCGCACCCTTGGGCAGCCACAGGACCAGGCCGGAGCCGACCTTCGGGTCGATCAGGAACAGGTCGAGCTGCTTGCCCAGCACGCGGTGGTCGCGGCGCTTGGCCTCCTCGAGCCGCTCGAGGTGCTCGTCGAGGTCCTTCTTCGAGAACCAGGCGGTGCCGTAGAGGCGCTGGAGCTGCTGGCGCGAGGAGTCCCCCTTCCAATAGGCCCCGGCCACCGAGGTGAGCTTGAAAGCTCCGATGGCCCCCGGCCCCGGCACGTGCGGCCCCCGACACAGGTCGATGAACTCGCCCTGCCGGTAGAACGAAACGGTCTGCTGCTGCGAAAGCCCGTCTTCGAGGTGCTCGACCTTCAACGTCTGCCCCAGGTCCTTGCAGAACTGGATCGCCTCGGCCCGGTCCATCTCGACCCGCTCGAATGGCTCGTCCTCCCGAACGATCCGCTCCATCTCGGCCTCGATCTTGGGGAAATCGTCTTCGGAGATGGGGTGCTCGAGCTGGAAGTCGTAGTAGAAGCCGTGCTCGACCGTGGGCCCGAACGCCAATTGCACCCCCTCGAACAGCCGCATCACCGCCCGGGCCATCACGTGGGCCGCACTGTGGCGCATCACGCCCAGGGCCTCGGGGTCCTTTTTCGTGAGCAGCTTAAGCGAGACTTGTCCAACTTCGGGCAGCGGGGCGTCGAGCCCCACCACCTGACCATCCACCTCGGCCGCCAGGGCCTCCTTGGCCAGCCGCGGGCCGATTTCGGCGGCGACCTCGGCGGGTCGCACGCGGCGAGAGTACTCCAAGAGACTTCCGTTGGGCAGCTTGACAGCCAACATTTCCTAGATTCTCTATATTTCCAGGTGATCCGCGGCCTCCGTGCACGCGCCGGACGATCGGGCCCACCCAGAGCCACTTTCCCCGTAACCCGGCCCGGCGCAACGTGTCCTGAAGTATAGGCCCCCGAGCCGGCCCGTATCAAGACACGCTCCAAGGCGGCCCGGTTCATTTCCCCTCCAAGGCCGCCCGAGGCCCGGAGGATCCGCCGGACCCTTGACCCGGCCCACGGATCGTGGCAAACTCAGACTCCTACGAACAAGGCGAGGAGCACTTTGTCCCCGAGGGGCCGGGAGCCGCAAGAACCCAAACTCGGGCGGCGCCGAGGGCGATTAGCTCAGTTGGATAGAGCACCAGCTCGACAAGCTGGGGGTCACTGGTTCGAGCCCAGTATCGCCCATTTGATGTAACTACCGCCGAAACCTAGACTTAGGATTCCCTGCCCTCGTCGGGCAGCGCGGCAACAAGTCCTCGAAAAACGGTACATGTACCGTTCTTGGACCCTTGGAGCCGCGAAATGCCCCCGAAGAACTCTCGGTCGCGCCCCCGGCGTCAACCCTCCTACCGCCTCCACAAAGCCCGCGGGTGTGCCGTCGTCACCATCAACGGCAAGAACCACTACCTCGGGAAATACGGGTCCCCGGAAAGCCACGAGAAGTACGCCCGGCTCATCGCCCAGTGGCAGGCCAACGGCATGGAAGTCGCCCTCGCGGCCCCCGAAGGGAATGCCGCCCTGACAATCTCCGGGCTCATTCTCCGGTATCTGGATCATGCGGAAGCCTACTACAAGGACTACGGCACTCGGCACCAGGGGGAGATTAGCAACCTTCGCCAAGCGATTAGGCCGCTCAATACACTGTACTGCCGTACATGTATCAGGGAATTCCTGCCGGAACACCTGGAAAGCATCCGTGAGTCGATGATCGAGCGCGGGCTCGCCAGGACGACCATCAACCACCGGGTGGGCCGGATCAAGCGGGCTTTCCGCTGGGGTGCCCGGAAGGGGCTCGTTCCGGCAGCGAAGTACAATGGCCTCAGGGCCGTTGAAGGCCTCAGGCGGGGACGTTCCAAGGCCCGAGAGCCACGACGCGTGGAGACTGTCCCAGAAGGGCACGTCCAGGCAGCGTGTGCGCATCTCAACCGCCACGTTCGGGCGATGGTTGCGGTCCAGGAACTCGCCGGAATGCGGCCGCAGGACATTCGCAATCTTCGAACGTGTGACCTTGACACCACCGAGGACGTGTGGGTCTACCAACCCTTTACCCACAAGAATGACCACCTTGGTCACGTCCGCAAGATCGCTATCGGGCCGAAAGCCCAGGACATTCTTACACCATTCCTCAAGCCCGACAAGCCGGAAGCCTTCGTCTTCAGTCCGCGTGAGGCCAAGGAAGCGGTTCTCGACGGGCGAAAGAAAGCCCGGAAGACTCCGCTGACACCCAGCCAACGGAACCGGCGGCGAAAATCCAACCCGAAGAGAGCACCCGGCGAGCAGTACACGGAGAATGCCTACCGTTTGTCGCGCGGCGCCCAAAATCGACAGCCGGGAGGCGCTTGAAAATCGACATTTTTGAGGAGCGGAAGATACGGGACGTAGGTTTCCTAGCGGCTATGCCGCAGAAAGGAGCCTACGATGCCGTATCGACTCAAGATGTCGAAGATCCAATCTATCATCGCCTTACGTCAACAAGGCTGGACGTTTTCTCGGATTGCCCGCGAGCTGGGGGTCCACCGGCAGACGGTGGCCCGCTACGTCCGGGACCATTCAGAATCGACACAAGCGCCTACCGGCTCTGAGGGTTCAGAATCGACAAAAGCGCCCACCGGGTCGGTCGATTCAGAATCGACACAAGCGCCGCGCAGCTCGGCGTCCGATGATGTCGGTCGCAGCGATTGTGAGCCGCTGCGGGAGGTGATCGAGAAGAAGCTCGATCTGGGACTGCACGCCAGGCGGATCCATCAGGACCTGGTGGAAGAGCACGGCTTTGGGGGGAGCTACTGGAGCGTGATGCGGTTCGTGCGGCGGCTGGGCAACGTGCGTGAGCTGCCGTTTCGCCGGCTGGAATGCGAGGCTGGGGAAGAGGCCCAGGTCGATTTCGGCAGCGGCGCACCGGTCGTTGCCGGCGACGGCCGCCGGCGCAAGGCCCATGTGTTTCGCATCGTGCTGAGCCACAGCCGCAAGGGATACAGCGAGGCGGTGTTCGGCCAGAACGCGGAGAATTTCATCCGCTGCCTGGAGGACGCCTTCCACCATTTCGGCGGCAGCGTCAAGACGCTGGTGATTGACAACCTGCGGGCGGCGGTCTGGACACCTCGCAGCTCGTGCTGAAGCGACTCAATGAGCGGAATAAGTGCCGATCGTTTCGGCCCGTACACCACGAACCGCGGCGGCTGGCCAGGCTCCGGCTCGGGTCCCGCCCAGATCTCAAGGATGAGAAAGCCGCCGAACGCGTCGGCCCCGCGCCTCGCGACCATTTCGACGAGTCCGGCGACGTCTTCCCCCTCGGCAGCGACCAGGGCGTTGGCGCTGTGTGCCAGGAGCTTGTCCGTCGCCCGGTCGGCGACACCGCTGCGGCTCCGATGAATGGTAAGGAGCGGCTGGGGCCGGTCGATCTGGAGTCGCCCGCCGCCGGGAAGCCGGCGGCGCGCGCCGCGTCCGGCGAGCAGGCGTTCCTCGACGGATCGAATGATGTCTTGCATGGGTGGGAGCGACATTTGTGCTACTCTAGAATTCCCGCAAGGATTCGTGCGTCCCCTTGTGAACCTCGTACCAGTATTCTATTGCCGCCTCGCGTTTGTCGCGTTCGAACTTGTCGAGCCAGGCGACGAGTTCGGGGCGGCTTTCGCCGTCGACGTCGCGTTTCCGTCTCAAAAACAGATGCACGAAGTCGGCGTTCCGCTCGGATTCCCAGAGGATCGAAGAGTTCCGGCTGTTGATGCGGCTGGCCGTGACCGCGATCTGGTCCAGATACTGGTCTTTCTTGCCGAACAGAGTTCCCACGATCTCGGGCAGCATGTCTTCCGCCCACATGCGATGGAACCGGCACATTCCCAAGTTGTCCATCACCAGCTCGGCACGGAACCGTTCGGCGTTGAACCTCCCCAGAGTTCGAGGCGGCAGGAAGTCGTTGCCGTAATACATGTAGTACTTGCCCATGATCGCCATCGGCGAAAGCGCCCCGGGCGTCCAATACTGGTTAGGCACCATCCAGCCTTTGCGCGCGTAGGCCACGAACACGAACGCGTCGAGAACTCCTTTGCCCTTCTCTCGCGCCCACCGCCGTGCAAGTTTGCGGGCACCATCGGCCAGGTCGAGGCGGCCCAGCTTCTGGATAATGGCGTCCAGCAGCGCGACGCCCAACTCGGCGTTGTGCATCGAGTCGGCTTCGACCCCAAAGCCCGACGGCGAAAACGCGGGCCGCTGTTGCACACCCAGTTCCTCGGGCTCGGCGAGGCCCTGGTCCAGGCAGTCCAGCAGCCACGAGAGCACTCCGCCTGCGGAGATGCCGTCGAAGCCGAGCATGTCGGCATGGTGGTTCAATCGCTCTGCAGCCCGCTGGTCGAAAATGCCGCACAGCGGCCCCATCGTCTGATAGGGCTCGTAGTCCTTCTTGAACTCGTCGCGGGTCTTCTTGCACACGGCGGGGCAGGGTTCGCCGCAAATGTGGCTCTGTTTGGTGGCGATGGTCTCTTCGTTGAACTGTCGGAGGTAATGATCGACGATGAACTTCTGGTGCAGGTCCCGCCGTTCGGCCTCCGGCAGGTAAATCGTGCGGTAGTTGAACGCCAGCAGCCGGCCGCCGATCGTGGTGTAGTTGACGCCGAAGGTGCCGCCGGTCTTGAACTTCGGGTCGTAGCGGTACTTGACGGTGGCTTCCATGTCCTTGGCCAGCAGCTTCTGCTGGTATTTCTCCTGGAACCACTGATCGGCCACCTTCCGGTCGCGGAAGTCCTCGTCGGCGAACGTGCCCCCGTAAACGACCGCCGCGATTCCGTGATGCTGGAGCATCTTGCTGCCGAAGCCGCCGCGGCCTGCCCAGGTGTCGATCGCGCTGAGCCGCCCGCGCATGATGGGGACCGAGGCCACCGCGCCAAAATCGGTTGCCTCGGCCGCCGGGCCCACGGCCAGGATGCGCGGGTCGGACTGGTACTCCTCGCCGAAGCGATCGAAAACGTGATCCAGCAGGGAGTAGACGCCGCCTCGCCCCTCATGCCACACCTGCCGCACGTCGACCGTTTCCAGGCGGACCTCGATTTCCTCGCCGTGCGTCCGGTTGAGGTAGAGGATCGACGGTGTGGGGGCCTTGCCGACCAAGGAGACCATGTTGATCCCCAGGTTATCGAATACCAATCCCGCCCCGCCCATCGTCGACACGTAGAACCCGCCCCAGCACGTGGAGAATCCGGTGAGGATCAATCGATTCGAACCGGGAAAGATCGATCCGGCCAGCAGGCCGACCCCGATGTTCAGGCTATTGTGCTTGCCCGCCAAATGCAGCCCTAGGTCTACCGGGCCAAAGAAATCGTCAATGGGATAACGGACAATCCGGTAGAATCCGGTGCCGGCATCGACGAAAAGTACCTTTTGATGAACTTCCATGGCTTTGCCTTTCGGGTAATGTCCGGATCCCCGCTGGGACGGCGGGAACGACCGGCCGCTCACAACAGCGTTTCCTCCAGGAACGGTTGGCCGGCGGCGAGACGGCGGACGTTTTCTACGGTAACGCGGGCGATGTCCTTCAGGGCCTCTCGGGTCAGAAATGCCTGATGCGCCGTGATCAATACGTTGGGGAACGTCAACAGCCGCGCCAAGACGTCATCCTCCAAGACCTCTCCGGAGAGGTCCTCGAAGAACACGCCCTCCTCCTCCTCGTAGACATCGAGGGCCACTCCGCCGAGACGGCGGCTCTTAAGGGCTTGAATCAGGGCCGAGGTATCGATGAGCTGCCCGCGACTGACGTTAACGAGGATCGCACCTGGCTTCATCCGGTCGAGGGTCTCGCGGCGCACCATGTGCCGGGTTTCCGGTGTGAGCGGCACGTGCAGCGACAGGACGTCGCTTTCGCGCGCGAGGGTCGCTCGATCTGCGTAGATCACACCGTGCTGGGCGGCCCAATCCGTGGAAGCATAGGGGTCATAGGCGAGCACGCGCATCCCAAATCCCTTGAGGATTTCCGCAACGATACGTCCGATCTTGCCGGTGCCGAAGATGCCGGCGGTCTTGCCGTGCAGATCGAAGCCTTCAAGACCCGTGAGCGAGAAGTTGAGTTCCCGGACCCGATTGAAGGCACGGTGAAGCTTTCGGTTCAACGCGAGGATGAGCGCGATCGTGTGTTCGGCCACCGAGTAGGGCGAGTAGTTTGGCACGCGAGTCACCGACAGCCCCAGCTCCTGCGCGGCCGTTAGGTTCACCTTGTTGAAGCCCGTGCATCGCAAGGCCAACAGGCGCACACCGAGGCCCGAAAGTCCCTCGAGGACCGCGCGGTCGGCATCGTCATTGACAAACACGCACACGACCTGGGCGCCGCTGGCGGCGTGGGCCGTGTCCACGCCAAGGCGGAAATCGAGGAACCGCCAGTTGATCGATTCCGCGCCTTCCACAGATGTCAGTGATACACGGTCGTATGGCTTGGTGTCGTACACCGCTACGGTCGTGCCCATCGTCCATCCTTTGCAGAGCGATTAGAGCAGTTGCAGGATCTCCATGCGGTGGTTTGCGTGCGGGCTGCCGGGCGAAGGGCCTTCAATGAGCAGGGCCACGCGGCCGGGCAGTTCCTCGGCACGCACCCACTGGCGCGTGAACGCCGTCCATTCAGCCGGGAGCTGTGGCATGGCCACCGGCTCGATCCCGTAGCTGAACTGAAGGCTGCGCACAACGCTTACCGAGTCGGTGGGTGCTGCAATCCACACGGGGAGGCGGAACCGCGCGATGGCGCGGGCCGTGGCACCGCTGCGCGTCGGCACGACCACGGCGGCCGGCGGCGCCGCTGCCATGACTGCCTCCACGCTCAGCGACAGCAGGTCCGCCGTGCCGTACTCGGCCTCGCGAGGAAGGGTCTTGAGGCGCTCCCAGAGATCGGCCCGCATCCGGTGCGGCTCGGTCGCCGCGGTGATGCGGGCGAGCGTCGCAACCGCGTCCACGGGGAAGTCGCCCGTCGCCGACTCGCCAGACAGCATGACGCAATCCGCGCCGTCCAACACGGCATTAGCGACATCTGTTGCCTCGGCGCGCGTGGGCTGACGGCTGTGGGTCATCGATTCGAGCATTTGGGTGGCAATAATCACGGGTTTCCCGAGCCGCACTGACTTCCGCACAAGCGTCTTCTGGATGATGGCGATGCGTTCGATCGGCACTTCGACTCCTAGGTCCCCGCGCGCCACCATGATACCGTCGGCAACCGCGAGGATGTCATCCGTATGATCCACGGCACGTGAGCGTTCGATTTTGGCCAAGATGAAGGGATCTCCGCCGAATGAGCGGGCAGCTTCGCGCACCGCGCGAATGTCCGCCGCCGATTCGACAAACGATTGGCTCACGGCATCCACCCCGTGGTCGAGGGCGAACTTTAGACATTCGTGGTCGCGCTCGGTGAACGCCGAGATGCCCAGATCGATGCCCGGTAGATTCAGTCCTTTGCGAGACCGCAACTCGCCGCCCACGAGCACGCGGCACAGGACATCCGGGCCGTCTATGCGATCAACCTCCAGTTGAATGATGCCGTCGTTGAGAAACAACTTATCACCCGGCTTGACAACCTGGGGAAGCCGGGCGAAGGTCATCGACGCATTTTCGGCGTCGCCGAGGATGTCTCGCGTCGTCAGCGTAAACGTACCGCCTGGAGTGACTTGAATCGGTTCCTCAGCGAGCTGGCCGATGCGCATCTTGGGCCCCGGCAGGTCCGCCATCAAGGCGATCTCGCGGCCCGCGGCCTTGGCGGCGGCCCGCAGTCGCTCGATGCGCACCGCGTGCTCGTCGAATGTGCCGTGCGAGAAGTTCAATCGCGCAACGCTCATGCCTGCGCGGATCATCTGTTTCAGCACGGCCGGCCCGTCACAAGCGGGCCCGATGGTGGCAACGATCTTCGTCTTTTGCGGTCGCAGTGGCATGGTCCGTCCTAACGCAAGTGCCAATTTGTGTTCATCCTCGCTCGATCCGCGCACGTGATGCCCATCGAAACGCGGGACCTCTCTCTCACGAGAATCCACAGCACGCACGAAACTGTCGCTGTAGTCTCTTGACCGCGCTTCGAGTCCAGATTGCATAGAACGCCTGACGGAGATCCTCGTGGGCTCGTGTCTCAGCCAGGAGCAGTCCCAGGAAGAACGCCTTCTCCTCAGCGTCGTTCGTCGTCTCGCTCCACTGACTAAACAGGGCCTTCGCTACGGCACGGTCATTGACCATCCCCATCACATCTTGGAGAGCCACGATCCAACGAAAAAGCCTCTTGCGAAAGCACGGCTTGAAGGCGGCCGCCACAATCTCCATCGTGTAGCGGAGCTTCTTGGTGCGGATCCGGAGGCGGTGAAATGCCTCGTCGTCCGACAACTCGGCCTGGGAAGACTTGAAGAACTTCTTCAACACCGGCTTCAGATAGCGGGGGGCGTGTCGGCCGAACGTGCGTCTTGAATCTCCTTTGCGTTGCCCCATGATCTGCTTGAGAAGATCGTCGATCTGCTCGTCGAAGTTTCCGGCCACGAGCTCGCTGTAAACCGCGGCAATTGGCTGTTGAGCAGCTCGCCGTCGCTGTTTGATGGTTTCGGCGATCTTTCTACGAGTATTCTCGCACGACGCCTCGGAGTAGCGCACGAATTCCGCGCAGAGAACGTCCAGATTGCGGGCTTCGTCGGCAGCCAGGCGTACTTGGCCGAGCTTGGCGCGCAGTTCTTCGCAAGCCGCGTTCGGGATCAAGTCCGAAAAGACCCGCAGGGCCTCGACGGCCCGTCGAGTCGAGACACGAAGCTGGTGGACGTACTCGATGTCTTCGTCGCTCCTCTCGGCTGCCAAAGGCAGCCAGTGCGACACGGCCGAGAGCCGAGATTGAAGGATGCAGTGAGCGGCCTCGGGCAACGGTTGCTTGGCCGAGACACCCTTTACCCACCTGGCTTCCGGGGGAAGCTGATCTGACCGGGACACGGCGACCTCCAGTACACTCCGATGGGGAAACTTAGACGCATGGCACGGCGTCACAAAGGCATTGCACCCATTGGGTTGTCAGCAGAGCGTGAGCAGCATATCAGTCCCCGAAACAGACGCCCAGCGCGCGCGCCGTGCGCGCGAGACCTCCTGTGGGTAGAACGGTCTTTAGCCGCCCGATCGCCTCGGTGATCCTCACCGCGGACACGTGAGAGCCCTGGTACGCCACCATTTCGCCGTATCTGCCGGCAGCAATGAGTTCCACGGCTTCGGCGCCGAAGATCGTACACAGGGCTCGGTCAAAGTTGGTGGGGCTGCCGCCCCGCTGTAAGTGCCCCAGCACACAAGCGCGGGCCTCCTTGCCGGTACGCTTCTCGACTTCCGCGGCCACCACGGCGGCGATGCCGCCCAGTCGGGCTTCGCGGTTGGCAACCTGATCTGCTGCCGTGACGAACTCACCTCCCTTTTCCCGGGCACCTTCCGCCACGATGATCACGCTGAAGTGTTTATCCGCCTCCTCGCGCTGGTGGATCTTAGCGCAAATACTATCGTAGGCAAATGGGATCTCCGGGATCAAAATCACATCGGCCCCGCCGGCGACACCTGCGTAAAGGGCGATCCAGCCGGCGTAGCGGCCCATCACTTCCAGCACCAGCACGCGGTTGTGGCTCTCGGCCGTGGTGTGCAGCCGGTCCAGGGCTTCCGTGGCGCAGGCCACCGCCGAGTCGAACCCGAAGGTCATCACGGTGCCTTCCAGGTCGTTGTCGATGGTCTTGGGCACGCCCACCAGGGGAACGCCGCCCTCGAACAACTGCTGGCCGATGGACAACGACCCGTCGCCGCCGATGCTGACCAGGCCCCGGATGCCGAGCTTCTCCATGCCCGCCTGCACGCCGTCGATCAGTTCCCGGGGCAAACGGCGAGTCTCCCCGTGGCCGACCTTTGCGGAGAACCGGCCGCGGTTGGCGGTGCCCAGGATGGTGCCGCCGCGGGTCAGTAGCGAGCCGAGCTTCTGGTAGTCGAGTTGGATGTACCGCTGCGGCTCCAGGATGCCTTCGTAGCCGCCGAGAAAGCCGATCGTTTCCCAGCCGCGTTTGGCGGCCGCCTTGGCAATCGCGCGGATCACCGCATTCAAGCCGGGGCAGTCGCCGCCGCCGGTGACGATGCCGATGCGCTCGCTCATCACTTTCCTCCTTGGTGGTCTAGTATCTCTCCGGCACGAAGTTCCTGCCGTCGAGCGTGGCCTGATCGTCGTACTTGCCCTTGTTCGACCGCTTGGGCAACTTGACCTTCACCCGGGGCACTTCTTCGTAAGAAATCAGGCTGAGGAGATGGGAAATGCAATTCAGGCGAGCCCGCTTCTTGTCGTCCGAGCGCACGATGTACCACGGCGCGTGTTCGGTGTCCGTGGCCTCGAGCATCGCGTCCCTCGCACGGGAGTAGTCGTACCAGCGGGCATACGACTCGACGTCCATCGGACTGAGCTTCCATTGGCGCATCGAATCGTCGATGCGGGCTTCGAACCGCCGCTGTTGCTCCTTCTTGCCCACCTCGAGCCAGAACTTAACCAGGATGATCCCGCCGTCGACGATGTACCTCTCGAAGGTCGGGCAGTCCTCGAGGAACTTGCCGTACTGCTCCTCGGTGCAGAAGCCCATCACGTGCTCCACCCCGGCGCGGTTGTACCAGCTTCGGTCGAAGATCACGACCTCGCCCGCGGCGGGGAAGTGCTGCATGTAGCGCTGCACGTACATCTGGGTCTTCTCCCGGTCGGAAGGGGCCGGCAACGCGACCAGGCGGAAGACGCGAGGGCTTACCCGTTCCGTGATCGCCTTGATCGTGCCGCCTTTGCCGGCCGCGTCGCGCCCTTCGAAAACGACGATCACTCGCAGCCCCTTGAACTTGACCCAGTCCTGTAGACGGCACATTTCGGTCTGCAGTTTGCGCAGTTCCTTCTCGTACTGCTTCGACTTGAGCTTGGCGTCGTCAGCGTCCACGGCCTTGTTTTTCATGAAGTCACCTTCCGGCCAGGTTGAAGAAGAAATGGACGTCGGTCGAATACAGCGGGTATAGAAGCCGCGTTGCTCAATCCCCGGCAGCGCTTTGTTGCGGGTCGTGAACAACCAGAATGACCAGCGAGCGGGGCTGAACGTGGTAGGAGGCGGCCGTCACCGGCCAGCCGCAGCGCCACTCGCAAATATCTTCCGGTGGTTCCCGGTCCGTGTCGACCCAGCGACGCCACGGGCCGGTAAACTCGGAAGGCACCGGTGGAAGCTCGAATTCGAGCGCCTCCCAAAAGGCATTGAGCATCCAGTGCAGGCTCGCTCCCAGCCGTGGGGCCTTCACCGTGGCCGCAATGCTGTGCGAGTGTGGGCTCCAGTCGGCCTGGTCCGGCCGCACGCCGTGCCACTCGATGCCGGCGCTGGCCAGGAACTCCGTGAGCGTGGTTTGATGATCGGCAGTGTCCCTGCCAGGATCAAGCCGGCAAGCCAGGAGAAGCTTCACGAACCGTAGCAACCCGGCGTGCTTCTCGACTAGAACCCAATCGAACCAACTGGTCTCGTTGTCCTGGCAATAGGCATTGTTGTTGCCGCGCTGGGTGCGGCGGACCTCGTCTCCAGCCAGCAGCATCGGCGTTCCGATCGCCAAGAGATTCAGCGCCAGGAGGTTCTTCGCCTGACGCCCGCGGAGCCGTTCGATCTCGGGGTCCTCGCTGGGCCCTTCCGCTCCGCAGTTCCAACTGTAGTTGTCGTTGGCCCCGTCGCGGTTCTGTTCGCCGTTGGCCTCGTTGTGCTTCTCGTTGTACGACACCAGGTCGTTGAGTGTGAAGCCGTCGTGGCAGGTGACGAAATTGATGCTCTGTTCCGGCTCTCGTTGCTCGTGAGCATAGAGATCGGGACTGGCCAGCAGCCGCGTGGCCAGGGCGGATACCATGTTGTCGTCACCGCGCACGAATCGGCGGACGTCGTCGCGGAACTTGCCGTTCCACTCCCTCCAGGCGTCGCCCACGAAGCTGCCGACCTGGTACAACCCGCCTGCGTCCCACGCCTCAGCGATGAACTTCGTTCCGGCGAGCGTAGGTTCCGACTCGATGTCCCAGAGGACCGGAGGATTCGCCAGCGGCTGCCCCGACTCGTCGCGAGAGAGAATCGAGGCCAGGTCGAAGCGGAAGCCATCGACGTGCATCTCGGTCACCCAATAGCGCAAGCTGTCCACGATCAGCCTTCGCACCACCGGATGATTGGCGTTGAAGGTGTTGCCCGTGCCGGTGTAGTTGCAGTACCGCGAACGGTCGGCCTCCAGGATGTAGTACGTGGAATTCTCCAGTCCCCGGAAGCACAAGGTAGGGCCTTCGTGGTTGCCCTCGGCCGTGTGGTTGTACACGACGTCGAGGATCACCTCGATTCCCGCCCGGTGCAGAGCCTTGACCATGTCGCGGAACTCGTTGATCGCGGCCAACGGGTCGTGCCGCGAGCTGTAAGCCAGGTGGGGAGCGAAGAACGAGAGCGGGCAGTACCCCCAGTAGTTGGTCCGGCCGGGCGGGCAATCGTGAGGGTCGAACTGGAAGACGGGCAGCAGTTCCACGGCGGTGATGCCGAGGTCCTGTAAGTAGGGAATCTTTTCGATCAACCCGACGTAGGTGCCTCGTTTGCCGGCCGCAACGCCCGAACTGGGATGGCGAGTGAACCCGGCCAGGTGCATTTCGTAAATCACGGTCTTTGCGTACGGGTGGCGTAACGGCCGGTCTCCTTCCCAGTCGTATCCTCCCAGGGGTGCGACCACGCTCTTCATTGCCTGAGCCGCGTTGTCCCCGGGCGTCGAAGCTGCCACGCGATCGTAGCCACGCGGCATTGCCACGGCCCGGCCGTACGGATCCAAGAGCACTTTCTGCGGATCGAACCTGAGTCCGAGGGCAGGATCGAACGGCCCGTGGACGCGATATCCGTAGAGCTGTCCTGGCTTGACACGCGGGACAAAGACGTGCCAATAATGGTACGTTCGGTGGCGCCCACGATCGAGCGAAATCGCGTGCGACGGCCGTCCCGCATACACGGCGTCGAAGAACAGCAAGTCAACCTGCGAGGCGTTCTTCGAGTAGACCGAGAAGTTCACACCTTCGGCAGAAGGGGTCGCGCCGAGCGGAGAACTATTGCCGGGGCCGATGTCGGTTGCCATCGTTCGCCTTATCCCATTCGAGAGTGCCCGGAACAACTTCCCAAACCTGTTCTCGCCAAGCAGAACACGGCGGTTTGCCACGGTGACATATCGAGGAACAGGCCTCGGTTCTGCATTTCGCCGCCATCCCAATGGTGAGTCGTAGACGCCATCTGATCTTCAAGCCGCCACTGGCACCCGGCAAGGTCCGCAAAAGGGAGCCGAATGCGGCACTGGCTGTGGTTCGGCGCGTAGTTCACCGCCACCAGCAGCCGTTCGTCGCCCGGGCCTTGCCAGGCAAAGGCCACGAAACAATCCCAGGTCCAGTTGCCTTCCCAGGCCGGCACGCACTCCAGCAACTGCCACCGACCGTCGCGGACCGCCGGGTTGCGCAGCACGGCGAGGAGCCGCTCATAGAACCGCTGAAGCCCGGGATCGACGGGTTCGCTTGGGCCTCGCCCGAGGTGCGGCGCGATCCGCTTCTTCCGACCCTCGAACTGCCCTTGGTGGAAGAACCGCAAACCGGGTGACAAGAACGTGATGGCGGCCGCGGCCTCATGCATGCCCGGCGAGAACGCCGCCGCTGCCCGGGGCTCATCGTGGTTCTCCAGGAAGCGTGCCATCTTGTCCTGGTAATCCAGTCCCGCCCAAAAGTGTTCGCGCACGGGGCGGGCCTGACCCTCACGAAGGCGGTCGTATAGCCGCTTGTCGTAGGTGTAGTCGAAACCCTGCTGCTGCAGCGTCCATTCCAGGTCCCAGTAGACTTCGGCCATGAAGCAGAAGCCAGGGACCTTCTGCCGCACGCACTGCGTCGCCCTCGGCCAGAACGGCTGAGACTGAATCCCCCAGGTTCGCTCGAAGACGTCCGGCAGCACGAGCATGGCCATGTCGCAGCGCACACCGTCGCACTGCCCGGCGATCTTCCGAAGCTCGCCGATCATGGCGTCCTGCGTGGCCGGGTTGCCGTAGTTGAGCTGGAGGGTATCGGGCCAGCCGGGGAAGTACGGATCGCGTCCGTGAGCCAGCAGCAGATCGCCCCCCCGGCGTTTGGCCCAGTTGTAGTCCTGCGGGGCCCGCGCCAGGTCCAATTCCGTGCCCGGGATGTAGTACTCGGGATGGTCCTCCACCCAGGGGTGATCCAGGCCGGTGTGGTTGGGAACGAAGTCCAGAAGCAGGCGCAGGCCGCGTCCACGGAGCCGTTCGCGGAGCCGGGCCAAGGCGGCGTCACCGCCTAGGTTGTCATGCACCGTGTAGCCCGTGATGGCAAACCCGGAACCGGGAATGTCGCCGTCGCACAAGTCGGGGAGCGTCTCTTGGAATTCGCGGCGCCACTCGGGGTTGCTGCGAGACACCCGCTGACCCGCCGGGCCGGTCTGCCAGACGCTCAGTAGCCATATCCAGTCGAAGCCCGTGTCTGCCAGGCGATCGAGGTCCGCGTCGGGAATGTCGTCGAGCGTCGCACGCCGCCCCGAATTGCGGGACAGTTCCGTCAGCCAGACACGGGTGTTGATCTGGTACAGCGAAGTATAGCGGACTGATCCCAAGTTGCTCTCCCTTCTTGGTGACTGGTTCGTGCGGATATCGCCTGCCGCTGCCGCGCTCACGACTCCACTTGCCTTCGTTCTTTGCGGACGAAATAGACATATGCGCCGACGCTGAACGAGTTGGTCAACACCGCGATCAAGTTCCATGCAATCACCGGTCGTGAAGCGATCAACAAGCCATAATAGACCCAGAGGACCTGAAACACGCCCATGATGGCCGCCATCCGTGGATTCATTCCCGCGGTTGACCGGCGCCGCAGCATGGCGACCAAGTCCGGTACCGCGGCAAAGGTCGTTCCAAAGCCTGCCAAGAAGCCGATGATCTCCGACCGTTTGAACGTTGGGACAAACAGGCTTGATACGTCGTGTGGAACCAGATCTTCGCAGCCGCTGAGCACAATCAAGCTCATGCCGAGAAGAGCAAGTGCTATCCTTCTGCGTCGGTCCATGTCCGCTCCAATAGCTTCTGAAATGTCACGTAACGTGGCCCGCCGACCCGGGGTTCGGAACCATTCCGCCAGCGCGGGCGTTGATCTCATCGAGTGACAAGCACGACACGCTCCGGCAGCTCAGCGCTGCTCACCGCAACTCACCTCCCTTGAAAGAACAGTTTCCACGCCTCTCGTGCCTACGGCTGCGACGAGGACTTGACGATCGCTTCCGCCGTGACCGGCGCCGGCGACGCGGCGCCCGGCAGGCCGCCGCGTCGACCTGCCGCGGTGACCTCGGCATACGACGTCTTCCCGACAGCGAGAATTTGCTCCGCCTTGACCGTGGCGAAGAAGTGCATCAGCCGGGCGACGATTCCCGTCCATCCGGTCTGATGGCTGGCGCCCAGGCCGGCGCCGTTGTCGCCATGGAAGTACTCATAGAATTGCAGGCAGTCGCGCCAGTGCGGATCGTCCTGGAATTTGCCGGTGCCGCCGAAAACCGGCCGCTGGCCGCTTTCGTCCATCAAGAAAATCTGGGCCAGCCGCCGCGAGATCTCCTCGGCCACCTGGTACAGATTCATCTGCCGGCCGGAACCGGTGGGGCATTCCACGGTAAATGCGTCACCGTAGTACATATAGTATTGCAGCAGGGCGCGGACGATCAGAGCATTGACGGGCATCCAGATTGGTCCTCGCCAGTTCGAGTTACCTCCGAACATCCCGGTGTCCGACTCCGCCGGCAGGTAAGACACGCGGTATTCCTGCCCGCCTGCATAGAAGACGTAGGGATGATCCGCGTGGTGGCGGGACAGCGAACGGATGCCGTATGCGCTCAGGAACTCGTTTTCATCGAGCATCTTCGACAGCACGCGGCGGAGCTTGGTCTCGTCCAGGATCGAAGCGAGCCGCCGCCCGGCTACGCCGGTTTGTTGCGGATCGTGGATCGCCGCGCAAAGCTCGGGGCGCGCGCCGAGAAACGCCTGGAGCCGATCCGCCAGCTCGGGTTGCTTTGCCAACAACCGTCCGTCGAATACCGTGGCCGCACACAGGGGCAAGAGCCCCACCATCGACCGGACCTTGAGCCGCTGGGCCTGGCCGTTGGGGAGCCGGAGCACGTCGTAAAAGAAGCCGTCGTCTTCGTCCCACATGCCGGTGTCCTGCCCCAGGTGCGTCATGGCCGAGGCGATCCACAGGAAGTGCTCACAGAACTTTAGTGCCATGTCCTCGTAGTCCGGATCGGTCATCGCCAGCTCGGCGGCTATTTCCAGCATGTTCTCGCAGAACAAGGCCATCCAAGCGGTGCCGTCGGCCTGCTCCAGGTAGCCGCCGGTCGGCAGAGGCGCGCTGCGGTCGAACACGCCGATGTTGTCCAGGCCCAAGAAACCCCCCTCGAACACGTTGTGTCCCGAACGGTCCTTGCGGTTGACCCACCAGGTGAAGTTCAACAGCAGCTTCTGGAAGCAGCTCTTGAGCCACTCGCGGTCTCCTTCCCCCTTCTGGGCCGCCTCCAGTCGGTAGGTGAAGATGGTCGACCAGGCGTGGACCGGCGGGTTGACGTCGCCGAAATTCCACTCGTAGGCCGGAATCTGGCCGTTGGGGTGCAGGTAGCGTTCGCGGAGCATCAGCTTGAGCTGCTGTTTGCCGAAATCCGGGTCCACCAGCGTCAGGGCCAGCACGTGGAAGGCCAGGTCCCACGCCGCGTACCAGGGGTACTCCCACTTGTCCGGCATCGAGATGACGTCGCCGTTGTACATGTGGTGCCAGTGGTCGTTGCGCGGGGCGGCCTTTCGGGTGGGCTTGAAGGGGCCGCTTCCGCGCTCATCGAGCCACTTGTCTACGTCGTACAGATAGAACTGCTTTGTCCACAACATGCCGGCCAGGGCTTGGCGCATGACGTCCGCCTCGTCAGCGTTGAGGGAACGTGGGATGACGGCGTCGTAGAACTCGTCGGACTCCTTGTGTCGAAGCTCGAGCGTGTCGTCAAAATCGACGCCGAACGGTCTTGCGGCTTTGTCATTGCCGCGCGCGAAAGCCGCGGGATCGCGATCTGTTAGACGAAGACGAAGCACCTGGCTCGCCCCAGGCTCGACCCGTAGCTGGTAATGCGCCGCGGCCTTGGTGCCTCGCTGCTCCGGGTTGACCGCTTCCTTCCGGCCATGAACTAAGTAGTCGTTGATGCTATCCTTGACGTAGGGCGTTCGGTTGGCTACGCCGAAGATCCGTTGGGTGTTGGTCTCGTTCTCCGTGAACAGCACGGGCACCTCACCTTCACAGTACAGGTAACGCTGGCCCAGCTTGGGATCGTCTGCCGTGACCAATCGCACCCCTCTGCTCCCTTCGGCCTGAGCCAGCGCCGGCCGGTCGGTGCTGACCTGCCAAGACCACTGGTTCCGGTACCAAAGGGTCGGCAGGACGTGCAATTCGGCCGGTTCCGGGCCGCGGTTGTGGACGGTGATCTGGATCAGGATGTCTTCGGGGGACGCTTTGGCATACTCGACGAACACGTCGAAGTAGCGGTTTTCGTCGAAGACCCCCGTGTCGAGCAACTCGTACTCGAACTCGTGACGGCCGCGGCGCCGGCTGGTCTCGATCAGGTCGCCGTAGGGAAAAGCGGCTTGCGGGTACTTGTAGAGGTATTTCATGTACGAGTGGGTCGGAGTGCTGTCGAGGTAGAAGTAGTACTCCTTGACGTCCTCGCCGTGGTTGCTCTCGCTGTTGGTCAGCCCGAACAGGCGTTCCTTCAGAATGGGGTCTCTTCCGTTCCACAGGGCAACCGCGAAGCACAGCCGCAGCTTGTCGTCGGAAATGCCGGCTAGCCCGTCTTCACCCCAGCGGTAGGCGCGGGATCGGGCCTGGTCGTGGGTGAAGTAATTCCACGCGTCGCCCCCCTCGCTGTAATCCTCGCGCACGGTTCCCCACTGCCGCTCGCTGAGGTACGGCCCCCATTTCTTCCAAAGAGCCTTCTGCTCCCGCGATTCGTCCAGTCGGATCTGTTCTGCGTTCATGACGTACTCCCTGTAATTCAGAATGGCAGTTTGAGCATGTCCGTGTAATGGCCTGGGACTGGTTCAAGGTCCGTCTCGGCAGTCGGGTGGAACGGCTGGCGCGCGTCCCACGGGATTTCGACCGAAGGCAGGATCCAGAAATTGCCTTCGGGATCGCGCACGATCCACTGTTGGCAGGCCCGGTCCACGAAAAGGGCCACAACGGGCTTGCTCGATGCGGTCATCTTTCGCATCTCCGAGGGGTGCTCGCTTGCTCCGGTACTCAAGGTCGAGTTCGGCTTTCCTCGCCCTGACATGCAGTTGCGATCTTGTTCGTCATCGGTGTGTTCCTCGTGGCTGGCCGACCTTGCGGGTGTTTCTCCGATTGGCTAGTCAATGACAGGACGTGGGTGTGCGCTCCAAGTCTCCGCCCAGCCCATAACGATCAGCGTCATGAGCACCTTACAGAGCAACGCGAAAGCCAGCGTAGCGGTCACGGCCAGGGCGCCGGAGAGGCCGCTCGACGCGATGACCGGGCCGGCGCCAACGTTGCGCACGGACGTCGTATACGATGCGTTTGACAGTCATACAGTCCCGAAGGCTTGTTGTTCTGCAGCCTCTTCAATCTCCTGCTTGTACTTCTGGTACTCCTGCGACCCCGGCGGGCTGTAGTTCCAGTTCTTGTAAAGACCGATCACCTTGGTGAAGAACTCCCGGGCTTCGTCGCGGTCCTTGAATTCGTACGGGCGGTCGATCAGGGACTTGATAAGCCGCAGACTCTCCAGTTGCCGCTCACGCGGCATGCAGGAGTCGGTCTCGTCGAAGGCGTCTTGCTGGAGGTAGGCCATGTCCAGCAGCACAGACTTCTGCCAGATCACGTAGTCTTCCAGGGTGACTCCTTCCTCGCCCGTGACCTGCATCATCTGGTTGATCGAATCCCCTTGTGCCAGCAGCTCATGAAGCCGCTTGACGTCGCGGGTCCAGTTGGGATCGAGGTTCTCGCTGAGCCAGGGCGCGAGCTGGTCCAGGTAGCGCGACCACGACACGAGCGGGTCGATCGCCGGGTAGAACCGCTTGTAGGCACGGTCGTACGACAGCCCGAGAAACGTCTTGACCGTCCCCAGCGTCGATTGAGTGACGGGCTCCTCGAAGTTGCCGCCGGCGGGCGACACCGTGCCGATCATGGTCAGGCTGCCCTGCGACGCGTCGGGGCAGCGGATCACACCGGCCCGCTCGTACACGTTCTTAATCGAGGAATCGAGGTAGGCCGGGAAAGCTTCCTCGCCGGGGATTTCTTCCATGCGGCCGGAGGTCTCACGCATGGCCTGGGCCCAGCGCGACGTCGAGTCGGCAATCAACAGCACGCTTAATCCCATCTGGCGGTAGTACTCGGCCAGCGTCACGCCCATGTAGATCGAGGCTTCCCGTGCTGCAACCGGCATCGATGACGTGTTGCAGATGATGATCGTACGGTCCATCAAGGTTCCGCCCGTGCGCGGGTCTTTGGTCTCCGGGTAGAGCGTGATCGTTTCCACGACCTCGCCGGCACGTTCGCCGCAGGCCACGATGACCACGACGTCGACGGTCGCATAGCGGGCGATCGTGCTCTGCAGGACGGTCTTCCCGGCTCCGAAGGGGCCCGGGATGCAGCCGGTGCCGCCGGCCGCGATGGGGAAGAACGTGTCGATGATGCGCGTGCCGGTGGTGAGCGGCTGCTGGGAGAAGAGCCGTTCCGCAAAACGGCGGCGCAGGAGTTGCCCGGGGATCGGCCGGCGGACCGGCCACCGCTGAACCATGGTCACCTCCCGTTCGACTCCGGCGCTGGTGCGGATGCGGGCCACCGGTTCGCTGAGGGTCAGGTTCCCCTGGTCGATCCAGGTGACCGTGACCGGTTGAGGCTCGCCGAACGGCACCAGGATCTTATGGCTAAACGGCCCCTCAGGCACCACACCGAGCACTCCGCCGGGGGCCACCTGAGAGCCCACGGAGACGCTGGGAGTGAATCGCCACTTCCGCTCCAGATCGAGCGGCGGCACGGCGACGCCCCGGGGCAAGAAGAAGCCGTGCTCTTCCGCGACGGCGGCCAGCGGGTTTTGGAGCCCGTCGAAGACGCCTCCCAGTAGACCGGGCCCCAGGGTCGCGGAGAGCATCTCGCCGGTCATTTCGACCCGGTCGCCCACGCGCACACCGGTGGTGTCCTCGAACACCTGCATGTCGGCCGTGCGGCCGCGGATGCGCAGGACCTCGGCCTTCAGCCGCTCGTCGCCCACGCACACGTAGCCGACCTCGTTCTTCATCAGCGGCGTTTCGTCGTCCACCTCGATCAAGACGAGGCTCTCGCGGACCTGGACGACGGTCGCTGTGTTCCCGGCCACCGCGCTAGTTGTGTTCGACATGCGTCACCTGGTCGATCAAGTCCCTGAATCGGTTCTTCCCCTTGTTCGCGTCGCACACAAGCCACGCCCGGAGAATGTCCCACTTGAAGACGTAAGAGAACACTGCTGCGAAACTGAACGTGCTTTGCTCGGCAAGATGCCCCAGGCGCCGCCACGTCGCGTCCATCAACAGCCGTTCGAGGCCGAGGGCATCGCCGGCGGTTAGTAAGTCCTGCGCCGCCGACAACCATGGATGCAGGTGGCCCAAGCGGAAGTCCGGCTCATCCCAATGCCTCTCGACGTGACGGACCCACGGCCCGACGCCCCATGGCGCAGTTGCCTCCAACGAAACTAGGCCCTCCCACTTCCATCGCAAGGCCGCAACCAGCGTCCGCTGATCCATGCGGAACGCGACATACTCCTTCAGCGACCGCTCGAGCGGCAAGGCCGTCAGCGCGTCGTACTCGGCGGCCAGCGCCGCGTCGGTCTTCCATCGCAATGGGTCGGGACACCAGGCGACCAGCGGCTGCGCCCGCGCCAATTGGTCGGCATGCGCGGGTTTGAGCAAGCGCAGCCGCTGGTTGAGGCGGAGGTTTGTGATCGGTAACCGTTCCGCCCCCTCGAAGTGCGGCAGGTGCGGCAAGCTCGCCACCAGATCGTAGTACATGGCCGTTCTCCGTTCACTCGGCCCCTTCGAGGATGGCTCGAAACCGCGGGAGCAGGCGCTGCGAGATCATGCGAGCGATTGCTCGGTCAGACAGGTCGATCTCCAACTTCTCCTTGACCAAGCGCACGCGGGCCCCACCCTCGACGTCGCTATCCGACACCAGTTCCAGCCCCTCCCGCAACATATCGCTCGCAAGACCTAGGATGGCAAGTCTTCCTTCTTCCTCGAACACGGGACCGGTCTGGCCTTCCAGCAGAGCGCTCGATATCCGGATCTCGATTTGCTTGTCTTGGACGAACTCGTCGGCCGCGTGTCCTGCCAGAACGAGCACGAGGCTCCGCACCAACTCCTTGTCTCGTGTGGCGGAGGTGACCAGACGCCGGACGAACTCTTCGAAGCGAGCCGTTACCCGCGCCTTGAGGTCCAGAACGGTATCCCGCACGGCGAGCCGCAGCGCGTCGAGCGACGCAGCCCGATAGGCATCCATCTCGGACCGGGCCTGCGACTGGGCGGCCTCGGCCTCGGCATTTGCTTGGGCAACAATGTTGGCCGCTCGTTGCCGGGCTTCGCGCAACAGGCGATCCGCCTCGTCCTGGGCCGCCTGCACGCCCTGGTCGCGAATCCGGTCGATCAATTCCTGCACGCCGGCGGATGTCGCAATCGCTTCTGCCATGGTAGCACCGTGAAACGGTCGAGGTTATTCGGGAAGCCGGCCGGCGAGCACCAGCGCGAACACGAAGGCAAACACCGCGAAACCCTCGATCAGAGCCGCCGGAGCCAACGAGATGCCGAACACTTCCGGCTTGCTCTTCGAAGCGTTGATCGAGGCGGCGCAGGCCGTGCCCTGCGCGATCGCGCTGACCATCAGGGCCAGCCCGGAAAGCACGCCTAACGCGAAGATGCCGGGCGAGTTTCCCGCGGAAAGCGTGGCGGGGGCTGCCATGGTTACGACGATGCCGTAGATCGTCTGGGACGAAGGCATGGCCGCGACTCCGACGAAGCGGCCGAAGCCGCTCTCCACTTCCAGCATTGCGCCGCAGGCGGCCATTCCTCCGCGGAGGCAGCCGATCATGCTCCCGACGGCTCCCAGCGCCAAGGGAGCGAACAGCCCGATCCAACCCAGCGTCAATGTCATTTCCACGAGAAATCCTCCTTTCGCCGAAACGGCTTGAAAAGACGGCCTTCGTCTTTCAGCCCCCAGTTGAAGAACTCGATGACGTTCAAACGCAAACCGTGTATCACGCCGCTGGAGACGCCCAACAGGATGTTAAGAGCGTGCCCGAACGCGAGCACCAGTAAGGCCAGCAGCAGGCCGACGCTCGGCATCGCGCTGCGAATCCCTGCGGCCATGTCGTTGAACGCCATCGCCAGGGAAGCTGAGGCCAGGCCCAGGGCAAACAAACGCAGGTAGCTCAGAATGTCGCCGAACGCACCGGAGACCCGGGTCAATCCGAGTAACCCCAGGATGAGGCGCTTCAACGGCTTCTCGCGCCAGGCGGTGAAGCCTACGACGAGGATCAGGCCGAGCCCAACCGCCCCACCACCGATTGACTTGAGTAGACCCAGCGCGGGAATTGCCGCTCCCGATGCAAGCAGCAGCCCGCCACTAACCGCGCAGGCCCAGCCCACGGAGGCCAGCCCGTCGCGCCGATCCGCATACCGCCGGGCGTTCATGATGTTGGCCAACACCACGTGGATGCCACCGACCAGGACGGAAACGCCCATCATGAGCTTCGAGTTGTTCATATCCAACCAGTGGAGGCGGCCGAGCAAAGATCCCTTCGGCGGCGTAATGCCGAAGTAGCTTCCCACTAGGGCTCCGTAGGCGAGCGACGCCACGACAATCAGAGCGAGCATGGGGCGGAAACGTCGGCCACCTTCGGACCGTCCAAGCCGCTTCCAACCCGCGAGCAGTCCCAACCCTAACACGGCCGCGTAGCCGGCATCGGCCAGGATCATCGCAAAGAAGATGGCGAACGACACGAGCACGATTCCTGATGGGTCCCAGCCCCAGTACCCCGGCGTCATGTAGAAGTTCACTAGGTCCTCGCCCACCGACATGCGCGGCGGATTGCGCATGAGCGTTGGCGGCGATTCATCGGAAGCCGGTGGCCTGCTTTCGAACAGAAACCCGTTTCGCGCCGCGTACTGCTGTAACTCCGCAACTTGTTCCCGCGGGGCCCAGGCTTCCAGCGCAAACAGCGGCTCCCGGTCGCAGGTTTGCTGCGCCGCGTCGGCCCGGGCGGCGGCATCCTCGAGCCTCGCGAGGTCCCTAGCAAACAGCAAACACCATCGCGTCAGATACGCCCGCTCCGCCTGGGCGTCCTCGATGGCCAACTCCACCTCGTCCAGGCGCCGCTGGAGCTGCTCGGGGGAAATGCTCCCGAGATGGACGCGCGGCACGGGCATCGACTGCGGCTCCGTCTTGTCAAGCACGACCACGTAGGCGAAGCGGTGATCGCGCCGCACGACTTCCCACACGAGGCCCGCCGCCTCGACCTTGGACATGTCCTTGTGCGGAACGACATAGAACCACAGCCGCAGGTCGCCCATTTCTTCGAGTGACGGGAAGCGGAAGTGGCCCCACGGCCTGGCGTCGGCGACACGCTGTAGCAGCGAATCTCGCTCGGCTTCGAGTGCATGGATGCTCTTCTGGAGTTGGAGTGCCCGGTGCTCCACGGACTCGGCGTCGAACTCCGCGTCGTCGCGGACCTGCCGGCGGCGTTGCGGGCAGGTGAGCAGGAACTTCAACGCCTCGCGGGCTTCCGACGAAGGTCCGCCGCCGAACGAGTCATTTGCGTGCGTCCTCAGTGGAATCAGCTCCAGACATCCCCGCTGATGGAGGTCGTCCAACAACCGGTCCTTGTCGGAACTCATTCCGGCGAAGGTCACGCGTTCCAGACGCACGATACTCATGCTGCCCCTCCAGCAGCCCCGGCCGCGGCCTGCTGCTGCTTGACCTTGGCGAGCTTCGAGGTGACCACCGCGGCCCGCTCGGCGTCGCCCAGGTAGATGCGGATACGCTGGATGTTCTTCTTCGCGGTCGGGATCAGGATCTTCTCAAACAGGTTGACCCGCTGCGTGATCCTTCGGACCGCCTGACCGAGGGTCCGCACCCGCTCGCCGGCGACTCGGGCCCGCACGCGAGCTTCAGCGGCGTCCTTCAGTCGCCGCACGAGAATGTCGACCCAGGCGGGCGTCGCCAGGCGCGAGTAGTCGGCCACCGCGAATTCCACGTGTTCCAAGATCGGCAATCGCGTTCCGACCACGTTCTGTTCCCCCACGCGGTAGCCCGTCATCTCCACCAAGCCGCCGAGGTCGAGTTCCACATCGGCGAGCATGGGCAGCTCGCTGCCGATCTGGGCGTCGAACAGCTCCGCCGCCGCCAGAGCGGCTTTGTGCTCGGCGCGGGCCTTCTGGGCCTCGACGGTGAGCTGCCGTCGCTTGAGGTCCAACGACGGCAGAAGCCGTTGGTACAGCTTCAACTGCTGCTGTTGTTGCTGGAGCGAGTTCTTGCTGAGCTTGAGCTTGGCCATAATTGCATTTCCGCGGCGCTCCTTCGCACTCAGTCCTCCTTCGTGGGAAAGTACTTCTCTACCAGGTTCTGCTTCATCAGCAGTTCCTGCGGTTCGAAACACTCGGCAAGCGTCTTCCAGCACAGGTCGAGCGCTTCGACCACGCCGATCGAGACGCGGATGTCCATGAACCGCTCGCGGAACAGGGCCCCGAACTTCAGCAGCTTCTCGTCGAACGGCGACAGCTCGAAGGCCATCGCTTGTTTCTTTTGCGCTTCCACCGCTCCCGAGTAGAAACGTATCATGGCATTCATGATCTGCGAATGGTCCTCGCGCGTGGCCTTGCCAACGACGTGCTGCTTCAGGCGCGACAGCGAGCCGAACGGGTCGATGACTCCGCCGTGAAGGTAGAACTGCCCCTCCGTGATGTAGCCGGTGTTGTCGGGAACCGGGTGCGTGACGTCATCGCCCGGCATCGTTGTCACGGTCAGGATCGTCACCGACCCGGCGCCCTTGAAGTCGCAGGCCTTCTCGTAGCGCTGGGCGAGTTGTGTATACAGGTCACCCATGTAGCCTCGCACCGCCGGGATGCGTTCCTGGGCCACGCCGATTTCCTTCATGGCGTCGGCGTAGGCCGTCATGTCGGTCAGAAGTACGAGCACCCGCCTGTGCTCCTCAACCGCGAACTTCTCGGCCACCGCCAAAGCCATGTCCGGAACGAGCAACCGCTCGACCAGTGGATCGGATGCCTGATTTACGAACATCACCGTGCGAGCGAAGACCCCATGCTCTTCGAAGGCGGTGCGGAAGAAGTGGTAATCGTCGAAGATCAGCCCCAGTCCACCAAAGACCAGCACTTCGGCGTCGGCTTGAAACCCGATCCGCGCCAGAAGCTCGTTGTGTGGTTCGCCGGCGACCGAGAAGATCGGGATTTTGTGGCTTTCGACGAGACAGTTGAACAGGTCGATCATCGGCACGCGGGTCTCGATCATCTTGGTGGGCATGACCCGCATTACGGGGTTCACCGTCGGGCCGCCGACCGGCACGCGCGGGTCGGTCGACAGATCCGGCCCGCCATCCATGGGCTCGCCGGAGCCGCGGAAGATCCGTCCCAGGATGTTCTCCGAGTACACGACGTCCAACGGTCGGCCCAGGAACTGAACCGCCGCGTCCGTCGACATCCCTTTGCCGCCGGCAAACACCTGCAGGCTGGCGAGGTTCCGATCCAGGCCGATGACCCGGGCCAGGGAGGTCTCGCCGTCCGTGTTCTCCACCTCCGCCATGTCGCCCAGGGCAATCCCCGTGGCGTGGAGGCGGATGACGTCGCCCACGATCTCTTGTACGCGGGTATGGCGCACCAACTGCTGAATGCCTTGAATCATGGCTCGGTTCCTTGGCCCGACGGCGCCGGGATTCGGTACAGTAAGGCGTAGAGCGTGGGGACCATGACCATCGTCAGCATCGTACCGACGATCAGCCCGAAGAAGATCGTGACCGCCAACGCCACCCAGAACACGTCCTGGAGCATGGGCAACACGCCGAGCACGGTGGTTCCCGCCGCATTGACCACGGGGCTCAAGCGGGACACGGCCGCCTCGACCACCGCATGGTAAGGTTCGAGCCCCCGGGACAGATTGGCGTTTACCTCGTCCAACAGCACGACGGCATTCTTGATCATCATTCCCGACAGGCTCATGGCTCCCAAGAGCGCGATGAACCCGAACGGCGTCTGGGTCATTAACAGACCCCCAGTAATCCCGATCATCACGAACGGAATGACCAGGATGCAGATCAACATCGGCCGGAATTCGTTGAACAGGGCCACGAGGATGAACAGCATGATCACCACGGCCGGCACGATCCCCGGAGTCAGCGCCTCTTGCGACTGCTTGGCGCTCCAGTACTCGCCGTCCCAGTCCAACCGATAGCCGGGTGGAAGTTCGATCGCCTGGAACTGCTCCAACACGGCATTGCGGAGCGTCGGCGCCGTCACCCCATTCGGCGAGCACTGCACGGTAATCGCCCTGCGCCGGTCCCACCGCCAAATGATCGGGTCTTCCCAGGGAGTCGCGATCCGATCGACGACCTGCGAAACCGGGACGGCGTGCGTTGACAGCTTCGGCGTGATTAGGAGTTCATCCAGCGACGTGGCGGCTCGGGCACGTTCCGACTCGACGTTGCGGGCGACAATCGGGATCAGGTCGTCTCCCTGCCGGTATTGGCCGACGATTACGCCGTCGGAGGCCCGCCGCATCACTCGGGCTGCGTCGTCGCGCGACACACCGGCCCAGCGGGCTCGCTCCTGGTTGAAGCGAGGAACGAGGGCCAGGACGCGCTGGCGCCAATTCACCCGGACTTCCTTCGCGTAAGGGGAATCTTGCAGGATATTTGCCCCCTGTTCCGCCAGGCGGCGAAGCGTGTCGGGATCGGCGTTGGCGGGCCCGCTGAATCGCGCCTCGATCTTCCAGTCGTCGAAAGCCCCGACGGCGTACTTGCGCACACGAACCATCGCTTCGGGGACGTTCTCACGGACCCAGGCATCCGTGTCCGCCACGAGTTGATTCACGCCGGCGATCGACTGATCGGGCTTCGTGTTGACAATGAGTTGGGCATAGGAGGTATAGGGGTCTTCCGCGCTGACGGGGAGGTAGAATCGCGGCGGCCCCTTGCCGATGAACGCGCTGACCGATTGCGTGGCCTCATGCTCTCGTACGAACTTCTCGATCCGCCCGAGGTCTGCACTGGTCTGCTGGATCCGCGTTCCCTCCGGGGCCCAGTAGTCGATCATCACCTGCAGGCGGCTGGAATCGGGAAAGTACAGTTGAGGCACGAAGCGGAAACTTGCTATGGAAACGACCAACAATCCCACCATGCTCCCAAGGAACAACAGGCGGAAACGGATCGTGAGCGACAACAGTCCGCGAAAGAGCTGGTACAGCTTGCCCTGATAGGGCGAAGCCGTGGTTTGCCCGGGTTTCGGGGCCGGCAGCATGATCATGCACAGCAAGGGGGCCACCATCTGGCAGAAGACCCAGCTTAACAGCAGCGAAATGGCCACCACCGTGAACAAGCTTCCGGCGTATTCGCCGGTGTCGTAGCTCGAAGCGAAGATTGGGTAGAACGCCATGCAGGCCACGACCGTGGCCCCCAACAGCGGCCAGGCCGGTCCGCTGGCTGCCTCGATGGCCGCCTGTTTCCGGTCCATGCCCTGGGCGATGCGGACCATGATCCCGTCGGTCACGACAATCGCGTTATCGACCATCATACCCATGGCGATGATCATCGCGCCGAGCGAGATCCGGTGCAGGTCGATCCCCGTGACGGCCATGACGATAAACGTGCCGAGGATCGGGAACACCAGCCCGCTGATGCCGATAATGATTCCGGCCCGCACCCCCATCGTGAGCGCCAACAGGGCCAGCACGATGGCCACCGCTTCGATCAGGCTGACCATGAAGGCTCGAATCGACTCGCTCACTTGGTCCGACTGCCAGGAGATGCGTTCGACGCCGATCCCGATGGGCAGACCGGCGACGAGTTCGGTGATGCGGCGGTCGATCGCCTGGCCCACCTTGACCACGTTTTCGCCAGCCCCGGGCGCCAGGGCCAGGGCGATGGCCTGCCGTCCATTATGCCGCAAGAGCTGAGTGGGCGGGTCGATGTATCCGAAAGAGACAGTCGCGAAGTCGCGGATGCGAATCAACTCGTTGCGGTTGGCGCTGACACCGGTGATCGCCAGGTCGCCGATGTCCTCGGGCGTCAGGAATTCGCCGGTCGGAGCAACGCGCAGACGCTGCGTGTCGTAGTCCACGCGGCCTGCGTCCACCACGAGATTCTGCGTTTGAAGCGTCTCCATGATCTGCGCGGGCGTGAGGTTCAACTCGGCGAGTTGGGCCGTGGAGACCTCGATGTAGATCCGTTTCTCCTGCACTCCCCACAAGTCGACTCGCGCCACGCCCGGAACCACGCTCAATTCCTTGCGCATGTCCTTGACGTTTCGCTCCAGCTCGGCGTAACTGAAGCCGTCGCTGCTGACGGCCAGCAGGAAGCCGAACACGTAGCCGAAGTCGTCGCCCACTTTGGGCTTTCCCGCCCCGGGAGGGAGCTTCGGCTCGACGTCGGCCACCTTCTTGCGGAGCACGTCCCACACCTGAGGTAGCCGGTCGGCCCAATAGCTGCTCTTGATGTCGACTTTGATAATCGACAGACCCGGCCGGGAGTTGGAGTAGACGTTCTTCAGTTCCACCATCTCCTGGAGCTTGGTTTCGATCCGGTCGGTGATTTCCAACTCGACCTGTTCGGCGCTGGCTCCGGGGTAGGTGGTCGTGATCACCGCGGTCTTCACGGAGAACTCCGGGTCTTCCAATTGGCCTAGCTGGAAGTAGCTGAAGATGCCGCCGGCCAGAACCAGCAGAATGCCGAAGTACGTGATGGCCCGTTTTTCGATGGCGAGAGCAGCAAGGTTCATGGCCCGATCAGCTCCCTTCCTGGAAGATCGTGACTTGCTGACCCTCGCTGAGCGAATTCACGCCGGCAGTGACCACCCATTCTCCCAGCTTAAGCCCCTCGGTGACCGCGACGCCTACTGAAGTCAACGTGCCGGTCTTTACCGGTCGGCGGGCGACCTTCTTGGTGCCTTCGTCAAACACCCAGACATACGCCTGATTCCCCGTATCGTCGGTAAACAGGGCGGCGGGCGGTACGGCGAGATCCCGTCCGCTTGTTTCACCGCCCCCCTCGGGATCGGCCCGGACCACCGCCGCCATTCCTGGCAGGATCCGCACGTCTTCCGGTTGGGCTACTTCCACGGTGACGGGATAGGTGCGGGTGGTCTGCGAGGCCTCGCTACCGATCTTGGTGACCTGCCCGGCGAATTCCCGACCCTCGAAGGCATCGAAGCGGCAGATCGCTTTCTTGACGCGGGGAACGAGCGCAATGAGGCTCTCCGGCACCTGAATGGTCACTTCGATCTTCGAAACGTCCAGCAATCGGACGATTGGCTGCTTGGCTTGAACCGTCTGAAAGTTGTCTACGTACCGCGCCGCTACCTCCCCGGCGAACGGGGCTGTAAGCACGGCATAGTCCAATTGGTTCTTCGCGTTGGCGACCGCGGCCTCAAGGGCCTTGATCTCGGCGCGTTTGGCCTCCAGGTCCTCCGGCCTCGCCCCGGCCATGCCGATATTGAGGGCCTCGCGTGCCACTCTCACCTGCGCGGCGGTGCGTTCGGCGTGTGCGCGGCTCAAATCGAACTGCGACATCGATATCGCCCGAGTCTTGATCGCCTCGGCATTCCGCTCGTACTCGGAGTACGCTTGCCGGTAGGTTGCCTCGGCCTCGGCCACGGCCGCTTTGAGCTGCTCGATCTCCTCCGGGCGGGCCCCTCGCTCCATCGCCGTGAGGTTGGCGCGGGCTCGCTCCAGGTTGCCTTGCTGGCTGTCGAGCGCCGCCTGAAAGTCCCTAGGGTCAAGGGCCGCAACGACATCGCCCTGCTTCACGGCGCTTCCCACGTCGACCTCAAGGGAAACCAGCGGGCCCGATACCTGGAACGAGAGGTCAACGTCATCCTTCGCCGTCGCCCTGCCGGGAAATTCCCGGCCCTGTACGGCCTTCAAGTCTCCCACCTTGATGGCCCGAACGGGCCTGATCGCGGCCGGACCGGCAGCGGGCTCCTGGCACCCGGCGCACGTCATGGCGGCGATCAGGCAGGCGCAAACCGTGAACGCTTTGGCTGTCATCTGTTTCACTCCGTTTCTCACGGTTTCGCTGCCGGCTCTTCCAGCCTTACCATCAGCCACTGCTGGGTCTGGCCGTCAGCAAAATGCACCAACGCAGGGGCGGCGTCCTCGGTCAGGTTGGCGATGCCGGTTTCCATGATCGGCCGCGTCTTGCCCACGACGTTCCACGCGCAACGTTGCGACTGCTTGTCGGCCATGCCCTCGATGGTCTGCGTACTGCCGCTAACCGAGTTGTTTAGAGTGCCGCTGATGATCCCTTCTTTGCTGATCGCCAGTTGCAGGAACAGCGTTGGATCGGGGCCGGACGCCTGCCCGTCGGGCGTCAACGCGAACACGCCCAGGGGCATCCACTGCGTCTGGTCCGCGGCCACCTCCGGAGCGCTGGCCGCGATCGTTTCCGCCTGCTGGGCGTACTCCTCGGCCGTTGCCACAGGCTGATCGCCGTAGTAGACCGAGTCGTCCTGGTAGTAAACGTTTTCGCCGTACGCATAGTAGACAGGATCACTCCATCCGTACCCGACCCAGCCGGTAATCGCCCCCCACGTGGCCCAACGGAATGGCCGGGTGATCGCCCATGCGCCCCAGAGTGGATGGTCGGACCAGAAGTCGCGGAGGGGATGATCGTGCATGTGGTCGCGGATGTCGTCGCGCCGCTCCATGCGGTCCTGCCGCCACTCTTGACGGTTTTCGATCCGGTCAGGGCGGTTCCCTGCCAAAGGTCGTTCCCCAACGCCGGGACGTTCGCCGATACCGGGACGTTCACCGATACCCGGACGTTCACCGATACCCGGACGTTCGCCGATACCGGGACGTTCGCCGATCCCGGGACGTTCGCCGATACCGGCACCAGGTCGCTCACCCGTGGCGGGGAGCGTCGAAGGACGAGCCCCGCCGCCCCGCAAGAATTCGGCGGCCGCGCCGCCAACCGCGCCACCGGCTATGGCGCCCGCCCGGTTTCCCGCCCCCGTTGACGGAAGCGTGCCGGGCCGGATGGCCCCGGTCGACGGTTTGATGTCCAAAAAGTTCTGCAATTGACTGGCCGAGGGCCGCGTAGGCATGCCGGTGCTCGGCCGCGCCACGCTGCCCGGGCGGAATCCCGCGCTTGGACGCGTCCCCACACTCGGACGCGTACCCACACTCGGACGGGTACCCACACTCGGACGGGTACCCACACTCGGACGGGTACCCACGCTCGGACGCGAGATGCTGGGAGGCGTCACGCTCGGGCGTGTCCCCACACTCGGGCGCGACACGCTCGGGCGGTAAGCGCTCGGCATCGAGGGGCGCGGGGCCGGCCGGCTCATAGCGGGGGTGCGGCCGACCGACGGACGAGAGAAGCTTGCTCCGCCGCGTCCGCCCCCGCTGAAACCTCCTCCGCCGCGTCCGCCGCGTCCGCCGCCACGGGCCAGCAACTCGTCGGCCGGGAAGAAACAGGCCGCCACCAGAAGCATCAGTAGCAATGTGAACCGTTTCATGACTTCACCTCGTGTGATCGGGTTGGGTTCGTGTTCCAAAATGACCGAATCTGTTTCGTCTTGGCATTCTGTCCGGGGACAACGCCCGAGGCATTCACTCCGCGGCAGGTTGGCGAACCACGAGCACCTCATCGACGTTCGGCAGCAGTTCCCCGCCTGCCTCACAGTTGACCGACTGCCAAGTGAAGGTGTTGTCATCCACGTACGTGATGATGTTCACGGACGAGGTCTTCATGCCATCGGGCAAGGTACCGGTCGATTGGATGTACCAAGACTTGCCTTTCTTGCTCCACACGCCCTGGCCGAAGCCGCCGTCGGAATCGAAGACCCACGAGCGAATCTGCTTTGCCGCAGGGTCCCAGCCGATGATCTGTATCCCCGCCATGTTGATCCGGTCCCGCACCGAGAGCGTGAACGAGCGAGTCATGAAATTCTGATTCTTCGTCCACTGGCAGGTCGTTTCGATGCGGTTCTGATCGTCTTGGTCGATCCACGTCCCGATCATCCATTCCAGTTCCTTAAGCCGCTCGTAGTTCGACGTGACGACCGGCAGATCCTCTTCCGTTACCCGGTCCAACAACCATCGGCCGTCGCGCTTGACGTAGACGGCCGTGTATTCCGATTCTTCCGGCTCCTGCCCCGGCCGAATCACTTTGGCCGTTCCCTGTTCGACGGCAACGTTCGGCGAGACGAACTGGATGGCCTTGGTATTCGCCTCCAGCTTGGCGCCTTTCGCATCAACAAAGATGCCGGCGAACTGTTTCTCGATCGCCTCACGGCCGACGACCTGTTCGCCGGTGATCGGATTGGTGTAGACGGCTTCCGGCGACCACAGGGCCGCCAACGCCTTCGCGTTGCCTTGGTTGAACGCGGCAACGTAGGACGCCACGGCCTTACCAATTGCCGCCTTGTCCGCGGTCTGGCGATCCGGTTCGGCCCCCATCGCCGACGCCGAACCCAAAACCATCATTGCGGCAGCCAACAGTAAGCGTCTCATACATTTCTCCTTCGTGCTAGGGTCGCGTCGTCACCTGACCACGGGCGGGCCCGGTTCTGAGCCAAGGACGGCCACCAGGAATTCAATACCACGTATCCGGTCGATGGTGCTGAAATCGACCTGCGGGGGTTCTGCCGACATTTCAATATAGGGAAGCAGCATTCGGAAACGCTCCGAACGCAGGTGTTCTTCGACTTGCTCCTCGGTGTCCCATTGCACCAGGTAAGTCAGCACGTGATCGTGTTCCGCGTCCTCGAGAATCCGGCAGGCTCGGCAACCTTTGACCACCTCCGTCGGACCCTTCAACCGCAGCAGGACACCGAGAATCTCTTCACGTTTTCCTGGAGGTGCCACAATGCGAAGAGAGGCTTGTATCATCGGACGGACCAACTCCTCCGCCGGCCGCACTGCTGGCGGACAGCCATCAGGCTTGTGGTCGCCGGGCAGTGTGATGTGAGCGTCTCACCCGTGACCGTACCCGATCGGCCGGTTTCGCTAGCAACGCTTGTGCCGTTGCGAGAGGTTGCGGCCCAGAATTGCGTTAAGCCGCTGTCAATAAGCGACTTGCGCGCATGGGAGGCGGCGTGACAGGTAGTGAGGGCGGCAGCCCGATGCTCCGATATATTGGAGAATCCTACGACATATCGGAGTTTCGCTTTCCGCGTTTGATGCCGAGCCTCGCCATGCGTGACTCGAGTGTGGTCGGCTTGAGCCCGAGTATCTCGGCGGCCCCTTGGGCGCCTCGGATTCGCCAGCCGGTCTCGTGAAGCACGCGGAGAATGTGCGCCCGTTCGCCCTCTTTGAGGGTCATCGGGGGCGCCGTGTCGCTGCGCGTGACGGAGGGCAATTCCACTTGAAGAGTGTCGCCCCTCGTGAGAATCATGGCACGTTCGATGATGTTGCTCAGCTCGCGGACGTTACCTGGCCACGAGTATCGCTGCAACTGCTCCATGATCCTGCGAGGAATGTCCTTGATTGTCCTGCCCGTGTGACGTCCAAATCTTTCGACAAACGTCCACACGAGTTGCGGGATGTCTTCCTGTCGTTCGCGCAACGGAGGAACATGGATTGGAAAGACGTTCAGGCGGTGGTACAGGTCGGGGCGGAACTTGCCGTCCCGTACGGCCTGTTCCAGGTCGCGATTCGTTGCAGCAATGATCCGCACATCGGCTCTCACGGTTTCCGGGCTGCCCAACCGCTCGAACCGCCCGTCCTGCAGCACGCGGAGCAGCTTTGCTTGCAGTTCAATCGGGAACTCGCCTATTTCGTCGAGGAACAGGGTCGAGCCGTCGGCGACAACGAAACGGCCGACCTGGGCGGATGCCGCGCCCGTATAGGCCCCGGCCTCTCGTCCGAAGAGTTCGCTTTCGATCAACGTAGCAGGCAGTGACGCACAATTGACAATGACCATGGCACGGTCTTTGCGCGTGCTGATCTTGTGAATTGTCTGAGCCAGGAGTTCCTTGCCGGTCCCCGTTTCGCCCAACAGCAGAACGGGTGTGTCGGTGGTGGCCACCCGCTCCGCCATGGCAAGCGCCTTCTTCAGCACGTCGCTCTGACCAACGATGCCCCCGTGGTGATGTCTCAAGACGATTTGCTCACGGAGGTAGAGATTCTCCTGCTCGAGCCGAGCTCGAAGCGCCTTGTTTTCCGCGAGTGCTTGGTGCAGCGCCTCGTCGTTCTGGCTGTGTAGCAAGGCGTTGGCGAACACCTCGCCAATCAATCGCAGACGGGCGATGATGTCCGCCGGCCACTCGCAATGTCGGTCCACGAACGCAAACGTCAGCGCGCCAAGGACTCTACCGCCGGCGGAGAGCGGAATGGCCACGTTGGACTTGATGCCGTGTGCAATACAATACTGTTTCTCTTTTTCCGCTTCGGGCGGCAAGTCTTCGGGCAGGCATCTCATGAAGACGGGTTCGCAACGACGAAATTGCCCAATGAACCAGGGCAGCCGGGCCACGGCAAACGGTCCCAAGGGAAACATCTCGCATCTGTCGACCGCATGAGAGTGCGTGACGAGAACCCGCTTCTTGTCTTCGGTGAACCTCACCAATGTACTTCGGTCGTTTCCCAAAGACTCCACAAGCGTTTGCAGGCTTTGCTCGAACAACTCGTCGAGCTGTCCGGGAAGCGCGTTCACGAACTTGGCGGAAAGGTCGGCCAGCAGCTTCTCGAATTGCAGTCGTTCCAGGATCGCCGATTCCGCCCGCTTGCGTTCCGTAATGTCTTGGAGCACGCCCGACACCCGGATTGTTCGCCCCTCGGCATCTCGCTGCGCACGCCCGCGCGCCCGAAACCACCGGTACTCGCCGCTCCTGGTTCTCAGGCGGCACTCGATGTCTGCGGGTGTGCCGTCTTCCAAGCCGCGGCTCACCGCATCCCGCGCAAACGGGGCGTCTTCGGGATGCAGAGCGGTCGCCAGGAAGTCGGCCGCGCGGGGGAATTCGTCGGTCCCGTAGTCCAGCAGTTCCAAGCACCGGCGCGAGCAATGCAGATCGCCCTGCGCCAGGTCGTACTCCCACAGTCCGTCGAGCGAGGCGGCGACAGCCAATGCTCGCTGCGGCAGAAACTCGCCCCCCGGCTCTTCCCAAGCCCTCCGGAATTCCGTGGCGTCGCGATCTTCCGCGGCGGCAGGACTGACAGTTTCCGGGAGCGCTGTACGCATTTGAAAAGCACTTTCAGTCGTCGGGCGGCGGATTCCCTTGAGCGCAGAAGAGCAGTCTCAGTGCTCTGCTGCCAGTACGATCTCCTGCCGCGTAATCAAGCAAACGATTATATACCGTCGCCGAGACTCCGAGAATCCATCGCGCACACGGTCTCAAGAACGCCGGGGCGGCCGCTCCTTCTGAGCGTCTTCGCACGGCTGGCCTCGCTGCAGGCCTTCACGCAGCCCGCTCGGGGGGGTGATCTGGATTGCGACAAGATGGGTATGCAATTGGCGGCAGGATGGACGGCACGGGGAGGCTGCAGCCATTGGCCCAAAAAGAACCGGCTCGGTCTTCGCAGGAGGAGCCATGTGCGCCGGTTGGGTAGCTGTGTCTGACGGTTGCGGGCCTGTATGGGGCGGTGACCGAATGACTCCCCACACGCGCGGCAGTGGTCCAACCTGCAGGCGTGCGCCGGCCCAAGACTGCGTTGTGGCAGTCACCGACTGCATTCGAGCGCCTCGCCCAGAGTAGGTCGGTCGCCCCCGAGTTGCACGAAACCCGTTTCGCCAGCGCGCGTCGGTGTCGACGACCGCCCGCAGTAACGGCAACCTGCTTCGTGCAGGCGGTGCCGCCCACCTCCGCGCCATCATGTTGACACACCCCGGCGCAATCACTTCGACAACACGGAAAACTGGGCCGTTTGGCGAAAGTGCGGGGGCGACCTCTTGCGCGAAAACGAAAGGCCTTGAAGCCAGGGTCAACGCAACCCACCCCCAAGGAGACGGGGTTGAGCCGGCGTGATGCCGGCTGCACTTTTCGCCGGAAATCGGGTCGTGGGCCGAGAGGTTCAACCGCGCCATAGGAAGCCCTGCCAGCTTGCGGCCGACGGGGCTGTGAGGTTCAAGATTGCGGGGCCGACCTACCGCTTTCGTTGATAGGCTGCCGCGCCGATACCGAGGGCTGCGAGCAGCGACCAGACTAGCAGTGTAGAAGGCTCGGGGATGACTTTGCGGAGCGTGCAGGCCGTTTCCGAAGAGAATCGCCTCACTACCGTCATCGAATTGTGCCCAGAAGGCCACCTCGCCTCGGTCGTTCAACCAGGGGAAGCCCACGTCTTGAATGATCTTCCCTTCGACCTCGTCGCCGGTGGCTGCGAACAATCTGTCCCTGGTGGCGGGCTTGCGGAGGGCCGTGATTTCGGGCGGCTTGGGGGCCGTACTGAGGATTTGGCGGAGGGTTGCCGCGGGGGGGGCGCGTAGAGTCGCCCGGCTCGGCACGTGACGGGGGACGTGGGGCAACGGGGGGCGACGGGAGTGGTTGCCGCGTCGGCGAGTGAACGGGGCCCGCGGTGGCGTCGATGTCGGCATG
>Ga0180437_10001539_pt1 | contig 39414 bp, 19 predicted proteins | sample SS_ome_4_FD_132410 | JGI IMG/M metagenome (GOLD analysis project Ga0180437, IMG submission 132410) | Hypersaline lake sediment archaeal communities from the Salton Sea, California, USA - SS_3_D_1 metaG | ecosystem: Environmental > Aquatic > Non-marine Saline and Alkaline > Hypersaline >...
CACATCTTCGCATTCCTCGATGGTGATGGCGCGAACCCGTTCCTTTACTTCCGGCAGCATCAGGGGACTCATGCTGAGTTGCCTTAATCCAAACCCCAGGAGGATGGCCGTATACAACGGATTTCCCGCCATCTCACCGCAGAGAGAAATGGATTTACCCGCCAATTGTGCGGCGTGTATGGATGTTTCCACGAGTCGCAGGATGGCCGGACTAGTGGGTTTATAGAATTTCGCTACTTTTTCGTTGTTCCGATCCACGGCCAGCGTGAACTGGATGAGATCGTTGGTGCCGATGCTCAAGAAATCGGTGTGCGGGACAAACCGATCGATCAATATGGCCGCGGAGGGTACCTCCACCATGATGCCCGTTTCGATGTCCTCGTCGAAGGGCACCTTTTCCTTCTTCAACTCCTTTTTGACGCTGTCCACCACATGGTTGATTTCTTCGACCTCTTTCAGACTCGAGATCATCGGAAACAGGATTCTCACCTTCCCATAATGACTGGCCCGGATGATGGCGCGTAACTGTGCCTTAAAAACATCGATTTCCTGAAGGGAGATGCGTATGGAGCGCCAGCCCAGGAACGGATTCCTTTCTTCCTCGATGTCCTGGAAGGGTAAGAATTTATCACCGCCCAGGTCCAGAGTCCGTATAGTCACCGGCTTGTCGTTCATCGTCTCAACGACCGTCCGGTACATCCTGAACTGCTCCTCCTCGCTGAGGAGCCTTCCTGCGATGAGGAAGGGAAGCTCTGTTCGAAACAGTCCGATGCTGTGCGCATTGTACCGAACTGCGAGGCTGACATCGGCCGTCATCGATATATTGGCCTGTAGGAATATCTCCGTACCGTCCTGGGTCACCGACGGAAGTGCGATGTCATCCGACAGCTTATTCCAGTATGCGTTAAACTGTTTTTGCCTCTTCCGGTAGTCTTTGACGATACGGTGCAAGGGATCGACGTACACGATTCCCGAATTCCCGTCCACGATTATCGTATCGGTGTTTTCCTGAATCTGCTTCATCAGGTTTTTGACGCCGACGACCGCGGGCAGCCCCATCGATCGAGCCAGTATGGAGGCATGGGATGTAGGACCACCCAGTTCCGTGGCAAATCCCAGAATTTTTTCCCGGTCGACTCTGGCCGTATCCGACGGCGTTAGACTGTGAGCCACGAGAATGGACGGCTCGTCCAGAGGAAATTTGATCTCTTCAGTCTGGAGCAAAACCCGGAGTAAATGCGTCGCTACATCCTTAATATCATCGATGCGGTATCGAAAGTAGTCGTTCTCTATTCTCGAGAACGACTCGCTAAATCGCTCGACGCCGTCTTTCAGGACGCACTCGGCATTCTTTTTTTTCTTACGGATGAGGTCAGGAACTTCATCCTTGAAAAATGCATCATCGAGAATAGACAGATGAGCCGTGAATATTTTGGCCTCTTCCTCCCCGATCTCTCTCTGGACACGATCTCGGAAATCGACGAGTTTTTGAGTGACTTCTTGATAGGCATGTCGATAGCGTGTAATCTCTTCGTCGATCTGACTCGGATCGATGGCAATCCGGACGACTTCATCCCACGGACTCTCCAGAATCCATACTCTACCGATGGCAATCCCTTCGGACACAGGAATTCCTTTGAGCAATCCTTTGACGACGCTATCGTGTTCGGACAAGATGGGAACCTCGTGTTTCGTAACCGATGTCTGATCTACGTGTCGTGATCTTTATTTTCCAATTTCTTCAACTTGGGTTTGAGAAGGGTGCGTTGCAAAGACGACGCATGATCGATGATGAGTACACCGTTCAAATGATCGATCTCATGCTGAAGGACACGGGCCAACAGGCCATCTGCCTCTATCTCTATCGTTTCACCCTTGTCGTCTATACCCCGGACGAGTACGTGTGTCGAGCGCGACACATCGACGCGAATACCCGGAATGCTCAGACATCCCTCTTCGATGGTATCGGAGGCATCCTCTATTTTGACGATTTCGGGATTGATGAGCGTCATGGGCCCGTGTCCGATGTCCAGGACCAGGAGCTGCTTGGATAGTCCCACCTGCGGAGCAGCCAGTCCAACACCTTCATCCAGGTACATCGTCTCTATCATATCGTCGGTAAACTGACGCATGTCGCTGTCGATATCCTGGATGCGGTTGGCCTTCTGTCTCAGGATTGGATCAGGATATTTTACGATTTTTAGCATGGAGGGCCTCGTCGACCAGTTTAATGGCACAATACTCGCCGCACATAGAACACACATCATTCATGTGCGGTTTGCCCTGTTCACGAAGATCGCGTGCACGCTTGGGATCAATGGACAGCTTGATCTGTTCTTCCCAATTCAAGTGTTTTCTGGCCGTGGACATGGCATTGTCCCATTCCAGGGCACCCGGCAGTCCGTTAGCCACGTCTGCTGCGTGTCCCGCGATCCGGGCTGCAATCACCCCCTGCCGGACATCTTCCACATCGGGCAATCGCAGATGCTCTCCCGGTGTTACATAGCACAGAAAATCGGCCCCGGCGGTGGCAGCCAGCGTGCCCCCGATGGCAGACGTGATATGATCGTACCCGGGCGCCACATCCGTGACGATGGGGCCCAGCACGTAAAAGGGAGCACCTCGGCAGAGTTGTTTTTGAAGCTGGATGTTCATCTGAATCTGATCAAACGGAATATGCCCCGGCCCTTCGATCATGACCTGGACATCCTGTTCCCAAGCCTGATTTGTCAATTCACCCAGGATGATCAGTTCTTCCACCTGCGCCCGGTCGGTGGCGTCTTTCAGAGAACCGGGTCTCATCCCGTCGCCCAGGCTCAGGGTGACATCGTGTGCACGGACGATCTCCAACAGCCTGTCGTAATGTTCGTAGAGGGGATTCTCCTTGTCGTTGGCAATCATCCACGTGACCAGGAAGGAACCGCCACGACTGACAATGTCTGTCAGACGCCCCTGTTTCTGCAAACGCTCCACACTGCTGCGCGTGACGCCGCAATGGACGGTAAAGAAATCCACCCCTTCTTCGGCTTGCCGTTCCAGGACGGAAAACAGATCGTCGGCCGTCATCCTCGTCAAGGCTCCTTTTTCACGGATTATCTGGATGGCTGCCTGATAGATGGGAACCGTCCCGATGACCATGGGGACTTCTTTCATGATCGTCCGGCGAATCTGTTCCAGATCTCCTCCAGTCGAGAGGTCCATGATGGTATCCGTACCCGCCTCTACGGCTGCCTTGGCCTTCTCGACTTCCATCACGATGTCGGCATAATCGGTGGATGTTCCTATATTGGCATTTACTTTCGTCCGCAGGCCGCTGCCAATTCCCACAGGCTTTATGTTTTGATGATTCCGGTTCAACGGTATAACGACTTGTCCACAGGCAATCCGTTCCCTTAGCACATCAACATCTATACCTTCCTGATCTGCAACGGCTTTCATTTCCGGTGTGGTACGACCTGCCCGCGCTTCGGACAATTGTGTCATTCGTTTGATTCCTCCGCACTCCATTTTAGTGAACGCAACCCGATATTTTTTAGAATTCTATACAATATGAATATACAAAATAATTGTGTGAAAATCCAATAAAAACGAGATGCCCATCTTTAGCCAATATTTGCGTTTTCATCTTTTTCGCTCATGACGGTCGGGATAGCATCCAAGTTGTATTATGAACAGCACGCCTTTTGCACCAAGAAAACCATGACGAAGACCGAGGAGTACCTTCAATCCGAACCGGACGTCGAGGTACAAATCTGTAGCCATGATGGAAATTCCGGTTCAGGAGCTGGTCTGCTGGTGTATAGCTTTGAATCCGAGATATTTTTCGATTATGAGAATAGTCGTAATCATCGTGTTTACGATAATTATAAGCGCAGGAAATATTTTGTGTAAAATGGATCGCCGATAGACTTGGCATTCCGGCGAATACCGTATAAATAATAAATCAGGGTTGGAGTGACCAACCCTGATTCTTAATATCTTAGACTGTATTGAATATCTGTGTTATTGAGATGCGTCGGATATTTGCTTACGCGGAATACAGCTGATACGCTTATATATCACCCTATAAAATGCGGATAGACTATCCGACATGTTTTCCTATTCGTCCTCATCCTCCCTGATGAGAATATCCCCTTGGCGAATCTGGTAGCCTTCTTTCAACCAGATGACCTGAACGGCTGACAGTCTTTCCTCCACGCGAATGGCCTTAACCGTACCGATGCGCACCTTATCTTCTCCCAGACCGCTCTTGTCCAGCCTGTATATGTTGAATCGTAAATCGGGTTGAACGCCCTGGTTTGCTCCGGCGTTTATCAACACGTACTCGGGATATGCCTCCAACGTTTTTATGACCGTGGCCGTGGGAGCAGGCCGCATGAGTTTTGCATACCCGTTCAATTGGCCCCGTCCCAGTTGCCGCGTGCGGGCCATTTGTTCATACGTCGCATAAGGTGGCTGGCTCAGGCGTATGGAAACAGAAATCCGATGGGCAAAGGTTTGATCGATGGGATTCTCACCGAAACTGTAATCTGCAAGAACCATATTGTTCCCCACGGGAAGTACGACAAACGCTCCCGCGGACAGACGCTTGTCATCATAGCCCAATCGCACGCCCGCATTCTCGACAAACTGGTATTCGACACCGCTATGCAGAGTCAACGACTGGTTCTCCACTTTCACAAAATCGAATCCGAGCATGGCAGGAATTCGGGTGAAAGGACGTACGGCGGTGCCGAGACGTGCCACCAGCGGAAATCGTTCTGTAAGACCGCTCAACGTGTTCCATTTGACATTCGTCGTGATATCCTGCAGCGTAAGTCCGAGGTTCACGAAATCCGATACCCGGTACAGCACACCAAAGTCGATTCCAAAACCCGTCGAACGATTTTGATCCAGTGTGTGGCTCAGATACTTGGCCGTGAATCCCAGCATCAGTTTTTCCCGAACAGGCATGCCCCATGAGAGAAAGTACGCACTCTCGGAATTCGAGAAAGACCCCGTTATTTGCTCGGTGAAATCCCGGCCTTCGATATCGCCGATTCCCATATTCACCCAACTGACGCCTATGGTTCCGGCACTGTTTATGGGAATGGCAAAGCCCACATAATTATGTGTCCTCTGTAAGGATAGGACGGTGTAGGAGGCCATGAATTCCTTGTATCGCAAGGTACCAATACCCGCAGGATTCCAGTAGATGGCGCTTACGTCGTTGGCGACTGCCGTGAATGCACTCCCCAAGGCCATAGCTTTCGCACCCACACCAACGCGTAAAAAAGCGCCCGCTTGGCCACCATCACCGTCCTGTGTGAATGCTGGTTTCGGAATGGTGAAAAGGAAACCAGCCATCAAGAACACATAGAGACATTTTAAGTTTGGATTTTTCATCGAACTCTACTGGTTAAGTTAACGTAAGACCGCTATCTTGCGGATTGTCCTCTCCCCTGCCGACGATTCGATTACGCAGAAATACACATTGTTGGCCACCAACTCGCCCCGGTCATTCCGACCATCCCAGAAACAATGGTAATTCGTCATCCGCGTCTTCTCTTCGCCATTCACCAGTGTCGTGACAAGTATACCAGACACATCGTAAATTCGGATGGAAATCTTGGCATCCTGAGACAACCTGTAACGGATGACCGTGGCATTCTGATCCGGGTTGAAGGGGTTCGGGTAATTGTATACCTGGGCCAACCCGCTAAACGTATCGGCACCGAACTGGCTTCTTCGGACGATGACACAATAACCCAGCGTATCGGCGTCGAAGTTAATCGTCATGCCTTCTCGCATCGTCGGCGTTTTTTGTATCCATCTAGCTTGTTGGGTCGTATAACAATACACACTCAAATTATTTAGTGACTCTGTGGATTCCAGCACGCCGGCTCCCTGCAATCCGGAATCGGATATGGGCAGGCCGATGGTCACAGGTGATCGGAATGTCATGCCATTGGGGCCGAAGTAGTAGACGGGCCCCACATTCTGCACACCCTCTGGAAGGGCCGGAGGACTATCCAGCTCGCCCATGGCAATCTCGGTGGTGTCGTATTCGAACGCCCGTGGTTCGACATCGATCTTGGCACTGGATGGATCCTGAAGGCTGCCTCCGTTGGAGGAAGAAACGATCCTTCTAAGAGTATAATTGACCTGTCCTGTGCCCGTGACGAAGCTAAAGTTGTACTCGGCCAGGTTTGGTTGATATGCCAAATCCTTGCAGTAAATCTTGATATCTATCGTCGAATTCGCCAGAAAATGCACGGCCGGATCATACACGACGTAATATCCACGCGTGATGGCCATGATCTTCACGCGGCCATAGGTCTTGTCTACACCTGCCTGAATGATGGTCTGTCCTTCCACCACAACGGTCAGGCCCGTTAAATTCACACCGAATATCTCATCCTGCACTTTAAACTCGATGATGGGATTGATGGGCACGTTTCTCGCGTTATGGGGTGGATACAGTTGGAACACGTACGGCGGTTCCACATCCAGCGTGTCGAACACGGCTGTGATGGTCGTATCCGACCGGATGGCAAACTGCAACGTATCGTTCCAGCTAATGTCCGTTCCGTCGCCTCGCCACTTGACAAACGTGTATTTGGAGAATGCTTTGGCAATCAGGGTGACGTTGGTATTGTGGAGCACGGAATCCAGTTTCGTCCTCGACGCGCTGATCTGTTTCACGATCTCACCGCTGTTCACGGGTTCGACCACCGTCGTCAGACGATGATAGATGGGATCGAAATTCGCTCGTATGCTGTACGGCTTGGTCATCACGATATCGAGGGTGTCGTTGGTGGACGGCAGACCCGGATAATTCCCCGTCCAGTTGATGAATCGGTAACTGGTATCCGCAGGCGGAATGGCGATGAGACGAACCGTTTCGTTGGGCGTATAGCCTGTCTTGTTGGGAATACGTAGGATATTCCCGCCACCCGTCGGATTCACCGTCGTAGTAAGCGTATACAGCGTATCCCACTGGGCCGTCTCGGTGATGGGGTTGTTCATCGTGACCGTACGGGCAGAATCGGGCCCTGTATACGAACCCTTGCCCGTACCTTTCCAGCCGGTAAAGACATACTGAATACCCGATCCGCCGGAAATCGTCCTCTTCTCGACCCAGAATCTAGCCCCGACGCCTGCCGGGTAAAAACCTGCCCCCTTGGGCGTATCATGAATGGAATTCACCGTCAGCCGATGTTGCGTCTGAAAATATGCCGTCAGCGTATCCGTAAATCCCGGTACCTCGTACCAGTGACTACTGCGTCCGCCGTCGCTCCAGTAGGTGAATACGTAGATCGTTGTATCGTTGGGCGGTGTGCCGTCAAACACGGTATCTTCCACGGATACGAAATGATCTTCACGCTGAATCCACCAGAAGGACGTCGTCTGTTCCAGGATATCATCATCGACAGCGAACTCCAATCCCTCGGGACTGCTCATGACCGTGATATGTACCCGTTCCCCAAATTTCGCCGTCACATACTTGGACTTATCCATGACGATGGTCAGTGTTCTCGTTTCTTTAGGAATATGGGCAGCGCCCACATCCCAGCCGGCGAAATAGTATCCTTCTGTCGAGTCGGCTCTCAGCATGACTTGCGTTAGATGGTTATACCAGCCGCTGACGTTCATCACATCCCATTCAATGGGTGCGGTTTCAAAGGTAATCGTTCCGGCCCCAGGTGGGGTAATGCCTGTGCTCAACAGATAGAGCGTATCCCAGAGTGCCGTCTCGGTGATGGGGTTGTTCATGATCACCGATTGGGCAGAATCGGGCCCTGTATACGCACCCTGTCCGCTTCCCGACCATCCGGTAAATTTGTACCGGATACCCACGGTGCCTGCTTCGGTCTCGGAGCCTATCCGGAACGCCGCCGCCGATCCTGCATCGTACCATCCTTGACCGTAGGACGTATCGTGATCCGTTGTCACAGTCAAGTAATACTGTACCTTCCAGACGGCATCCATGTCGATGGGTTTTCTCACGGACACAGTATCCATCGGGTTCGTGGAGTAGGTTGTATCCCCGCTTTCCCAATAGTCGAACACATACCGGATTCCCGTCTCGCCTAAATCGACGGTATCCTCCACCACACCGAATTGGGCGATACTATCGGCGCTCACAAAAAGACTGCAAGCATCGATGCTCGTACACGTATCGTCCTCGTGGATGAACACGGAATTATAATCCGAACGCACGACGAGCTTATGCTGCGTTTGAAATTGGGCCGTCACCTCGTCGGAGTAATCGGGTATCGCATAGTTCAACGATATAGAAGTATCCTCTTGTGTCTCGTTATAGTACTTCCATTTTTTAAATGCATATTTGGTACTGCTGTCCTGCTGGAATGCAACCCGATCCTCTTCATCGATTCTGAACAGGGCCGTATCCACTTGCGCCTGCGTGTACAACCACGTGAATGTCGCCCTGTCGTCCAACGTGTCTTCCTGAACGGCTTCAGGCGCTCGTACATAATAGGTATGTCCCAGGGGATCGGTCTGTGTGGTGACAGTCACCCGCTTGCCAAAATAGGCATAGATGAGAATGGGCTTGTCCACGGTGAGGGTGATGACGCGACTCTTGAATTTGGTATCGTTTATGATCCAATGCTTGAATCCATACCCATCGGCTGAATCAACTGGCTGAATCGTTACATCGGTATCGCCTTGAATCCAATGCGTAACCCAATCCGATACGGTATCCACCGTGGTATCGTAATTGATGGCGACTTCACCCCGTTCATCCTCTATCACATCGACGATGAATTGGTACAGCGTATCCCATCGGGCTTCGAGCGTGAACGGCTGCGTCATCAAGATGGAGTCCACCGGGCTGGGAACGAGCGCACTCTGTTCGACGATCCACCAGCCTGTAAAATGATAGCTCGTATCATTCACGACCTGAACCGTATCCTCCAGGTCCGTAAAACCATAATCCGCCCACGTGTTCGTCGGAAAATAGTTGTTACCGACTACAGGCACGTTGGCAAAACCGGGTTTGACATTCAGGAAATACGACGTGTCCCAGACGGCTGTCATCATGATGGGCTTCGACATCACGACGGCCGTATCCGGGTTTGTTGTGTACAGAGTATCTCCGCTCTCCCAATGGTTGAAGACGTACTGCTTTCCGTCGTCTCCTATGACGACCAAGGGTTCCATGTTGAATCCGGCCGTATCGTCGACATCGTAATAACGCTCGCCCTCAGGAGTCCCCTGCCCCGATACGATGTCGAGATAGTACTGCGTATTAAAATGGGCTGTCAGCGTGTCTGTGGTATCTTTCACGTCATACCAGTGCGCGCGATCCCCGCCATCGCTCCAGGAATCGTACTGATAACGTATGCTGTCTATGCCACTGAACACATACTCGTCCACTAATAAGTAATGCCGCAGCGTCTCAACCCATGTGAAATTCTGTCTCTCATGATACGTGGAATCATCCACGCTGAACGCAAGACTGTCGGGATCGGTCTCAACGACGACCTGGACGATTTTACCAAAATTGGCCATTACAGTCTTGGGTGCATCCATATTCAAGTAGATGGACGAATCTAGAGACGTGCTGGCCCCGCTCCATTTGGTAAACGCATATCCGGGCTTTGCATGTGCAATCAATTCTATGTTCGATTCACCCTGTAGATACCAATGCTCATCCGCCTCGTCACCTTCTATCTTTGGCTTTTTAACTAGTTCAATCCACCCGCGGTTGGTATCGTTCACACTGGCGGTCAGTAAGTAGAACCCGGACCAGAATGCTCTTTCTGTGATGGGGTTGTTCATCACCACGGTTTGGGAATCTACCGAACCCGTGTATGAACCGTTGCCGTCTCCTTTCCAGCTATCAAAATCGTACCGGCTTCCGTCGGTTACAATCACCGTATCTTCTAGATAAAATGTGGCGTTGGCTCCTTCCGTGTACCACCCCTCACCATGAGGCGTGTCTTGGGAGGAAATCAAATCCAGGTAATGCTCGGTCCTGAAATTGACCGTTACTGTGTCCAGGGTATCCACGACAGTATAATCGTGGGTCTGCTCACCCCCGTCACTCCAGGACGTATATACGTATCTCGTTGAATCATGCGGATACTGGGGTGATTCGACGGACAAGGTGTACACGCTGTCGACAATCCATGTAAACGTGCTGTCCGTCGTGATCGGTGTGCCATCGACGATGTATTCCAGGTCAGTCGGGTTTGATTGTAGTGTAATGTAGGCTTCTTTCCCGAAATGTGCGGTCAATGCCTTGGGGGCATTCATCGTCACAGTGGTGGGATTCGCGGTAATCGGTCCATCGACATCGCCACTCCAGCGCTGAAACTGATAGCCCGGTTCGGCTTCGGCCGTTAACGTGATGGCATCTTCCTTCTTAAACCAGGGCCCCACAGGATCCCAGAAATTGGGTAACGAATCGCCGGGTTGACTGAATACGATACGTCCCCAGTCTTGCTGAATCCGGATAGTACCCAGGTGATACTTGGTATCCCACTGGGCGACAACCGTGAACGGACTGCTCATCGTGACGGTGTGAGAGGTGTCCGTACCCGTATAGTCACCCGTCCAATTCGCGAAATCGTACCGAACGCCCACGCCCCCTGAGATATATTTTGGGCCTACCGTAAACGTTGCGTTGATACCGGCATCGTACCAATCGTCACCTGTAGTAGCGCCCCGGTCGGAAATGACATTGAGCTTATATTGTTTTTTCCATACCGCCTCCACGGTGATGGGACGGTTCATGATCTTGGTATGAGTCGGATTGGGAGTGGATAAGAAACCTTCTCCCCCGATGTCCCACCCAATGAACTCGTACCGTACTCCCTCTTCACGATAGACGATGGTTGAGTCGAGTGAAAACGTTGCGCTCGTACCCACATTATACCACCCGGAACCGATGGGTGTGGCAAATTCCGAAAGGACCGTGAGTTGATACTGAAGTTGAAATCGGGCCGTTACCGTATCTTTTTCATTGGGAACGGTGTATGCATGCGACCAAGGCTGGCCGTCGCTCCAGTCCGTAAATCGATAACGCGTGCCCGTATCTGTATTTTGAATCGTATCCACGGACAGTTGATGCGTGCTGCCAAGCAGCCACGTGAACGTTTGACGCACTGAATACAATTCAGAATCGACCCAAAACAATCGACCTGCAGGATCGGTTTGGACCGTGATCTGGACATCTTTTCCAAAGTTGGCGGAGATGTTCTTCGGGCCATTCATGACGATGGCGGAAGGATTTGACGTCGTATCTGGTGGAACGCCTCCTCCCCAACCGAGAAACCTGAAATCTGCTGCAGGCATTGCTGTTAATATGACAACAGAATCCTTCTTGGCCCACCCTCCTGGCGGTGCCGGTGTCATGTCCCCGCCTTCATCCGGGTTTTCAATCGTCGTCAGGTAGTACAGAGTATCCCACAGAGCATCTTCGGTAATGGGATTGTTCATCGTAACCATGACAGAACTGCTGCTGCCTGTATACGACCCGTTACCCGTACCCTTCCAGCCCAGAAAATTATACTGGGTGTATAATCCATCCATCTTCATGATGGGATTGACGCTAAAAGTTGCCGAAGCTCCTTGACCGTACCAGCCTGCACCCGTGACAGTACCGTGGGATGAATTTACGGTCAGTAAGTACTGGGGATCAAAATTGGCGATGAGCGTGGCATCTGTGCCAGGAACACGGTACGCATGCGTCCGGGTTCCGCCATCGCTCCAGGAAGCATACACATACCGGGTCGTCGTGCTTTGCCCCATGAACTGGGGTGTTTCTACGGAAACGGTATGCAGACTATCCTTGATCCACACAAAGGTTCGTGCTTCCGTATATGTAACGCCGTCGACAGAATAGGCAAGGCCGTCGGGATTGGTTCGGAGGGTGATGATGACCTGTTTACCGAAATTAGCCGTCACGCTCTTAGGGCCGTTCATCAACACGGTCGTGGGGTTGGCATCTCCTTGCTTATCTCCCGACCAGCCCAGGAATGTATAACCCTGCGCGGGAAACGCGCTCAACGTTTCCGATGTACCGCTGGCAATCCACTTACCCGGCGGAGTTGGCGATATATCGCCACCGTTACTGGGATTCTCGAAGGTGCTCAGATAATACTCGGTTCTCCATGTGGCGTTCTCGGTAATGGGGTTGTTCATGGTCAGTGTATAGGACGTATTGCTTCCATTGTAAGCTCCGGCGCCACTGCCGATCCATCCTTCAAAAATATACCGGATGTTTGGCCCACCGTCAACAATCGTGGGAGAAATGGTGAACGTGGCATCCGATCCGGCGTCGTACCAGCCGTCGCCCGTTGTGATGCCGTGATCCGAGTTCACCGTGAGTTTATACTGTGTCTTCCAGCTGGCCACTTCACGAATGGGATTATCCATCCGGACGGAATAGGATTTCTCATCACCCGTGTACGATCCCGGGCCGAAGCCGGTCCAGCCTGTAAAGACATAACGCGTGCCCAGAGTGCCCGGCACCATCGTCGTGTCTATCGAGAATATGGCGTTGGTACCTTCATCATACCAACCATTGCCAAACGTTTGTGCGTGGTTGGATTCCACGGTGAGTTTATGTTGCGTCTTAAAATACGCGATGACGGTTGCCTCTGAACCCGGCACCGTATACACATGGGTCTGGCTGAGTCCGTCACTCCATGCCGTGAACACGTATCGCGTCGTATCGCCGCTATACTGTGGCGATCCAACGGAGATCGTATGCGTGCTGCCCTGAACCCACGTGAAAGTATGCGTTCCCTGGTATGTCGTGCCGTCGGCAATAAAATAGAGTCCCAGTGGATCGGTTCGGATGGTGATTTGAATGTTCCTTCCAAAATTGGCCGTCACATCCTTGGGCCCGTCCATCACGATTGATGTGGGATTGGTATCCCCCTGTTTATCTCCCGTCCAGTTTGTGAAATAATACCCATCCTCAGCCACCGCACTCATCGTTACCTGTGTTCCGCTGTTGTACCAGGCACCCGGGGGTGCTGGCGTCATGTCACCACCTTCATCGGGATTTTCATGCGTGCTCAGAAAATACTCGGTATCCCACTGAGCCTCCTCGGTAATGGGATTGTTCATCTGCACAGTATACGAAATACTGGATCCTGTATAAGATCCGCCTCCGCTGCCCTGCCAGCCCGTGAACGTATAACGCGATCCGCCCCCATCATCTACCGTCGTGGGATTGACGGCAAACGTCGCATACGCACCCACGTCATACCATCCACCGCCCGACGTCGTGGCGTGGGCCGAATTGACGGAGAGCAGATACTGTCTGTCGAAATGGACGGTTATCGTATCGGAAGAAGCTCCGGCTGTATAGATGTAATCATAATTCGTGGACAGAACCGAAATATCCCGCCTCCACGAGTCGAACTTATAACGCATTTCGCCTTGAACAATGTCTTGTGCGGAGAGCAAATAATTACTGCCGACGTTGGTGAAAATCGTCGTTTCCCCCGTGTACGACTGACCGTTTATCGAATACGAGAGTCCCGCCGGATTGGTATTGATGGTCAGTGTGCTTGTCGTGGCGACCAGTGTATCGACGATGGTGTAGAATTCTCCAAATACGCCACTGCCCGCCACATAAGACGTTGCGCTTGCCACGACTTCGATATCCTGATCCTTATCCCAGATTTTATAGATCATGGTGTGGCCCGGCACGGCACCCGGTAGGGTTTTCGAGGGCAATGAAACCCTTAGAATCGTCGAGAAATGGACATAAAACGTATCGACCTTCACCGCGCCGACACACAGCGCACCGTCGAAAACAGCGATCTCATCCCCGCTCACGAGCATGCTGCCGTTGATCAGGGCCTTGTTAACCTGCATATAACGGGCATCCCCCGTATTGTCCACCGGTGTAAAATGCTCGAGACCACCCTGCCCGTAAGCCGTTCCGCTGATAAGCACGCCCAGTAAAAAGCAGAGGAATACGTATGATATGTTTTTGTGCTGTCTACTCAAAATAAGCTCGACCTCGTCGTTACATGAATTTCACGTTCCAACTCGCCAAGGATCTTGCTAAAACGTCCTCCGATCACTTGACGACATTCATTTTCCGAGTCTGCTGATAACTCCCCGCTTCCATTCTCATCACGTAGACACCCGAACCGACGCGCATGCCTCTGTCGTCATGTCCTGTCCAGGTGACGGTATGGAAGCCTGCCGGTTCCACTGCGTCGACCAGTGTTTTTATCTTGCGACCCGTTACATCGTAAATCACGATCCGTGTCTCTGTAGCTGCGGGAAGTTGATAACCGATGGTTGTTTCGGGATTGAATGGATTAGGCGTGTTCTGATTGAGATGAAAGTGTGACGGAATTCCGCTGAAATGGTGATCAATCGCAGTGAGCTCTACTGTCAAAGGATCGACGACCGTGAGCACATCCCCAAAACTCCCACCACTCTGATACGTGGGTAGAGCATCCACCTCCAAATCCGGAGCACTTCGCCAAACCTTGAACAGCATGGGATTACCTGCCTTGGCTCCTTCGAGCCTGCCGCCCAATGGAAGGAGAAACTCCATAATTGCAGAAAAGCTGACAGGGTATGATCCCTCATACACGCCAGCTCCTACGCAAAGCGCACCATCGAAAACACCGATCTCGTCGCCGACCTGAAGCGATAGATCATCGATGGTAACATCCAGAACAACAATGGCACAGAGATTCCCCGTATTGTCCACGGGCTGGAAGTGTTGTTGGGCCTTCACCAGCCCAACAACACCCAGGATGAACATGCTAATGACTGTGAAGCCAAACGATTTTGTAAACTTCATCGAATAGCCCCCCTTCGGCTAATTCCCCAAAAGACTATATGAACTCCACTATTGTATAAAAACCATCTTCTGATTCTGTTTAAAGCTGCCCGCCTGAATCCGTACAAAATAGACACCCGAGCCGACCCGCGTTCCGTTGTCGTCACGGCCATCCCACGTGACGGTATACCGTCCTGCCTGTTTCATGCCGTCTACCAGGGTTCGAATAAGCTGGCCTCTGGCATTGTAGATCACTAAATGTACGTTTGATTCTTCGGGAAGCTGATACGGAATCATGGTCACAGGATTGAACGGATTGGGATAATTCTTGCCCAACGCGAACGTTTCGGGCAGTGCATTCATACCTTCGACGTGGCCAATTTCCAGCACGGCCATCGCACCGCTGCCGAACAGGGCATTCGTTTGATTCTGGCAGACGATGGGTGCATCGTATTCGTTTCCATCGGAAGAATTCCAGACACGAATTGAAAGGGGCTGCCCTGTCCGAAATCCGGGTGCCTGCAATCCTTCCAGATCGATGGCCTCCCAAGCCGCTATGGCCAAGGGAAACTCACCATCGTAAACAACGGCTCCCACACACAGCTCACTGTCGAAGACACCGATCTCGTCACCGGCTTTTAAAGATGCCTGCGAACCGGTCACGACCACAGCGTAGGCTTTTCCCGTTTCATAGAAGACAAAGTGACTGGGCGCTTCAATCTCCTTTGCCTGAGCATCCCTCTGGGCTACGGTGCTGGGTTTCGTCAAGCCTGCCGGAGCGGGATAATCGTATGTCAATTCTTCGTCGACGAAGATCTGATACCCCTCGCCAGGCTGCATACTGCCGATGGTATTCACGTTAAACTGGGGGATCCAAAACTGACCGTTATCATCCTGTATGATTTCCACCGAGGATTGGATGCTCTGAAATACCTGGGTGACGGAATAGGCCAGCTGGTAGGGATAGGCAATCATATAAAGCTGTCCATCATCCAGTTCCTGAGACATCGTATCCGGTATAATCGTATACCCTTCGACTTGTGCTGTCTGAGACGCACCGTTGGAGTGATAGAGTTGGTATCCATCCCTGAAATTGACTTCTCCGATGGTGTTCGGGCCCGGAGGTGAAGGCGGTATATAGACATTGGCTTGATCATCCTGTACCAACACGAGGTTGTTCACATCATCAACCATCACCGAGATATCACGGTTTGCTGGTGTGGGTGGCCATCGGTTGAAGGAAATCATATTGAGTTTAGCCGGTGCACATGCGACGTTCTGACGTTCTGTGAAACCTTCTAATTCCACAGTCGTCACAGGATCGCCGAATTCGCCGTTGTTATCGCTATGCGTCGTATAATTCGTATCCACTTGAATGGTTTCTTTGGCCTCGCTGGCATCCCAAATTTTGAATTCCAGCGTGTTGCCAACAGTCGCTCCGTTCAGTGTCGTGCTCGCCGGGTCGGAGAAGGTTTGCGTGAGCCACACAGCGATGGTATCGGGAAAGGTGGCTGCCTGGTACTGGACGGCACCCACACATGTCGCTCCGTCAAATACACCGATCTCGTCATTCTGGGCAAACGGTTCACCATCGATGGTGGCAGTCTCTACGATAATCATCTGCAGATTCCCCGTCGGGCCGACGGGTGTAAAATGTTGCAGTGCCGTCCCCTCCAGCTGATCTAACTGTGTAAACATATCGCCGCCGAATGAAGAGTCTCCCACACTGATTCCTCTGGGATAGGCACTCCGCTCCACGTTGGCGCTCTTGTCCCATATCTTAAAGATCATTCGATCGGGTATTCGTGCACCAAACACCAGCGGCGCTCCCGGGGGATTGCTGGGATCCGGAATCTCCAGCCAGGCCGGGAAAATCAACGGCGTGGTTCCGAAAGTGCCTCTGTACGTGCCGCCGCCCACGCAATGGGTCGTGTAGAAAATACCGACTTCATCGCCCGTCTCAATGCGAAAGCCGTTGATGGTTGCGTTATCGATAATAATAATATCAGATTTACCTGTAGCAGCGGTTGGCACAAAATGGTTGAGATGGTCCAGGATATTATCCAGGATGTAGAGGCCGTCATCACCATCGGCTACGTATGCATAGAAACCGGTCACGCAGATACCCTGGGCGACGTCTCCAGTATGGTAATAACCCGCTAGTTTAATATTACTGGGAATCGAGACATCCAATAGTACCACACCCCCCGATCCATCGGCCACAAAGGCATAATCTCCGCTAACGTCCACATCCACAGCGCGTCCGGGTGTGTCGTAATGCCCGTGCTGAGATGGTCCGCCCGGTGTCGACACATCGATGACGTACAATCCCTGATTCCCGGCGGCTACGTATGCATAGTTATTGGAAACAGCCACTGCGTACAAGTCGCCTCCTGTATAAGGCCAACTGCCGACCATCGTGGGATTCAGGGGATTTGTGATATTGATGATCCGTAATCCTCCGTTGGTCACGCCGTCGTTGTCATCGGCGACATAGGCATAATTACCCGCCACGGCTACATCGTATGCCAAACCGGCCGTGTTCACATACTTCACCAAGGTAGGCGCGGTTGGATTGGTGACGTTGATAACAGCGAGGCCGTCGTCCCCGTCGGCCACATAGGCGTAATTACCAGAAACAGCCACAGCTCTGGCCACATCGCCCGTATCATACGATCCATCCAGGTCGGGATTTGTGGGGTCCGATACATCGACCACGTGAAGTCCTTTTGTCCCTGCTGCGACATACGCTTGTGTGCCCGAAACATCGACACCGTATTCCGTTCCATCCAGCTGTTCGGTAAAGTTATTCCCACTCTTTACCGGATTTTGCTTGTTTGTGATGTTGATGACTCGGAAACCTTTCTCGGAATCGGCTATATAGGCATAATTCCCTAACACCTTCACATCCACCGTATGTCCACCGATATTATACGAGTCGGTTTCAGCCAAATTTAGCGGGTTCGATGCATCGATTTTACGAAGACCCTGATACGTATCCCCGACAAAAGCCGTGATATGGCCGACCCCGTCGTTGTAAACCCAGACATCCATGGCATTACCGTCTGTGTTCACAGAATCTTTCGACGACAAGCCAAAAGGTGCTAAATTCACTTTAATGGAGATAAGTCCGTTGTCACCATCGGCCACATACGCATAATTCCCAGTATAAGCAACCCCATAAGCTGTACCGGCTGTATTCCGTTTACCCTGCAATGTCAAGTCCGTTGGGTCCGCGATGTTGATGACGTAGAGGCCGTAGGTGCCATCGGCCACAAAGGCATAATTGCCTGAGATAACGATATCTTCGGCACTGCCCGGGGTAGCATAAACGTCTCTCATGGAAATACTCGCAGGATTCGCAACATTGAACGAGCGTACTTTCCCGTCCTTATAGGTTACGTATACATGACTGGAATTGTAGGCAATTCCACACGCCACACTCCCCGTGGGGTAAGAACTCTCCCTGAAAGGATTGGCCTTGTTGGTCACGTTTACGATGACCAGGCCGGAATCCCCGAACGCCACGTAGGCATAATTACCGTTCACGACGACGTCCCAAGCAGCACCCGTGGAACCCTCAAGATAAGAACCGACTTCCGTGGGATTGTTCTCATCCGATACGTCGATGATCCTTAGGCCGCTATCAGCATCGGCCACGTAGGCATAGTTGCCTGAAACAAAGATGGCCTTAGCGGGCTTAGGCAGAGCCCATTTCCCCTCATAACTCAGAGTCGTGCGCTGAAGGATTTCGAGGTAACCGCCATTACCGACATACAAGTAATTGACGTTTCCCGAAACAGCACGAACCGGACCGTATGCCCAGCGTCCTTCGAGTTCCAGGTTATCGAACCCTTGAGCAAATGCGCCAGCACTGAACACAAAGGCAAAAATGAGCGCAATTATGGTAGGCTGTAACGACTTCATCTCTTTTCTCCTCCTTAGTTGGTGGGTTTGTGATAAATTCCTCTACCTCTCGTGTGATTTCTCGCTTTCTTTAAACCCCCCTAAGGACTAAAGATTCGAGAAGTACAACCGTGCTTTGATGCTGCGAATGTGATGGTTAAGCGTGTAAAAATTACTTCTCTGCTGGCGATATTTGCAAACGATGTATTCGAAATTTAATAAGTTATTTTTCCTTTTTCAAATCATTTATTTATTTGCATAATATAACAGAACTATAAAGGCAACATTTATGCCACATAGTTGACCTGCTCCTAACCTATTGATTTTCTGTTCAATATCGTAAAAGAAAAACAGAAAATGTCCGGTTTTACGAACAGTCTACGAAAGGTGAATTGTCTGGTTTTTCGGATTCCTTTTTATATCGTATTCCTTTATTTTTTCGTATAGCGACGATCGTGGCAGCTTCAAAGCTACGGCTGTCTTTGAAATATTCCAGTCGTTTTCCCAGAGTGCATGGATGATATAACTTTTTTCAAAGCATTTTTTGGCTTGCTTAAACGTCTTAGCACTGGATAATCCGTTTACCGAATCCGGGAATTTTATAAACTCCGCAATATGGTGACTGTTGATGCGGTTGGAGTCTACAAGAATCGTGATCTTCTCTATGACATTCCTTAACTCACGCACATTCCCCGGCCAGTTGTACGAGAGAAGCACAGCCTCGGCACTGGGAGCAAGCTTCTTGATGGGCATCTTGTTCCGGGAACAGTACATGTCCAGAAAATAATTTGCCAGGGGTAGAATATCATCGGGTCTTTCTCTCAACGGAGGAATGTTTATTTCGATGACATTGATTCGATGCAGAAGATCCTCACGAAAGGCGCCCTTGACAGCCAGGGCATTCAGATCCTTATTCGTGGCCGATATGATGCGGACATCCACGTTTTCGATGTGCTCGTTCCCCAACATTTCCACTTCACCCGTTTCTATCGTCCGCAGTATCTTGGCCTGAGCGCTGGTCGAAAGATCGCCGATTTCATCCAGGAACAGGGTTCCCGTATTTGCCATCTGGAATTTACCCTGCTTGTTCATGTAGGCACCCGTGAACGAACCACGTTTATGCCCAAACAGCTCACTCTCGATCAACGATTCATGGACACTCGCACAGTTGACACGGACGAACGGCTTATCCGCCCGTTCGCTGTTCAGATGGATGGCATGGGCTACCATCTCCTTGCCTGTTCCGCTCTCACCCGTGATATAGACGATGGTATTCTGTGAAGCAACCCTGTCTATGATTCTGCAGATTCGACGAAGCGCACGGCTGGCACCGACCATCTTGTACCGGGTTTTTATTTCGGAGATAAAATCATCGCCTTCGTAGAACGTGCTCTGGGCAATGGCATTATGCACCGTTGCCAGTACGCTCGTTTCTTCCAGCGGTTTTTGGAGCCAGTCGTAAGCCCCCTGCTGTGTCGCTTCGACGGCTCTCTGGATCGTCCCGTTGACAGACATCATGATGATGATAATGGAGGGATTGATGAGCTGTATTTTTTTCAAGACATCCAATCCGTTCATATCCGGCAGGAAAAAATCCAGAAAAATAATTCCGATATCGTTTCTATGGACTCGTTCGAGAGCATCGACACCCGTTTCAATCCGTTCGGCTTTGTACCCTTTGGCCGAAAGCAGCGTCTTGAGCTTCTCTCCCATCTCACGATCACTGTCAACGATGAGAATGTTTTTTTCATCCATAAAACACCCTAAGGCAATGTTTGTAACTGTATTTTTACCGATAGGATTGGAAGATTTCCGACCAATCCCATGGTAAAAATCAAGTCAGCTTCAACATCGTTGATAGAGATATCGTTATGATTTTATTATCTCTAACCCCTTGTTCGTATTCCTCTCTTCTTTTTCTCACGCAATTACTATACCACGATTCATGGAATCTGAATTTTTTCTGCATCTTACTAGAAAGATCACTTTATCAAACGTTGAAAATCATAGACACTAAGGACAAGGATTTACACGACAATTCAAGGATTTTGCTAGTATAAAAAACACCACCGCCAGGCTGTTATGTTATAGGATAACGATGACCTTGATTGTCGTCTGCGTGACGTTAAGATCGATTTTTTCCGCCCAGCCGCATACCCTCACGACCATCGACACATTTGCATGATGGGCCGACCCCACACAACTTCGGTCGGACGATATCCATTTTCATCTGAATCGAGATCATACCGGCGAGACGTAAATTCAAACCATAACAGCCGATGTCTTCCGCTCGACGGTATCGATCCATAGGTGGTATAGAAATTGCAGAATACCGTTTCTTAATTGAGCGATGATCATTGAAAAATCGAAACTTGAATCAATAGGGAGAGCGTCTATGATTCAAAATTCATCATCGACCTGGACAGAAACACAACATCGGAGTGGATTGCATGCACGGTTTTTATCCTCCATTTTTTTTAAAAGCATTTCTTTACGGATTTCTTCTGCCTTTCTTCATTTTCTCTGGATGCACACAAACAAATCACACACTTGATGACAGACGCATTGAAATCGAACTCAATCGATTTCAGGCCGTACGTTTTGATCCTTCGTATTATTACGATACCGAATACGACGTCGACGATCTCTGCGAGCAGTTGACACGCGGATGGAAAGAAAACGGAATCAATACGGTCTATGTAAAAGTATACGATCCCATATACGGTGCTGTTTATCGGACGTCCCACCCACTGAATGTTCAGACCGATTACGGCCGGGTAAATTTTCTGAAAACCATGCTCAAGGCTTGCCATCGGCAAGAGCTCGCTGTCTACGCATGGATTCCGGCGTTCCTACACAGGCATGCTTGGGAGGCTCACCCCGAATGGCGTACCAAGCAGCCCGACGGAACCGATTACAAACCCACTCCGGAAACCTATTTGCTCTGTGTACGTCAGCCGCAGTTACGCGAATGGTGGCTGGCCTTTATCGACGATTTACTCCAGCACTACAAAGATCTCGACGGTGTGGACATTGCTGAACCCATCGTCTGCTGGAAACCCGATGAAGCCTGCTTTTGCGATGTGTGCAAGGCAGCGTATGGCAAGGATTCCCCTCAAATCCCGGACGATATGATACGTTCCGAGCCTCTGTCATCCTTGTTGACTGAAACGTTTCGGCACATCCATCAGCATAACAAATCGGTGTCTATCACCACCGTGGCAACGCCTCGTGCGGACGGCTCCATCCTGCCGCCGTCGGAACAACGAGCGTTGAGCGGGTTTGATCTGGATGCCATCCTGGATGCGCCCTATACTCCCGACATTGTCAACGTGGAACTCATTTGGCAGCAAATGGCCGATGTCTATGCCGATACGGTTACATTTACGCCGGCATGGACGAAAGATGCGACAATCGAGATGTTAGAACAGATCGCGGACCGGGCCCATTTGGTCGTCCACACCGAACTCACGCCTCTGGGTACTGTCGATGTGACAGAATCTCAATTCATCGCGAGTCTTCGATCCGCCATCGATGCGGGAGCCTGGGGCATCGATTTTTACGATTCCTATCAGGCAGACCAGGAGAATACATGGCCCCGTATACGCGAGGTGTTGGATACCATTTCTCACAAACGCGTCATCGTCTACTACGATCCCAAGGGGATAAACGATGCCAGACAAGTGGACGTCCTGTTGAGGCATTTCCATACATCCACAGCACTCGTTCCTGTGGATGACGATTTTGGTATCCCGCAAAATTTGCCAGACGCCGATTTTGTGTTTTATGTCGGCGAAAGCTATCGGGAGTCTCTTCCGGCATCCTTCGTGCGGATGATTTCCCAGACGACGAGCACGGTGTGCTGGATAAACCACAATCTTAAACTCCTCGATGAACAGACATTAGCGAATATGGGCATTTCGTTTGAAACGTTCGAGGAGAATACCGGCTATCGGATTGATTACAAGGGAACGCTTTTTCCGAAAATCGATTCTGTCTTGAATGTCATTCAAATCCGAGATTCCTCAAAATGCTGGATCGTGGCCACGGCACCTTCCTAACAGCGTGAACGACCCTACCCCATTCAGAGCGGTCGCTTCTGGTATTTTGCCGATCTTCCCACCTCGTTCGTGACCGAGGGTGGCCGGCATATCGTATTCGCCGACCTGCTCCATGATATATTGAGGGAAGATCATAAGGAAAAACACCTCGCTCTGGTGAGGATCGAGGATGTGAACCCCGAATCCAACCCTCAGAGTCTTCGCGACATCGCCGATCTCTTGGGCTCCAAAAAGATACCCTTTGCCGTGGGATTCACCCCGTTTTACCTGAATCCGGCGACAAACTCGGCCGTGTCGCTATCCGACAGTCCCGAAATGGCCAAGGCACTCCGGCATGCGGTTTCCAAGGGCGGCATCATCGTCCTGCATGGGTGCACGCATCAGTACCGGGGAGAATCGGCCGTAGACTACGAATTCTGGGACGGGCTGTCGGATGGGCCGATTTTCCAGGATTCCGAAGACTACGTCAGAGAACGCATCATCCGCGCCTTGAACGAATGTGCAATGAACTGGCTTTACCCGCTCGTGTGGGAGACACCCCACTACGCCGCGTCGATGCTGGATTACCAGGTCATCAACCGGTATTTTACCACGGCGTACGAGAGAAGACAAACGATAGACGTGTCGGGTTCGGATCAACTGTTTCCTTTCTATATTCCAGCCCGCGACGGCCGGGCACAGTTCATACCGGAAAATCTGGGCTATATTCCCATGGATAATCCCGATCCCGATCCGGTGATCGGATATGCACGGAATAACCTGGCCATCCGCGACGGATTCGCCAGCTTCTTCTTCCATCCCTTCGTTCCTATATCAGTATTGAAAGTTTTGGTGGAACAAATCCAGGATTTGGGATATACGTTCGCCGATATCCGGACGCTGGATAATCGTGTCAACACGCCGGCACAGGCCGTAGTGAGCGGGCACCAGGAAATCGAACTCCTGCCCAAAAACCAGTACGTGGATGAATTTCTCCTGACGCCAAGAGGAAAACGAAAAAACCACACGACGAGCAAGGAACGCTACTCCGAACCTATCCCCAAATCCATCGAATGTCCGCCTGGGTGGATGTATGTCAGCCTTGCATCGGATAGAAAGAAAAACGGGTTTCCGGCCAACCTCTGGTCATCGTTCTCCCAATCTCCTGAAAAAGTCAAACAACTTTGGGAACAACCACCCCTGGTGGCAGCCAATCCACCCATGATTCCCCTGATTCTCATCGATCCTCAGGCTGAGGGTGCGCTCTTCCGCGACCAGGCCAGTTTCCTGGGCGCTTTCGACGCGGTGGGCATAGACTACCAAATCCTCTCCGTGTTGGATTTTATCACGATTCCGGAGAAAACAAACCTGCTTATCATACCCTACGCAGCGGCCAAAATCCTGTCTGAACCGCAAATTCTATTCATCACAAAGGCTCTGGCCGAAGGGATGAATCTGGTTCTTGAGAAAGAATCCGAATTGAGCACAAGCATCGGGATCAGTCATCTGGGTGAGGAAAAATCCATCCATACCGTCAGTGACGAATATTACAACCAAGTGGCTATCGAATGGAAGGAGGCCGATACCTACCGGCAATTCCAACTTTTGGTAGAGCCCGATTACGAGACGTTCTATTCCGAAACCCATTCCGGCGATCCTATCGTCATCGGTGGATGGTATAATGAAGGACGATTCCTCTATTTCTCGACATTGTTTGACCCGACTACACGCATGGGTTACGGCAGATATCCATTCTATCTCGACGTCCTCCAGGTCCATTTTAATTTGTGGCCCCTGGTGAGACGGGAACAGGCCGAAATCTACTTCGAACCGGGTAGCCGGGAAGACGTCAGCATCGAAGATTTGGTCAAGATGTGGAAGAAGAACGGATTCCGTACGATTTACACAGCTGGCTGGCATGTGTATCGTCAATGGAGTTACGATTATGAACGACTCATCCGCTTGGCCCATGAAAATGCCATCCGTGTCTACCTTTGGCTGGAATTTCCCCACGTGAATGAACGGATCTGGGACGACCATCCGGAATGGCGGGAAAAGACGGCCACAGGAAGCGACGCCATCATCGACTGGCGTCAACATATGGCACTGACCGATGCGGCATGCCGCCAGGCCGTGTTTGCAGAAGCGGCCGATATGATCCAGCAGTACGACTGGGACGGCATCAACCTGGCCGGGCTGTACTTCGAGTCGCCTCTAGGACCAGAGAGACCCGATCTTCTCACCCCCTTTCACCCATCGGCACGAGAGGCATTCCAGACAGCACACGGCTTCGACCCCATCCAGCTTTTTGTGCCGTCATCCAGTCATTTCTGGGAAAAGAATCCGACGGACTGGACGACATTCCAGGATTTCCGGAAAGACCAGGTTATTCAGCTCCACCGTGAATTTCTGGCTTTTATTCGGCAGGAGATACAGAAGAAAAACGAGGATTTCGAAATCGTTGTCACGTCTCCCGACAACATCGTGGCGAAAAAAACGGACGAATATACAACCACGGATACGAAACGGCTCATCGACCTGCAAAAAGAGTTCGACTTTACCCTTCAAATCGATGACCCGGAGGAGATGTGGCATCTGGGCCCATTCCGGTACGACAGTTTGTCCAGCACGTACCAGCGTTTGATGCCCGGTGAACCACCTATTCTGGATATCAACGTGATTTCCCACCGTTTACTGGAAGCAAGCCCGGCTCCCACACAGCAGCCGACGGGGATAGAGCTGTATCATTCTATTACCGGCGCACTCCAACAAAAGAATCGTGTCGCCATTTACTCCGAGTCCAGTATCTACGAAGTCGATTTTCCATGGATCGCACGGGCCCTGGGTCGCCACTCAAAAGAACGCCTCTCTGCTGACCACTGGCAGATTCAGACAGATCGAACCGTGATGGTCGATCTTGATCCGAAGACACATCGCAACATATCTGTGGACGGTCGTATCTGGCCTGCGTACTACAGGGGTAAAATGATCCTGCCGTCCGGTTCCCATACCATCAGGCCATTGAAGCGAATCGAAAACTTGGCAGGAACGTTCAAGACATCGGCCAGACTCGTCGATATCAGCGGAGAACTCGAATCGTGTGAGATGTTCTCCCGTGGACTGGAGATGGACTACCATTCGCCGGTCAGCAATTACATCATCGTCAACGAACATCCACACAAGGTCATTCTGGATGGAAAGCGGTACGAGACGGACATTGTTCACGGTATTCCGGGATACACCATAAGATTGCCCGCGGGCTCGCATACGGTGAAGGTGTTTACCAGCATGAGCGGCCTGGTTTCCCTCAAGAACGTGAGCATCGTGACGTCGGTTACCATTGTGGTGGTAAGCGGATTTGCCGGCAGCCTGCTCGTTATTCTCTACATCCACCGTTTCCGCCGGCGGCGGCACATGAATAACCATCAACATTAAAACACGGAAACGAAAGGAAGGATTATTCAATATGCCAATCAGTGCCGGTTTTTTCGACGGACTGTTTTTATTCTCGGTCTCTGTTATCTGGGCGATGATCCTGTACCAGCTTATCCTCACTTTTTTTGGATACCGGTACCGTCAAAGCATCGAGAGAGATTCAGGCGACGGAGTCATACCCGATGAGGATCTCCCTTCTGTCTCTGTCTTGATCCCTTCCCGGAACGAGGAGCTCGTCATCGCCAAAACATTGGAACGCATACGTTCCCTGGATTATCCAGAAGACAAAATCGAGATTGTCGTTATTAACGATGGCTCCACGGATCGGACCGGGGCGATCGTCCAAAAATTTGCGGACAAAGAGAAACGCATTACCCTCATCGACCTTCCCCGGGCAGACATTGGTAGCGGTAAAAGCCATGCCCTGAATATCGGGTTGAAGCACGCCCGTCACGAATACATCGCCGTGTACGATGCCGACAATAATCCGGAACCCGTTTCACTACGCCGACTGGTCTCCCATCTCCACGCCGACAAGACACTGGGCGGTGTCATCGGTAAATTCCGAACCCTGAACCGCAAAAAAAATCTACTCACCCGGTTCATCAACATCGAAACCCTGGGATTCCAATGGATTCTTCAGGCAGGACGGTATAGGGCGTTTCAGATCGCTATCCTGCCGGGAACCAACTGTGTGATTCGAAAAGATGTCCTGAACGCCTGCGGTGGATGGGACGAGGCCGCCATCACCGAAGATGCCGAGTTGAGCGTTCGGATTTATAAAAAAGGCTGGAAAATTAAATTCGTACCCACGGCCGTCACCTGGGAACAGGAACCGGAAAACTTGGGCACGTGGGTGCGTCAGCGAACCCGGTGGGTTCGGGGTAACAACTACGTCATCCGGAAATTTCTGAAGGAAGCACTCTTACTGAGGAACCGTTTTTTATCGATGGAGTTTATATACCTGTTCCTTCTCTATTACCTTTTCCTGGGCGCCATCGTCGTGTCGCATCTGGTCTTCATCCTGAGCGGTCTGGGCATCCTCTCGGTCAGTACGCCCGGCCCCTATACGGCGGTCTGGATTTCGGCTTTTTTCATGTTCCTGCTGGAAATCGTTCTCGTACTCTCGTACGAAGACGAAGACACCCCTGCAAATATCGGCGTTACCGCCCTCATGTACCTCAGTTACTGCCAGCTTTGGCTCTGGGTCGTGTTCCATGGCCTCTATCTTGATTTGACGCGAAAACGGCTCGGCGTATGGGATAAAACAGAACGCGTTGCGCATGAAAAAGAATCGGTGTTGGAAGGAGAACACGGATGAACGTGAAGTATCTACTCTTTTATTTGCTGATGGTAGGCTGCCTCTGGCACGTTCCTTTTGCCCAGAGTCAAACCGACAGCACAGCCACTGACGATACACCTCAAGTAAAAATGAGAGGATTCAAACTATGGGGAGAGTTCTACGACGAGTCGACCGTTTTTCAGAAGCTCGACAATAACCTCTTATCCACCTCCCACATCCGGCAGGGACTGCGGTACTACTGGACACCCTCCATCTACACCGAAGCTTACGGCATGGTGCGTTACGGGAAGGACCTGAACAGAGATTTTTGGAACAACCGGTTCGAGGGGGGGCTCGGTTTGCGAACTCGATTTTTCCGGAAAGTATTTTTGGCCCTGTATCTTGAAGGGATAGTCGGATCGTATACGGACATCCCCATGGATTATCCCCAGCCCGATAGTAGAAAGTACGACGATCTCCGGGGCGGACTCATCTTTTGGTACGGGTGGGATACATGGTTCTCTCCCAAACGATGGATCTCCATTCCCATGATTTTCTGGGGCGAAATATACAGCGAGATCAATTACTTCCGGAGCGATAATAACAACGTGTTCGGGTATCTCCACTCGCGGGCTGGATTCCATCTCCTCCGGCTTTGGAAGGCAGATATAGACGCTTACGGCGTTATCTATCTGCTGAAGGATATCAACAAGGATTTCTGGAATAATAAAGTGGACGTTGGGCCAGGCGTTTGGATAAGGCCATGGTCAGGGTTTTCATTACAATTATATATCGAGTGGCTTTATGTAAGCTACTTCGGCATCGAGGGGAACGATCCCAATCCTTACTCTCAAAGGCATACCGACCGACGCATGGGTATACTTCTGTGGCTCGGTTGGTAATTTTTTTGTAGATCAGATGACATCACGAGAGGCTGTTCCATGAAGTTACGCACACGACTCCTTTTGTTTCTAAGCTTGCTCCTCGCCATGCATTCGGTAAATGCCCAGCCGGGCAGTCTGCTCTGGAACATGTCCGCAGACTGGTATATCCACGCCGTCGCGTCTACCAACGATATCAACGCCGACGGATACGCGGACGTATTTGCCGGCTCGGGGGATAACCGGGCCTATGCGATATCCGGCGGAGGTGGTACCAAAGGCAACATACTCTGGTCTTGGAATTATGGCGTCGATGCCTGGACCGTCACCACGCTTCCCGATATCAACGGAGACGGCATCAACGAATGTCTGGTGGGATGCGGGGATAATCTGATCTACTGCATGGATGGCCGCTCCCCGGCGGGAACGACATCTATTCTATGGTCATACGTTACCGGAGGCGACGTACGGACGATTGCCACGATCCAGGATGTGAACGCCGATGGGTATGCGGATTGCCTCGTGGGTTCGGACGATGATAAGGTGTACTGCTTGTCCGGGAAATGGGGGAATCTCATCTGGTCGTACCAGGATCCAAATAAAGGAGCCATCAAGTCGGTCAGTCCGATATCCGATGTGAACAGCGACGGCAAGGACGACTGTCTGGCCGGCGGCCAGAACGACAAAGTGATGTGTCTATCGGGGGGAAGCGGACAGACCGGAAGCCTGATCTGGTCTTACAAGACAGGCAGTACCGTCCGGTCTGTGGCCCGTATTTCGGACACAAACGGAGATGGTATTGACGACTGTCTGGCAGGCGGAGAAGATGATTATATCTACTGCATCTCGGGCAACAGCACGGGGACTGCGACGGTTTTGTGGTCGTACCGTACTGGGGCGACCGTGACAAAAGTCACGCCCATTGCGGATGTCAACGGAGACGGCAGAGCCGACTGTCTGGCCGGGAGTCAGGACAATAAAATCTACTGCCTGTCAGGCGCCACCGGAAGTGTCATCTGGACGCATACGACGGGAAGGACACCACTTTCCGTTGCGACTATAGCCGATGTGAACGGTACGGGTGGAGAAGACTGCATCGCCGGCGGTCAGGACGACAAAGTGCGTTGTATCGAGGGCAAGACCGGCCTTTTGATTTGGTCGTATACCGCGGGAGGGTCTGTCACGTCCGTGGCGGCCAGTTCCGACATCAGCGGGAATGGGTCGACCGATGTCATCGCTGGATCGATGGATAGTTATGTCTTTGCGTTGGAGGGCGGTGAGATCGCCCCCCCTGTCGAAACCGTGAGTACGCCCTCCACACCTTCCGGGCCCTCCACCGGAAAAGTCGGTCAGAACCTGATTTTCAGCACGAGTGGAGCGACCAGCAGCCTGGGACACCCGGTGCAGTACCGCTTTGACTGGGGCGATGGCTCGTTCTCCAGCTGGGGCACTCCCGGTCAAATGCATGCGTATTCCAAAGTGGGAACTCATACCATCAAAGCCCAGGCACGGTGTCAAACCCATCCCGAAATCGTATCCGCCTGGTCTTCGGGTAAGACTGTGACATTAACCGGACATACGCTGACCGTGAATATCAACGGCCAGGGCATTGTCACCAAGAGTCCCAATAAAACACAATACGATCACAACGAAACCGTGACGCTCACACCCAGCCCGGCATCAGGCTTCCAGTTCGACCACTGGGATGGCGCTCTGTCCGGGACTACCAACCCGGGTGTTCTGACGATGAACGGTGACAAGACCGTCACGGCCTATTTCACAGAATCGACGGAAACCGTCTCCACGCCCTCCACACCAATGGGCCCGTCCAGTGGCAAGATCGGACAGAGCCTTACCTTTACCACCGGAGGATCGACCAGCAACCTGGGACATCCGGTTCAGTACATCTTCGACTGGGGCGATGGAACGGTCTCCGACTGGGGGACCGTTTCCCAGAGTCACACATACACGACGTACGGAACCTTCTCCGTCAAGGCTCAAGCACGATGCCAGACGCACACGGGCGTCACATCGGCATGGTCTTCGCCAAAAACAGTGGCCCTCACGGGTTACACCCTGACGATCAGCATCAGCGGCCAGGGCACCGTGACGAAGCTTCCCGATAAAGCCCAGTACAACCAGAACGAAAGCGTCACATTAACATCCAGCCCGGCAACGGGTTACCAGTTCGACCATTGGGGAGGCGCTCTTTCCGGAAACACCAATCCGGCATCCCTAACGATGAATGGAGACAAAAACGTCACCGCCTACTTCACCCAATCGTCAGAGACCGTGACTCCTCCGTCCACCCCTACCGGACCCACCACAGGAAGAGTCGGTCAGAGCCTGACGTTCAGTACCGGAGGGGCGACCAGCAGCCTGGGCCACACCGTTCAATACCGCTTCGACTGGGGAGACGGGGCGTTTTCCGACTGGGGCTCGACCTCCCAGAGTCACGCCTACACAACGTATGGTACCTTTACGGTCAGAGCCCAGGCGCGATGCCAGACACACACGGGCGTCGTATCCAACTGGTCTTCGGGTAAAAATATCACCTTATCGGGTCATACGCTGACCGTGTCCATTAGCGGCCAGGGTTCTGTGACGAAGAATCCCGATAAGACCCAGTACAACCATGACGAAAACGTGACGCTGACGTCCAACCCTGCAGCGAATTACCAGTTCGACCACTGGGAAGGGGCCCTGTCGGGCAGTGCCAACCCGGCATCCCTGACGATGAACGGGGATAAGACCATCTCAGTCTTTTTCACCCAATCGGCAGAGACTATCTCTACGCCCAGTACGCCCACCGGGCCGATGGATGGAAAAGTCGGCCAGAGTCTCTCGTTCACCACCGGCGGATCGACCAGTAACCTGGGCCACCCCGTACAGTACCGCTTCGACTGGGGTGACGGCACGATGTCCGCCTGGGGATCGGGATCCCAAAGCCATACGTACACGACGGTAAATACATACACTGTCAAAGCACAAGCACGGTGTCAAACACACACCAGCGCGGTATCCGGCTGGTCGGGAGGAAAGAACGTCGTTCTATCGGGACATACCCTCTTGGTTATTATCAATGGTCAGGGAACCGTTTCCAAGAATCCGAACAAAACGGCGTTCAATCACGGAGAGAACGTGACTCTGACAGCGCAAGCATCAGAAAACTACCGCTTCGACCGCTGGGACGGCGGTTTATCGGGAAGCCAGAATCCCATTTCCTTTACTCTCACGGACGATAGAACGATATCAGCCTACTTCCTCCCTTCCAACGAGACCATCACGACACCCTCCACACCCACGGGTCCTTCCATCGGCAGTTTTGGCCAGGATTTGACGTTCACAACCGGGGGTGCCGTGAGCAGTCTGGGCAATCCAGTGGAATACCGGTTTGACTGGGGCGATGGCATCCGATCCGATTGGGGAAACGTCGTCCAGAGTCATCGATGGACGATTACCGGATTCAACTACGTGACGGCTCAAGCCCGATGTGCGACGCATCCATCCGTAGTCAGTTCATGGTCCTCTGGGACGATTGTAAGCATCTCCGATACCGGCGTGGAGAGTGTTTCTGGGAATGGGATTCCATCGGACTTTTATCTGTCTCAAAATGTCCCCAATCCGTTCAACGGAGACACATGGATCACGTTTCATCTTCCCCACTCCTGCCGCGTACGCGTGGACATCTTCAACGTGAGCGGAAAGCTCATCTCTACGCTTTATGAAGGGTCTACGCCACCGGGTGCGTACCGAATCCATTGGGACGGCACAAGGACGTCGGGAGATCCGGTGCCTTCGGGTGTATACCTGTACCGAATCATCGCCGGCAAGTACCAGTCGAGTAAAACGATGATGTTCCTCAAATAACTGTTTGCAGAAATATCCTGAATATATTACCTTATCGGGGTACTGAAAGGCGCGCGTCTTGGAAAAATCAAAACCCATCAAAGTCATGGTCGTCCTGGGAACGCGGCCGGAGGCCATCAAACTGGCACCGGTCATCCTGGAGCTCCGGAAGAGACCGCAGACGACACCCGTCGTCGTGGCCACGGCTCAGCATCGGGACATGCTCGATCAGGTGTTGCGCCTGTTTCATATCGACCCGGATGTCGACTTGAACCTGATGGTCCCCGATCAAACCCTGTACCATATCACGGGCAAGGCCATCCGGGGATTCGAGAAGGTATTCAAAGAGGCACGCCCGGATGTGATTCTGGTCCAGGGTGATACCACCACTTCCTTCATCGGTGCCCTGGCCGGTTTTTATGAAAAAACCATCGTGGGGCACGTCGAAGCCGGATTGAGGACAGGAAATAAGTACTTCCCCTTCCCCGAAGAAATCAACCGACGGCTGGTCACTGTTCTGACCGACATCCATTTTGCGCCCACGGAAGGGAATAAACAGAATCTTCTGCGGGAAGGCGTACCCTCGGACAAAATCGTCATAACAGGAAATACGGTCATCGATGCATTGCTCATGACGGTGGATAAAAAAGTCCGCCACGACGTCCTCTCGTCGTACGATCACGATAGGATGATCCTTATCACGGCCCATCGGCGGGAAAATTTCGGTCAACCCATACGAAACATCTGCGAGGCCATCGGCGAACTGGCCCGGCGTAATCCCCGTCTTCTTTTCATCTACCCCGTCCATCCCAACAACAACGTTCAAAAACCCGCTCATTCCATATTGGGCGGTCTCCCCAACGTCAAACTCCTTCCTCCGTTGGACTACCACCCCTTTGTCAACCTCATGGGCCATGCCCACCTCATTCTTACCGACTCAGGCGGCATTCAGGAGGAAGCCCCTTCCCTGGGAAAGCCCGTCCTGGTACTGCGCAACGAAACCGAGAGACCGGAAGCCGTAGAGGCCGGTACTGTGAAGGTCATCGGTACTGACAAAGCCCGTATCTTATCCGAGACGTCCTGTCTATTGGACGATGACGATGCGTACCAGCGCATGGCACGGGCCCACAACCCGTACGGGGACGGAAAATCGTCCGTTCGCATCGTGGATTTTATCATCCAGCGCATGAAGGCCAGTTAATTCTACACAAAATTTCCACGAAGATTTCATTCAACGCTGGATGAATGAGGATATCCCCAGTAATACTTATACGAGGGATTCCGTCGGAATGCGATAAATAACCATCACTCCTCGACGAGCACATACGGAATCCCGATACCCACGATGACCAACGCATGATTGCCGAACGAAATATTTTACCATGAATTACTAAGAGGGACGCCTGTGGACATAAAAAAGACGTCGCATACTACTACCCGTGGCCGCGGCCTCCTTGTCCTCACTTACTGGGGGATGTGGATGGCCTCGATCGTCGTCCTTCTCCTTTACCCAGCCATGACGGGTACCTGTCAGACTCAGAGCGCCAGCCCGACCGATCCTGCCACTTTCGAACATCCTATGCCCCTCGGGGAATCCTCGACCAACGATCTATCGTCGGTTCACAACTTCACATACCAGCTCCAGGACATCGACCTCCAAGCCATGGGAAACACGTCCTTCGACCTGGCCATCATCGACTACTCGTCCGACGGGTGTGAAAACGGCGAATTCTCCAGTAATCAAATCCAAGCGCTCCGTCACAGTCCCGGTGGCGATAAGATCATACTGGCCTACATGAGCATCGGCGAAGCCGAGGAGTACCGGTTTTACTGGCAGAATACATGGTCGCCGGGCCAGCCGTCCTGGCTGGGCGAAGAAAATCCCGACTGGGAGGGCAACTACAAGGTGCGGTACTGGGAAGCCGGCTGGCAGACGATCATCCTGGAGTATACGGATCGCCTGCTGGATGCCGGATTCGATGGCGCGTATCTGGACATCATCGATGCGTACGAATACTATGCCGACCGGGGACGGGCATCCGCAGCCCAGGACATGGTCGATTTTGTGGCCGCCATCCGTGCCTATGCGAGAACGCGCGATCCCGGCTTCTTCATCGTCCCTCAGAACGCGCCGGAGCTGGCCACGTCCATACCGGATTATCTGAACCATGTGGACGGCATCGGCCAGGAAGATATTTATTACGGTTATGACGGGGACGGTATCGCGACACCCGCCGGTGTCACTGCTGAGATGGAAAATTATTTGAACGTGTTTCGCGACAGCGGTAAGCTCGTGCTCACAGTCGATTACCCCTTCGGCGACCACGAGGACATCCCCCACTACGATGCCGATACGCGGATGAAGATCGACGATGCGTATGCCAGCTCATCTGCCAACGGGTACGTGCCCTACTGCACGGTTCGAAATCTGAGCTATCTGACCATCAATCCCGGTCATGAGCCCACGGAAGTGGGACGACAGGCCGAGAAAGCCAACTCACGTACCTTCGTTCTGTATCCCAATTTTCCGAATCCGTTCAACGCCGGAACCACGATTCTGTTTCGCATCGAGAATCACAGAACGCCGGTTCCCGTATGCGTGAACGTATTCAACATCCGGGGTGAAAAAATCGTGACATTGCTGGACGGGTTGGTGGAATCCAGCACGCACTCTGTGCGTTGGGATGGATACGATGAGCATGGCCTGGCCGTTCCCAGCAGCGTGTATGTGTGCCGTATCCAGGCGAGGGATTCTTTCCAGACGCAGAGGCTTCTATTAATCCGATAGGCGCCCTGACGCACCGGTCATTCCCATGCCTCTGACCTCGGCACTGTGATGGAAGGTGCCCCCTATCCTCCAAGGCTAACCAATAATAAATGTTACATGAAATTAACAGATGTGACAAAAATGTCACATCTGCTGGACGGGGAGCCGTTATCCTCAATGTTGATTGATCGGGGATGGATGATGCCTATGACGAAGGTTGGAGGATATAATAACAGGTCGTGGTGATAAAATCCCGGAACCAGGGAATGGAGCGGATGACGGGCAACTGCTTAACGGCCGGCAGCCCGAACTTCAGCTCGTAGATGGGATTGAACAGGTAGAACCGCCTCTTGAGTATCCGGTACTCGCATAAGCTTGCCCGTTTTTCGAACCCTTGAATGGTTACCCGGGTATCGGCGATGGACATCAGGTTCCGTATTTTTATTTCGCTCTCACCGAACAGGCTCAGCAAACCCCGATAGACACGCCGAGGAAGCAGATGATAGCACGGCAACTTGCCCAGACACGACTCTGTCATCTGCTGATGGCCCGCGTAGGGCATGAACCACGGCGGGAAGGAGACAAAGGCAAGCCCCTGAGGCTTGAGAAGTTCACGAACCGTGAGCATGAGCTTGTCGGGCTCCGGTATGTGCTCGATGGTATTCAACAGCAGAATCAGGTCGAAGCTTCCACCAAACTCGGCCAGCATCCCCGGATCGTATACGTCGCGTTCCAGAAAACGTGCCCGTTTAAGGGATATGGCATCCCCCATCGACTCCATAGCATACTGTATCTTCGACGCATTCACATCGATGCCGACACACGTGCATCCGCGCTGGAGGAACGGCCGTAAGACACCACCTTCCCCGCATCCGATTTCCAGCACGTGCTGATCGTTTATATCAATAACAGATTCAATAAACGGAATGATGTGTTTTTCCGAATTTTGAGCCTGCTGTCTGAACATTTCATCGCGGTTGGAGTGAAAAGACAGGGGCATATCTTATCCAATAGTATTATGACGGTCTCTGCAGCATACTCCACACGATACGGGCATACCTCTTTTTAAAACATGATTCCAGAACGTCGAGTTTGAAAAAGAGGTGAAGCGTCATATGGAGCGGACGATCCTGATGATATGATTCACAGCATATGGAGTATTTCCTTCAAGTCCGTCAGCATCTCCGTGAGAAGCATAATCCTGTGAAGGCGGACGCGATCCGACATCAGGTCCATTTCTGTCAATTCGTGCATGCTGTAGTGCTTGAACAAATGGGCAATCCGTTCGTCCGCGTATCCTTCGTCCTTGAGTTTTTTAATGATCTCGACCGCCTTCAGGTCGTTGGGTCTATACAGCCTGCGACCTTTTTTATTCTTGACAGGCCGGGGATACGGAAATTGTTTCTCCCATGCTCTCAAGGAATTCGGATGCACCTGGGTAATCTCGCTCACATCCTTGGTTGAGTAGTATAACCTGCGAATCTCCAATCCAGACATGGCCAACCTCTTGGAAATTAACGGACGACAGTTCCCTGCGCTCTTTTTGGTTTCATGTCATACCTAAGGTCGTCGGAAAAAATGAACCACATACAGACCGGATAGTAGCCTCACATCGATGATCTGATAAAGACTCCGGTCTGGCAAAGTCCAGGTTGGATTTCATGGAATTCTGAAAGCCATCCTATCATCACCCTATTTCAGCATCTCTGCAATCTGAGGACGCGTCAGCTTGATATGCTCATAATCCAGGTCCAATCCCAGCGGCCCCAGAGACTCTCCTAGGCTGTCGTAGATGCCTCTCACATCCTCGAAAGGACGTGACACGGAATCCAAGGCCGTACGTCCGGCCTTGTTCTTTATCGTCTTGTCCGCACCCTTATCCAGCAGAGCCCTGACGATCTCTGTGCGGCAGAGAAAAGCGGCTGTGATGAGCGGCGTCGACCCGTCGTTGTTCACGATGTTCAAATCAGCCCCGGCCTCTATCAACGCCAGGGCGACGTCGTTCTTGCCGAATGTGGCTGCAATGATCAGGGGCGTGGAACCGTACATGTCTTTTTCGTTTAGGTCGGTACCGGCCTTGATGTGCTGCTCAACGGCCTCGAGGTTCCCGGTAATGGTTGCCGTATGGAGATCGACCTTGGGAGGCGGATTCTCCTTTTTTGCACAACCGGCATATAATAGGAGTACGACGATGACGAGTGCCGTGGCTGTTTTTTTCATTATAACATCCTCCAAAATTAGGTTTAATGAATTATCTACTAGACTTCATATTTTCTTTACTATTTTCGTTCGAATGATTTCTCTATAAATATAAATGAATAAATTACAAATTACAAAGGTAGATATTGTCAAAATAAAGAATTTTAGGAGTGAAGGTATAGCCGCGTTCCGCAGGGCCATTGCCAATGCCCCCATCACGATCATGTGAATGATATAGACGGAATAGGATTGTTTGTTAAGCGTTTGGCTAATTCTTCCCTGTTTATCCAAATACGTTCGAAAGGTATTGATCGTGATGTACAGCAAGCACACCAACGAAAGATGAAAACTGAACCAGAGCAGCAGTGTATCGACTGTCTCAGAAAAAATAAAATGACCTAGGATCGTGAAGGATTTTATGGTGAAAAAGTAATACAGACCGATGGGTATCCACGCCGTACACAGAACGATGATGTAGAGTTTTTTACTTTCCGGTTTCGATTCAAAAATCGCTCGTTTATAGCAAAGCGAACCCAACAGAAAAATCATAAAGTAAATCAGCAGCCGTTCATTCTGGAAATCGATCACGATGGTCTTGGTCCATCCCTGAACCTTGAACAGATCCATGCACACACTATACGCAAGACCGATGAAAAAGACAATCCCAACGGCTTTCTTCAGGGTCAGATCGGAAAAATCGATTTTCATTCTGGAGAGGAGTACATACAGGATGTCGAATAAAAATAGCACGGGAAGAAACCAGAGCCAATTCTGACTCCAAACACCGTTGCTCCAGTGAAAGTAGGTCGTCCAGCTTTGTTGCGGCAAGTCTCGGGAGTAGAGAAAGATAAACTTGTACAACGGTATCAGGGTCAACACAGCGACAACCCAGGGAATCATCAGTCTTTTGAATTTCGATCTTAGGAATGTCCACCCGTTCCTTTTTTTCAGGGATAACGGCGTCAGATATCCTGAAATAAAGAACAGGGTTGCCATCACAAAAATATCCAGTATGATTCGGACGACACGGACTACATCGCTGGCCCAAGGATCGTATACAATCCAAAAGAACGCTGAAAAAACACCTTTTTCATACACGAGCCCCGCATGTATCAAAACCACCAGGAAGACCATGAACGTTCTTAGATTATCCAAGAAGTAAATCCTGTCGTGCTGGATCGTATTTTGTGCTTGCTCAGTCATTCGTTTGTTGTGATAACCCATCGGAATTTTATAGAACGTTCTTCATGTGTCCATACCCTGTTATTATCATTGGGATGGTGCTTCCATCTGCTTGACATATAACATCGAAAATCGACGGCGCTGAAAGCATCCGCAGCATCGTCTTGTTGGGCTCTCCCCGATTTTGTCAGATAAACAAGTTTGCCCTCTGAGAATCACTTTTCACGCCGTGCGCTGTCACACAGTATGAGAAAAAAAAGCCGGCTCATCGCGTTGCACTCGATTTCGGGCACCCTATCCATCTTGGCGTTTTATTCATATAGTCACGATAGGAGTCGCCGTATTTCTCCAGCAAGAAGTGTTCTTCAGATGGTACTACCATGTGAAACAGGACCAACCATAGTATGGCACATAGGAGAATAATCCAGGATGCAGTGGCTATGCCCATTCCAATGTACAGTAAGAAACCGCTGAAGTATATCGGGTGTCTTGAAATTCGGTAAATCCCACGGGTCACTGGTTTATCCACGTGAGTAGCAGCAAAGCTTAGAGTGGCCATAAGGCTCATAACTAAAGATAGTATGAAAATAATGACTCCTACATAGAACCAAGCGGAGCCTCTCTTCAGCGGCAGGAAGATAGAGTAGATAATAGAAACAGGCATTATTACCACATGAGTAGACAGGGCCAATAGCTTCTCTTTTTTCTTCTTGAAGGGTACGAATTGGGGTGCTCTTTTCGCTCTTATTTTTGCTTCTTTACTCATAAAAAGATCAGGAATAATCATGGATAAGAATAGAATAATCCAGAGTATCCACGCATTCCATAAACCTATTTCAAAGGACGGTGTAAGAGACATAAATCACCTCCTTTTTTTCACTATCCATTTCTATGCTTTTGGCTTAAGCTCAAAGCCAAGCTGCTTGTATAAATCCAACGTTTCTTTAATTCCCCAAGACTCAACTGATACATCGGTTATTTGATATAAATTTTGGTAATGGCCCATTAAAGTTGCACTAAAATTGTTCTTTGATAACTGGCTGGTTTAAGTATTTCCTTAGTATTATTACCAGATTTTCATCCCTATGGTTGAATCTCCATTC
>Ga0180437_10001540_pt1 | contig 39395 bp, 44 predicted proteins | sample SS_ome_4_FD_132410 | JGI IMG/M metagenome (GOLD analysis project Ga0180437, IMG submission 132410) | Hypersaline lake sediment archaeal communities from the Salton Sea, California, USA - SS_3_D_1 metaG | ecosystem: Environmental > Aquatic > Non-marine Saline and Alkaline > Hypersaline >...
CAAGAAATGTTTCACCTTCAAGTATATTTCTTGTATAAACAAATCCATAGAATGGTTCAATTCCAAAAGATTCCTTGGCAATTCCAGATATAGTTCCTGTTGGTGCAATTGTAGTTCTTACAGCATTCCTTAGTGGAATATTCAATTCCTTATAAATTGAATCCTTCCATGCAGGAAACTTACCCTTTTCTTTTGCCAGATTCTTACTTGCTTCCAGTGCTTCCCTGTTGAAGAACTCCATGATTTCATCAATAAGATTCAGGCAATCTTCTGAACCATAGGATATTCCAAGCTTCATCAACATGCCTGCAAATCCCATTACACCAAGGCCAATTTTCCTTGTGTTCTTTGTTGCAGTTTCAATTTTCTTGATAGGATATTTCTGAACATCAATAATGTTATCAAGAAATCTTACAGCCTGATGAATTCTTTTCTTGAACTTACCATAATCAAACTTCCAGCATCCTTCATCTGCATTCCAGTACAGCATCTTGGTAAGTGCAATGCTTCCAAGATTGCAGCATTCAAAAGGATACAGTGGCTGTTCACCACATGGATTAGTTGCAATAATCAATCCAAGAACTGGTGTTGGATTATGCTTATTGATTTCTTCCAAATCAAGGATTGCAGGTTCACCAGATTTTCTTCCATTCCTTACTATTTCATTCCATACATATCTGGCCCTTGCCCTTCTTACAACATTGCCTGTTCTTGGATCAATGATGTTATACAATCCATCAGTTCTAAGTGCTTCTTTGAACTCGGCAGTAAGGCCAACACTTATGTTCATATTGGTGAACTGTGATTGTGTAAGTGCATCTTTGAAAGCAATCATAAAAGGATCATCATCTTGCAATCTGAATTTCTTCTTCATGTTGTTATAAATTTCCAGATTGTTTTCACCAAGTTCATTCTTGCAATTTATAAATTCAAGAATATCTGGATGATGAACTGAAAGCACACACATATTAGCACCCCTTCTCATGCCACCTTGCTGAATGCTTTCAGTAGCTTCATCAAAATTTCCCATGAAAGAAACTGGCCCTGAAGCCACATGGCCAGTTGAAGAAACTATACTTCCCTTTCCCCTAAGTTTTGACATTGCAAAGCCTGTTCCACCACCCATCTGCTGGATTCTGGCAACCAATCTTGCTGCACCAAATATTGAAGTATCACCACCTTCAAATATAGAATCTTCAACTTCAATAACAAAGCATCCTGATAGAACAGAATTGTTTGGCCTTCCACTATTCATAAGTGTTGGTGAATTAGGCATAAATTCACCACTGGCAATCAAATCATAAAATGTTCTTTCCCATTTTCTTCTTAGCTGTGCATTCTTTTCATTGGCAGAATTGAACTTTGCTACCCTTACAAACATATCAGCAGGTGTTTCAATTATTTCACCTGATTCACTATCCCTGAAAAGATACCTTGCCTTCAATACAGCCATGGCATTTGGTGTAATATCATATCCTATTTCTGGATGTTTCAGTTCCATGCTTTCACCTTCCTGTATATGTTCTTCAATTGTTTGATTATTGCTTCTTCCTTTGTTGCATCATAGAATATTGAAGCAGGATGATTCATATATCCTAACTGATAATTGCTGAACACTTTCCTTTGTTGATTCCTTTCAGCATTATCCCATGCAACCCTTCCTGCCAGTATGATGAATCTAGGATTCACCATTTCAATTTCCATCTTCAGCCTTGGCCAACAGGAATCCATTTCTTTTGGCTTTGGATTTCTGTTTCTTCTTGGCCTACATATACAAGTATTAGTAATATAAATTTCTTCAGGATTGAAGCCACATAATTCTAATAATGTATCTAATTTTTTTCCTGCATCACCAACAAATGGAATGCCCTGCTTATCTTCTTCTTCCCCTGCTGCTTCACCTATCAGCATTAGATTGCAAGGCACTGGCCCTTTACCAAGCACAATTTGTGTTCTTCTTTTGTGAAGTACACAGGATGTGCAATTGGAAAACAGAAGTTCAAGATTTCTTCTTGTTCTTCTTACCTTTCTTCTTGCCCTTCTTTTCATAAGGTGCTTTGAATTCCCTTGCTGCTTTTTCAGAATAATGTTCAACAACTTCCTGTTGTGGTTTTGTCAAATCATCAATTGATTCATTGATAATAGAATAAGCCACCTGTGCTAGAACAAAAGCATCAGCAGTATCTTCCCTTTCCTTTCCAGAAGGAACACCATATTCTGAAGGATCAAAACCCCATTTTTTATAAACAGCAAGAACTATATCACTTTTTTCACCCTTGCCTTTTCCAGTAGCAAACTTCTTCAAGCTTGAAGGTGCAACTTCAATCCATGGAATATTCTTCTGAAGCAAAAGATATTTTAGCAATCCACCTGATTCAGTGGATAAATACATCTTGTGCCCTGCATAAGCATAGCTTTCAATTGCAACATACTGAACATTCCATTGCATCAGCTTCTTTATTATTTCCCTGCAATAGAAAAGGTATCTTGCAAATTCAAATGCCCTTGCTTGCTCGGCAGGAAAGAACTTCAATAGCTTCTTCCAATCCTTGCCTTTCATCTGCCTTTCAAAGCAGATACTGGTGGCTTCAATAATCCATCTTTCCTTTCCCAACACAACAAGCCCTGTGCTAGTATTAGATAAATCAATGCCTGATACTACTGCCATTATCCCACCAGTAACTTGAAGATTGTTGGCCTAAGTAAAGATTGCATTTCCATTTCTTCAAATGCAGCTTCCAACTTATCAGGTGTTGGCTTGCCCCTTCTAATCTTTATGCCCTTCATATATCCATTCAAATTCATAAGCTTCCAATTTCTTACCAGAAGCTTCTTGATTTCTTCCTGATTCCTGTTTCTTTTCACAAGCCACTTGCCCAATGCAGCAGGTATGATTCCCTTACCTTTCAGCAGCAACATCTTTTCAGTGTTGCTGAATTGGTTGATAAATTTTACTGCTGTTTTTGGGCCAACCTTTTCAATGCCTGTTATGTTATCTGAAGAATCCCCTTGCAACATCTTCTTCAGAAGAACTTCATGTGCTTCAATTCCAAATTCCTTTTCATAATTGCCAAGGTGCAATAAGTTCTTTTTTCTTCTGCCAATCAATAACTGATGAACATTTTCCCCAATTAGCTGATTCAAATCACCATCACCAGATACAATCAGAACCTTAGTTCCTTTCAAACTTTTATTCTTCTTCCTTTTGTGATATGTGTTCAGTTCAACCAATGAAGCAATAGTATCATCAGCTTCCTGATTAGGAATGAAGGCAGAAGAAATTGAAGTGAAAAGAAGAAGTTCCTTTATCCTTCCCATCTGTATGCCAAGATTTTCAAATTCTTCAGTTCCTTTTTTTACTTCCCTGTTGCCTTTGTATTCAGGATATATGCTTCTTCTTTTGCCATATCCCATATCCCAAGTTGCAATTATCCTTCCATCAGGCTTCAAATAATTCTTCTTTAGATCAATCAACCTGTCAAAGAATCCAAACACAGAACCTGTTCTTACTTCTTCACCTTTTATTCTTGCAGAAAGATTCCTGAATGCAAAGAATGAAACACTTGCAAGATTGTTCCCATCAATGATGATTAGATTATATTGTATCACTGAATTCCACTTCTGAATATTTTCTGCCCTTGGTTATCACAATGAATCCATCTGTTTCAATGTTATCTTCCAGATGTGATATGCTGAATATTTGCTTGAAGCCAAGTTTGTTTCTGGCATAATTCAGAAGGAAGTTATACACTTCATTCCTATTTGGCTTATCAAGCATTCCAAAGATTTCATCCAGTGCAAGAAATCCCATTGATTTGCCAGTTATCTGTTGCCTTAGCTTCACAATGGCCAATCTGATTGCCAGTGAAATTAGAATCTTGCCACCACCAGATTGCTGATGAAATGTTTCAAGCACACCTTCCTGAAGAACTTTTATATCCAGTTCTTCCTTCTTCTTCTTTTCCCTTGGTGCTTTGCAGTTTGAACACTTCCTTGCTGATGAACCTTTAGGATATTCCTGCCCACATTCCAAACAGATTCCCTGCCATGTAGTAAGTTCCCTTTCAGTTGTAATTCTAACATTGAAGCCTGTATCCAGTTCTTCAAGAATGGCATTCACTTCTTCTTCAATGTGATCCATCCTGCTTCTTAGTTGTGAAGCTTGGATTCCATTCTTGCTAAACATCAACTGGCAGAATTTCAAAACTTCCTTTTCAGTTCTTAGTTCTTCCAGTTTCTTTTCCCACTTTGTTACATCAGCCAAGCCCTGATTCAGAATTTCAACTTGTGAATCTATGAATCCAATTTCCCTGTTAGCTTCCTGCTTTGCTGAATCAACTTCATCCTTTTCATGCTCGGCTTCTTTCACCTGTTCCTGAAGCTTATTGATTTCTTCTGTTTTATCTTCAGCTTCTTCAAGTTCATCTTCTATCTGGCCAAGTTCCTTCTTCAACTTCTTTGTATCTTCAATATTCCCTTCCAGCATCTGGATGTTTCTGTTGGCATGATAAATTGAATTCTTCCTACCTTCCATTCTTTCTTTTGCAGCTTCAATTCCATGAAGCTTCCTGAACAATTCATCAATCTGCTTCTGAAGTTCTTCAACATGCTTCCTGATTTTATCTATATCAACATTGGCTTGAATATATTTTTCCCTGTTTTCCTGTGCCTGCTGATTCATTTCTTCTAATCTTACACATTCATTTCCATCAACAGGGCACTTGCCTTCAGTTACATTCATTGAAGCAGCAAATTCTTCCTTGGCAACTTCAAGATTCCTTATCCTTTTCCTTTCAGAATTCTGTTCTTCCCTTAGTTCTTCAATCTGCTTGCTAAGTTCATCTTCATCACCAAGGGAATTAGAAGCTTCTTCCAATTCAGCTTCAAGCTTCTTTATCTTTGCCTGTTCATCTTCTATTTCCTGAAGCATTTCTTTTATAGTTTTCGATCTTGATAATCTTTTCTTCAGTTCATCCCTTTTATCTTTCAAGGCAGCAGATTTGTTTTCAATACCACTGATTTCCTTCTTCAGCCTTTCAATGTTTGCTTCAGCTTCCTTCATTTGCTCGGCATATTTGGCAACCTTTTCTTCCTGCTTCTTTCTTGTAAAAGTGAACTGTTCCAGTGATTCTTCAATCTGTTCCTTGCCTGCAACAATAGCCTTTCCTTTTTCAATTCTTTCTTCTGCAATTTTCAGTTTGTTCTTTGCTGATTCATAACACTTTTCCCATGATTTTATTTCCAACCATCTGTTCAATAGTTCAAGTTTTTCTGTACTGGTGGCTTCAAGAAATTGGCTTATCTGGCCCTGATTGAAGAAAGAAGTTTTTTCATAATCATCATAGGTGTATCCAAAGATTCTATCAAGTTCTTGTTGAAGAACTCTTTTATCAACCACTTCATATCCTTCAACAGCCAAGGATGAAGAAGTGCCTTTGAATTCCCTGTGAATAATTATTTCCTGCCCATCAACTTCAACACATCCAGAAATTTTTGCAACTTTGTTTTTGAATTTATCATTTGGAATTTCACTTAGAAATCTTTCCCCACTCTTGCCATACTTCAAAAGCTTGATTGTTCTTAGGAAGTTTGATTTACCTGCCCAATTGCTTCTTGCAGGTTGGCCTTTCCACCTGCCAACAATGGCATAATGGAATTGTTCAGGAAAAGGAATTCTAACCTTCTTCCCAAATTGAAAAGCATATTCAATTTCAATCCACTTTATCTGCATTTGTATCCCTTACTTCAGCATGAATTTCAAGTGCTTCATCAGTTATGAAGCCTGCTATTTTAGGATTAGCAAACTTCTGAACATAAGCCTTGATTAGTTCTTCATCAGAAAGATTCAAAGGAATTTCCTTTTCCTTTCTGGCCTTATCCCTTAGATGTGTTTTCACATTGCCAATGAAACACTTCATAGGCTTCTTCTTCAGAACTGCTTCCAGTATCTTATCAATCTTCCCACTGGCCAGTTCATCTTTATAGATAACAAAGTTGATTTTCACAATGGCATTTTCAACATGTGCTGGAACTGCAAGCCTTGTTCTTTTGGATAAATCATAGTTCAGTTCAATCATCTTAGTGCCTGTTATTGGTATTCTTTCAATCATGCTAAATCCACCTTCAGAAAGAATCTTTCATTGCCTTCACCAAATCTGAATGATTCAATTGAACCTATGATTTCAATTTTACCCAAGGATTGTGGCTTATGAATATGGCCATTGATTATCTTGGTAACTTTATCAGAATTCAGCAAGCTTTCAGGTATTCTTTTCACCTTTCCAAACTTCATTTCTAATTCTGAACCTTGCTGATACTCGGCAAATTCTTCTGGCAAATCATGGTGTGTGCAAACAATAATGCTATTGCTTTTATCAATCAAGTGCTGCATCTTGGCAATTGCTTCTTCATCATCATAGATTGCATAAGGAAGAAGCATCAGGTTGTGTTTGATTTCCCCTTCCTGATCCAGTTCCAAAAATGTTGGTTCATCAATAAACATAACCTGATTGAAATTCATTTCTTTGAAAACATCAAATAACTTGTGTTCACCAACTTGCCTTGTTTTCAAGTCATGGTTGCCTTGTATTATAAATACAGGGCAACCTAAAGCATCAAACAACCTGAAGATTTTTACAGCATACATGATTGAATCTGGTGATGTATCTGCCAGATGAACAACATCACCATGGATAACTACATAGGCAAGCCTTGAAGATTCCTTTTCACATTCATCCACCACCTGTTGAACACACTTCATAATTTTAGGTGTGAATGGAATGCCTTTATATATAAGGCCAGTATGCAAATCAGCTAGATGAATCCCTATCATTTTCTTCCTTTTCATCAAGTATAGTTTCAGCAAGTGCATTCATAGATTCAGATAAATCACTTCCAGCATAATCAACTTTCAAATCATTCAACTGAACAATCATGCCAAAAAATATCAGCATGAATTTTGCTTCCAGTGTGAATGGATCAAAGCCCATTTCCTTCATCACAAGCTTTCTGAATTGCTTGTAAAATCTTCTAAGATTTATTTCTTTAGATATAGAAAATTTTTTCTGCAAGGCTGTGAAGCCAACCTTTTGAAGAACATCCAATGTAATACCAGAAGCAGGTTTTTTGCCTTCAATTTCTTCAGCTATTATCTTCTTCTTTGCTTCCTTCTTCAAGTCTATTGGAATCACATTCTTCTTCTTTTTTTCCTGCATCATCTTGCCTTTCTTCAAACTGTTTCAAGAACCAAGCAACAGCATCTGAATCTTTTCTTATCAGTTCAATCAATTTGGATTCAAACATTCCTTCCTTAGTATCTTCATTATAATCACAGGAAACTTTCTTTCCTTCTTTTGCAACAATACCTTGGTTCAATCCTTCAGTTACATACAGCCTTGGCATATCCCATCCCAATGGCAAAGAATCATGCCTGCCTGTACTGGTGAAGAAACAGCCATGTTCATCACATGCACTTACCTTATTCTTTTCAACTGTGAAATTGTGCTTCCATCCTGCATGTATTTCAGAAAGCTTTATTCTGTTGGCCCTTGCCACTCTTACCCTAAAGTGTGCATAATACTGCAATGCTTCACCACATGCTGAATGCCAATCCTTTTCAAATGGCTTGGCATTTATCTTCTTTCTTTCCTGATTTATGAACATCACAGTAATATTAGTTCCAAGGATCAGATTATTCAATTTCTTCAGCCACCTTGAAGCAAGATTAGCATGAAGGCCATAATTAGCATCACCAATGCTTCCTTCCAATTCCTTCTTTGGAACAAGGGAAGTAAGTGAATCCACCATCCAAATGAACCATGTATCTTTTGCTTCTTTGTTCTTTTCTTGAAATTCTAAAAACTTTTCTATGGATTCATTCACCTTATCAGCAACATCTTCAAAAGATTTTTTTCTGCCAAGCACATATATAGCTTTCCCTTTTTCCAATGAAAGGCCAAGTGAATTAGGCCACTTATTCACTTGGCCTTTGTTGTTCTTCAATCCACCTTCACCATCAACAATCCCAACAAGGTGGCCATGCCTTTGTGCAGATACAAGCAATCCTAATCCAAGTGTAGTTTTCCCACCTTGATTTGGCCCATGGAATTCACATATACATGCAGAAGGCAAGCCACCAATTAGGCTTGCCCTGTTGAAGCTTGGAAAGATTGAAGGCATTATCTGAAGTTCTTCTGAATCACCAAGGAATCCTGCCTTGGTAAAATCATCAGATAAGCTTACCATCAGTTCTGCAACAGAAGGTTTTGCCTTCTGCTTCTTTATTTTTCTGGCCATGTTTTATACCCTTACTTCAGCTTTTCACCACAAGATTCACATCTTTTAGCATCATCAGGATTTTCAGCCTTGCATTCAGGGCAAGTTACAGTGCCAGAATCTTTCTTGCTTTCTTCTTCTTTCTTTTCTTCTTCACCTTCTTCTACAATATCAAATTCCACATTACAGTGTGGGCAGCTTGTTGCATCCCAAGCAATTGCACCATCACAAGCAGGGCATACATCCTGTTCTTCTTCAGGTTCTTTTTTCTTTTCTTCTTCCTTCTTTTCTTCCTGCTTTACAACTTTCTTCTGGCCCTTCTTTGGCTTCTTATCTTGCTCGGCTTTTTCTTCCTTCTTTTCTTCCTTCTTTTCCTTCTTCTGTTTCTGTTTCTTTTCTTCTTCTTTCTTATCTTCCTTGCTTCCCTTATCTTCAATCATTTCCAGAACAGAAGGTTCAAATCCAGAAACAACAATTGAATCCTTTATCTGTTCCCAAAGTTCAGCAGGATCAGAAGGCTGAAGAAAATTATCAAGTTCAGCAGGTACTGATTCAAGCAGTTCCTTTATTTCATCTGTGTACTTGTGCTTGTGGTAGAAGGCTGAATACATCTTCATTGGAACTTCATTTTCATCATATTCCAATTTGATTGCATAAGGATTCTTTAGTGGATCACCTTCTTCTTCACCTTCATCCTTAATCTGATTCTTGATAACCTTGCTGATTGCACCTGAAGGTGCAGGGCCAGTTACCAGAACCTGCAAGCCTGCTTCAATATTATCTGTATCAACAGCAAGCATTACATATTCTTTTGTTTCCTTCAGGCTGTTCTTCCAATCATATCCCTTCAAGCCAAGCACATCACCCTTGGAAAGTTCAACCTTTCCACCTTTACCTGATATTGTGAATACAATATCATCATCATCAATATCTTCATTATCCCTTAGAAACTGCCTGAACTCGGCAACAGGGCAATTGCCTTCAATTCTTGGTGAATTGAATCTTCTGTTCACAACCTTGCCTGCATTCTTGCCTTCTTCAGCAATCACAGGTAGCCAAATGCTGTACCTGCTTCTGAATCCTGAAGGATGAATAAAAATCACAACACTTCCTTCATCCTTCCAATCAAGAACTTCCCCTTGCTTCTGATCATTTTTTACTGATTGAATGAAATCTGATGAACCCATTCCCATGGCTTACTTCCTTTCTAAAATATATGGTTGAAGTTACTTGTTTGTTAGCATCACTTTCTTTTCAATCACTCTTGCTTGTGATTGCAACATGCTCATTCTTTGTGCCCATGCCTGCTTCAGTGTTTCAAATCTGTAAAGGGCAACCTTCAACTGCCTTAGTGTGTTCTTCAGTTCCTGATAAGTTTCCCTTCTGTTTTCAATTATCCAAGCTTCTTTCAAAGCCTGTGTGATTTGTGAAGTAATTTCTTTGTTCTTCTTCTTTTCTTCCAGTTCCTTTTGTGCTTCATCATTCAATTCAGCCATTCTGATTTCATAATATGTTTCAAATTTTCTAAGTTCATTGTAAGCAATCAAGTACAAATCACCTGCACCAAAATAATCATGTGCTGCTGAATCAATAGCAGAAATCAGATGTTCTGTACTCATTCTGTTAGTTTTCAAAGATAATTTTTCTGTTAGATTTCTAAAAGATTTTTCAATCTGGCTGTGTTCAATTTCCTTCTTGAACACTTTGAATGGTTCAGTGAACCAATCATCCTTGCCACCAGATTGCTGTTCTTCAGGTTGCTGTTCTTCATCTTTAGGCTTGGCAACCTTCCTTACTGTTCTTTTCATCTTCTTAGTTTCTGGCATGTTTCACCTTCCTTACAATCCTTGTTATAGGTTCTTTCCCTGAAGTTTGTAACACCTTTTCAAAAATTTTTTCAGGTTCAACAATTTGCCTACCCATCTTGGCAGAATCATTCAATTCAAAAGATAATCCTTCATCTGATTTCTTGGCCTTGGCCAAGCATAAAATGATTGAACCTTCCCTTATAATTTTTTCATAACTTGGATAATATTTTGGCCAGATAAGAAGATTGATAAATGTGTGCCCATCACCAAGGGAAACTATTGCCATTTTTCTGCCCTTGCTTGCACCATGCTTCACAGTTGTAATTCTGGCCTTGCTTATATATCCAATGATTCTTGCTTTCTTTCTTCTACCTGCCAGTTCAGAAGGAAATCTTATCATGCTGCTTTCACTCTTGCCTTCTTCTTTCATCTTCCTGTTGTAAGCTTCAACACTGGATTTGTATTTGGAAATTGGATGATTGCTGAAATAAAATCTGTAAGCTTCCTTTTCAAATTTCAGAAGTTCGGATTCTTCATATTCATCATCAACTTCTTGAAGTGCCCTTTCAACTTTCAATTGCCACCTGCTGTGAATATCACTGTACTTCTTCTTATCACTTACAAAATAACCATAGGCTGTTTCAAATTGCTTTCTGCTCATTTTTTCTTCAGTTCTTCCATCAAAGAATCCAATTCTTATCAGCCTTGTTATTTTTGTTTTGTTCAATTTCCTTGCATCAAGTTTAGGTTCAGCAAGCATTGAATGAAAAGTTTCACCTTCAATCATTTCTAATTGCTTGCCTGCTGCACCAATTCCAACAATCATCTGTGTGCCACATCTTATTATCTTGTCAGCTTCAATTGTGTAAAGATGTTTTGATCTTTTGAATCTTGGTGGGAAAACTTTTATGCCTAACTTCCTTGCTTCATCAATATACTTCTTAGTTTTTACTTCATCTGATTTATCTTCTTTCTTATTTTCTGTATGCCTAAGTAATGCACAGTAAAATTCTGTTGGATAATATACTTTCAACCACATCATTTGAAATCCAGTTACAGCATAAGCAGTTGCATGGCTTTTATTGAAAACATACAGCCAAAATTCTTTGAGCATATCCACCAGTTCTTCAGCTTGTTCTTCTGTATAATCACCATGTTCAATCAATCCCTTCTTGAACTTGCCAACTATTTCATCAAGCCTTTCATCACCTTCTGATTTATACAACTGTTTCAACAACTTCAATGCTGAAAGTGTTTCTGATATTGGAAATCCTGCAACCTTGTGCATCAGGTTCATCAACTGTTCTTGGAAAACAAAAGTGCCCCTTGTTTCTTTTGTAATTTCTTTCAGTGAAGGATGAATAAAGTTTGGTTGTATTGTTCCATTCTTCATCTTTATAAATTTATCTGCTTCACCAGAAGATAATGTGCCCGGTCTAACCAATCCCAAGCAAGCAACTACATCAGAAAATCTTTCAGGCTTCAATCTTTTCAAATATCCAGTTACTAAATCTGTTTCTACTTGGAACACACCTTCAGTGAATCCTTCAGAATAATATTTCAATACCTTCTTATCATTCAAATCAATCTGCCAGATTGATTCTGCTAAATCAACATCATTCCTTTCCTTCACCAATTCAATTGCTTCTTTGATAATTGAAGCAGCAGAAACTTTCAGAATATCAATCTTTACCAATCCAATCTTTTCCAGTTCAGTTCTTCCATCCCCACCTTGTGCCCATCCAGTTGCAATGTCCTGCTTAGTTTTCATTACTGGAATGTAATTGTAAATTGGTTCTGGTGAAACTATTGTTCCACCTGCATGAAGTGAAGTATGCCTTACATTGCCTGCAAGCCTTTTGGCCAACTGGAATCCAAAGCTTCTATGCTTCTGAAGTATATCAGAAACTTTTTTGTTGCTGCTTGTTATCAGTTCATCAATCTTTTCATCCAGTTCATCTGCTGGAATAATACCTTCCCTGTGATCTGCTTCCATCAACTTGGTTAGCCTGAATACATCATTGGCTTTTTCGCCAAGTACCTTCAGGATTTCCAGAATGGCTGATTTAGTTTTGAAGTAACTGAAAGTTCCAACATGGGTAACTTGTTCAGTTCCATATTTTTCTTTCAGATACTTTTCAACTTCATTGCCCCTTACTGATTCAAAATCCAAATCAATATCTGGAAAATCCTTTCTGTTCACATCAATGAACCTTTCAAACAACAAGCCATGCTTGATTGAATCAATGTTGCTGATTTCCAGAACATAACTTACCAAACATCCAGCAGCACTTCCCCTTCCACCTGCAAGAAAGATTCCCCTTTCTTTACTTGCTCGGCACATATCCCATATCAGAAGAAAATAATCTGAATATCCACACTGGCAGATTATCTTATATTCATGCTGCATCCTTGCCCTGTATTCAGATTCCTTTCCTTCTGGTATCTTTCCAGATTTCATTGCCTTCATAAAGTTCCTGTTCAACAGAATACCAAGGAACTTATCTGAATCAACTGATTTGCCCTTCATCTTGAACTTTGGAAAATGAACACCTTTTTCCAGTTTGAAGTTCACCATATCTGCAATCTTATCATTGTTGGCCAGTGCCTGCTTCACCAGTTCCCTTGGAACATCAAAGCCATTCATTTCAGCTTCCATCAAGCATTCACCATAGGATTTCAGCCAAAGCTTTCTGGCAGGATACAGGAACTTTTCAGCTTCTTCATCATTGATTGTTTTTTTTCTGTTGGCAAGCATCAACACATCTTGAACAAACACATCAAAAGGATAGGCATAATGTGAATCAAGGCCATAACACATTTCAACTTCAAAATTCTGTGCCAGTTGAATCAGCCTTGCAGTAGCTTCCTTCTGAACTTCCTGTTCACTGAACTGCAATTCAACAAACAGCCTTTCCCCAAAAGCATCTTTCAACTTTTGAAGATTTGCTTCTGCTTCTTCAGGTGTTTCAGTTTTCAACAATGGTGAACCAAGGCAGGCAGTTGTGGCAATCAGCCCTGCTGAATGCTCGGCAATAAAATCCAAATCAGTTCTTGGCTTGTAATAGAATCCATTCTTCACAGCATCATAATGAATCATCAGCAGGTTCTTCCAACCTTCTTGATTCATTGCAAACAGGCACAGGTGCTGATTGTTCCTGTTCTTCTTTTCTTCTTTCCTTTCAGCATTCAGGTAAGCTTCATATCCAACTATTGGCTTCAATCCATGTTCTTCACATGCAGCAATAAACTGGAACACACCAGATAATGAACCGTGATCTGAAATGCTGATTGCTTTCAAGCCCATCCTTGCTGCAACCTTCACCAGTTCAGCAGGCATTACACAAGCATCATAAGTTGAATAAGAAGTGTGGCAATGGATAGGTGTATAAGGCTTCTGCTTCTTCACTTCAGGTGGATTTACATTCACCTTGCTTGGCCAACAATCCAGCATAATAATCCCCTTGTAATTGCTGAAACTGTAATAGGTTCTTCTTCCAAATTTTGCAACAGGTTTTTCAATAATTTTTTTCTGATTATATTTCTAAAATTTTTTCCCTTGGTTCTAACTAATCTTTCCTAATAGTAATATTACTAATAGGAAAATAGAAATATTATAATAATAGTAATATAGGAATGTATAATATATATAGTCTAAAAGTTCAACAAGTTTTGAATGCAGGCATTGTGCAGATTCAACTTAGAACAATTTCAGTGATACCAGTAAGAATTTCATCACACCAGTTCAACAAGTTTTGAAATTGATTCAACTTCCCCTTGGTGATTTGCTTATATCAAAAGTGTGTTATAATGACATGGTGATTTTTAGAATCCAATGAAAAGTTCCCCTTGGAAAATATCTACTTGGAATTTGAAGTATATTTAGCAAAGCTTCTGGCCATGCCCTGCCACTGGCCATGCTCGGCAGAAGCCATACAAGGCCATACAAGGCTTCAGATCAGAAATGAATACCAGAAGCCTGCCATGCCTGTTGAAGCTTCAGGAAGGGCCATTTCTGGCCCTGTATGAACCCATTAGGAAGGCCACCTGCCTACACAGCAGGTGGCCCATCCCAACCCAAGCAGAAAAGGAAACTGGCCTACTGGCCAGAAGCCTGTTCACCATCTTTTGCCCATGGCAGAACTTCAGGCTTACAAGGTGGCCTTTCAGAAATCATTCTGCCCTGTGCATCAAATTCATACACACCTGAAGGCAATCTGTTGCACATGCTTTTAGCATCCAGAAAATCCTTCAGGTGTTCTTCCCTGCTGCTGTATGGATATTTGATTTCAACAGGTTCATTCACCATTATGCACCTTCCTGTTCTTCAATTTTTCTTTCAGTAACTTCAGCCTTGCTTGGCCTTTTGAAGAAGCCAAACTTTTCATCCTTATCAGAAGGTTCAAGTGTGCCAGTGAACTTTACCTTATCACCCTTTTCAACTTCCATGATTGAAGAAGGTATAGTTCCCCAAAGCATGAATCCCCTATCTTCCTTCACAGTCATTACATGCCTTTCACCAAAATCATTATATTTCACATCAATTTTTACAACTGTTCCAGTTACTTCAACCCTTCCTTTAGGGCAAGATTCTGCTGCTTCTTTTTCCTTTGCCCACTGTTCCTGCTTTGCTTTCCTTCTTGCTTCAGCATTTGGCCTATCATTTATCTTATCCCAAAGCTTGTGAAGGAAGGCAATCTGCTTTTCTGAAAGCCTGCCATACTTCACCAACTTTCCAACTATATCATGGATTGTTTTTTCTTCCCACTTCAGTTCAAGGTAAGGTGCTGGAACATTCTTATGTTCCCTTGCATCCCATTCTATTCCAGATTTCTGAACCTGTTCATCAACTTCCTTGAAGATGTTCCACACACCAGTAAGCCCTTCATCACCAAGGATTCCTTCAGCCTTGGCCTTACCTGCCCTGTTCTTCATGGCTTCCTGAATGTTGTTCCTGAAGGTTTTGAAAATCTTTTTATCACCCATTTCCAGCTTGGTTGCACAATCCATTCCAGTTTTGATATAGCTGTTGGATTTTTCGTGGTAGAAAATAACAGTGTAAATGCAACCTGCCCCACAGATATGGCAGTTGCCACCATGCTGATGTTTACTCCAAGTTCCACCAGTTCTTTCCATGTGCTGATTCAGGATTGCCCTTTCAGCAAGAATGGCTTCAATGCTTCCAAGCCCTTCAAACTTCTGGTAGCCCATTGCAACATATACATAATCTTCAGGTATTATGCTGCTCGGCTTGTGAATATCTGTTCTTTTTTCTGGCATTGGCTTCCCCTTTCTGCTTGGTTTTAGTTGTCAATCTTTCTACTGTATTATACAACATAATTCCTGATGTGCAAGTGATTTAGGGGAAAAATTGAAGTTTTTTATTCTTCATAAGTGCTTGATATTCAATAGCTTGTGTATATAGTATATTGGAAAACTTGTTGAACTTGCAGTTCAAGCACCTTTCTGGCCAGAAAAAAAGCCCTTTGCCATGCTCGGCAAAGGGCCATATCAAGAAGCAGGAAAGCAGTTATCAACCTGATTTTCTTCCCTTCATTATTGGTGGCCTACCCTTCTTGTTCCAAGTGAAGTTCCCTTTCTTTGCAAGTCTGATGATTTGCTTCACAGCATCTTCCAGTTCTTCAATGCTTCCAACTTTCAGGATTCCCCTGATGTTCCATGCCCTTCTTTTCTTGGCTTCAACTTTTGTGAATTTCCTGAACAGATAGGTGCTTCCCCTTTCCAGTTCAAATCCATCAACATTTACTTCCACTGTGAACAGCCACTTGCTTTTTCTGATCGAAAATATTTTCACCTTTCCTTCTGGTGTTGAAAAAAAATAAGATATGTAAGTTTTATTTGATTTCACTTCAAGCTTGTGCTTATCAACCAAGTGGGAAAGTGCTGCTGTTCCATCCTTCCAATCAAGCTTGCCAGTTTGCTTTCTAGGTGTTCCTTTCTTTGATCCACCATGTTTTGGTTTTGGATTATATTGTTCCAGATTTGCATCTGCAATTTCTTCTTCAGGTTCATTGAAGAAGGCATTGCACCATGGGCAGAATGGAACATCAGGAATATCACCACCACAATTTTCACAGGTATAATCCAGTTCCATTTGATTTGCTCTGAAGAATTTCCTTATCCTGCCAGTAAGATTCTTTTCTGAATCATCTTTATTGAATTCAATATTGAAGTGCTTGCATGTTTTTTTCAGATGTGAAATTGCCATTGATAATCCTTTATGCTGCAAGTAGCCTTACTTTTCTGCCAAACTTTTCCAGTGCCTTTTCAGCAAGCTTTCTTATCCATGTTCTGGAAAAGCCAAGTTCAGGTTGAAGAATCCTTGCAATTTCCAGCACAGATTCTTCACCTGCCAGTGCAAGTTCAATCACCTTCCTTTCTATTTCTTCAAATTCCTGCACGGCAATTCTTATCAAATCAGTTACTTCAACTTGCCTTAGATATTTATCTTCCCTACCAATGAAATTATGGTAACTGTATTCATAAGAAGCATTATCCAATGAATAAATTTTTGCTTCTTCAGGATAATGCTTTTCCAATCTTTCCTGATTCAACAACCACTGAAGCCTTACTTCAGCCCTGTAATAAATATATGTGGTGATTGAAACTGTTGGCCTTACAACAGCATGTTCTATCCTGTGCTTTTCAAAAGCACTAATAGAACTGAAGCTTTCCCCACACTTTGGGCACATCATTTTATAATCCTTCATTGCTTCCCATGCTGCAACAATAGATTCATTCACCAGTTCTTCAAATCCATACAGCTTGGATTTTCTTTCAACATATCTTTTCACAATGGATATACAAATTGGCTTCACTTCTTCAGCAGTTTGCTTATCAAAAATTCCCAAGTTCCAGCAATCCAATAGATACTTTCCCCTTGCTTCTTTTTCCACCTTCTATTCCTTTCCTGCTTTCACTTAGGGTATTGATTCATGTAGTATATATACTACATGAATCAACCCTTTGCCCATTTGGTATATATACCAGTGCCTTACCCACACAAATGATTCTGCTTCATCATGCTCTGGCCAACATCAGGTGCAACAGCATTTATGAACTTCTGGATTTTACCATTCCACCATGGAAACTGCATTGTTCCATCTGGCAGTATAAGTATTTCACAGTTCAACTTCAGATCAGCATCATTTTCAATTGCCTGCTGATTTGCTCGGATGTTCTGATGTTCCTGATTAGTTATCTTCATAGTGGAATTCCTGCCCTTCTATGAAGTATTCAGGTTTTTCTTCCCTTGCTTCCACCTTTCCCAATGCTTCTTCAAAAGGCTTGGTGGCTTCAAGGCATGATTGCCCCTGAAATCCAACAGCTTCAATCTTCACAGAACCATCAGGTTTTATATCAATGATTATCTGCTTCACAGCTTTTCCCCTTTCTGCTAGAATTTTACTAGAATTCCTGAATGAACAATCTTACAGTACCATCCTGCTGAACTTCTTCCTGAACAAAAGCACCCATTTCTTCTGCCTGCATCTTGGCAGCTTCAACACCATAAGCCTGATTGAACTTGTTGGTGAATTCCTTTTGCCTGCCCATCCAGCTACCCATACTGAAATCAGAAACAGCAGAGTAAGTTCCATCACCCTGCTTCTGGAATCCAACATCATAGTGCATTCCTTCAGGTGCTTTCAGAACAATATCAGCCTTCATGGTGTTCTGCATCCAACCTTGCACCAAGGAATCTTCCTGCACAGCATTATCAGGAAACAATCTTTTCAGTGCCCTTTTGATTGCTTCCTTGTTGCTGCACTTTGTTTTCACCTTGCTGAAATGTGACATTGATTTTTACCCCTTTCTGCTTGTAAAAGATTCTGAAGTGAATTTCATTATATCCTGCATCCTTTTCTGTTCAAGGGAAAAGTGCAGAACTTTTGAAGTTTTTTTCTGCACCTTCCCCATGCCTTCTTCCTTTCTTTAGTTCTTTGTTACTCGCCTGATAGGATTCATCCCACTGAATCCTTTATCTTCATCATCACCACCAACATTCACAGCCCTGTGCTTGGCCCAATTCCTGATTGCCTTCAGTTCAGCATTCATGGTAACTGCCAGTGGAACTGTTTCAGTGATTGCCTTCAGGATATGCTTCTGGCCAAGTTCCTTTTCTTCACTGAATGCAAGGAACATAGCTGAATCAACACATGCTTCAATTTCTGATCCAGTGAAATCTTTGGCTTTATCTGCAAGGGCAGGAATACCATACTTATCAGAATCCCTTCCCCTTTTGCTGATATGAATCCTGAAGATTTCTTTCTTTTCTTCCAGTGTTGGTAAGTCAACATAGAACAGTTCATCCCACCTGCCCTTTCTAAGAAATTCAGGTGGAAGAATCTGAAGGTTATTTGCAGTAGCCACAAGAAACACTTCTGATTGCTTTTCCTGCAACCAAGTAAGAAGTGTTCCAAATACCCTACTGGAAACACCTGAATCAGTTCTGCCAGAACTTTGGTGGCCAGCTAATCCTTTTTCAATTTCATCAATCATCAGAATGCAAGGTTGCATGGATTCAGCAATCTGAATTACACTTCTCATGTTCTGTTCAGATTGCCCAACCAAGCTTCCAAAAATCTTTCCCATATCCAGCATGATAAGTGGAAGATTCCAAGCATTGCTGATTGCCTTGGCCACCAGTGATTTGCCACATCCGGGGATTCCTAAAAGCACAATACCTTTAGGTGCTTTCAATCCAAATTCCTTGGCTTCTTTGCTGAATGCTTTTTCCCTAAGATTCAGCCACTTCTTCAGTGTTTTCATTCCACCAACATCTTGGAATGTTTCTGAAGGTTCATAGTATTCAAGCAAGCCTGTTTTTTTCAGGGCATTGGCTTTTTCCCTTGTGACTATTCCAGCATCAAATGTTCCAGAAGAAAAGATACTTCTGGCAAAAGCATTTTCAGCTTCTTCACTGGTAAGCCCTGTTGCTGCTCGGATCACTTCTTGTTTCTGATTATCCTTCAGCTTCACATCATTTGTTTCAGCCATGGAATCCAAAATCATTTCCAGTTCATCAGCAGTAGGAAGATTGAAATCAATTACAGTTACTTCCTTCTGAAGTGAAACTGGCAGATTCAGTTCAGGGCCAATCAGGATAATATTGCATTGCCTATCCTTGAAGGTACTGGCAATATCCCTGAATCTTCTGGTAATTTGTGGTGATTGAAAGAAAGGTTGGAAATCACACAGCACATAGATTCTTTTTTCATCTTCTTCTGATAGTTCAGTGATTTCATTCATAATATCATTGAACAGTGTTGCAGGATTCTTCCCATCTTCCCTTGGCTTGATTTCATCACCATCAACATCAACAAGGCCAGTGTTGCAACTCCATAACACAAGCTTCTTGTTCAACTTTTGGGCAACAGTTCTGATACTCAACTGTGCCCTAAGTTCTTCATGCGTGATTATCCCAATATATGGATAACCACTGGCCACATAGCTTTCAAGTTCCTTTGAAAAGTTCATCTGATTTTTTCCCCTTTCTGCTTTACGGTTTTGAATCCTAATATATCTTACAGCATAAATGCTGTATTGTCAATGGAAAAAGAAAAAAAATGAAGTATATTATTCATCACTTTTCTTGGCCACCTTTCTTACATATCCAAGTGACCTTCCCACCACATCTGAAGGTGCAATCTGCTTTGTTGCATCAACCACTTTCCCAAGTGCATTCTGAAGTTGATTTCTAAGTTCTTCATCTGAATTGAACTTCTTTGCATTTCCAAGTTGCAAAGTTCTTTCAAGTTCACCAAGTTGGTGATTCACTTCCCTATCATCAAGGAAGTTCATCATCCTGAATTTGCCAATGAATTCCTTTATTCTATCAAGCCTTTTATCTGTAACTGTTCCACCATCCTTTGTTATCTGATGTGTTATCCTGTTACAGATTTCAATGGTGGCTGTTCTTAGTTGCTGAATACAGGAATTCATAAATTCAGAAGCCTGCCTTGTTGCCTGTTCCCTGTATCTTCTAATAATTTCATCAGCCTGATGTTGCTGCTGTTCAGCTTCCTGAAGTTTCTGGTGAACTTCTACTGCTTCAATTTCATGTTCCCTTGGAAGTGTAACTTCAAAGAAATTCCAACTGAAACTGAACTTGTGCCTGATACTTGAAGGATAGAAGCCTTCAATTTTATCCATGTAATTTCTTATGAAGGCTGATCTGGCAGGTGCTTTCTTCTTCTTCAACTGCTTCAATCTTTTGTAAACCTGCTTGGCTTCCTTTTCATAAGCTTCAAGCATTTCATATTTCACTTCATTATAAACCTGCTGAAACTCGGCAACAGTTTCAAAGAATTCAGATTGAAGTTCTTCAAGTTTCTGGATAAGCACTGGAAGTGCATTCAGTGGAATGAAATGTGCCTGTGTAGTTCCATATCTGAATGCCCATTCATCCAGAAGCAATCTGGCATTGGTATCAATTCTGCTGAACTTCCTTACCCATTCTTTTGGTAAGTGCCTTTTCTGGCCAAGGCTGAATAAATCCTTATTCACCTTTTCAGCATCCAAGCCCAAATCTTCAGGCTTCAGTGCTTTCCTTCCATGCCAGAAGGATATGTTCAAATCAATAAGAACACCCTTCTGGAAAATTACATCAAGTGTTCTTTTATCCTTATCACTTAGTTCCATAATCTGATTTCACCCCTTTCTGCTTTGAAGTATATTTCCCCTTCAAGATAACACATGCCTTCAGGCAAGTCAATATTTTTCTTTATGTTTATAATTATTTTTTCTTCACCTTTCTGCCAAAGCCAATCTTGCCACCAGTATCCTTGATTCCCTTCAGCTTCTTCAACTTATTCCTTGCTGCTTGTAACTCGGCTTCAGCATCTTCCAATTCTTTCTTCTTCTTCATCTGGAACAGTTGCCTGCCCCTTTCCCTTCTTTCTTCATCAACTGTGTGTTTGCTTTCAAACTTCTTTCCTGCCTTCCTGCAATGGTGCTTCCATGCCCAATCAATGGCCTTCCATTTTCTGGCAAAGAACCTTACCTTCACAGGCTTGCCCCTTTTGAACCATGCTGCATTTCTGGTGCTTCTTTTATCACCTTCCATCATGCCTTCAATCTTGAACAGTTCAGCTTTGAACATCATCTTTCCATTTTTGGGATTCTTTATTCTTTTGGTGTAATACACAGCCCACCATGCTGAACCATGCTTCACCTTATGATACCATCCCCTTGGATTTGCCATGCTTATTTCCTTCCTGCTTTTTTGGTGAAGGGAAGGCCAAGAACTTTCAACCTTACACACCATGTTCCTTCTGGAACTTCATTATGATGTGATTCTATCAGGTGCTTGGCCTTCCCTGCTTTCATTTACTCGGCAACCTTTCTTATCCTTTTCAGTTTGTTCTTCAGCTTCTTTACTTCCTTCTTCAGTTCCTGTTCCTTTCCAATTTTCTTTTCCATCTTCTTCATCTGCTTCTTCAGTTCCTTCACCTGTGCCTTCAGATCAGAAATCTTTTCTTCCTGCTTTGCTTCTTCCTGTTCAATTCCATTCAGTTCAACAGGAACACCAAGCCAAACATGAAGCCTTTTCATGTGCATCATTCTGCCACCAACTGCATCCATCTTCAGAATGTGCTTCCATGCAATGGTGATTTTATCCCTGCTGTGCTTCTTCTGGAAGATAAGGCCATTCTGGTGAAGGGTAACTTTGATTTCATTCCCATTGAAATCAATAAGCCTTGTTACACCTTTTCCAAGTTCAGTTGCCAATGTTCACCTTCCTTTCCTGCTTTCTTGATAAAATTGGAAGGCCATGCCTTTCCTGAACAAAGATAAGTGCCTCACCTGCAACTTCCCAATTCAAGAAAATTTCAACCTGCATGGCCTTCCATCCTGCTTTCACCACCTTCCTTTCTGCCAAGTTCTGTATCACGTTCTTGGCCAAATACATTATGTTCTTCAACTGATTGATTTTGCTTTCCCCTTTCTGCTTGATTGTGAAAAAATCTTTTATGTTTCTAATATATTTTACCACATGGCAGGCAAAATGCAACCTTATTCTGAAAATTTCTTGCAATGTAATTTATTGTGGTATAAGGATTTAGAACTAACTTTGAAGTTTATTTTTGGTGTTCTTCTTCTTCACTTGATAATCAACAGCCAATTGCCTTGCCAGTTCCAACATCTGCTGTGCAGGATGAAGGGTATCAAGCACCTGTTCAAGTTCTTCATCTTTCAAACTTGCAGCATCTTCTTCATCTGGCATGTTCACACTTTCAACACTGGATTTGTTCTTCATGTTGTTCCAGATTTTGTGTACCATGGCCAAGCCTGCTGCATCACCATCCTGAACACATCTGATTTTCTTGAATCTGGAAAGCAACTTCAACTTGAAATCTGATATGATTGTTCTTCCACCAAGCAAAGCAATTACATTTTTCTTCAATCCAATTCTTTTCAGGGCAAAGTAATTCAGTGGTGATTCAGTTACCCAAATAAAGTTCAGATCAAAATCAATTTCATCATAAGGAAATACTATATGTTCTGCTCGGCTAAATCTTGCATTTCTTATCTTATCCTTCACATCATTCTTTCTTATGTGCCTTGCCCAAAAATTTACAAGCTTCCCATTCATCAACATGGGAAGTATCACCCTTTTCTTGAAAGTTCCAGTGGCACAGAATCCCCAATCATAATGTTCAATGTATTCTGGAAGAACACCCCTGCCTAAAAGATATGATTCATAAGCATTGCCACTTCCAACTTTCACTGGCCTATACTCGGCAGGCAGTTTTATTTTCACTCTTTTCTTACTTTGCTTCTTAGAACTGTAATGCAAATGCTGTGTTGCACCAACAGAATTATCTTTTGTGAAATCAATAATCAATTTTTTTGCTTCAGTGTATGTTATCCCTTTCAAAAGTTTCAGCACCTTTGGCAATTTACCAGAAATTCCACATCCAAAACAACTGAACCATAAAAATTTTTCTGATGTTGAATCAATATTGATTGTGCAGGAAGGATTTCTATCATAGTGTTCTGGATTTGGGCATGGTATCCACACTTCATTCTTCAGAACATCAGTGGGAATTCCCAATGAATCCAGTAAGCTTACCACATCCAGCTTCTTCAGTGCTATTTCATATTTGATTTCTTCAATCATTACTAATCTTTTTTCCCAATCCCCTGCTGATTTCATTTTGAACTACCAACATTGGAAATTGAATATCAGCATATTGCAATGGAATTAGCCATAGCAAATTATCCATGATATTTTCAGGAAGATTGCTTGCAGAAAATATGTTTATTTTTTCATTTGTAACACTTTTGATAAGCACAAGATTCAATCTAGTTCTATATACATAAATTGTTCCCCTAGGGCACAAGAAAGTTATTGTATGCTTCCACTGATCTGTATTTGTATCAACTCCTGTTTCTTCTTCAAATTCCCTTACCATTGCTTCAATAGGTAATTCACCTTCTTCAACATGCCCACCAATTCCATTATAATTTCCTTCCATAAATGAAGGCTTTTTCTTTTCTATCAAAGCTAATTTTTCTGATTCATTCCCATAACCAAAAGCAAAACCCATTACATAATGTTGCATTATTCACATCCTTTCTATGGCCAATCATCTTCTGCTGAACCATCCCTTTCAACAACCCAATCTTCAACAAACTTACCCACTTCACAGGATTCAGCAATAAATTCATAAGGAACAACTACATTGCTTTTGCCCCTTTTCTGTTTCATTATGCTGATTTCCAGAATATCTTTTTCCAGTGTTTGATTGAAATGCTTTTCCCTGTGTAAACCAAGAACTAAATCAGCAACTTCTTCAAATGTTCCAGAATCTTTCAGCTTATCAAGGCTTGGCCTTTTATCTTTTTCACTCTTGGCACTTCTTCTTAGCTGATGAATCAGGCAAATGTGTGTTCCAGTAAGCCTTGCAATTACCTTCACCCTTTTCAATGCTTCAGATATTCCCTTGTGATCTGAAGGAATATCTGTAAGCCTTGTGAATAAATCAATGAAACATACATCATAACCATTGCATCTTAGTTCCAGTTCCAACCTATCCAGTGTTAGATTAGCATCATCAAAGAAGAACAGGTTCTGATTCCTAAGAATAAGTTCAATCCTTTTTCTAATAATGCTTTTATCTTTATCACAGATTGATTCAGGCTTCTTCACAATGGATTCCAGTGGTATCCCTGTATGAAGGCTTACCATAATATCCAGAAGTGATATGCTTCCAGTTTCAATTTCACACATCAACACTTTGAATTTTCTGGCAAGATTCATCAGGATGTTAGCCACCAGAACTGTTTTTCCAATACTTGGCCTTGCTGCAATTATTGATACCTGTGCTTTCCCAAATCCTTCAGTAAGAAGTTCATCAAGTTCCTTCAGCCCTGTGCCTACAAATCCTGAAGAATTTCTGTTCAGGAAATCTTCAAGATATTCTTCCAGAAGTGATTCCCCATTCATTACACCTTGAATTCCATATTCAGTACCAGTTTTATTCAGGATTCCATTGGCAAGCTTCAGAACTTCTTCCCTGCCAGTATTCATGGAAGTAAGAACTTCCATCATAGCTTGGCCTTCACCTTGAAACAGGCTGTACTTCAGAGCATCATTTTTCAATCTTTCAATATGCCAATCTATATTTGCATTCACATCATAAGCATCAATTATTTCCTGAAGATATTCATATCCACCTGCCTTCTGCAAATCAATCAATTGTGCAAGTGTATCTTCATTGAATACAAGTTCTTGTTCTTCCATCTGCTTCATTGCCTGAAAAAGAATCTTGTGCCTTGGTGCTATGAAATCCTTTTCACCAACACTTCCAAGAATCCTTTTTCGCATTGCAGCAGATTGCCAAAGTGAAGCAAGAATCACCTGTTCATTTTCTGTATTTATATTGAACTGCCATGTGGATTTGGCTTCATCATTTCCCTTCTTCTTCTTCACACCTGTTTCCCCTTCTGCTTTCTTGCTCGGATTGTTTTAGCCTTTCAACAATAATATCACAATATTTTTCTTCTTCATCCTTTTCAATCAACACACATTTCCTTCCAAGATTCATGCAAGCAACACCTGTTGTTCCTGATCCTGCACAACAATCAAGAACAGTATCACCTTCATTAGTATAAGTTTTGATTAGATATTCAAAAAGTGCAACAGGCTTTTGTGTTGGATGTAATCTACCCTCTTTTCCTCTTTTATCTGCTTTTATATCAATAATTTGTTTTGGATAATAATTTCCTTCATTTGTAGTTTCAATCCCATCAGATTGTTTACCATAATTAGAAGATTTTTTTCCTTTAGAAACTGTTTTGTATGGTTTGCCTTTTTCCATAATGGGATTGTATGTACATTGTTTTCTATAAAACACAATTATATTTTCAAAATTTCTTAGTGGTTGTTTTTTACTATTCAAAAATCCTGAAATTCTATTTACTTTATTCCAAATCCAATCATATTTATATATTTCTAAATTACTTATTCTAAGGATAGAACTAAAAGGTTCTGTTCCGGTAAATATAAGTGCAGATTTTTTAGTAGTTATTCTAAAAATAAATTTCCACATCTTTTCAAGATCAATAATTGAATCCCACTTATTTTGTGTTGTTCCATAAGGAAGATCAGTAAGTACCATATCAAAACTATCTTCTTCAAACTGCTTCATTATCCCAAGACAATCGCCTTTGAATAATGTCACCCAATCATTTTGATAATATGGCAATATTTTTCTAATCTTCTTCACTCCTGTTTCCCCTTCTGCTTTCACCAATCACTTCTATGGTTGTGGTGTTGCCTTTTATTAGATCAAAAATAGGTGTTCCCAAAGTTCCTTCCAGTTCCTTCAGTGGCCTTTGTGAAGTGTAAAGTGTAGGCAAAGAATTCAGTTCCCTTTTCCTTATCACATAATCTAAAGCTTCAATATATCTTTCACCTGAAGATTTAGTTATATCATCAATTCCAAGTACAGCTACACTGGCCTTCTTTTCAAACTTATCTTTATCATCATAGAAATCACCAATCAAAGCAGAAGCCTGCCAGAAGAATACAGGAACAGGTTCATAGAAACTTGGATTCAGCTTCTTCAGATATTCCCATATCATCCTGTTCTTCATGTAAGCAAAGCAATGCTTCAAGATAACTGTTACCAAGGAAGATTTACCTGTGCCAACTGGCCCTGCAAACAGAATCCCTTTTCCATTTGAAAAATTGCTGCTGAAGTTCTTCACCCATACATTCACAAATTTACAGCATTCAGCATCCAGAAAATCACAGAAATCAGCAAGCCACAATCCAACATAATTTGCAGGCAAGTTTGATTTCTTTATCAGGAAAGTAATATCATCCTTATCAAGCAATCTGGCAGGCATGTGGCCTTTATCAAGCCTTACAGTGAATTCCTGTAAATGCTCGGCAACTTCCCTACCTGTTAGCTTAGTGTTCATCATTTCTTCTTATCCTTCTTCCAAGATGAAGAATCAGCCCACTTATCTTCTTCAGTTCCCTTCTTCTTCTTTTTCTTCTTTATAAATAAATCATAAGGCCATGTTTTATAAGGATTCAGTATTGTATTGATTGAAGGTGCATAATCTTCACCCTTTGATTTTACAAAATAGTTCACAGCCCATTCAATATATTTCTTCAATTGTTTCTTCTTGCCCCTGAACCAATTATCCAGAAGCTTCTTTATTTGCAACTTCACCTTTGTATATGCCTGATCATTTTGAAGGCTTATATTTTCAAATCCAGTTTCTTCTTTATAAAGGCAAATGTAGTATCCAAGAAAATCAATACTTCGCCAATTATCAATTTCCCTATCCTGCCATGTTTGAAGCTTTGGATTTTCAGAAGGATTAGTTCTGTATTCACCATATAATTCAGTTGAATCTTTTCTAACCTTCCTTCCTTTTACCCTTCTGGCAGTTCCAGCAATAAAAGATTTGGTGTTGCCTTTCTTATTATCATCTTCTGTTACATCCTGAAGGAATTCATCTTCCTTTTCCCTTATCTTTGCCTGCCTGATTCCCTTCTGTATTTCAAATTGTTCCTGAAAATGTGCATCCAGTTCCTTGATTGCACCAATACCAAGCTTCTTATCCAGAAGTTTTCCAATCATTCTGGTATTGAACTTATAAAATCCTTCCTTTGAAATCAAAGATATTAGAATATCTTTCTGCTTCAGAAATCCCAAGCACCTTCTGAAGTTCATTATCTTGAAATTTTCTTTTATCCAAGTATCTTCATAATCAACTTTTACTGTATTCTTTCCTGCTGTAATTATAATGAAGGCCAGAAGCTTTAGAACACCTGAAGAATAATTGCCTGTTTTATTTACAAGCAAAAGTTGGTGCAGCTTTTCTGCCCTGAATGCAAGATTTTCCTTGCTTATCTTATTTCTTTTTCCATTTCCTTTTGGCATACACTTTCACTTTTCTGAACTTGCTTCTGATAGTTTGCAGATGTTCTTCAAAGCCATGCACTTTTCTATCCCAAAAATAATAGAACTTAGCATCATGCTTTCCTTCAGCAGTTCTTTTCAGCCTGCCCCTTTGCTGCTGAAGCCTTGCTGGATTTGCTGCTGAAGGATGAACACCAAATCCCCTATCCAGAATTGGAATATCCAATCCCTGCTGGATAGAATTGTTCATCACAATCACCTGAATCTTGCCCTGTTCCAGAAGAATTGGTGCTGATTCCCTTTGTTCCTTGTATTCTTTTTCACCTACCATCAGCCCTGCTTCAATCCTTTCCTGCTTCAGCATGTTCACCCAATAAATACAGTGGCTTACCCTATCAAGCATTACAAGGCACTTGTGGCCAGTGGCCACTTCTGCCTTGATAATATCCATCACAAGCTTGTTTCTTGCTTCATCATACTTCATTTCCTTCAACAACTGGTGATGATTCCAGTTCACCACCTTCTGTTCACCATCCAAATCTTCCCTGATCTGAACATATTCCTTTGCTTCAAATTCAGTAGGAACAACCACCATTTCCACTTCTTCAACTTTGCCCTGTTCAACAAGTTCATCATCTGTAATGGTGTGAAGAACTCGGCCAAATGCAGCATATATAAGAAATTCTTTTCTATCCTTCCTTACCAGTGTTGCTGTTGCACCTATCCTGTACTTGGCTGAAATCTTTTCCACAACTTCCCTGAAGGTTCTGGCAGCATACATGTGTACTTCATCACACAGCAGGCAACCAAATTCATCCTTCACTTCTTCAATCCTGTTGAATATTGTTTTTTGTGAACCAATTACAATATCATTATCTATTTCAAACTTCTTGCCCTGTATGATTCCAACACTGATATTTTTGAATCTGGCCTTTACCCTTGCAACCCATTGCTTCATCAGGGCAAGCTTATCCACAACCACCAGTGTTTTTTCCTGAACCTTCTGAAAGATACCAAGCAGAATTTCTGTTTTGCCAGAACCACATTCACCAACTATCAATCCACTTTGGAATTCAGCTTCTTCAACTGAATCAATTGCTTCTTGCTGCTGTTCCCAAAAGGAAAAGCCTGATTTGAATTCAGGCTTCTTCTTCAAAGGTATTGTTGTTCTGTTATCTTCTTCCAGTTGAAGTTCTTCTTTTATCACCTTCCTGATGTTCTTCAAACTGCCCCTTGGCAGAACAAGGAATCCAAATTCTTCTTCAAATAATGTAATGGTAGGCTTTTCCCCTGCATAGTAAGGATTCTTGCCTATGGCCTTCAACCTGTAATGTGTGGGATTTGATTTTCTGAAAGCTTTCTTCAGTGCTTTCAGTTCCTGATTATCCAGTGCAGATATAGAAAATTTTATTTTGGAATCTAATAAAAATTCCTTGGCCATGCCTTTTCCCTGCCTTTCACCTTCTGAAATTGTGTAATAGGTTAGTTCAGTGAATTTTGCAACAGGTTTTTTTATTTTTTTTCATGGAATAAGGAAAGGGCACAGCTATAAACTGTACCCTTTCACTTGGTAAGGCATGGGCATAGGCTTTACCCATCCTTTAGAATTTATTTTTCTTTTTCAGCTTCAGCTTCCTTCATATCATTTTCAAGTGCATCCTGCAAATCTTTCACCTTCTTCACTTCAGCATCATACACCTTATCAATCAGTTCACCAGTTTTTCTGATTGCAGAAGTTTTGCTTTCCTTACTCCAATCTGTTTTGATTGCATCAGCAATCATTTCTGCTGCTTCTTTTAGTTCTTCATCAGAACCATTTTCTTTGTGCTTCTGGATAGTTTTCATCATACCTATCAAGGCACTTTTAGCACCCCTTCTTTTCCATTCAACAATCAGTGTGATGATACCTGCTATGATAACAAGAATGATGTAAACCATATCAGGTGTAAACCATCCAGAACCTTCAGCTAGAATTGGAATCATCATGGATTATTCCCTTCCATTGGCAAAGGTTCAGCAGATTCAGCAGGAAGAAGAACAGGTTCTTCCTTCTTGGCTTCCTCAGAATCAACCAAGGCTTGAATTTTGTTATCAAGTTTCTGAATCTTCTTCACCCATTCAGGAAACTTTTCAGCAACATCCTTGGCTTTTTCAATATGTTCCTTCAGCCTTTCCTTTTCCTTATCATCCAGTTCACCAGATTCCAGCTTCTTTTCACTGGCAGCTATGAAGCCTTCCCGTGCTGGAACAACATAAGGTTCTGCTTGCTCGGCATATTTTCTTACTTTGCCAGAAGCTTCAGCAACCTTATCCAATGAACTGCAACCTGTGAACATCAGCAGGCTTACTACTGAAGCAATAATAATGAAGTGCTTCATTGCTTACCTTCCTTTCAAAATGTTGAAAAGCAGGCAGATTTTATTATCTGCCTGCCTGAAGTTCAATCAATTATGGTGCATCACAATAATCCCTACGATCATCAAGCAGTACTTGAATAGAAGCTTCCTGCCAATCTGAACCTTGCTCAACCTTTAGATAAATAATAACAGTTTGTGATACACCATCTGGAATATCACTACAAGTATAACTCAATTTTTCAAGTTTAGGGTCAGTATTTCCAGCACCATAAGAACCAGCAGCTTTTTTCAATTTATATACAATATCTGTATCAGTATCGGCAGTATAAATTGCCCTTATAACATCCTGTGCAGTTATAACGAGTTTTGCACCACCACCACCATCATCAACGGTTGGAATAGTAACATTCTGAATTGCACAAATACCAAAAGCACCATCACCAAAAGCATCATACTTTCTTGGATCACCAGCATCAGCAACTGCTTCAGTGTTAGCTTCAATGTCTGATTCCTGCTGTTCAAGTGTTGAACCAAGATTTGCTTCCCTTGCAGCAGGGCACATTCTGTTCAGAAAATCAATGATTTCTTGAGTAAGGCTTGCCATAATTTTGTTCCTTTCATGTTATGGTTGAATTAGCCCTTCTTATCAACTTTCCTTAGAAATCTTGAATGGCTTCTTTTGCTTGCTTTTGGTGCAGAAGGATGTGGCTTTAGTTCAGTAGGTGTGCTTTCACAATGCCATTCCAAATGCCCATCAATTCTTTCATGCACACCCCTTATATCAGAACAAAGTTGTTCAACTTTCTTTATCAATCCATTCATAGTTCCTTTCATCACACCAAAAACAAATACAGCAGTAAGAATAGGAACTGCTATTGATATAATTATACCCCAAGTTGCATTCATATCTTTACCCCTTATGTGCTTTATCTAAAGGTGTATCAAAATGTTCAAACAAATTCACCTGAACTTGCCTTATATCCTTTCTAAATTCCTGAAGTTTTTTCATGCCTTTTCTAAACAAAATTATTATTAGAAGTATAATAAAAATTATCAGCAGCAAAATCAAGCTTATTCCTATGTTGATAAAATCCAACATAGCTATGTTCCTAAATGAACACCATGCTGATGTGGAATACCTGCCCATACTTGAACATCAATATAATCAGTTGCAACCCTTGTGTAAGTAAGTTTTACTCTTATCTTATCAAATCCCCTTACATCAAATAAATCAGATTCAATAACCTGTGTTGTTCCTGCTGCTGATCCACTCATGCTTCCTATATCAACAGTAGTTACAATATCACCAAGGATTCCAAATAGTTCTAAATCCCAAGTACCAGTTGAAAGTGCATCCCTTCCTATTATATCCACAACAAGCCTTGCTTCTTTATCTTCAGAAACATCAATATCAATTACTGATGTTTCAGGTGTTCCATCTTCTACCCTTACCTTGCCTTCAAAGAAAGCTTTTCTTTGCTTTAGGCTCATTACAATTTCCTTTCAGATTATGTTCCAGTTCTTACACCAGAAGCATGTGGAATTCCTGCCCATACCTGTGCAGTTACATAATCACCTGCACCATTAGTGTAAGTAAGCTTCACTTTTATCTTATCAAATCCCCTTACATCAACAAGATAAGCCTGAACCTTTTGTGTTATGCCTGTTGCAGCAATTGTTACACTATCAAATTTCAAAGTAGTTTCAAGTTCACCAAGTATGCCAAACACTTCCAGTTCAAGATTGCCTGTGCTTCCAGCATCCTTACCATCAATAATAGTTACAAGCCTTGCACTGTGATCTTCTGAAACATTCAGTTCAATTGATTCAAGTGCTGCTGCACCATGATCCACCTGAACATTGGCTTGTTCAAACAGTGCTTTTCTATTTTTCAGGCTCATTACATTTATCCTTTCATACTAATGTTAGCTTAGTGGTGTATCCTGAAATGTGCTTCCATTCCAGTAATAATCCTGTTCATCCATATCAGGATGTGTTTTATCAATAAAGAATCCATCATTTGGTAAATCAACAATTTCTTCAGTTCCAGAATTGAAAGAACCATCATTTTCAAAATCACAATTGCCATACCTTTTCAGTTTCTTGGTTGTTTTATCAACAACATATTGCGGTTTTTCTGCCATTGATACAAACCTTTCACCCCTAAAACCCCTGTTGCCTTTACAAAAGAACTCATTTATATTTTTTCATCCCAACCATGCACAGCAATCCAACATTGATTATTGCTTGCAACTTTATAATCAAATTGCTGTGAAGAATTGCAATCCCAATCAAACAGAACTTCATGCTTATGGTATCCCCTGAATATTAGCTGATCTGTTGCATAAGTTCCTGTTCTTCTAAGGTATCCTGTTACATCACCTTGCCCTGTATCTGTCCATTCAATATACATTCTAAGCCTTACAATTCTTGCAACAGAAGGAACAACTGAACAATTGAACATGGTGTATGTACTTGCTGTTCCTGCTGCAATCATGTTGTAAGAATAATCATAGAAATATTTTCTTATCCTTCCATATTCATACTGCTTGAAAGGAAGAAAGTTTGAACTTGAATCATTGAATACACTTCCAATTCTTCTTTTTACAGTGTATCCACTCGGCAATGTTGGATTATCAACACTGGTGGATAATAGCCCATTTACTGTGCCAGTTGCAGGATTCTTTATCAGGAAGATAAAATACCAAGTCATTGAAGCTTCACTTCCAGTATCAAGGCCACCTGCACCTGAAGTTTCTATATCAACTGTTATTGGTGAATCAACAACAATAACACATGATTCTGAATCATCAACTATCCTTCCTTTTGCAATCTGAACTGTATGTGCATCTGAATATGAAAGTTCCAACCCTTTCAAATCACCTGCTTCAAATATTACCTTGTTTATTGCACAGCATGAAAGATAGTTCTTTGATTCATCAGCACTTAGCTTATAATCATTCACTTTCAAATAATGCTGTGAATCAAATATATCACCTAGCCCACAATTCTGAATTGCTTTTACAAGTTCATTATCACTTATAATTGCTGTTATATCCAAAGAACTTGTTTCAGGAACACTTATTCCACCTAAAGTTGGAATATCCCAAGCAGTTTCTGAATCATTTATCAATTCAACTTTTCTGCCCATTATGTTGCCTTCCTTTTGTAATACACTTTCACTTGTGTATTGGAAGTTATTGTTCCAGAATTCCAGTAAGTTGAAAGATTGCTTCCTGCTAATATATCTGCATTCAATGTCATGTTTGAACCACCAAGGGCAGCACCAACAGCAATTGAAGCTACTGAAACACCATCATCATGTACTTCAATATTGCCTGCACCTGTGCTGCTTCTTTGAAATGCAATTCCAATTATTGTTATATCATAAGGAATATAATCACCCAAAACAGCAGACATTGATAACCCATCAATTCTTTTGAAATAACTTCCACCTGCTAGTGTTCCATTATCACCTGATTCCTGAATCAAGCCCTGCTGATAACCACTTACTTCTTGAAGAATCATATACAAAGCATTCATTCAAATCTGTTCTATAAAAGAAATCACCACCTGAAGGTGTAGCTGGAAAACTTGTTCCCCTTGGTGGAACATCCTGAATTTCAACAGGTTCAAATGGAAGAACAGGTGTTCTTTGCCTTACCCATGTTGCAAAACTTGAAATTGTAGGATTGCCAACACCTTCCAGCTTTATGTTGCTGTAATTTATCTGGAATCCAGAAGCAGGTGTGTTGATTTGAATATTGGCTGAATCAAATTCACAGTTCTTCATAAAGCAAGAACCTGAAGGTGAAGCAAGAATTTCAAATGCAGTTCCAGAAGTGCTTTTGAAATATGAATCTTCTATATTACCACTGAAAATTCTGGTGGCAAAAGCAATCTTAGTTGCTGAATTTGCCTGTGCTTTTGAATTGTAAAATTCAATATTAGACCTTGTAAGATAAAGGCCATGCCCTGCACCTGAAATAAATCTGCTTGATTCAGAATAAAAAGCATTTCCAAGTGCCAAAGTTGTAATAGCAACATCACTTGTATCATTATATGTATAACATTCATTGAAATAAAAATATCCACCATCCAATTCATAAGTAGGCTTGGTGAATGTTGTATTTATTCTGCATTTTTCAAATACAAATTTTGAATCACCTTGTGCCCTAAATGCACCATTGCTTCCAAAAGCACCAAGTGAATCATTGAATTCAAATCCTTTGAAGTATATCTCTGCATTACTTCCAGTATCAATCCATATATCAGTTACAAAAACACCATTAGTTGTGGCAGCAATTGGAATCAATGGTGCTTCAAATCCACCTTGATTTATATCTGGATCAAAACACCATGCAGCTATAAAACCAATTTTCTTTCCACTTATAGTTGTTGCATTATGCAGATTATAATCTGCATCAGGAAAACATATACATATTTCACCATCAGCCATGCTTGCAACTGCATGATTTATAGTTTGATAATCACATCCTTCATTGCCTAAAGTTTTGAATTTTCCATTATATCCTTTTAGAAAATCAACATTCCTGTTTGTATTTTCGATATAAAGCCAACCACCTGCACCAATAGTTGTTGAAGCAACTATTCCAACAAGTGTTCCATAATTAGGTGGTGTATATGTTGGTGGTGAAGTATAAATGGCATACTGAATATTCTTTGTTCCAATCAAATCACCAGAACCATCAATATCTGCTGTAAGTTCAGCAAATATATAATAGAATCCAGATATGTATGAAACAGGAAACACAGCAGAAGGAAACCACTCGCGCATTCCACCAACATGCACCCAACCACCAGTTACCTGAATGCTTGTTGGTGAAGGTGCAGTAATTACACAGCCTGATTCAACCATTTCAGGTTGCTGGATGATACCATTGGCCCTTTGCCTTATGATAACATCATTGGTATCCCATTTATGTGAAGGCAGAACCATCTTATTCTATCCTTTCAACTTTCAGTGCCCACCTGATTGTTAGCCTTTTATATTCTGTTTTTTCAATTTCAGGTGCAAATAAAGTTCTGGCAACAAGTTTTCCAGAATCAGGTGTTGCACTTGCACCATCAATGAAAAGGCCACATTCCTTGAACACCCAATATGGTGAATTCAACCCTTCATTTGGTTCAATTTGAATTTCAAAATACATATTCTTATTAGTTCTAACCATTCCAATATCTTCAACCTTCTTTCTTAGAAGTTCATTTCCTAGAACTGTATCTGAAGGTTGTGGATAAGTATCATCATCACCAACTGCTATGTAAGGATTTCCAGTGATAAAATGAATTGAACTTCCACAAGCACCAAGGAATCCTTGTGCAATTGTGTATAATCCATCCAGTGTAACAGTATTTCTATTCTTGAATATGTGCTTGCAACCATCCAGTGTTTCCACAATGAATGTTACTTCACCTTTTATTCCAAACTTTGCTTCACCCATTCATCTGTTCCTTATGTTATCTTGCCTGAATCAATTCTATCAGTATCAATTCTATCAAGGGAAACTATTTCAACATCAACATACAATTCATCCTTGATTCCAACCTGTTCCCTTAGATACTGATGATTCCTTATAGGAACTTCAAATTTAGTTTCACTATCAGGATCAGTAAGATTATATGGCCTTTCAAGTGCTGATATTCTTCTATTCAGTGCATTGATAATTTCAGCAAGCTTGATAGGAACTTTGCTTCCAGCTTTTATCTTTACAGCTTGGCCAACATTTGGATTATCAGCATCAAATTCCCTTTCAACTTCATACACACAAAATCTTGCATCAATGTTCATTGCTGGAACAATGAATCTTACTGAATCACCAACTGCATATACATCATTATAAACCTTGCATTCAATATGTTGAACAACTTCTGAATAATCCCTTACTTCTGCTTCTGCTAATGCTTGAACTTCTTCAATCCTGTGCTTATCAGGGCAGATGAAAAGCCTATCCCTAATTCCATGCTCGGCAATTGAAACAGCATCTTCAACTGACATATACACTGGATCAAGATGAAAATATGTAATATTCAAAATCATTCCTGCAAGATAATAAGGTTCACCAGATGATTTATCATATAATCTTATAACCTTTTCATCTTTGTTCAATTTTGCAACTATATCTGCACCAGTAGGTGGTGAAGAATAAGGTGGTGAAGGATAATAACCTGTTCTTCCTAATATTGTTTCTGGAAGATAAGTTCTATCACCCCAATCCTGTTCAACATCAATTGGTGTTATGATAGGAATTTCACCACCAGTTGAAATATAAGCAGTTACTGGCCCTTCAGGTTCATAACTTAGATGAAATTCATGTGTTGGTGTTTCAGGTGGAATATAAAAATCTTCTGGATATTCCCTTGATTTTTCACCTGAATTTGTAACTTGAACCCTATTAGTTATTTCATCTGAAGATTCAGTAAGTTCCAGTGTATTAGCTTGTATAGGATTTATTGGCATATCCAAATAATCCTTCACACCAAATGGATCAGTGGTGGCAATAACAGGATGTGGCCTTGAATCAGGTGTGAAGAATTGAAATACTCCATCTGCCCCTACTGTCCAGTTAGCACCTGCCATTTTACATATCATATCAATACATTCTGAAACAAACATTTCATTGAAATCAATTGGTACAGGTAAATACCCTTCAACTTTATCAATGTTTGAATCTTCAAATCCTGCTTCTTCAACTATGTTCTGAACAGCTTCATCATAAGGAACAGTGTGTGGCCCTTCACCTTCAGGTTTTGGAATCCTATCATTCTTTTTCTTTTCCAGTGCCTTTTTCTTCTTATTCCTTGCATGTACCTTATCTGTTGGCTTTGGATCATCAGGGGAACTTTTATATCCTTGCTTTCTTTTATCTACTTCATATTCATCCCTTGGAACATAAGTTCTTGGATTATTCGGATCAAAACCTTCATCCTTTGGTGGATTTGCAAGCTCACCAACAGTTGAAGGATTGCTTGGTTGCCTAAGTGGATCACCTTCAGCCCTTTGTTCTTCACCATAATAATCTTCGGAACTTTCAACAAATATCCTTCCACCAACACCAAAAACATCATTCCATTCAACACCATGTTGTTCCCGCCAATATTTTTCTTCATGCTCTAGCCATTCCTTCAGGAAATCAATTTCAGCAACTTGCCTGCAAGAATTCTTTTCCTTGCCCTTCTTTGGATTCACTGGCCCTTTCTTTTTTGGTGGGCCACCTTTTGGTATTGTTGTAATATTTCTATGCCTGCCCATATTATGGCCTTACTTGCCCCATTTGATTTGCAACTGATTGTGCAATTCCATCACCAATCATTTCACCAACTTCTTCTGCATTGCTTGTATCAAGCTTCTTTACATTTACATTTACAGGGCCAACTTTTATATCATTTTTCTGTGTAAGCTTTGCATTCTTGGCAAGTTCCTTTGATAACTTTTCAATATAATGCCTGATTGCTTTTGATAAAAATATAGTGGCTTCTGGTGACATTTTTGGAATTTGAACTTGTGGCCCACCTTTTACATAGGCTTCTGCATAAGCCTTTGCAAGTTTCACCAGTTCACCAGAAGTGTATTTTGCTTTTTCAGCAACTACTTCCAAGCCTTTTGCCATTTCATCAGTTGCCTTCTTTACTGCTTCACCTGCTTCCTTGAATCCCTTCTTCACAGTATCAGCAGCTTGCTTACCTGCTTCTTTTGCTTTTTCAGCCTGTGATTTTTCTTCTTCCTGATTTTTCTTTGCAAGTTTGGTAAGTTCTTCAGCCCTTTCCTGTGCCCTTTTCTTCAATTCCTTATCAAAATCAATCCCTTGCTTTTCAGCCTTGGCCCTTTCCTTTGCTTCTTCTTTTGCAGCTTCCCTATCAATCTTGGCTTTTACTTTTGCTATTTGTGCCCTTTCTTTATCAGTCAATCCCTGCTTCTTCATTATTTCTTCTAATCGCATTGAAGCAGCAGTAAGCCTTTCATATCTGGTAGTTTCTTCATCAGCTATTGAACCCTTTTTCTTGGCAAGATTTACTGCATCTTTCAGTTCCTGCTTTATCTGCATCCTTCTGGCTTTAGTAATTTGTGCTTCAATCTTAGCTTCTTCTTTTGAACCTGCTTCAGCCAATCTGTACCTGTGCATCAGGTTCTGAATCCATTCTTCCAAAGCAGCAACTTTATCATGCTGATAATCTTCATTTATCTTCTTCATTCTTTCAAGCCAAGCTTTTTCAAGTTCAAACTCGGCTTCTTTTAGCTGCTTATAAACTTCCACCAGTTCCTTATTAGTCATTTTCACATTCTTCAGATATTCTTTCAGAAGCCTTACCTTCAATCTGGCCTTGGCAACTTCAGCATCTTCCAATCCTTTGAATTCAAATTCAGCATACTTATCAAGTTCACCAAGCATCCAATCCAATCTTTCCTTTCTGTATTCTTTTTCAAGATTGAAAAGTTTTTCCTGCATGGCCTTGAATTCTTCAGTTCTTTCCATGCCAAGTTCTTTCATCCTTCTTAGATATTCCTTGGCCATTTTGATTCTATCAGCAAGGAAAAGCTTTTCAAACTTTTCCATTTCTTCAAATCTTTTCATTTCCCTTTTCAATCTTCTTCTGCCTGCTGCACGTTCAATTTCTTCAGGTGTCATTTTCTTAGGTGCAACAGGTTTTCTTTTGGTAGCATCAGCAGCTTCTTTTTCAATCTTTTGAATTTCCTGTGCCCTTTTTCTGGCAACTTCATCATAGTACCTATCAACTTCATCAATGGCAGCTTTAGAAGCTTCTGTCATCATATCCCAAGATTCACTTACATATTTCCCCAAATCTGTAAGGCCAAGGGTAAGAATATCACCAAGCTTCAGAATTGCCAATCCTGCTTTTGTTATCCATTCAGTTATTTTGATTGCAGCTTTTTCAACCCACTTGAAAACTGATTCCATCCAAGTAAGTTTATTTGAAGCTTTACCAGTTGAACCACCAAGGTTATCCATGGCACTGGTAAGTGTGGCAATCTTATCAGTTACCCTTTCAACAATAGTTGTAAGGGCAGGAAGAATGGCTTTTCCAAATGTACGCCAAAAGGCTATGAATGCTTGCTTTGCTTTATTCCATTTGAATTCAAATGTATCCTGTGCTTTGGCCAATGCTCTTGCTGTTGCACCTACATCTGAATATACATCCTTCACATCCCTTTCAAATTCTTTGAATTTAGCAAGCAGAACATCAATTGCCAACCTTGCCCTTTTTTCAGGGAACAATTCTTTGATAACTTCAGAACCAACATCTTTTTCAGCCAATTGCCTTAGAAATCCAAGAAGCCCTTCACCTGCCAGAACAGCTTCACCCATTTCAATGCCTAATCTTTCAGCAGCTTCCACAGCCTGATCAGCAGGTGTTTCAATTGCTTCCAATGCTCTGGCAAGTGAAATGTTTGCCCTTGCTGCATTTACATTCGATCTGGTAAGTGTGGCCATTGCAGCAGAAATTTCTTCAAGTGCAACATCAGATTTGTTTGCTGCAACAGTTACATCAGCCATGTTAGAAGCAAGTTC
>Ga0180437_10001541_pt1 | contig 39384 bp, 33 predicted proteins | sample SS_ome_4_FD_132410 | JGI IMG/M metagenome (GOLD analysis project Ga0180437, IMG submission 132410) | Hypersaline lake sediment archaeal communities from the Salton Sea, California, USA - SS_3_D_1 metaG | ecosystem: Environmental > Aquatic > Non-marine Saline and Alkaline > Hypersaline >...
ACGCTCCTCATCGGTCAGGGAGTCTTGTATGTCCCATTGATAGACGTGTTTGTACGGCACGGACTCCGTGAAGAGCGGATAGTAGCCGACCTCTCCTTTCTCGAGCCGCACTTTATCGAGCGGGTAGAGGAAAAGATCCTCGGCTGTCCGGCCGGCGGCCGCAGCGCGATAGTCGGGCATCGCGGGTGCCTCTCTGGCTCCCATTGCTCCGCCGAATCCACCGGCTCCGCCGTAAAAGACGTTCTGGGTTACGACGGCTGGCTGTGCACCCTCGGGCCGGCTTTCGCCTCTTCCCAGCGATTGCAGAAACCCGGCAAGGTTCTCCTTGAGCGCCAGCGGGCTCAGCACGTCGGCGAAACGCAGGTTCGGGAAACCGGTGATCAGGGCGACCTGTACGTCGTCGAGATCGGCCGCTTCGTTGACAATTATTGCCTTCGCCGAAAGACGCGCCTTCTCGGGATCGGAGACGTCAACCATGTAGCTCGGCGCCCACGTGATACCTTTGGCAAGGTATGTGGCGGTCAAGACGCGGTCGGGAGCGGGCTTCTCGAGGTGCGCGTGTAGTTGGACGGCTTCTGCCTCCGTGTCCAACGAGCGGGTCACATCCTTGTCCGGAAAGTCCACCCGCCGCACGGAAAACGGGGTGATCGCCGTGGTCCCTTCCGCCGTCTCGATCAGTAAGAGCTGACCCTGACCGCCGGTCGGTGGCCAGGGCATGGCCATTCGAGCGCGCGATTCCGCCTCGGTCGGTTGCGGGAGTTGGGGAAAATGCGCAATTGTCCCCTCAATAACCTCCTCGTCGGACAAATACACGCGGACCTTCTTCCCGACGTTCGCCTGGAGCAGCGCAGGCACGGTTACCGCCTCGACGGATGTGCGCGTGACCGTTTTTTTTGCCACGAGACCTTCGAGCTTCACGGCCGTCGGGTAGGCGACCCAGAACGTACCGTGTGCCGCCGCGGGGTATGGGCCCAGGAGGAGCGGACCAGCTGCGTCGGGCAACTTGCTTTCGGCAACGAAGAACCCCAGACCGTTCTTGAACAACGCTACGCGCTCCAGACGTGTGGACGCTTGCGCGGGTTCTTCGCCGCGCACGACCGGGACTATCAACAGTACCGCGACCGCAAACACACAAACCGAGACAAACCTCATCTTGACCACCTCCCTATTTGCAGACACCTCTGGCTCCGTTTCCGCCTCGGTTGCCCGGACGCACGTCTCCGCCGACAGCGTTTTGAAGATTCGAGCCGGTTTCTCGACGTCGGTTCATCAGGCCACCGTTAGTTCTAGCATTTGCTAGTATACTCGTCTAAAGACCGTGTTTTGTCAAGCCGAAACACGCGCCAAACCGAGGCACGCGGCCCTGTGAGTGCGGTTCGCCGTGTATTCCGTAAGACATAAACCTACAACCCCACAAGTCATAGCCTTACATGAAAATCAGACCTCTTCCGATTTCCTGGTTTTGCTTTCGCGTGTATACTGTATACGAGCTGGTGATAGTGGATGTGCCTGGCGTGGACGGTCAGATTCTCAAGCACTATACGCGAGCAGAAATGACGTCGGTGCTGAGTATAGGCTGTGCCTGGACACGGGTAGTTCACACTGACTAATTAGCCAGCAACGGTTTGGGTGTGAAGAATAGCTGCGGCCATCCCTGGGTAGCAACCTTGGCGGGAGGTTGCTACATTGTCCAGTGGAGTGTCGCAGCGTGTTGTGGATAAACCGGACCGGCGCGGATGCCAAGTTGGTTTACAGCGACGTACGTACGGTTCGGCAGATTGTGGGGGAGAGTCAGATGTAGTACGAGGCCGGACGCGGTGCACAACCGGCCGCGTGCGGCATATAGTGGGGACTACAGAGCTTGAGGGAGATGTGAAAATGTTGTCCCACGCTGATCCGCAGACTCTCCCCCCAATCTAATCAGCGTTGTCCGCGAAGTTCGGTGGTAGCGGAGGACGTAGCGAAAACCGAGTGCGCGACCAGGAAGCGGGTCGCGCATTTCTTTCGTGGCGGCGAGACTGTGGCGAACAAGGATCGTTGGCGCAATCTAACCCGCCACGCTGCCAAAACCCACCTCTTAATGTAGATGGAACTTAGAATTCTCTGGGTGAATCCATATGCTTGAGGGGGGCGTTTACGGGCCCACTTATGCCGGAAGACTTGACCTCTGATGTGGATCGGCGTACATTAAGACCGTTGAGATCGCAGCGTGGGGCGACCACGATGAATCACAGAGAGGGAGACCTATGCTGTTGTTTGGAGAAGCCGCTGGATCTTGAATTGAATCCGGCACAAAGGTGGCGGTGCCTTCTCGCCTGTTGAGGAGAATGCTTGGGAGATAGGATGATGTTCTTCAGAGTGATCTTTGTTCTGTCGTGCGTGGCACTCTCATTAATTGGATGCTCGAAGGATGAGGGGACACAGCCGAGTCCGGTTGTTCCGGGCAGCGCAACTGAAGCGGCACCGGGCGAAGCGCTCGTGCAGAAACAGTGTGCGACTTGTCACACCATCAAGCGCATTGAGGCAGCGAATCTCGATCGAGCTGGTTGGGAGCGGACCGTCGACCTCATGATCGATAAAGGTGCCCGGCTCAACGAAGCCGAACGCAGGGTCGTCATCGATTACTTGAGCAGCCGCTAGCGAGTCAGAGCTTCTTCACTTAAGGTTCCAATTAAGAATAGGGTCGGTCCCGGGCGCAGCGTCGGCGATGCGTTCTCCGCCCACTGTTTCGCGCGTTCGGTATGGCTGGCGAGTGTTTGTGAAGGTCGGCGGCACAATGCCGAAAAGAGGGTGATAATGGATAACAGAGATTGGCAGGATTATTCTGTGGTTTTGGATGAGCTGCTGGATCTGGAATTGAGCCCGGTGGCAATCAGTCGCCTCGAGGAACCGTTGCTGGAATCCTCGGACAAGAAGGTCCGGGTGTGCAGGGGCATCCTGCAGGCCGGTAAAGGCGAGACGATCCAGATATCAAAGGAGAACAACGCCTGCTTCGGCGCGGCGTGGCATATGGGTTTTCGCAAGGTCGACGATCCGAGAACGAGAGGTATGATAGAGAAGTTCGTGGTGGAAGGGGAGAAACTGTTCTCCTCTTACGAGGCGTTGCATAACCTGGTTTCGCAGATGGGGGATGTTCCTGACAATTCAGATGCCTATTTCCTGTTAAGTCCAATGGAAAAGGCGGAATTCGAGCCGGAGCTCGTGATCTTTATCTGTGACGCGGAAGCAGCCTGCCGCATTCTCACTCTGTCTGTCTTCATTGACGGTAACATGCCAAAGATCAAGATCGGAGGGCCGACGTGCAGAATGGCTATAACGTACCCTCTGGTGACGGGCGAGTTGAACATATCGTTTTACGATTACACGGCCAGAAAGATGTGCCGGGTAGAAAGGGACAAACTGCTTGTGAGCGTCCCGTACCAGAGAATGCCTCAGATAATCGAGAGCATAGACGAGTGCTCGGCGGGGACCGCAAAGGTCGAGTACCCGCAGGAGTTCCGAGAGTTCCTGCAGAAAAGATTGACCGCCGGGCAGGAGGATGCTTAACCTGCGTCCATACAGGGCCGCTAGGTCCCGTCGCCGCTCACCTTCAATACAGGTTTCGGGAGGGGATGAATAGGGAAATACACTGTGCAAACGCTGGGTGGGGAGAGCTCCGCCGACGTACAAGGCGCGCGGCAGAGACATCATGACGTAGATTGGCTCAGAGTCTTCGCGACACTGGTGGTTTTCTGCTTCCATAGCGCGAGGTTCTTCGACTATGGCGATTGGCATGTCAAGAATGACGAGCTGACCGTCGCGATGACGGTTTTTGTCGGCTTCCTGTCGCTTCAGTGGATGATGCCGCTTTTCTTCGTCCTCGCGGGAGCAGGCACGCGGTTTTCCCTGGACTTTAGAACTCCAGGCCAGTACGTCAAAGAGAGGTTCAAGCGGCTTCTCGTCCCTTTCATATTCGGCCTACTCGTGCTAATACCGCCTCAGGACTACCTAGAGCAGGTCACCCATTCAGGATATCAAGGCACATACGTCCGGTTTTACCCGATCTTTCTTCGGAACATTCATTTTTGGTTCGATATATCCTGGTTTGGCCAGGGCCACCACCTGTGGTTTCTTGGTTTTCTGTTCGTTTTCTCTCTGGCCGCACTGCCGCTGTTTCTGTATTTGAGAGGAGGTAGCGGGCAACGCCGCCTTTCGAGGTTGGCTTCATTCTGCGAAAAACCGGGCGTGCTGTTCCTCCTTGCGGTACCCATCGCGGTTATGCATGCCGTTCTAGAGGGTAGCGAGGACGGCGGCTGGAACGGGTATGTCTATCTTGCCTTCTTTGTTTGCGGTTATCTCGTCTTTTCGGATCCTCGATTCGAGCGGGCGGTATCGAGGCACGGCAAGATGGCTCTGGCTGTCGGTGTTCCTTTGATGTTGATGTCCCTTGGTGTGTGTGCTTACTTCTACTTCGGGAAGGAAATCGATCTGAATCACGGCTATTCGGCTACGGCGATTCTCTGGAGGGTTATTAAAGGTTTCAACGCGTGGGTGTGGATCGTAGCGATCCTGAGTTTTGGAAAAAAACACCTGGGCTTCAGCAACGGGGTGCTTCAATACGCCAGACAAGCGGTACTGCCGTTCTATATACTCCACCAGACGGTTATTATACTAGTCGGCTATCACGTGGTGCGGTGGAACGCTGGCGTGATGGCGAAGTACCTTGTGATCGGCACCGCCTCATTTGTCGTCATTGTTGGCGTGTACGACCTGCTTGTGAGACGGACAAACGTGACGCGGGTTCTCTTCGGGATGAGGCCGATAAAGCGTCCGGCACGTTAGAGACGGTTCACGGAAGTCCGGCTTTGAGCTGCTGCCAAACATAATCCCGTATGATGCACATTGTCTCGCGGCTCAGACCGACGAACTCGCATCCGGTGTAGAATGGCGGTGTGGCGTCGGCTGTCTGAATCGCTTCGCCGCACGGCATCGCCACAATCGGTGGGAGTTCCTGTTCAGGTAAAGAGAGCTGTATTTCGAGCTTCTGGTCGAGATTCAGTCGCTCGTATGTTTGAATTAGCGCACCGCCGACGCTCAGATCACATACTCTTGCCAGGCTGAAATGTTTGCCCCCAACCAACCCGCAGCGTGCCTCCAGATCCACCGCCGCGCGGGTGTACTTCCTGTGGAGGAACCGTTCAGCGGATACCGGTCTCGACAAAGACACGCGCGGCTTGCCAAAATCCGGCGGTGAAGTAACCACTGATGTAAAGCTGTACCACCCCCATTCGTCGTGAAAGTGCATCTCGATCGTCATTTCAGGGAGAGGATAATCCTCGACGGGCGAGGAGACAACGACCTGATCTTCCGACACGCTGAGTATTCTGCTCAAGAACGTCTGCCTGTCTGTTTTGAGCATGAAAAGAGCGTTCTCTTCGAGGTACGATTCCAGGATAATCTTCAGTGCCTCTTCATCCTGAACTCTCATCTTGGGCTTTTCACCTCCCGGTTGAACTGCGCTCTGGCACCCAGCCGCGGTACGCGGGACGTCCCCCAAGTCGCGGATCCGTAGGAGCCGGTTCTCAGCTCCACGCAGCGAGACGGCCCGTCTTGCCCTTACGCCCTCCCAATTATTATAGCAGAAACAATCGAACACTACCAGTTATCTACTGCAAGATACTCGTAGACAGTAGTTTACGAGGATATGCCGCCTCCAGTTCTGTCCTGAGCGCCGCTTGTGCGCAGCTATCGAACGTGCTTCGCTCGGGTCACGATGAACAGGCAAGCTATCCTACCCCGCGCTTGACAAATCCGGGGAAACTTAGGGCATACTTACTACATCGGGCAAGTCATGCTCAAGCTGCAACTCGCTGATTCATCGAGAGGCTTTTTGCTGATGATCGCGGAGGTCGTCATGAAGACTATTGTAGTTGCCGTCGCGCTCGTGATTCTGACTTTCACTTCTCCCGGGGCAAGCGGTGCCGAGGTTTCACTTCCTCCCTCCACGCCGGACATTGCCTCGACGAAGGCCGAACCCGGGTTGACGTACGGCAAGATCGATGCTTTGCCTCCGCCGAAGACCATCCTGTTCTCGGCCGGCCCGGACCATATTATCGCCGATGCCGAGGAGTGGTCGCGACGTGGCGTCAACGCGTTCTTCCTTAATTTTGTCGCCCGGGAATGGTCAAGCGACATTTGGGCGCGCGATGGAAAACCGTGGACTATCGGCGAGTCCGACGAGACGTTCCAACAGGCAAAGAAGGCCAACGACATCTGCCGGCGAATCGGGTCGGAGACGTTCTTGAAGGTCGCTTTCGACCACACGTTCGAATGGTTCAACGATATCGCCTGGCAGCACATCTACCACAACTTCCGGCAGTTTGCCATTTTTGCGCGGGAGACCGGCTGCACGGGTATTGCTCTGGACATCGAGTACGTCGGTGAGCAGTACGATTTCGAGTGGGAAGGTTACACATACGACGGTTACACGCGCAAGGATTTGGTCGAAAAGATTCGGGAGAGAATGACCGCTGTTATCCAGGTGCTGTACGACGAGTTTCCGGATATGGTGTTCTTGACGTTTCCCGAGCAGGGTTTGAGTCTGGGCATGGTGATTCACGTTGCATGGATCGAGGAGGCTGCTCGTCGCAACGCGCCCGGCGGGGTACACTACTGCACGGAGTATACTTACCGCAATCCCAACGTCCGCTACATGTTTGCTCACGCGTGGGCGTGCAACGACCTGTTCCACAAGCTCTTGAGCGAACGAGGCAGGAAGTACTGGGTCGAGAGGTGCTCGATCGCGGCGGGCATTTGGCCTTTCGGTTTCAACTATCAAAACGTATTTGATCCCGGTATGCCGTACGATGAATTCCGGCAGGGTTTCGCCGCGTCGCTTGTGCTTTCGTCGCGATACAACTGGGTTTACAGCCACAATTGCAGAGAACAGTTGATCGGTCGTGATCTGGACAAGTATACGGGTGAGGCCGATCTTGAAGCGTACCTTCGCGTGATTGCCGACAAGGATGTGATCACCACACCGAAATACGTCGCCTTGGCGAAAGAGCTGCGCGAGATGCGGTTGAAGGATTATTCGGAAGATCTTGGACTTGTGCCTTTTGTAGGTTTTGCGGGACCGATGGACGTGCCGTTGTTGAGGCTGATGTCTGTAACGTTCGTCGATCCCGAGCAGCTTGACAAGAGTTGGGAGATAGCGCTGGAATACTTCAAGGGCGTCGATATCAATCTCCGGGAGCACTTCGCGACTCAAACGAACTGGATGGTCATAGGTCCGTTCGAGAACGGGGAAAACTTCAGCGGGCACAATGCGGTGTACCCGCCGGAACAGACGATCGATTTGAACGGGGTGTATGATGGAGTCGGCGGGAAAGTCCGCTGGATTGAGCACAAACAAAAGGGTAATCGTGCCTCTGTAGATCTCACCAAAGTGTTAGAACCAACGGAGCACGTCTGCGCGTACGCTCTGTGCTATGTTACTTCGCCAAGGGAGCAGGAGGTCCAAATGAGGCTGGGGACAAACGACTCGGGCAAGTTGTGGGTCGGAGGCCAATTGGTCTTCGATTACCCATACGAAGGCACGGCGTTCCTTGACCGTGAGATCGTCCCGGTGATGCTGCCGGCCGGTACTACGCCGATCCTGCTGAAAATCTGTAACGGCGAATTGAATTGGGGTTTTGTCTTCCGAATCACAGATGAAGAAGGCCATCCCCTTGAAGACTTACGGTACACGGTTGCTCCACCGAGATGATCAGGCCATATTGATGAGACTGGAGGTAAAGTGAGATTGATGTTGACAACGATTGGGCTTGCGATTCTCGTTCTGATTGCGGTAGAAGCGCCGTCGGGGTCTCAACCGGCCGGAGAATCGGTCGCTGTCAGTGTTTATTATCAAGCTGAACGGCAAGTGACCTTCTCACCCAAGAACCACGATCTTGACAACAACGACAACTTTTCGCGGGACTCCAGGTTTCTTTGCTACGACACGCGCGGAACGGTTGGCCCGGGGATCGAGAACGGTCAGACGGTCGAGAAAGTCGAGATCGCCACCGGTATAGAGACCGTGCTCTACAAGCCTTCGGCTTCAGTCACGGGCGAGAAGGCCGCTCCAGGTGTTGGCGCGGCCTCTTTTTCGCCGGTGGATAACAAGGTGGTCTTTATACACGGTCCGCCGCTCGATGAAGTGGCCGAGCGGGGCTATTACGGAAAACCGAACCGCAACGGTGTCGAGGTCGTGGCGGACGGCAGCGGCGAATTTGTCTGGCTGGACAAGCGCGACACCGCCACGACACGCGATACCACACCGGGGGCGCACCGAGGCGGCACGCACCGTCACGAGTACACGCTCGACGGCAGGCGCATCGGCTTCACCTACGACGATGCGCTATTGCCTCAGTATGACCGGACAGTCGGGTACATGGAAGAACACCGCGATGCACCGGCGGGGGCAACGCACTATTTCGCTCTCCTCGTGCCTGTCGTGCCCAAAGGTACTGCGAAACCCGGCGAGATTGAGCGGGCCTGGGGCGACAGCTGGGTCGGAGCCAAAGGATTGATGCGGGCTTTCATCGGCAAGGTTCGAGCAGCAGACGGCGTGTCTTATGAAGAGTCGCTGTTTGTCGTCGACGTCCCGGCCGACGTGGATATCACAACGTCAGATTCTGGTTCGGCAATCCGTTTCCCGAATCGCCCTGAAGGCGTCTCTGTCCGCAGGCTGACGCATACGTATGCTGAAGGCGTCGTGCGCGGTAGCGTCAAAGGGGACCGGATAGCCTACTATGGACTGGACGAAGCGGGGCGCAAACAGGTGTTCATAATCCCATCCGACGGGTCCGACCGTCATGAAAACCCGGGCAAGCGTCCCGTTCAAGCGACCCGCTTTCAGCATGGAGCGGGACCCGGCCTGCGCTGGCATCCTTCAGGGAATGCCATCGCGTGTGTCAGCAACAACGGCGTGGCCGTCACGTGCGTCAAACCCGGACCGGGCTTCGGGAAGACGATGTTTCTGACGGCGCAGGGTGACGAGCCTGAGCGGATCAATCTGGTCTGGTCGCCAGACGGCAAACTTCTCGCATTCAACAAGCGTGTGCCCACTACGGACGAGAACGGCAAACGCGCATACGCTTACGACGAGCAGGATTTCCTTCAGATCTTCCTCGTGGACTATCCCGATCAAGACGGCGACGGGATAGTCAGCTCACGGTGAGGCAGCACTATCTGCGGCTGATGCTTCCTCGAACCTTGTTTTGAGAAAGTCCGTGTCTAGCGAGGATAGGAACCAGCCGGCGCGTGGTCCCCTGTCCTTTCCGAGCAGCGACACGTATATCGCCTTGAAAACCGCGCCCGGCGCTATCCCGAGTTCCTCTTTGATCTCGTAGATCAGGTTGTGGATCTGGTCCGCGTTCATACCGTGCTGCAGCCTTTCGGCGAGTAGCGCTAGGCCGCGTTTTTGTTCGGCGGAAAGCTCGCTGGCCCGTTCCGGAAGGCTATCCAGAATCTGAAACTTAACCTCTTCAGGGGCAAAGGTTTCGAGCCACCGCGATGCATACGCCACGAGCTGTTGGAGACCCTCCTTGTCGCTTACTTCGACGCCGTTGCGTTGGAGAATCTCGGCGATTCTGTCGATATTGCCCGCGGTAGTCTGGATCAGGCTTACAATATGGCGGTACGGTATGCCGAGCAACCGTTCGGCGCCAATCTGCGAAAGCTCGACGGCGCGGTTGTCGCCCTTGACGGCTGCGGCTGCGTACTCGTCAAACAGGTTCAGCAGCGGCAAACCCGGTTCGAAACCAAGGCTCTTCATAGGGCTGCTTCTGAACACGAAGTAGCGGAGCACCTCCGCCGGCACCACGTCGAGCACCTCGGATATGGTAACAACGTTGCCCTTGCTCGACGACATGTCGCCTTTGCCGCGCAGGCTGATCCATTCGTACGGGATCGGCAGCGGCGGGTCGATACCGTATACCTCTGTTGCGATGCGGCCGCCGGTATCGTAGGAGCCGCCTCTGGAGGCGTGATCTTTGCCGAACGGCTCGATCGTCACGCCGAATACCTTCCACCTCGCCGGCCAATCGACACGCCAGGTAAGTTTCCCGTGACCTGCGATCGGTGCGGTACCGGAAGCGCCGCACCTGCACGTGTAACTCACGGTCTTGGCGTCCGGGTCGAACCCGGTCACGGTGGTTTCTGTCATCCTGCCGCAATCGGTGCAGATCACGTTGAACGGGGACCAATCGTCGGCGACCTCTTTTCCGGTTTCCTGCCGGAGGATCTCCTTTATCTCCGATTGGTGTGTCAGGGCGGTTATCACGACGTCGTCGAACTCGCCTCGCCGGTACGCTTCGTCCGCGCGAACCACCTCAACTTGCACACCGAGCCTGTCAAGCGCCTCGATGAAAGGCGACAAGAAATGTTCGGCGTAGCTTGGATGGTCGCCGCACGGACACGGTATGTCGCACAGCGGCTTGCCGACGTGCGGTTCGAACGCCTCCTTATCGAGGAATGGATACACCCGGCGCAGCGGGTCGGAGTTGTCGGCGATATAGTTGAAGCTGCATTGTACGCCGCGCTCGGACAGAGCACGAAATGTTGCATCTCCGGTGAGTATCTCCCTCATGTTGCCTATGTGGATATCCCCCGACGGCGTGATACCCGTGCTTACGAGATGTCTTCCGCCTTTTTGGACCGCCTGATCAGCGATCGTGTCAGCCCAATGCGTTTGTTCGCCGGTGCTCATAGAGATGCGACCTCCTGTGTTGCGATTCAACACCAATTCACGTTTCGATTATACTGAAACAGCGCCATGCGGTTCAATGGTCCATTTGCTCTGACGTCGGTACGAGATCGTACTTGGCCGGGATGCAACCGCATTGCGGAATTACTGACTTGACAAACGGGCTTGCGATTCTGCATCATTTAAGCGTTTCAGAACGTCGTGTGAACGATCGCAAGAAGGTTCCAGGAGCGGCTCATCGCAAAGATGTATGCCCGAACGGGAAAGACGCGGTCCATGCGTCAGATGGACGGTTGATAACGGCGCTTCAAGGGAGCTGTCTCGTGAAAAAATATAAGATCGTTGTGGAAAAACATCCTGACGGATACGTGGCGTACCCTCTAGGGCTTAAAGGCGTTGTGGTAGGGCAAGGCGATACGTATGAAGAGGCCCTTGCGGATGTGAAATCTGCCGTTCGTTTTCATGTGGAAACGTTTGGTGAAGACGTTCTTGAGGCTGATCCGCCGGTACTTGAAGCCTTCGTTGCCGAAGCGCAAGTAGAAGCTTGATGGCTAAGTTTCCCGTCGACGCGCCGAAACGGAAAGTAGTTCGAGCACTCGAAATGCTGGGTTTTCGTATGGTTCGAGAGAAGGAGCACATTTCGATGCAACGGGAGAATCCAGACGGAACCAAGACGCCCTTGACAATGCCGAATCAGCCTAGGATAAAGGGTTCTACCTTGAGGGCGATCTGTACCCAGGCTGGGATTTCAAGAGAGGAGTTTATCAAAGCTTACATTAAAACCTGAGGTTAGATTTGGGATAACGCGGCACGCCCGGCCGGCAGCGGGGCGTGTGCTGGAATCGCAAATCCAAAGAGGAGGTGCCCGACATGGGAAAGGGTAAAGGGATAGATAGACGTCAGTTTCTTGGGAGGTCTTCAAAGGCCGCAGTAGCAGCGGGTGTTGCGTTGACGGCCGCCCCGTCGATGAACGTGCTTGGGGCGAACGAGAAGATCCTGTGCGGCATAGTAGGTCCGGGCGGTCGCGGCAGACATCTGATGCAGCGGGTCATGAAGGTTCCCGGTGTTGAACTGGTCGCTGTAGCGGACATCTACAATGGATGGCGGGACCGTGCCGTTCGGATGGCGGAAGGCAAGACCTCGTTGGAGGTGAAAGCTTACGACCACTATAAGAAGATACTTGACGATAAGCGGCTCAACGCGATCGTCATCGCCACCCCGGAACACGCTCATGCCCATCAGCTTGTGGACGCATGTGACGCCGGCAAGGACGTGTACTGCGAGAAACCGATGATCCACCGCTGGCAGGAGGGTAAGGGTATTGTCGAGGCGGTAAAACGCAACAAGAGCGTCGTCCAGGTCGGCACCCAGCGCCGTAGTCAGAACATCTACAAGATGGCGCGCGAGATCATCCAATCCGGCAAGATCGGTGAGGTGACCCAGGTGCGAGCGTTCTGGTTCAGGAACTCCCCCGATGACAAACCGGCGTGGCGGTACACCATTCCGAACGGCGTTACCGAAGCGGACGTGAACTGGGCAGAGTTTCTCGGCAACGCTCCTAAGGTGCCGTGGGATCCTCGCCGGTACTTCCAGTGGCGGTGTTACTGGGATTACTCGAACGGCATCGGCGGCGACCTGATGGTCCATCAGGTGGACGCGATCCACATGGTGTTAGGGTTGAAGATGCCGCATAGCGCGTACGGCACCGGCGCCATCTATCGCTGGAACGAGAACGAACGGACAACCACGGACACGTGGAACGCCGTGCTCGAGTATCCGGAAGGGCTCGCCATAAACTACTGCTCGATGTTCAGCAACGACCATTACGGCCATTGTGAGCAGTTCCTCGGCAGGGATGCCACGCTCGAACTTAACAACGAGGCGGAGATGAAAATCTACGCCGAACGGGAGTCGAACAGGACGCAGGACGTCGAGGAGATACAGGTCGCGTCCGAGGGTGACAAGGACTATCTGCACCTGGAAAACTTCTTCGGATGTTGCCGCACCCGTGAGAAACCGAACTGCACCGAGGTTGACGGGTTCCATTCGGCTGCCGCGGCTGATCTGACGATTCAGTCGCATTTCTCCGGCAAGAAGGTCCGGTGGGATGCCGAGAAGCAGGAAGCAATTGTATAAGGCAGATCCATTTCAGGAAGGTCTGGCTTGGTATTAGGGGCGGGCATCTTGCCGCCCGCCCTTGTGCAATGGGGTTGGGGGAGCAATCGCTCTTGTTTGTGGGGAGTAGTCTTGCAGTGTTGGGGATTGATCTGCTGCGGGGACATGGGGGATAGATCTTTTTCGGAAGGAGGTTTGTTATGAGCGGTGCGGGTGTAGCGGCGGTTCTTGGCGCGTTCGGCTATGGTATTGTTGTCGCGTTGCTTGGCAGTGTAAAGCTGAAGCTTGCCGAAGAGCGCAACATCGACGACGCCCAGGTCGGCAAACTGATCTCGGTTCTGAGTTTTACCAGCCTGATCATGGTGGTGGTCGTCGGGATACTTCTGGACAGTATCGGTTACCAGCCGGTGATAATCTTCGGTTTCCTGATCAGCGCGTTAGCGGTTCTGATCGTTGCCCAAGCGAAGTCCTACGGTCTCCTCGCGGCGGCGTGCGTACTGCTCGGGATCGGCGGTATGGGGATATGCACCGGCGCCAACACGTTGCTGCCGGTGCCGGGCGTTATTCTCGAGGGGGGCGGTACTCCTGCCCAGAACCTTGGTAACGTCTTCTTCGGGCTCGGTGCGATGGCGGTTCCCGTTTTGACGGCGTTCCTGTTCCGGAAGACCAAGTATGCGAATGCCGTTACGGTGATAGCCGTCATGCTGGCGCTCCCGGCGGTGGTTGCGGTTGCCGTGAAGTACCCTGAAATGCCGCGCAGCTTTGATCTTGGCCAATTCTTCGAGCTGCTCACCCATTCGGCTGTCATCGTCGGCGGTCTGGCGCTGTTGTGCTACATCTCGCTTGAGGTGTCGATGGCCGGCTGGATCACCACGTACCTAAAGAGCCACAATTTGGCGGATGCGCGCTGTTCCAGCATACTCTCAACCTTCTGGATAGCGTTGCTTGCGGCCCGGCTCCTGGCCGGGGTGGTCGTGCTGAGTAGACTTAGTGAGTCTGCGCACCCGTGGGCGATCGTTGTGCTGGCAGCGCTTGCTGCGGTCGCCATCATGGTCATGATAACCACGCGCAGCGGCACCGTCGCCGCGGCCGGCGTGATCTGCGCGGGGTTCTTTTTCGGGCCGCTGTTTCCGACAACGGTCGGTGTGACGTTTGTCCACTTCAAACCGGAACTGTGGGGCAGGGTGTTCGGGCCGATATTTGCCATAGGACTCATCGGGGCAACGATCGTGCCGGCGGCTATCGGGTACTACTCGAAGGGGAAATCCATACAGAAAAGCTTGATCATTCTCGCGGTCGCTGCCGTGCTGTTGGCGATAATGGGCGTGATAATGGCGATGACGTATCCCAAAGAGGAACAATGGCAGCCGGTTTTCAACCACAAGGATCTTACCGGTTGGGAGACTGTCGGCGAGGCCACATGGGAGGTCAAGGACGGTGTTCTCACGGGTTCCGGCGGTCAAGGGCACATATTCACCAAGGCCTCGTACGAAAACCTGATGTTGCGGACTACGGTCAGGGTAAATGAGGGCGGCAACAGCGGCGTCTACTTCCGGGTACAGGATAAGGGGAAGTGGCCGGTAGGTTACGAGGCGCAGGTCGACAACCACGATCCGAGAAACCCGACCGGCAGCATCTACGGAATGCACAAAGCCGAGAAACTGATTACCCGTGACGGCGAATGGTTTACGATGCAGGTGACGGCCGACGGACCTCATATCGTGGTGGAAGTCAACGGAGAAAAGGTCGTCGACGCACAGAACACGCAGTTCCAGCGCGGTACCATAGCATTGCAGGCGCACGATCCCACCTCGGTTATCGAGTATAAGGACGTCGAGATCAAGCTGTTGCCGTCCGCAGCGGAGTAGACAAGCGCCGCGCGGAAGTCGGTTATATGGAAGAGGTGAAGAGAGACCACGGCAGTTACGTCGAATCGTGGCGCGAGCACATCCGCGTGTTGGCCGAAGAGATCGGACCGCGCGGTTCCACTACTGAAGGTGAACGGCGCGGATCGGGGTATTGCGGGCAGGTGCTGAACGGGCTGGGTCTCGTCCCACAGATCGAGCGGTTCAGAAGCGCCCGCTCCATCTACCATCCCCACCTGTTTGCAGCTGTGGCGCTGCTCATCGCCTTCATTATCTACCCGCTGGCCGGCCGGGTGACTGCATGTGTCGCCGCCATAATCTCTTTTGTCGCGCTACTGTCGCAGTTGATGGAGTTGGGATTGCGGGACAACCTGCTGCGCCGGCTGGTGCCGAAAGGATTCAGTCAGAACGCCGTTGCCAAAGTCGAGCCATCGGGGAAACACAAGCAGGACCTGATCCTCGTCGGTCACGTGGACAGCCACCGCACGCCTATCATATTCAGCACCAAACGGTGGCTTCTCACCTACATGATCTTCACGGGGGTTGGTTTCACCACGTTTTCCGCGCAGGTGGTGCTTTACATCCTTGGTGCGGTGACCCAGTGGGGCTGGATCTGGCCGGTGTCGATCGCGAGTGCGGTCAGCGCCGTTTTGCTGGTAGCGATGTGCGTTCAGGCGGACAGCACGCCTTTCAACAGAGGTGCGAACGACAACGCATCCGGCACCGGACTCGTTCTGGCGGTGGCTGAACAGCTCCGCAAGGAACCGCTCGAGCACACGCGCGTCTGGCTGGTTTGCTCCGGCTGCGAGGAGGTACAGCATTACGGTGCGACGGACTTTTTCCGGCGGCACCGTGCGGACCTTCACAATCCTGTCTCGCTGGTGTTCGACAGCATCGGCTGCGCGGGCCCGGCGTGGCTGACGAAAGAGGGTATCGTCGTTCCGTTTTACTCCGACCGCGATCTGGTGGCGCTGGCTGAGAAGGTCGCCGCCGACCAGCCGGAGCTGGAGGCGCGGCCGACGCGGATCATAGGCGGCAACACCGAGATGGCCGACGCGCTAAGGGCGCGCGTGCCTGCGATCACGCTTTGCGGGATCGGTTTGAACGGTAGGTTGCCCTACTGGCACCAGTCGGGCGATACTCTTGACAAGATCGATCCGCAAGTGCTCGCCCGGACGTACGCTTTCACCTGGGCATTCATGCAGGCGCTCGACGACCGGGCGGCCGCTGGGAGCTAAGCGGATGCATGCCGATCACGTAGCTTTTCGCGTTGCAGACCTTGACAAGGCGATCGAGTTCTATACCGGCGCACTGGGAATGACACTGCTCAACCGCCAGGTCGACCGAGAACACCAGGAAGCGTTCGCTTTTTTAGACCTTGACGGGTGTCGGATTGAGCTGCTGGTGATGCTGGACGAGAGCGGCGAACCTGTGCCTTTTGAACCGCCGCCACCGGCCGAGCCTTTTTGTCCGCACTTAGCCGTTTCAGTAGACGACCTTGACGCCAGCCTGGATGAGATCGTCAAGAACGGCGCGAAGCATGTCAAGGGACCGATGGAAATACCCGGCATAGTCGGATGGGCATACGTAGCGGACCCGGACGGTAACGTGATCGAGCTGATCCGGTGGCACGAACCTGTCTGATCGGAGTGACGCCGTTCAGTCCATGTCGAACCGTGCGAGAAACTGCTGGCCCTCTTCCGGCGAACCGAGTTCGATGAAAAACGCCAGCCGCTCGGCGGGCAGCTTCTGAGATATGTCGAACGCCTTATCAGGATCCGTGGCGCGGAATACTACCCCTTTACCCGCTTCCGCAATCTTCCTGTAGTAAGGCAACCACACTTCGGAATCTTCCTGCGGGTTGCCGGCTCCAGCGACCCATTGGATCGCGTTCAGCTTCTCGATCGAGAGCAGGTTGTCGAGATGCTGTATCGCGCCGGGACCGTCCCAGTGGTACATGGACCTGTCGAGCCAGTCGACGTTCTTGCGCATATGCGGCAGCACGAGCTCAGCGAACATGTCGGGTGATATCATCGCGGAAATGTCGCATTGGAGCACGTACCACGGCCGGGACGACCAGGCCGGTACCCAACAGGTGTAACCGTTCTGGCCGGCGTTGTCGAAGATTGAACGGAGCTCAGAAAAGTACCGGAACCAGAGCTCCAGAATCCTGTCCTGGCACCGGTTCACCCCGTCGGGCGATTCTATCAGGTCGAGCAGCAGTTCTTGATTGCCGCGCAACGACGCGAGTATGTCGAGAGCGCTGCCGACGTCCGCGAAGGCCACGAGATACTCTCCCTCGGCAATTCGGGCGGCTTCTTCCGTGAGATTCCTTGTTGCGGTCCACAACTCGTTGTCCGGATCGTAAGCGAGACTCGCCTCGATACCCTCGAGAGAGTTGTTTGCGAGACGGTGGAACCATATTGTGATCCATTCGTAGGTGACCGGCGCGCCAAGGTACGCCGCGACGCTTCCGGGCCCGAAGTTCACCCAGAAACTGGGAACCGCATCGCCGCCGTACCAGGTCGACATGACGTTGTTGTGTGCGGCAACAGCCCGAAACGCGGTGTCGTGCCACATGTCCCGGACGTTTGACGGTATGTCTGCCGAAAGCGGTGGCTTGCGAGGTTTAGCCAGCGGGGCGGTCACCGAGACGACAGGACCCTTGTCCAGCGTCCCGTCCCACCATGCTTCCCATCGCTGTTGGACTTTGTCCAGGCTCTCAACAAACTCGACCATTCTGTCACCTCGTTTTCACGCGCTCTGATGATGTAGCCTGGTGGTCTCAGTTCCGATTCCCGACTTTTCTGGGGAAAAGCCGGATGATAAACGCGAACACCGCGACCAACAGTATTGCGGTTCCCACTAAGCCCGAGACGGGGACGTGGCTTGCCGGGTCGGTCGGGTCGGTACCATCCTGGAACTCGGTGACGTTCGGCACGCCGTCGTTGTCGAAATCATCGTCGGGCAGGACGTCCAGGAGCGTTCCGTATGCATCGAACTCGTCGAAATCGATGATCCCCTGCTCGAAGTTGTCTCCGAGACCGTCATCATCGTCGTCCGCCCACTCGGCGCCGTTTCCCGGAAAAGCGTCATCGCATTCCATGACGCCGTCGCCGTCCTCATCGCGGCAAACCGCTGCAGTGTATGTAAGCGGGTAGTCTATCAGATCTACATGATCTTCAACGTCACTCACCGTCGCACCGGGAGCGGCGTACTTTATGTAGCTGAACAGGTTCAAAATGTTGTAGGGTCCTAACCTCGGGTCGGTGTTCGGGCTGCTCCCTTGAACCCACGTACCGCTAAAACCGTATGCGAACGCATCGCCGGTGCATTGGACGGGATCGCCCGAGGTGATGTTGTCATCGTCGAGATAGAACGACGTGATCGTGATTCCTGTGATGTCCGTCTCGATATACTGGCTCATGAGCACCGATCCTTGTGCGCCGGTGACCATTTCCCATTCGATCCGGCCCGCCGTTACGGTGTCCTGGACACCGTCAATGGTGACGCCGCCCGTGTTATTGTCGTTGTAATATGTCATACCGATCGCCGGTACATCGTAATCGAAACAATCGCTGCAAACGGTACCGCGTTCGTGGACCCGGTACCACGTTCGGATATCCTCCCGCTGCTCGTAGTAGAGGTGCTCCCGTTGGGTGATCGGTCCGCTGTTACAGCCGATGTATGACCGGATTGCCCTGACCGGCCCGTTTATGTTGCATATGAACGCGCCTTCCCCTTCGGAAAAAGTGTCGGTCGTGCGGCCGCAATCGTACGGGGCGCCCCCGGTGGTCTTGTGCCTGTCTAGAATGTCAACGCCCGTAGCCCCGCCGGCATACACCTGCAGTCCATCGCAGATCCACCGATCCGAGAAGTGGCGTTCGTAGTAGCCCGTGACAACGGTGGAATCTTCAGGGTTCCAGCCGCTCCCGAGAGTGTACGTTGTGAGGTAGTCGCCCGACAGGAGGTTGAACTGGTAATCAACGTACTGCACGCCGGCGCTGGGGTCCAGCGAACCGTCTTGTTGGAATAGGTACACATACCCCTGACCGGCATCGAGCGGATCGGAGATAATGACCTCAACGCCGGATTCCGATATCACGCCTGCCGGTTCCGAGAACGTGCCGGGTTTCGCACCGCCGTCTCTCGCCATGAATACTATTTCGTCGTCGCTGTCCAGGGCGGGGTCGGTGTCGCCGCCGGTGAACGTGCCCGGATCGGTGTACGAGAGCCGTGTGAAACCGCCGCCCCAACTCGTGTTGCCATCGTACACGTCGTCGTAGTTCACCATGTCCTGCTCATCAACCTGGACGGGGATCTGGTACCAGCCGCTGTCGTAGCGGAACGCGACGAGATCGTCTGGCGCGATGCCGGTCAGCGAAGCGACATCCGCGCCGGTGAGCACGACGGGATCAGCCAGCCGGGCTAAAGTGGACGCGTGGACCATGGTGTTAAAACCGACTGTCAGGCAACCAAACGCAAGCAAGTACACCGCCACCCAAACACACCAGTCTCTTACGGCAATCCCGCCCGAGTTTCTTCTCTTGTACATTCTGTTCCTCCTAAACTTCGCTTTTTGCGGGAGGGTGGGCGCGCAAATGTCTGGGGACCGGCCCTTCCTTCCCCCGGATTCCGTATTATTCGGTGCTTAAGACCGTGCTATGGTACCCAGAACAGTATCTGTCCGTCAAGCCCGGATTGTGGCCCCGGCGGAGACGTCCTACTGTGGCGTCTCCGGTTAAAGATGTACAACGCCTCCGCTGAGCAGGAGGTCAGCTCTACCAGGACCAGATGAGACAGATGCGTTGATCTCAGGCGCTGATGCTGCGGTGTGCGCAATTGCGTGACCTCTTCTGCAACAGTAACATCAGGCGGGCATCGCTGATCAGCAGAACACGGATGCTATATTGCGCAACAAACGCACCGCTCCTGCAGGTACGCTGTCCAACATGCCGTTTTCAGGCAGTGGCTACCTCAGGACAATCCACCTCACAGCCAGTGCCAGCACGGCAACTGTGAATGCAATCACGCTTCCAGTCAAGGCCCTTCGAGCGTTAGGGCCAATACCTGATCTGTACCACGAGATGATTGGGCCCATCTGTTGTCTGCCGCGCGCGGCCCTGCCGTTTGAATAGGCGTCCTTCAGACTCCTACTACCGTCGGCCGCGGCGTCATGCAAATATGGCTGCGAATGCTCCTGCAGGTCATCTGTCAAGTCTCGCTGAGGTGCCGCTGCAGAAGGGTACCCTGTGAGATTATTCCATCCTGCTTGGTTCGCATGGCCGGAGTAAGCTTGGAATCCCGCCACCTGCGACTTCCCGTCAAGACCCTTACCATCGCCGGCTGCGGATCTGTCTGCCTGTGATCCCAGAATAGCCAGGGGCAAACGCGTTGGAGTTAAATTACCCGTGGAAGAACTCAGAGCACTCGCATCGCGCGTTTCGGCGTTCTCTGTCGTAGTGCCGGTGCCGCTAGCCCCCCCAACCGTAATCGTCTCCCCCGGCTCAGAATGAAACGTTTCCTCCTGCTCCGTCGGCATCGTCTGTTCCGAAGCCGAAACTGATTCCGTTTCTGTCCCCTCCTCATTGACTTCGGGTGGTGACTCGTAGACCACATCGACGGACTTGCCGAACGGGTCCGAGACCACAACAGTGTCAAAACCTAGCGAAGTGGCATCCGCGACCTCATTAAGCGGACAGAGGGATATGTTCGCTACCACACCATCAGTAATGGTATTCTGGTTTAATCCTGCTACGATCACAGTAATCGTGCCCGGTGAGCTTTCACTGAAAACTACGCTCTTGCTTGCCAGTACGGCCGCGTCACCTACCTGGACGTCGAGGAGAGCAAAGCTCGTATCATCGAAACTCAGGTCAAACTGGAGGCTGGCAGGCTGCTCATGCGGTTCCGCAATGATAGTAATGGGAATCGTGATCCACTCGTCCGCGACTACCGGGTCTTGCAGAGTGAGCTCACTCGCGAAAACGAACGCGTTCAAGCAGCACATCGCGTAGAGCCAGATAAACGCTACAGCGAGCTTATAGCATCGTCCATGCTCTTTCATGGTCGTATGGTCATCCTTTGCCGTTACCGGTGCTGCAATCCTGTACGCCACAGCTTAGCGCCGCCAAAAATCAAAGCCACCGCAATGAAAACCGCGCACACCAACAGTATACCACGCGTACCGTTTGCGCCGGTCGGGACTATGGCTGCTATGCTTATACGTCCTGAAACACTCTCGGACGGAACCGCTGCACCATCGGGATCGGACAGCAGAACGCCGCTCAGCGAGAGCGACTGTTCTCCATCAGGAGCGTTTCTGTTGACGTTGAACAATGCATTTGCGATTGTCCCGTCGGATATAACGTTTTGGTTCAATCCTGCAATGATCGCCCGTACCCTGCCCGGTTCTATGGCGCTGAAGTTTATGTCTTTGTCGGCGGATGATGTGGCCGGACCGGCTGTAACATCCGTCAAAGCCAGTATAGCGTAATCGAACAGTATGTCAAACTGCATTGCGGCAACCTGCTCACCAGTTCCGGCCGTAAACGATAACGGCACCGCTACTCCGTTCTGGGTCGGTATCGCGCTGTTCTGGCCAACGGTCAACGTAGCTGCAGAGCAGGTTTCAATAGCCACAATCAGGCTGAACACGGCGATTAACGCGCTGGTTGCGAGAATCATTCTGTTCCCCATGTTAGCACGCACCCCCGTTCATAGCGTCTTGGAAGGTAGAGAGGGGAAGCTTCTGAGTCGAGACTCCCCTCTCTACCGTTTCATCTCCTATTCCTGGCAAACGTTGCGCAGGCACAAGACGTCCGATAGGTCGTCTTAGCCCGCGTCAGCGTAATCCGGAATGCCATCGTTATCGTCGTCGAGATCATAATCGTTCCCGACGCCGTCCCCGTCAAGATCACCGGCAACCTGAGAGTCCAGGTCAGCGATGTTCGGGATGCCGTCTCCGTCATCATCCTCCGCGAAATCGGGTATCCCGTCGCCGTCTCCGTCAACGAAACTCGGAACCTCCGGCACGCTCAGGTAGTCCTCGATGAAATCCGGTATCCCGTTTCCGTTGTCGTCTACCAGTTCCGGCCTGCCGAGTCTCTGCAACCAGTCTGGAATTCCCATGACCACGTGGTGGACTATGGCGTCAATGTAATCCGGGATTCCGTTCTCGTTCGTGTCGCCTGGTGGCACTGTCACGCCAGCGTCCTCGAGCCACTGTTGTAGAGCCGCCGTGAGGCAGTCTATCAGAGGTTCGATGAAATCCGGAATACCGTTGTCGTTTGCATCGGTCAGGTCGGGCTCTATGTAATCGCCAACCCAAGCCGCGACGCAATCGGCAATCGCCGCCAGAAGTGGTTCTATATCAATATCACTCGGCACTCCGGGTCCGTTTTGCGCCCTCATGAGAAGGGGCTCCACGAAGTCTGGCATTCCGTTTTGGTTGTCATCGCCGGGATGGATCGGATCGCCCATCTGTCCCAGCATCGCCCGAATTTCCCGCTCGGCTCTGGCTCGGTTCTCGAAGAAACTGAGCGTGCCCAGGGCGAGATCGTATCCCCGCGAGAGTTCCGGGATCGGCAGAGTGCACGAGGTCGTATCCGCGATGGGGAACTCGACCGTCCCGAGACATCTCTCCTGGTTCATCTCTTGGGCGCATAGGGCGATAGCCCAGCTGGTCTTTACGCGAAGACGCAGATGGAACTCATTGGTCTCTTGATTGACCTGGCACTCTTCGCACAACCCGTCCTGAGAGATGGCTACGATCCGCAGTCTTTCGGGGTCTCCTTCGCAGTCTATCGTCCCATGGACGCGCTGCACGAGTCCCCCGGTACCCAGAACGGTGTTAATCGCGTTCTGGATGTCGAGGATGTCGACTTGGGCGTTTTCGTCCAGGTCAGCTTCCTCGGTTCCACTAGCGACCCCTAAAGCCTGGTTGATCGCCGACTGTACGTCCAGGACATTGACCGCGCCATCCAGATTGACGTCACCCAGCAATCCGGCTTGAGCAGGCGCGATCTGAGCGCCTGCCAGCACTATGAGCACCGTTCCAAGCGCAACGGCCACTCGATTGATGTGTCTTTTTGGAGTACTCATTTTCACCACTCCCTAAGTTCAAAGGAAAAATACCACGGTTGTGTTACTTGTGACCTTAACAGCCGCCGAACTTGCACGACAAACTGTTTGGCACAAGCTCTGTACGCAACTATACTACACACGTAGAGGGGGGCGCGTGAGCAGTAAGATTAAAGAAGTACCTTACTGTCTTGGGAGAGAATATCACAAGAGGCGCGAAACTAACCGGAGATAATCCGGCTGTATCGCCAAGATTTGCTCGAACAACTACCTCGCGCTTTTCAAGGTTTACAGGTTGACGGACTTTCGTGGTAACGACCGCGTTCTTAGCCTTTGCTTCGACGGGTGATCTTTCTTCTTGCGCACGAGGCTGGGTTGCTTGGTTTAATACGAGCTGAAAATCGAGAACGTCGACGCGTCCATCACCGTTGACGTCCCCATCGTGGTTAGAGCGCGATCCCTGAAGTATCTCAGCTATGACTATCTGAACGTCATGGATGTTGACTTGGTGGTCGCCGTTGGCATCGCCCACATCGGTCTCATACCGTGCGGGACTGGCCACAGACATCCCGAGGAGAGCAATTATAGATAGGTATGTCGTGAAGTGCCTCAAAGCCTCACCTCTTCCTTGTAATAGTATAGCAAAGACCGGGCGAAATGTCAAGAGAATTCCTCTCAGCTCCCTCTAGGTTCTTAGATGGTGCGCTAGCGCGTGACCCCTTATCAGACCATAACATCCGGTGAGCATCATGTCGCCGTGCGGACAGGCTTCGTAGTAGCCGAGCTCGCGTACGATCCACCGGTTGGGACCGGTCACGGCGACGAACCATCCTTGTTCGTGTCCGCGCAGCTCGTGCGAGAGGGTCGCCCCGTGCCCGCCGTCGTCGAAGACTTCGTCGTTCGTTATAGTCCCGGATGTCAGCTTTACCAGGAGGGCTGCGAGCTTGTCGGCAGTCACTTTCCTGGTGTGGTGCTCGAAGATACCCCGGACGTGTCCTTCTATCAAGGCAACGGCGCACGTGTGGGCGTTACCGACGTTCATGATGACGAGTTTGTCCGGCACGTGAGCGGCAACCCGGCTGTCCTCGAGACACCCGACGATAGCCGCCGATGCCGTGTCCATCAGCAAAGCTCCCGGCACGTCCGTCTGCACAGCTCGCATCCTCGTTAGATGCTTCGGCGGGTCCTTGTAAACCAGGTTCGCGAAATCGCCGCCGCCTTCCACGAAACGGCGCCATTGTTCGAACCGGAACTTGCGGTTACTGCTTGCCGGACAGTCTCCGTGATCCTGAACCGCAACGGCTGCATGCGACGGCACTTCGACCTCAAACCCGCGAATCACCGCGCCGATCTGCCCGATATCGACGTCACGCATCTCGACAGACACGGCGTTTTCCGGTTCTTCCTCGACAATTTGGACGCCGAGTTCCCTCACCGTGTCGAGGTTGTCGTCGATCGTTTTCGCGGCCAGCTCGGTAGCGTAAACGCGTAGACCGGCTTCGATGTGTCGTCTAACTGCGGATGCCGACTTCCCTCCGCCCATCAGGTTGCCGTAGAGGAATACGTCTTTGCGTTCCCTGGTCGCGCGGGCGATTCTCCCGCCGACTATCACCGGTTGTGACGGCAGGACCAGCTTGACACATGACTCCGGAGGGATATCCGGATCGTACAGAAGAATATCCTGCGTGCCTGCGCCGACATCAATGGCAAGAACCGGATAAGCAGGGAGGCTTTCAACACTTGAGTATTTCACAGGGGCAACCCTTTGCAGCAATCAACAGCGTGACGTGTTAAATCAATCCGGCCACATAGTTCCCAGACAGAGTATTAATACTTGTTGTTGATTACGGTCTCCTTTGTGACTCTGTGGCAAGTTCTTGGGGCTAGTCAAACCAGCCTCTGGACTTAGCGATGAGCCCGATCATTCGGTAGATCAATCGTGCGGAGGTAAACTCCGATACGACGGATCCTGGGACAGGACACAGTTCGACGAGATCGAACCCGCACACACGGCGGCTCTCGCAAGTGGCTCGCAGGATCGCGTTGATCTGGTACCAATCCAGTCCGCCCGGTTCGGGCGTGCCGACGCCGGGCACCACCGACGGATCGAACACGTCCATGTCGATCGTGACGTAGACTGTCGGGCTAAGCTTCTCGACGATGCTCTGAACGTCCAGGCAGTCGCGCAAGTCGCGGGCGAACAGTGTGGTGACGTTTCCGTTGTTAGTAACGGCGACTTCTCCCTCTGACAGACTTCTGATGCCGACCTGGACGACCGGACACATTTCGGCGACGCGTCTGGCGACGCACGCGTGGCTGAACGGCGTACCACTGTAGCTGTCACGCAAATCGGCGTGCGCGTCGAGATACAGAACGGACACGTCGGGATAGCCTTCGTGCACGGCCCGGACGGAACCTACGGTGACCGTGTGTTCGCCTCCAACAACGCTCACTAGCTTTTCATCGTCGAGATACTTCTTGACCGCCTCCTCTATGCTGTCCGTAGCTTTCTCGGGGTCCGACTGGAGCGCGAGCTCAGGTGCCGTATGTATACCGATGGTGCACACGGTGACGCCCAGTTCCTCATCGTACAGTTCCATATGTGAGGATGCCATAATGATGGCTTCAGGCGCGCCGCGTATGCCGGCTCGGTATGTAGCGGTCGATTCCAACGGTATGGGCAAGACTACCGCCTTTGCATCTTCGTACGAGGTGTGCTGTTTGGGTATCGCCCCGAAGTTGTATGGGATGTACGGGTTTTCATCCATCACGTTTTATTCCTCAAAGTTACACGATAAAGATAAAGCGGGCGTCTTGCCCGCATGGCCGAACCGTCGACAACGCAAGAATGCGCTTACCCGCGCACGTCATCCTCTTGGATATATGCCGAATTTCGGGCCCAGATCGAACCGTGGAACGCTTCTGCGCCGGAGCTCATCCGCGCGGTCAGCCAGAGCGGACACGACGATCGGCAACGCTATCGTCGCGTCGCAAAAACAATGCACCGCCCGGGCATCGTGCGATATCTTACCCCACGACTTGCCTTCTTTGAAGGTGCACCCGCTCAATCCGCCCCATTGAGGCGAATCCGTTGTGAACTGTATTGCGTACCGATGCCCTTCCAGCTCCACATCGGGCTCCATGATGCCCGCGGTGACCTGCAGTTGCTGTAAGTAGTTCTTAGGTGTACCACCCCCAACGAATATCACCGCGGTGCTCGCTGATTTCAGTGCAAATTGGGCCATTTCGCTGAGTTCGGTAACAAGATCAAAGGTGAATTTTCTCTCCTCCGGTTTCATACAGGCGGCTAGCGCTATACCTATAGACGAATCGGCTATCGCCGGACAGTATATCGGCACTCCCGCCTTGGACGCCGCTTTAAGAACACCCTGTTCAGGCAGATCCGACATCCTGCGGCCCAGAAGGTAGAGGAACTCCCGGGTTGTATACGGCCTGTTGTCAAGTTTAGCAGCGAATTCCGCTATGTACCTGTCGGTCTTACCGAATTCTTCGTCTTTGGCGAAGGTATCGTAGATGCGGTCGATCTTGAGCTCGTGCAGCTTCTCGTCACCCACGTCAACGGCTCCGATGAAGTGGTGGTACCCGAGCGTCTCGTGGCAGTCGTGGAAGATGTTCGCACCGGTTGTCACTATGCAGTCAATCAACCTGTTCTCTATGAGGTAGACCATGATCTTGCGCATTCCCGCGGGGACCATCGCGCCGGCAAGGCCGAACATTATAGTGCACTCATCCTGCAGCGCCTGGCACCATATATCGAACCCCCGAGCCAGGGATCGGCCCTGAAATGATATTCCTTTCATCTTTTCAAGGATAGTAGCGACGGACGCGTTCTTCGAGATTTCAAATGGGCGGGTAGGTGAGTCTGTATGCGCTGGCTGTTTCATTGATCAATCACCGTAATCGTCAAAGAGGGACATCGATCAGTGTCAGCTGACAAACACAGCGGCGGCAACGGTTGTAGTCCATATCCCATTGCTCTTGCCGATCGCTGACTGTGTCATATCCCTCGTGCGGTAGATCTTGCCGCTGATCTTCCACAGTTCGCGTCTCTCATCCCATGCGAGGTCCGGATCAATCTGAACGCCGAGTATCGTACCTAGCATGGAGGCAGCAAGATCTTCGGCATACTCGCCGGCCTGCGCCTCGGTTTGACCGAAGCCCTCATGCTCCGAGAGATATCCGTAGGTATTTCTGTCGGCGGGGATAGCAACGCCTATCGATGAGGTGATAAGACGCCGATTCTCCGCCGTCTGGTTGACGCTGAGGACGCAGTGGACTACCTGGCCGCTCTCAAGCTTCTCCAGCCCTTTCTTTCGGGAGACGATCTTGCAGTGAGGCGGAAAGATGCTGGACACCTTGGATAGATTAAACCGCGCGATCCCGGCATTCCGCAGTGCCTCCTCTAAACTGGCGAGCTTCTCAGTGTGGTAACCGACACCACGTGTCAGGAACATCTCACTTGGCGTGAACCCCAATTCGGATCACCTCCTATCAACAAACCACCTCCACCCACATGGCGTACAGATATCGTGCAAATACAAAAGAGTGCCCCGACTTGATCTCGAACGCGTTAATCAATGCGACGAAGTGAAACAGGCACCCCCATAGTGCCAATCGAAATTATAAGCGAAATGATCGAAGAACGTCAAGGCAAAATGTCGGATCGCGCGAGGAACGAGAATGGACCTAAACCCGACAGGCGGCTTAGATCGTTCGCGAGGATCTCTATTTGGCAGCTGTCCTGGCCAACCGTCATCCAGCTTGCAGCTCAGCCATTTTTACGAAGTGCGAGTATCGCTATTTGGTGGCCGACCGGATTAGGGGCGATGCGACATGCATCGTACGGCGGTTTGAGCTTCCGATAGTATACGAACCGGCGCAGCACGTCGCTGAACCTCGTGAACGTCCACAAAGGCAGTTCACCGTACCGGTCGCGAATGCACCACAGCTGGAGGTCCCTTTTCGACAGAGCGGGCGCCGAGAAAAATCGCTGTTCCAGCGTTTCAAGATCGTAATGTCGTATCAGCGGAAACGAGGGGTTGTCGCGGACCTCGTAATATTCCGGGTTGACGGGTACGGTCACGATAGCCAACCCGCCGGTTTTCAGCACACGGGCAATTTCTGCGATTACCGCGCGGTCGTCTTCGATGTGCTCGATCGTGCTGATCGCCGTCACGGCATCGAAACATTCATCTGCGAACCCCAGATTCGTTGCGTCGTGCAGCGATATGTGAGTTCTGTCGCGGACGCCGCCGAGCCACGGGTCAAACAACGTAACCACAAGCAGTATCATCGCGTCAAGTACCAGAAACAGCGCCGTCCCGAGCAGCGGGATTCGCGCTAATGCGTGGCCTATCGCAACTATAGGGTTCACCGGACGTCTCCGAGCTGCACTTATGTCACCAATTTCAGCGGTCAGTAACCGGAATGCGGCGCCAAAATGGCAAGTGCGGCTTCACTCGAAGATAGCACTTTTGTGCGACTTGCTGCAACAGGCCGATCCGGATTGTAGGCTTGGATTCACGCTGACGGTCGCTGCACTCTATGGTGGGCTCTCCGGGACGAGTCCTCGACCGGGCGCCTGAGCCAAACTTACGAGGGACCGACTTTTCCGCGAGGAATCCGTTGACACTATTCCGACATTGTGCTAATCTGAATCGGGAAATAGTCGGGGATTCCTTGGTTTATGCGTGTAGCGGGCTACGTAATTGAGACAAACGGTCTTTGAGGGGAGGTGGTGCTTCCAGCCCTGTCTTTGTACGGAACATGAAGTATCGTTTCACGGGTGCGATGAGTCGTTTCTCGAAGAGGAGGGTTGTTCCGATGAAGAAAGCAAAAGGATTCACGTTGATCGAGCTGCTGGTGGTTATCGCGATTATCGGGATCCTCGCAGCGATACTCCTGCCGGCACTGGCGAGAGCGCGCGAGGCTGCACGACGAGCGTCGTGCGCCAACAACCTTAAACAGTTGGGTCTGATGTTCAAGATGTACGCCAACGAGTGGGACGGCAAATTCCCGCAGAAGGTGCCGGATATGTATTGCTACATGTTCGAGCCGACGGCGGTGTATCCGGAGTACCTATCGGACTTGCACGTGCTGATCTGCCCGTCGGATGTGGAGACATTTGAGCTAGTGATGGACCCCAACCATGAAAACACATGGGCTGATGCAGTCACCGGCGAGTTCAGTATTCCGGCGTTCCGTCTGCAGGGCGACCGCAGCTATCTCTACCTTAGCTGGGCGCTAACGAGAAAGATGGATGAGATGTTCGACATCACGCGTACCCCGAACGCGCTGGGGGCATACCTGGATCTGTCACTGGACCCGCCCCCCCTGGCGAGATTCAACCTTATTATGACAGAAATCTGGATTTCAGCGACGTGCCATTCGTTCTGGCGGACGGCACGATAGTCAGCACGGTATACAGGCTGCGGGAGGGTATCGAGCGGTTCTTCATCACCGACATCAACAACCCGGCAGGAAGCACGGAAGCGCAGTCGGAGCTTCCTGTCATGTGGGACGTCGTGGCAACCAGAACGGAGTGGTTCAACCACATTCCGGCTGGTGGCAACGTGCTGTATATGGACGGCCACGTCTCTTTCGAGAAGTATCCGGGCGACTTCCCGGTGTCGGAGCATTTCGCTATCATAGCCGAGATCGGCGACCAACCCGCACCGTGACAGCGATTCTCGCGACTACGCAGTGAGTCTGCGCAAGGCACTTGCTCAGGATACGACGTTATCACGCGTCGAAGGGTAGCAATACGTCCCACCAGCGGGTTCTTCTCGTGTGCGGCACATAATGTTGGAGGCAGCGTCGCAGTTTGATGTAGGGGAAAGGAGTGCGCATGTTTGGCAAACGGAAAGGGTTCACGTTGATAGAGCTGCTGGTGGTCATCGCGATCATCGGTATACTGGCCGCGATACTGCTGCCGGCACTTGCGAGAGCACGTGAGGCTGCACGACGTGCATCGTGCGCCAACAACCTCAAACAGCTGGGGTTGATGTTCAAGATGTACGCCAACGAGTGGAACGGAAAGTTCCCGCAGAAGGTGCCGGTGATGCTTTGTTACATGTTCGAGCCGACTGCGGTGTATCCGGAGTACCTGTCGGACCTCGAAGTGCTGATCTGCCCCTCTGATACGGAAAGCTTCGAGGAAGTTATGCAGCCGGACGATGATTACACCTGGGTTGATCCGGTCACCGAGAAGTTCAGCGTGGCGAAGTTCAGGGAGAACGGCGACCGCAGCTACATTTACCTCAGCTGGGCGATAGCGAAGAATATGGATGAGATGTTCGATCTCACGGCCGTCCCGAACGCTCTTGAGGTGTACTTCGCACTGTCAACCGAGTTTTATCCGGGCGAGATTCAGCCCTACTATGACAGGGATCTGGATTTCGGGAATGAGCCGTTCGTTCTGTCCAACGGTACAGTACTGAGCACGGTGTACAGGCTGCGCGAAGGTATCGAGCGGTTCTTTATCACCGATATCAACAACCCGGCGGCCAGCACAGCATCGCAATCTGAAATCCCGGTCATGTGGGACGTTGTCATGATACGTCCGGAGGAGTTCAGCCATATTCCCGCAGGAGGCAACGTTCTCTATATGGACGGGCATGTCACGTTCGAAAAATATCCGGGCGAATTTCCGATGTCGGAGAATTTCGCGAGAGTTGCGGATGCGGGTATGGAGTAAGAGTCAGTTGCCTTGCATGCGAGAGCATCATGGAAGCTCGGTAGCGCGCGACGGGCAATCCCGCCACAGGTGGGACCGGCCGCCCTACGATTACCTTCTAGTGCGTGCCGCAGCCAGTTCGGTGCTTGACACCTCAGGGGGGCGGAGCGAGGAACGCCCCCGCTGTTCCCACGACGAGATTAAGGAGCGAATTGAATGAAAATAGCATCTATCGAGACATACTTCTTTGAGTATCCTCTGAAAAGGGCATTCTATCCGGCCTGGATTCCCGGTCACGAGCAGACGGCGAACAGGTGTGTTCTGTTGAAGCTGGTATCGGACGATGGAATAGAGGGTATAGGTGCGGGCTCGGTTTTCAGCGAGGACCAGGCCCGGCTCGTCAGGATGATCGTCGAAGATACTATCGGTATGTTCCTGATAGGAGCGGACCCGGCGGATATCGAGATGCTTGCCGACGTCGTCAAACTGTACGCGCTGATGCTTGGCGGACGACCGTGGCTCGTGGAGGTCGCCCTGTGGGATTTGCTTGGAAAAGCTGGCGGCGAACCGCTTTACAAACGGTGGGGCGGCACGGCGGACCGGATGGAGCTTTACGCGAGCAAAGGCGAGGTGGCGACGGCTGAGCGCAGCCCGGAGAAGGCGCTCGCCGCGCGTGAAGCGGGTTTCAAGGCGATCAAGTTGCGCGCTCACAATATGGATTTTCGGGACGACATTCGTGCGGTCGAGGCGGTGCGCGACGCCGTTGGCGATTCGATGAAGATACTCGTTGATGCAAACCAGGGCTGGATGTTATCGCCGATTGGCCCGCGATGGGATCTCGATACGGCGACCGAGTTTGCCCGTGCGATGTCCGACCTGGACGTGTACTGGTTGGAGGAACCGCTCGACCGGTTCGATTTCGACGGGCTGCGCAGGCTGCGCGACAGCGTTGACGTCCGTATAGCCGGCGGCGAGATGAACCAGGGTCTCCACGAGTTCAAGATAATGTTGGAGAAGGATTGTCTGGACGTGTACCAGCCGGACGCAACGCTGGCGGGCGGGGTGATCATGTCGCGCGATGTCGCCGCCCGGGCGCAGGAGAAGGGCCGGCTCTTCTCGCCGCATACGTGGACGACAGGTGTCGGGTTCGCGATCAACATGCATATAGCGGCGAGCGCGGGGAACTGTCCGATACTCGAGTATCCCTGGGTACCCGATAGCTGGAGTGTTGAGGCGCGCGATGCGATGCTCGCCGAACCGTTCCTTGCAGAGGATGGCTACATCAAGCTGCCCACCGGGCCGGGACTCGGCGTTGAACTCGACCCGGACGCCATGAAAAAGTTCGCGAAACGGCTGTGATAGCGGCGGCACGGACGAAGGGTTTCTTCTTTCGTGAACTTTCGTGTCTTTTCGTGGCTGGACGTTAGATCGGGATTTATTGGCCACTAAATCACACGAAACAGCACGAAACCGTCCCACGTGGGGTCATTGCGAGCTCGGCATCCGCCGCGGCGAACTACTCGTCTAAGAAAAAGGGTAGAGACACGTCTCCGCTCGTGCCTCGCTGCGGCCTACTCCGCCGAAGTAGCCTTTGGCTACGAAGGCCGGGCTTGTGTCAGTCCCCATTTTCTTCGATCAAGCGTCGACAGGGTTGTAAACGGTATCTCGCCGGACCGGATCGCGTCCGGCCTCGCGTATGAGCGCAACGATCTCGTCGGGGAGCAACCGTTGAGGCGTTCGTGCGCCGGCGGCGTGGGTGATACGTTCTTCGGCCACCGTACCGTTCATGTCGTCCGCACCGAACGAGAGCGACACCTGCGCTAGTTTCGGTCCGAGCATTATCCAGAACGATTTGATATGGTCGAAATTGTCGAGCATGAGTCTGCTCACCGCTATGGTTTTAAGATCGTCAACACCCGTCGGTCCCGCGCATTCTGCGAGACGCGTGTTGGCCGGATGAAACGGGAGCGGGATGAAGCTCATGAACCCGCCGGTCTCGTCTTGAACCTCTCTCAACGCAATCATGTGGTGCAACCGCTCCTCGATCGTCTCGACGTGCCCGTAAAGCATCGTTGCGTTGCTCCTTATTCCGAGCTGATGCGCCGCACGCGCGGTTTCGAGCCACTGTGTGCCGGAGATTTTTTTCCGGCATATGATCGAGCGCACGCGCGGAGCGAATATTTCCGCGCCGCCGCCCGGGATCGAGCCGAGCCCGGCATCGCGCAGCTCTTGCAGGACTTCGGTCACGCTTCTCCTTGCTATCTCGGCCATGTGGGCAATTTCGACGACGGTGAACGCCTGCAGATGGATTTCGAGATAACGTTCTTTGAGCGCCGACAGCATCTCCGTGTAGTATCCGAGCGGCAGATCCGGATGAAGTCCGCCGACTATGTGTATCTCGGTCGTTGGGGTATCCTCGACGAGCTTGGCGGCTTCGATGATCTCCTCCAACGTCATTGTGTACGAGTCGGGCGCGTCCGGGTCGCGGCTGAACGCGCATAGCGCGCATCTGTTGACGCACACGTTCGTGTAGTTGATATGCCTGTTGATTATGTAGTAAGTGCGCTTGCCGTTCTTTCGTTCTCTCACGATGTTCGCAAGATAGCCGACCGCGGTGAGGTCATCCGAGCGGTAAAGACTGAGACCGTCGTCGAGCGCGAGCCGTTCGCCCTGGATTACCTTCTCAACGACCTCGTCAAACCCGCCGCGCTTGAGACGGGAGAGCATACCGTTCGACAACGGTTCAGCCTCGTATTGTCGAGATTCCGGCATTGTATCAGACATGATTGGTATGCGATCCGCGGAAACCGGGTCTTAGATACAGCAGACGGTCTACTTTCTGCGGTCCTTCATGTAAACGCTGCCTTCAACCGTTTTGGCGTACGATTTCAGCTGGGATGCGCGGTAGCTGGCCTGGCCGTAATGTTCGATCTCAGCGTCGCGGCTGTCCACCAACCCGATGGATATCGTCATGATCGGGAACACCACCCTGTTACCGCGGCGGTCCGTGGATAGAATGGACCCGCGCATCCTGTCCTCCTCGTCGTAAAACGTCGGGATGATCTGATCGAAATTCGTGATGATCTGTTCGCACGCCTCAGTGCAGTACTCCGGCGACATGATGAATATGAAATCGTCCCCTCCAACGTGGCCCACGTATGCGCTGCCGCTTTCGAATCCGCGCACTACGTTCACCAGTACGCGCGCGGTCATCCGCAGCACCTCGTCGCCCCGTGTAAAACCGTATCTGTCGTTGAACGACTTGAAATGGTCGATGTCAAGATACGCCAGCGCAAAGTCGCCGCCGCTGGCCACCCTGCGCTCTATCTCCCTGATAATCGTGACGTTACCGGGAAGTCCCGTCAGCGGATTCGCGTCGAGCTCCCTGGACGCCCTCGAGAAACACAGTGTCGTGCGCAGCAGAAGCTCTTTCTCCGAGCAGGGCAACACGAGGTAGTCGTCAACCTTCAGCCGTTCCCAGTTGATCTGACCTCCGAGCGCCTTTTCGGGTACGGAGAGAATAATAGGCAAATGGCCGTAGATATTGTCGCCCTTGAGTTCGGCGCAGACATCTGCACCGGTCTTGCCCGGCATGATCAGGTCGAGAATGATCAGATTCGGCGGTTCGATATAGACCCGTTCAAGCGACGCGTCGCCGCTGTTCGCCTCAAGAACCGCGTATCCTGCTCGTTCGAGCGGTGTTCGCAGTTCGGCCACCGTGTCGGTTTCGTCGTTCACAATGAGTATGGTACGCCCAGCCTGTTCCATTTACGTGCTCCGGTAAAGCGCTGTCTCGGTGACTGACAGCTCGTTATCGACCTCGTCAACAACTTCACGGAGGTCTTTGACGGACATCTGCAACTTTTTCCACGCACTTTGTTGCAATTCGGGGACCACATTATTACCATAATGCCCGAAACCAAGCGAATGGACCAATATATCTGCAAGATGGACAACCGCGGTTTTCAGGGGCCGATCTTCCGACCTATCGGGTTCGTGGTGGTAGGCGATAGGCTCCTTGAGCGTGGCCGGGAAGTTCCAGCCCTCGGCGACCCATAACCCTATCTCTGCATGATCGACGTCAAGGATGTCTCTTTCAGCTTCGAGCACGGTGATGCGGCGCTCGCCGGCGGCACGGTATACACGGTCAGCTTCCTCGACGAACAGCGTGCACAACACGACCTTGCCGATATCGTGGAGCAGACCCGCCACCATAACCTCGTCCACACCGGTAAACTGTAACCTTTCAGCAAGCAACCTGCTGGCCAGGGCGACCCAGAGAGAATGCTCCCACAATCCGATGATCTGCTCTCGTGGCGTGATGCAGACACCGATCTTCGAAGCGGCTGCTCTGACAACGTTGGACCCGGCAAGCGTTAGAGCGTGACGGACGGATACGATTCGGCCCGGGAAACCGTAAAACGGTGAGTTGACGAGCCTCAGGAAGTTCGCCGAGAGCGCCGGATCTTTTGATACGAGCAGTGAGACATCGTCCGCCAAGATCCCCGGCTCTTCAATCATGTCGCGCAATGTTTGGGCAATTGGAGGCAGCGTAGGCAAATCTTCTATTTTTAGCACCTCTTCCTTGATGTCATTTTTTCGCGAAGCGACAGCGCTGTGTTCACGTTCCGCCACAGGACTTCTCCCTGATCCTTTCAGCGACAATCTCCTTCAGTGCGCGCATGACCGGATCGTTCTGGACGCGAGCGAACCTGGCGTCGAGTTCCGCCAGGCGTTCGTGAACGGTCTGGTTCCCCGTTCGATCGGGTTCACGCAGGACATGAACGCTGTCTACGTCGCCGCGTCTGAGCTTGCGGACCATCTGCCAGCTCAATCTGTCGCCCGCGCAACAGACAATTGCCCCTGTCTTGTCCTTTATATCACGTGCCGAGGTGCTGCCTATCGCAGACTCGTCTACTCTGATCAGCCTTTCGGGTGCCATAGTCTCCGGGCCCCGCCTGTCGCCACCTTACCCTTAGGAGTGATTATACGTGGTGCCCAAATGAGAGTCAACAGCAACTGCGTCGTCAGCCTTATCCCGCGACCCGGTTCTATGCTGACTACAGCGAGTGTAGTGTGCCCCAGCGTGCAACGCACAAGACCCCGTGCGGGTTTTAGCGCTAGCGTCCTGAAGCCGTTCGCGGCCGGCTGGCCGCACTTCGTCAGCTTCTGCTTTGAATTCTGTCTATGTAGCCTGTAGCTCCTGTGGCAATGTTGGCCGCGTTGGCCTCGTCGGTGTCAATGTGCATTGCCAGCCGGTAACTGGGGTGCACCCGCACAAGTATGTCGCCGAATATAAGCTCCCGTTCGCCCTCGACGCGTACCATCACCCTGTCCCTGTCTCGCAGCCCGAAGTGGAGGGCGTCTTCCGGCGACATATGAATGTGGCGCAGCGCGCATATAACGCCCTTATCAAGCACGACCGCGTTGTCGTTCGCCGCGATTGTTATCCCGGGACTCTCCTCGACATCGCCGGATGCGCGGATTGGCGGGTCGATACCCAGCTTGAACTGTTCAGTCATGGAGATCTCGACCTGCGTCTCCTTGCGCGGCGGGCCCAGCACCCGCACGCGTTCCACCCGACCTTTCGGTCCGATCAGGTTCACTTTTTCTTTGCAGGCATACTGACCGGGCTGGGACAGTTCCTGCATGGGAGTCAGGCGGTGCCCTCCGCCGAAAAGCGCGTCGACGTGGTCCTGCGAGAGGTGGATATGATGAGCCGAGACCTCGAGAGGAACGGGTCTGGGCGTCTGGCTGTGGATGATCGCGGTCACGTGGTGACGGTCCAACGCGCGGATGGTCTCCCGCGCGATCATCAGTTCCTCGTTCGCGGGTATGACCAGCACGCGCACGCGCGCGTCATCGGAAGATATATCGGACACCTTCTCGGAACCCAGTGCGCTGGCGTTCTTGTCCTCGTCAATGTCGATGCCCATGTAACGCAAACCTTGACAGGCGAGACTGCGCACGCCGGCGCTCCCCTGTCCTATGCCGCCGGTGAAGACGAGGACGTCCAGTCCGCCCATTGCCGCCACGTAGGCGCCGATATACTTGCGCACCCGATAGCAGAACGTCTTGAAAGCCAGCAGGGCTCGGTGATCACCCTCATCGGCGGCCTTCTCGATCTTCCTCATGTCGTTCGAGAAGCCCGAAAGCCCCTTGAGTCCGCTTTGCTTGTTGATGAGCCGGTCGAGCTCGTCGGGGCTCAGCGCCTCCTTGCGCATCAGGTGGACGAGCACGGCTGCGTCTATGTCACCGCACCGGGTGCCCATTATCAGCCCCTCGGTCGGTGTCAGTCCCATGGATGTGTCCACCGATCGGCCGTGGTCCACAGCGCAAATGGAGGCACCGTTGCCCAGGTGACAGATCACCATTTCGAGTTCGTTATACGGTCGCTTCAAGTGTTCAGCGGCCTTCAGCGAAACGTACGAGTGTGAGGTACCGTGAAAACCGTAGCGCTTGATCCCCTTTTGTTCGTAGTACTCGTACGGAAGACCGTAAAGGTACGCGTAAGCCGGCAACGTCTGGTGGAACGCGGTGTCGAACACCGCGACGTGGGATGCGTGGGAGAACAGACGCCTGGCCTCGTTGACCCCGATCGCGTTAACGGGATTGTGCAACGGGGCGAGCTCCGCCATCTTCTCAATCTCCTCGATCACTTCGTCCGTGATGAGCACCGAGTCGCTGTACTGGTCACCTCCATGCACCACCCGGTGTCCCACGGCGGTAATCTCGGTCGGCGAGCCTATGACACCTGTGTCCTCGGCCGTGAGTCCTTCGACCATTGCAGCGAACGCCTCACGGTGTCCCCCTACGGGCAGCTCTCGTGCGACCTCGCCTTTGGAGGAACGAGAAACATGGCGAGTGCCCTCCTCGCCGATTCTCTCTATGATCCCGCGCGCGTTTCTGGACTCGTCGGCGGTGTCGAAAAGGTTGTACTTCAGCGACGAGGAACCGCAGTTCACCACAAGGATTATCATCGGTTCGTCCGTCTTAAGCTTGAGACCGTACGGGTCGTCGCTTCGTCTGAAGGCGGAGGCAGCGAGCTCTCGACCGCTCTCGTCGTAAGCGAATAATTTCAACCGTTCGACTATAGTCTTAGAAAGATAGGCGACCGCCGGCGGGTGAGTGACGAGAATGGTGGAAAAGAGATTTCGTGGAACGAGCAACGCTTTGCAACGGGTCAGACCAATGATGTCGGCCATGGTCTTGTCACCGGTCATAAGAGACATTTCTCCGAAGATGTCGCCCGCCCTCAGCGTTCCAATGGCATGCCTTTCCCCGCTGTCGTCGGTGACGGATGCCTGCGCCTCGCCCTCGAGCACTACGCCCAGGAAGCGTCCTTCGTCGCCGAACTCGATGATAGCTTCGTTGGGCTCGAAGGTGAGCGCGCGAGAACCTTCGACCAGCTCCTTGAGCTTAGCGTCAGGGAAACCTTTAAACAGCGCCACTTGTTGCTCCAGAAACTCGACGATATCAGCACAGTTCATCCTTCATCCTCCCAGACGGCTGCGTCGTATCAATTGCTCCAAAACGGATTCACGATAAAATGCTCTTGGCAAACATGTCGACATTAACGGCATTACGGGAGTTTACAACACGAGAAGGCGAGAATCAAGATCTGTGAGTACCGTGGATCCGTTGCGAAGATTTACGAGAATCGCTCCTTATGTCAAGGGACCGCTCGGCGGCGCCGGGTTGGCCTGTTTGTTGCACTTTGCATATTGCGTTGGTAGAGAAGCTTTTGCGAGATTGCAGGAACGCCAGAACCGCCAGGATCGACGGCGCGGGTGGGACGGATTTACCCAGGAGAATAGCGATGAAAAAAAGTCTTGACAAAATTCGGGAGGGGTGCTATACTATTAACGCGATGAGAGGAGAAAAGTGCCCTGTGAGGGGTATCTCTGCAGTGCAAACAACACTTACAGACATCGGCTTCTCCTCGGAAGCGGTTGGGTTTGAACAGTGTGGAGGGCCGCGGTGATGTAAGCACGCAAGTTTACCCCCGAAGAGGCGCCTTTCTCTGGCATCAATCACGGTTGATGCCAGTTTTGTTTAGGGTCATTACAGGACCCGGTAAAGCTCTTTGAAAATTGAACAGGATGCATTGAGCCTTGACCGACGAAGGTTCTGAGCTATGCTCAGGACCGTCAATACTGCCCTTGTTACAGGGTCTAGGAAAACAACGGTTCTTGTGAGACACGTCTTGCAGGAACCAAAGATATTTCCACGGAGAGTTTGATCCTGGCTCAGAATGAACGCTGGCGGCGTGCCTCTTACATGCAAGTCGTACGGGAATTGCGGAGCTTGCTCTGCAATTCTAGTGGCGGACGGGTGAGTAACGCGTAGGTAACCTACCTTTCGGTTGGGGATAATCCCGGGAAACTGGGACTAATACCGAATACGGTTGCGCGGTTTTCGGACTGCGCAAAGAAAGGCGGCCTCTGCTTGCAAGCTGTCGCCGAAAGATGGACCTGCGTCCTATTAGCTTGTTGGTGAGGTAACGGCTCACCAAGGCGACGATGGGTAGCCGACCTGAGAGGGTGACCGGCCACACTGGGACTGAGACACGGCCCAGACTCCTACGGGAGGCAGCAGTGGGGAATATTGGGCAATGGGTGCAAGCCTGACCCAGCGACGCCGCGTGAGCGATGAAGGCCTTCGGGTCGTAAAGCTCTGTTGTAGAGGAAGAACCGCACGGGAGTGAATAATTTCCGTGTCTGACGGTACTCTATAAGAAAGCCCCGGCTAACTCCGTGCCAGCAGCCGCGGTAAGACGGAGGGTGCGAGCGTTGTTCGGATTTACTGGGCGTAAAGAGCACGTAGGCGGTCGGACAAGTCGGGTGTGAAATCCTCCGGCTCAACCGGAGAATTGCGCTCGAAACTGTTCGACTTGG
>Ga0180437_10001543_pt1 | contig 39380 bp, 40 predicted proteins | sample SS_ome_4_FD_132410 | JGI IMG/M metagenome (GOLD analysis project Ga0180437, IMG submission 132410) | Hypersaline lake sediment archaeal communities from the Salton Sea, California, USA - SS_3_D_1 metaG | ecosystem: Environmental > Aquatic > Non-marine Saline and Alkaline > Hypersaline >...
CAGTTTGCGTATTATCGCATGGCGCTTTGCCATCTTGGATACGCCGATAGCAAGAGTTATCGTCAGAGCCGCCGGCAACCCTTCCGGTATGGCTCCTACCGCCAGTGCTACGGCTGCCATAAACATCTGTATCGCAGCATCCCCACGAAGCGCCCCGGCTACAAACGTGATCGCAGCCAATCCGAGAATTATATAAAGAAGCAGTTTGCTGAAGCGTGCTATCTGTCTGGTCAGCGGCGTGGCCAGCACGTCGGCGGAGGCGATCATCTGATTGATGCGCCCGATCTCCGTTTCGTTGCCGATGGCTATGACCACGCCGGTGCCCGTGCCGTACGTCACAAGCATTGAGGAGTAGGCCATATTGGTGCGATCCGCCAGGACGGTATCGGCGTCCAGCACCTCCGTCTGCTTAACCACAGGGACCGATTCGCCGGTGAGCGCCGCCTCGTCTATCTGCAACTCGCGCGACTGGAGCAGCCTGAGGTCAGCGGGCACTTTGTCACCGGACTGTAGCAGCACAATATCGCCTATGGTCAGGTCAGCGGCGCGGATACGCTGCTTTTGGCCATCACGGATAACGGTGGCATCGCTCGTCATTACTTTAGAAAGGGCTTCTATGGCTTTAAGCGCCTTTGATTCCTGAATGAACCCGACCACCGCGTTAACCAGGACCACCCCTAAGATTACCCCCGAGTCAACCCACTCCTGGAGAGCGGCGGTAACAATGGCCGCGACGATGAGAATGTAGATCAACGGCTGGCGGAACTGCTGAATAAAAAGCATCAGGGGGCTGGTGCCTTTTTTCTGCGTAATCGCATTTGCTCCGTAGCGCTCTCGGCGCAGCACAACCTCTGACAAGTCCAGACCGTCCTTAACAGACGTTCCCGTCTTCTCAATGACCTCTTCGTTTTTCAGGCTATGCCAGAGCAGATCGGCTCCGTTTCTCATTCTCTCTCGCGCTCTCTCTGCTGATATCCTTTAGAAATCCAATTCTAACAATACTGCCCTCCCCCGTCTATACTTTTCATCGTTTTGTTGATTCCCTCTCCTAACCCGATTTGACAAGCGGAAACGGGAGGAGTATTCTAGCCTCGAAATATCCGTATTATCCTTGCTGCGGTGAGCGATTGGTGTTAATCAGGATAGCCAACAAATGTTGTGAACGCCTCCAGGCGAGAGATTCTGTTGGCGTTATTTTTTTTAGTAACACTGAGTTGGAGGCTATAGCATGAAACACTGGCTAAGATACCTAATGGCATTCACTATTATAGTTAGTTTATGCATCTCACTTTTACCGCTGGGCTGCGGCGGCCCTGCGGAGGGCTCTATCGAGTGGCTGACGCAGATGAACGACGAGTCGACAGCCCCCGATACCGACAGCGATGGCCTGAAAGATGACGTAGAGGAGCATCTGGGCACGGACCCGAATCATCGTGACTCTGATCGCGATGGTCTGACTGATAAATATGAAATTTTCAACCTCGCTGATGAAACTGGCTCACAATCACCTGTTGACCAAAATGAAAATGGTATTAGTGCCGCTCTGGATGCTGATGAAAGCAGCAGTGATTGTACGGCTTACAATTTACCGGATTCAGATTGCGATGGTATTCCCAATAAGTGGGAACATTATGGCTATACCTACAACATCGACAAAGGTAAATTCGAAAAATGGTACGTCCAACAAGACGGAGAAATAAGTGACGGGCCTTATTATGACGATCAGGGCAACCCCATAGCCTATTACAAGACCGATCCCACCCAGACCTCCACCGACCAAGATCCATATAGCGATAGTATGGAAGCCTCCGGCCTAAACATGGATAAGTCAGTCGTGCCACCGGGCAACAGCCCAACGGTTCCAGCCTATCCCGATATCTATGTTTCCATGACAAGCTACGAGGTTTCGCCCGTAGGCACTATCACAAATAGCAGAGGAGGGCAAGCTCAGGATTCATGGTCCAACACAGTGACAGATGAGAGGAGCAGTGAACATCATTGGGATGTATCCGGTACCATCACCGCAAAAATCGGCGTATCATCATTGTGGAATGGCGGGCAGGTATCAGTGACCGCTAGCGGTGGGGGGCAGTACGGTACCTCTCACACCACAACTGACTCTACCTCTGGCTTAAGCAGCAGTGATTGGAATGAGGCAACGACAACGGATCCGTCGCAGGCTGCAAAGCTCATACTGAGCCTATTATTCGAGAATCGGGGAACAGCTACGGCCCAAAACGTCATACCCTCCGTTAGCCTGATACTGGGAGATAAAGGAATATCCACCTATACACTGCCGGATGATAAGAAAATCAATGTTCTCGGACCCGGCGAGACTTTCCCTGCGAGCGGTTATTGGGTAATAGGAGATGATGATGCTAATGAGATCGTTATAACGATGGATGAGCTACGCTCGATCCAGCTTGGCGCTCCGCTGTTACTAAGCGTTCCCCAGATAAGCGCCGATGTAAAGCAGCCGGATGGGCAGGGAGGCTGGACGGCAACGGCTAAATGGGAAGATTACAAACCCCGAATCGATGGTGTCTGCGCCCGGTTATCTGTGGATGTGGGCGGTGGCCAGATGAAAGACTACTATGTTTATGCTACAGACCCCAAAGACACCGGGCCTGTAGTCACGCTCAAAGATATCGTTCTCTGGGTTGCAGGTATCGAGGAAGGTGGCGACGGCAGCCTTTCTATAATGGGCGAGTCTATGGACAATTGCCGCTTCGGTTTCTCCAGCGATAATCTTCAGGATGTTATAGACCAATTGGGTGAAATGGGTGATGGTGCAAATTTGCTGGATGTAGTTGTGAAGCCAGGTTGGCAAATTTCCATCAAAACCGCCCCCGCCACAAACGATCCGGAAATCGTCTGGGCTGCCCACGACGCAGCGTCACGTCAGGTAGCAGCATACGTGATAGATTATTACCAAATCAGCGAAGTACAATTCGAATCCACGCCGGGAGGGGATGGCATTGCCATGACCGATAGTGCGGGGTCAGGTATCTACACTGTAATTTTACCGGCGGATTACTCCATCACCGGAGAGGAAGTAGTCTGGGCCAGGAACGATCGGGAATATACCGCTACTGAAGAGATCACCATTCACGAGGCGCCTCCTACGCCTCCGACGCCTCCCATCTGGGGCATGTTCCACTATGATGCACAGCACACAGGTAGGAGCCCATATTCAGGGCCAGCTACTGCAACTCAGAAATGGCAGTTTCAAGCCGGAGATTCAATTAGGTCTTCACCATCTATTGATAGCGATGGAAACATTTACTTTGGGGGTGCAAACCACAAACTCTATGCAGTAAATCCCAATGGCGATTTAAAGTGGACATATGGCACAGGAGACTGGGTATATTCCTCTCCAGCTATAGCATCAGATGGCACTATCTATGTTGGTTCTGAAGACAAGTACCTTTATGCCATCAATCCAGATGGTACCCTGAAATGGAAATATCAAACCGGAGGAATAATAGACTCATCTCCGGCTATTGGTACTGATGGCACTATCTACTTCGGATCTACAGATGGCAACTTCCATGCACTAAACTCTGATGGAACACCTAAATGGCCACCGCTTTTCATTGGACAAATACAATACTCGTCACCAGCCATAGGGCCAGACGGCAGCATCTATATCGGCACTTTTGGTAGTGGATTTTACTGCATACAGCCCAACGGTCAGACTAAGTGGTCAACGACGACATATGGTTTCTACATAATGTCCTCCCCAGCTATTGGAACCGATGGCACTATTTATTTTGGATCTATCGATAATAATTATCTATATGCTGTTAAAGCCTCCGATGGGAGCCTGAAATGGGAATACCAAACCGGAGATGTAATAGAATCATCTCCGGCTATTGGGTCAGATGGTACTATCTATGTTGGTTCTGAAGACAAGTACCTTTATGCCATCAATCCAGATGGCAGCCTGAAATGGAGATATCTTGCCGGAGATAAAGTGGATTCTTCTCCTGCCATAGGTGCTGACGGCACGCTATACATAGGTTCGGATGACGGAAACCTTTACGCAATACAAGATTAGGATTGAGGTATTTGTAACCGATTGCTCACAGATTTGTTCGTCTATTATAATTCTGGGCAGTAGAAGTGTTGCTAAATGACAAAACGCAATACTATTAAGACTGAGGTCTTCGGTTTCTGAGTAGCACGTAAATTAAGCAAATAAAAAAGGGGCCGCTTAGCCGGCCCCTTTACTAACTGTTACGATTACGCCTTGCCGATACGGAACACCTTAGTCCCGCAGACCGGGCATACGCCGCTGGTTGCCGGTTTATCATTCTTCATCTTGATTTGCTGAGGGTTCTTGATCTCCACTTTATTCCTGCACTTCATACAATACGCCCGCATCAATCGCCTCCTTCATCATTATTGCGTGGCACGATGATAGCAGCAAAAAGCCCGGTAGTCAAGGGGCAATTGAACGATATACCTTTGTGTGCAGATGATACAGCTAGACTTCGATAGGCAGAAGAGCAGTTTTTCGTCCAAGCAACACCAGAAATGAACATTTTAAGATGAACACAAACTGTGTTGTTCAGCCTTTAGGCGACAGCGTGTTATCTGTAATGTCCGCGAGCATTTTTGTAATGTCATGCCCGATCCACCTTTTTTCTACCAAAGCTAAAGCCTAAAAAACTGATCTTCCCGATTTCTGCTCATCAACTGCCCCTGATGGTGCTGGGAGTCCATATTCTACCCTTGGCAGCCTGCTTAAACCGCATTACAGCATATCACCTCATCCTGTGCTGATTATTCTCTTTTCAGGTGCATATAGATCTCCCTTAAGCCGGCATAGAGTACTGGCCGTATAACCTGGTAGGAACGCAACCACTACGAAGACTAGTGCCGCCGTGCCGGGTTGAAAGCGGCACCGGCACGTTTTATTAAAGCGGCATATCCGTCGACCGGCACGGCACGGCGGAGCTACAAAATCGGCACGAAGGCGGCACGAAGCGGCACGGCGGCACAATCGTAAACCCGGCACGAAGGCGGCACGAAGGCGGCACGGAGCCGGCCGAGCCCAAAATAAGTATGACACTTCCCTGCAATTGAAGTGGGAAGATGCAATTTTTGGCGGATTGGTGAAATTCCGTCAGAGTGACCGGATTAAACATTATGATATATTGTTCAAAATATGGTACATAGCTGCTCAAGTAATGATATACTCATATAAATGCTTGGAGTTCATGCTAAATGGAGTGATTTGTCCATGTTGTTAATACAAACTCGCCAGTAACTTATTGCAATACACGATGACGCTAAGGGATTCATTTTTAACGACTTACGGCGGATTGGAAGCTACAGGGTGTGGGGTACACTGCATAGAGCTGATTGTCAATGGGTTATGCAGATGGCCACTGGCTCTAATTGGACAGATAAATTTTGGTTCTCCGCTTATCAAGAAGCATTAGATTGGATCAACCATCAGAATGCCCCGGTTGGTCGCGGGTGGAGAACATGTGGTACATGCCGTCCTCAAGACTTATAAATCAACCATGTTCCGCTAGCTCCTCCTTCAGATTCACTTAACTAAATAAAATGACGAATTGACACCTTCCTACAAAAGTCCCTAGTGTGCAATTCGATATAATCGCTCTCTACAATCGTCTTGACGATAGTACCCCACAGTGCTAGACTTGCACCTGGAAAGGAGGCAAGGGGTTCCCACCTTTTACTGCCAAGTCCTTCCAAGCAGGTTGTCGCGGGTTCGAGTCCCGTCTCCCGCTCCACTACAGTTGTTTACATAATATCCAAGCCCAATAGGTGTCGTCGATATACATACGGCAGTTGAGACAATCAAGCCTCTATCGGTTTACATCGTTCCTCCTTATCGGCTAAAATGGGCATGGTTGCTCACGTAACCGTAAGGAGGAATATACATGACGGAACTGAAAGACTATAGCGGCTCATTCAAACCCGACCTCAAGCTGGAGGACTTCTCCAAGGAGTCGCTCATCAAGCTGTACAAGGCGGCGTGCAAGGACTACCTGGGCATCGATGGCATCTGGCTGGGACTGATACGGCAGAAGCTCGGCGAGAAGACCGCTTTCGAGTATGACGTAGAGGTGTGGGAGGGCGGCACCAAAGGCGAGGTGCGCCGCACCCGCGAGGCACTCAATATATGGGGCGATGATGTGGAAGCGGTGATGAAGTACATCCAGACCAGCGCATCGCTGGGGGGGCTGTTCGACATCGATACCGAGCTCATCGACAAGACACACGGGCGGTACACCATAACCTACTGCCACGCGCTGGAATATTTCGAGAAGCACGGCGACAACAAGCTGCTTACGCAGGCCTGCGAGGGGCTGTGCATCCCCTACAACCAGCGCTCCGCCGACTGGTTCAACCCCAAGATCAAGTGGGTGCCGGTGAAGCTGCCCCCGCGAAAGAGCAAGGACGAGCCCGCCTGCGTGTGGGACATCTACCTGGAAGAGTAGCCCCCGATCCGACTATAAAACGAGGCTCCTTCTCGATGAGAGGGAGCCTCTCTCTATGCCAACCCAAAGCTAGCAACATCATTGTGACCTACCTGCGGGTCACTGGCCGTGCCTGACGACTGTACATAACAGAACTGGCCAAGGAACCCACCGCACGGAACAGCACCCGCCTGGACATCGCATATATATTATAGCTTTCGACACAAAGGATGTATTGTTGTAACCAGCTGGAGCTAGAGAGCGAGCTAAACCACCAGCCGGCAGCGCTCCATCTCGCTTATCATATCGCCGAGGCCCAGATCCTCAAGCTTGGCCTTCGTCTGGAGGCCGGTGGCGACGTCCCAGCCGCGCATGGCGTAGTACTCGTCCTTCATCTTTTCGAATTCACCCCGGTCCACCACCTCCCCATCGCGGGAGATTATCTCTCCGTCCTTGCCCGGCGCCTTGCACCCCGGATTCAGCCCCACGAACCGCAGCGGCCGGTCGTGGAACGAGTCGTCCAGCACGTCGCTCTGCCTGCCACGGTGCCCCTCGCGCGCCAGTATTGCCCGCTGCAGGTTGAATACGCGCTCCCCCACGCGGTACAGCTCATCCTCCGACCAAGGCTGGCCGGTGACCGCCGACAGCATCCTGCTCTCCAGCGACGGGTCCCCGATGTGGTCTTCGGAGTGCATGACGGCGGAGGCGTTGTTCATGGCGAAGTCGCACACTGTCAGGCACTCGCGCTCGTACTGGCGGTCCTGTATCATCCGCGCCGCCAGCGCCTTGCCCTCGTAGGTGGAGAAATCGGCCGCCAGCTCGCTCCCCCAGTATTTCTTGGCGACGGCGCGGAGCATGTCGGTGCTTACGTAGGCAGTGCGCACACCGTCCACCCAGTCCAGCCATTTATACATCGGCAGGCTCATTTCGTGAAGCTGCTGTATCGGTTGCCGCGGCTCCATGGCGTAGAAGATGGCGTGAGGCAGGAACATCCGCGGTTCGTACAGCATCATATGCCCCGCTTTCGACACATAGTGGGTGATCTTACTTCTCGCCTCCGGCCCGAGCGATTCCGCCGCCTTCACCGTGCCATGCGCCAGCGTATCGCCGAAGCCCTCACGCAGCGATATCATCTTGATAAAATCATGAATGAACTCACGGCTGCCGATCTCCATGATCGACAGGCCGGTGATCCCATCGTTCAGTATGCCCGAGGAGTAGCACCTCCCGATCCATATCATCATCGCCGCGACGGTGTTGGTGTCCACGCCGTATCTGTCGCAGGTGCGGGTAGCATAGAACGGAACCTCGGTACCCTCCGTGCTCCACCTGCCGTAGTAGTACTGGGCCGCATCCTGATAGAACTGCGCCGATGTGCACATGAACTTGCCGTAGGTGCCGTCCTTCTCGCGGCACTCGGCGCGGATGCAGCCGCGGATGCAGCCGTAGCACGCCACCTTCTTCATCCCCGGCCCCGGCTGCAGGTCCTTCTGCACCATCGGCATCCCCCTGGTTAACTCCCGAGCGTAAGCGGCCACCTCGCGAAGGGCATCGGGGTCAGCAGGCACAGGCTTGCAGCTGCCCTTGACGGCGACGGCCTTGAGCCTCTTCGATCCCATCACCGCGCCGAAGCCGCTGGAGCCGGTGGCATCGTCATCGGCGAGCACCACGGCGAAGCTCACCATGTTCTCACCGGCGGGCCCGATGGCCACCACCCTCACCGAGCCTCCCAGTTCCGACTTGATGGCTTCCCTGGTCTCGACGGTGTCCATGCCCCACAGATGGGAGGCATCCCTTATCACGGCCTTGCCCTCATCGACCAGGACGTAGACCGGCCTGTCCGATTTTCCATGTATTACGACGCCGTCGTAACCGGCGAATTTCAGGTGCGCCCCCCAGCTCCCGCCCAGGTTGCAGTAGGAGAACAGCTGCGGGTCGGTAGCCGGCGACTTGCCGAAGATGCCCCAGCGCGAGCCGGATAGGCCGGTGAAGCCGCACAGGGGGCCGGTCATAAATATCAGGCGGTTATCCGGGTCGAGGGCGCCGACTTGGGGCTGGACTTCATCCCAGTATATCTTGGCGGCGATGCCCCTGCCGCCGACGAAGCGCTCCGCGTAGTCCGATGTCGGCATATCGCTGCACCGGCCCGAAGACAGATCGACCTTGAGTATATTGCCAGCGTAGGCGGATTCAGTCATTCCAGATCACCTGTCCAGCCTGAACTCCCACTGGCATCCGATGTCGCTGTCGGGGTCCCGCGGCGGCAGCTTCAGGGGGGTGACCACGATGTCCGGGTTGAAGTGATGCGCGATGAGATTCATCAGCCGGGGCTCCAGTTCGTGGCAGATGACCGCCTCCCGCCCCTTGCCCTCCTTCTCCAGCGCCAGCAGGGTAGGGCAGTTGCGGTATGTCACTATGGAGTGGTTGCTGTCCTTGAGCTCGATGTCGCAGTCGTAGACCCACACCCACGGGCTGACCTGCAGCGCCTTCATCACCGTCTCCACGTCATCGCCGCTAATGCTGAGCAGGTCGGACATGGTCTTCATCTCGTAGATGACCAGCTTCTCCCACACCCGCCCGTCGCAGTCCAGCGCCTCCTCGTTGCCCCACTTGTCCATCACCGCCAGGTACCAGTGGGCATCGATCCGCCGCAGGTAATTCGAATAAGTGTAGAGCAGTTTGACCAGCGTCTCGCGGCCGAAGCGGTCGTGACTGAAACCGGGGTCGAACGGGCCGCTGTAATCCGCCGAACCGCTCACTTATTCCTCTCCAGCTTCAGCTCCCACTGGCAACAGATGCCGCTGCCCGGCTCCCGCGGCGGCAGCTTGAGCGGGGTGACCACGATATCCGAATTGAAGTAGCGGGCCTTGACCTCCATCAGCTTCACCTCGAGGTCACAGCATATCAGCTGCTCCCTGCCCTTGCCTTCCCTCTCCAGCGCGTCCAGGGTGGGGCAATGGGTGAAAGTAACGATACCGTGGTCGTTGCTGATGAGTTCCATCTCGGTCTTGTACATCGGCGCCCACGGGTTGGCCTGCAGCGCCTTCATCAGGGCGAGCACATCACCGCTCTTGATGTTCAGTGCTTCGCTCACCGAATGCATCAGTGACGAGGCCAGCTTCTCCCACACCTCGGTGTCGCACTCGAAGGCTGTCTCGTTCCCGACCTTGTCCATCACGCTCAGGTACCAGTAGGCATCCAGCCGGCGGGCGTGATCTCCGCAGGCTTTCAGGAGCTTAAGCAGCGCGTCCCGGTCCAGATTCTCGTAGTTGAAGGCGGGGTTGAAAGGCCCGCTGTATTCCGTCAATAACGACATGTATCATTCACCCTTCTGTGTCTCCGTTAACCGACCTGCCACGGCACCCGACGCCCGGTTGCCTACTCGTTGGGGCAGTACAGCCAGTCAACGCACTGCGATTCGTCTTTGGCGTGGTTGTTGTAGTATATCGCGGCGATGGCCGGGTCCGCCTTGGCGATGGCGTCCCAGTCCCACGGCGGCGGCTGACACTGGGGGCACCAGTGGCCGCTCAGGAGCAGCCTGGGAGTCGCCTCCCACTCGTGCCCGAAGGCGCACTTCCACTTCAGCTTGGATCTGATATCCTTGTACTCGCTCGACAGGCACTGCCCGCCGCGTGACCTGGCCAGCCCCTGCATGTCCGCCAGCGTGTACTCCTTGGTCAATGGGTCAACCTCCACCCGCAAATCCCTCTCATCCCTTTCGACCTTGTACTCATCCCAGCCGGGGATGGCCTCCCACGCCTCGCGGCTGCCGAAGAAGGCGCATATCTTCTCCTTATCATTGCTCTTGATCCACTTCAGCGGGTCCGCCATCCGCTGCATGAACAGCTTGGCGGCGATGGGGGGCGCTATGCCCGCCGCCTTCTTCAATATCGTCGGGATGGTCTGCTCCACCTGCTTCACCTGGTCATCGTATGACTGCCGCCAGTGTCCCAGGTACTGGTTAAGGATCCAGCTGTCCTCATACCAACCGCAATGGAAGTTCCTGATCCCGAACCAGTTGCGGGGCAGTATCTTGCGGAAGTCCCCCATACCGAACAGGTGGAAGAAGCGCTCCAGATAATCGCTGTACACGATGCGGCAGGAGGGCCCGCCGCCCATGTTGTACACCCTGCCGTAGAAGTCATCGGGGCACTCCAGCGTCTGCACCAGACCGTAGCCGGCGTCCTCCCCAGTTATCAGCTCGATGTGGGTCTGGGGCGGCTGGTGGAACATGATGGGGTCCATCAGCCCTAGAAGGTCGGGGATGGCGATCCACGTCTGCCGCATGATGGCCCAGCGCTTGAGCCCCGACTCGATCACCGCCCGCTCGGCCCACATCTTGGTGGTGGCATAGAAGTCGCCCACGCTGGGCTTGAGCGGGTCGCCCACCTTCATCCAGTGGATGGGGGGCAACCGGTCGCCGTACTCCGCCACCGAGCCCACGCTGACAAGGCTGATGTTGTCACCGCCACCGGGCTGACTCTTGATAGCCTCGACCACGTTCTCGGTGCCGATGCGGTTGCAGCGGTTGCACATCTTGGGGTTGTGGTCCGCCGCCGGGGAGATGAACGCCGCCGGATGGAGCACAGCGTCCACGCCGTTCACCGCCTTGAGCACATCATCGAGGTTGCCCAGGTCCCCCCAGACGATGTCTATCCCTTCCTGTCCCTCGTACTTGGTGAAAGCCTTTTTATTCTTCTTCGAGGGCCTCAGGATAAGCCTTATATCGTATTTATCCTTCCTCCGCAGCAGCTCTTTGAACGCCTCCCCCCCCATCGACCCCGAAGCACCGGTCAGCAGCACCCTCGCTTTAGCCAATTCAACCTCCTCGAAATAGAATATCTCTCCCTGCAGCGCGAACTGTGTCCAATTATGCCAAATAACCACTGCCGTTGCAACATTACAGGCCTCCGCGTCTGTATTGACAATCCGCTGCCTGCTTGCTATCCTTGCTCTATATCACGCTGAACAGGAGTACGCTTGCACTGCCCGGTATGCAAAGAGCCGATGATAATCGTTGAGCATGAGAGGATCGAGCTCGACTACTGTACCAGTTGTCGTGGCGTATGGTTCGACGCCGGTGAGCTGGAGCTCATGCTGGAGTCCATGAGCCTCGACACCGCCAAGTTCAACATGGACCGCATACTGGCGCTGCCCGAGAAGCGGGTCAAGGAGGCGGTGAGGAGATGTCCGCTGTGCCGCAAGAAGATGAAAAAGGTGGGCATCGGGCACGACCCCGAGGTGGTCATCGATGTGTGCCCACTGGAGGAGGGGTTATGGTTCGACGGCGGGGAGGTGGGCCAGGTGATAAAGCACCTGCTGGACAAACACGCCGCTGAGGCCGATGCAGAGGAGCGGGTTATCGATTTCCTCGGCGAGGCCTTCAAGGCAAGCGCATAGAACAAAATAGACAAGGGGGTGGATAATGAGTGGAGCAATAGTAGCAATAGTGGTCGTCGTGGTGGTGCTGGTACTGCTGGCCATCTGGTTCTTCGTCCTTTACAACTCGCTGGTGGGGCTGCGCAACCAGATGCGGAACTCGTGGTCCCAGATCGATGTCCAGCTCAAGCGCCGGCACGACCTCATACCCAATCTGGTGGAGACCGCCAAGGGCTACATGAAGCACGAGCGGGAGACGCTGGAGGCGGTGACCCAGGCGAGGAACACAGCGGTGGATGCCAGCGGCAAGGGCGTGGGGCAGCAGGCCAAGGCCGAGGGCGCCCTCAGCGGGTTCCTCACCCGATTCTTCGCCGTAGCCGAGAACTACCCCGACCTGAAGGCCAACCAGAACTTCCTCGCCCTGCAGGAGGAGCTGACCTCCACCGAGAACAAGATAAGCTTCGCCCGCCAGTTCTACAACGACAGCGTGATGATGCTCAACAACAAGGTGCAGATGTTCCCCTCCAATATCGTGGCCGGCATGACCGGCTTCAAGACCGGGGAGTTCTTCGAGATCGAGGTGGCATCCGAGCGCGAGGTGCCCAAGGTAAGCTTCAGCTAGCATTCGATCTAATCGAGGCTGGGCTTGGCATATGCTCTGCTGGGGCTGGTAGCATTTTACGATCATGTTTCAACAGATAAGAGCGAACAAGATCAGATCGATCTGGCTGATAATCGGCATGGGTCTGCTGCTTCTCGGCGTCGGCTACACCATCGGGGAGTTCGCCTTCGGCAGCGGCGTGGCCGGCATCATACTGGCCACCATCATATGGCTCATCATGAATCTGGTCGCCCTCTTCGAGGGGGACAACATCTTCCTCTCCGTCTCCAAGGCGAGGAAGCTCAAGCGCGATGACCACCCCCGCCTGTATAACATAGTGGAGGAGATGAAGATCGCCTCCGGGCTGCCCTATATGCCCGACATCTACATCATCGATGACCCCGCCCCCAACGCCTTCGCCACGGGGAGGAATCAGAAGAAGTCAGCCATAGCGGTGACCTCCGGGCTGCTGCGGATGCTCAACCGCGACGAGCTGCAGGGGGTGATCGCCCACGAGATGGGGCACATCAAGAACCGCGACGTGCTGATGACCGTCATCGCCGGCATCATGGTGGGCGCTATAGTGCTGCTGGCCAATCTGGCCATGTGGTACCTGTTCCTCGGCGGCGCCCGCGGTGGCAGGAGGACCTCCTCGGGAGGGAGCGGCGGCGGTCAGGCATTCCTCATCATCCTGCTGGTGTCGATAGTGCTGATCATCGTGGCGCCGATCTTCGCCAGATTGTTGTATTACGCCCTGTCGCGCAAGCGGGAGTACCTCGCCGATGCCTCCTCTGCGCTCTATACCAGGTATCCCGAGGGGCTGGCCTCGGCGCTGGAGAAACTCTCATCCTCGACCCATGTATTAGCCTCGGCCAACCAGGTCACCGCCCCGATGTACATCATCAACCCGCTGCACAAGGCCGGCCTCAAGGCCAGCGACCTCTCCAGCACCCACCCCCCGACATCGGAGCGGATCAGGATACTGCGGAGCATGGGCAACAGCGCCTCCCTCGCCACCTACGACCGGGCGTACAAGCGAGTGCGCGGCGGCAAGGGAAGCGTGATACCCGGCGGTGCGATGGCTGGCGCCGCCGGCCTTGTAGCGACACGTGAGGCGGTAGCCGCCGAGCCCAAGCCGGCCAAGAAAGAGAAGCTGGAGCGGGCGAGGGATGTGAGCGGCCTGCTGGAGAAGCTGAACAACTACACCGCGCTGGCCTGCCAGTGCGGCACCGCGTTCCGCGTGCCCCCGGACTACAAAGGCAAGAGCATCAAGTGCCCCCGCTGCGGCCGGGACAACCCCATCCCCGGCAGGTAATTCGTATCTACCCCAATAGCGACCTACCACATATCGCAGGTTATTCCCGATTTCTTTTTACTATTCAGTGGTGTAATCCAGAATCTCCTCCGGCGAGAAGAAGATGGGTATCTCCACCGCGGCGGTCTCTTCGGCGTCTGAGCCGTGCACCAGGTTGCGCTCGATGCTCTCAGCGAGGTCGGCGCGGACGGTGCCCGGTGCCGCCTTAGCCGGGTCGGTGGCGCCCATCGCCTGCCGAACCACAGCGATGGCGTTCTCCCCCTCGAACACGGCGGCGATGATGGGGCCGGAGGTTATGTACTTGATGAGGCTGTCGAAGAACGGCTTGCCTTCGTGGACCGCGTAGTGGCGTTTGGCCCGCGCCTGATCCATCCACAGCATCTTCAGCGCCACTATCTTCAGCCCGGTCCCCTCCAGCCGGCGCAGTATCTCGCCACCCAGCCTTCTCGCAGTGGCATCCGGTTTGCATAGCACCAGTGTTCGTTGAATCATAGTAACCCTTTCTAGTCTTACTCGACGATGTACATTGTGGCCTTACCCTCGGCAATGGTGGTGCCGTCCTCCAGCCTTATATCCGACTCCGCCTCCACCAGCCGCTTGCGGTGCGCCGTCACGCGGGCGCTGGCGATATACCGCTGCCCGACGAGCGGGGTGTTCTTGATCCGAACCTCCATCTTGGCGGTGACGCAGAACAGCCCCTGGTGGATGGCGGCCCATGCCATCACCTCATCGAGGATGGTGTTGAGTATCCCTCCGTGCACCACGCCGGGCCATCCCTGGTGGTGCTCCTCAGGGGTGAACTCCGTCCGCACCGCATCGCCGTCTTGCTCTATCTCCAGCTTGAGGCCGAACGGGTTGTCGCGGCCGCATGCGAAGCACATGGAGTAACTGCCCAGATCGACATCCCGCAGCCGGGGACCCTGCCATTCCTTCATAATTCAGCCAACCTCGAGTCGATTCAGTCGGTCTTGATTATGCGCAGCTCCGCCTGCGCCTCCGCCACCAGAGCCCCGTCCTCGTCGGTTATCCGCCCTTCGCTCCTCACATCGCGCCCGCTTACGGACGATACCCTGGCGCTGAGCAGCAGCCGCTTGCCCACCATGGCCGGCTTGCGGTACTGCACATCCATCCTGGCGGTGACGGCATACAATCCCTGGAAACCGGCGGCGTAACCCAGCGCCTCGTCCAGCAGGGTGCAGATGATGCCGCCGTGCACCACGCCGGGCCACCCCTGGTACTGCTCGCCGGGGGTGAACTCGGACTTGACGCTTTCTCCATCCCGATGGAATTCAAGTTTGAGGCCAACCGTGTTATCCCGCCCGCAGGCGAAGCACATCGGCACATCGTTGGGATCCTGCTGCTGGGCGATCTCTCTCCAGATGCTCATAGTTTACCCCTCTTCGGCTTGGTGATGGCCGGCCGGCGCAGATACAGCGGCTGAACGGTGGCCACATCTTCGCGCTGGCCGCACTCCAGCCGTCTGTATCCCAGCTCGGCGAGCACGCCGGCACGGCAGAAGGTGTTATCCTCAATCACGGCTTTGTCTCCCAGCAGTTCCCCGATGCGTTGGGCGATTCCCGGCGACCGCTGCGAGAAGCGTCCGCAGAACAACGTTCTCGACCCGGTAGCATCACAAAGCTCCTCAACGGTTGTGACGTGCTCCTCGACCAGCTGCCTCCATTCCCCTTCGTCCATCCGGTACAGGGCAACGGCGACCTCTCCACGTCCCACGTCCTGCACCGGGCACACGAGGAGCCCGGTCGAGGCGTGGGGATACGCTTCCAACTCCAGCGTACCGACGCTTACCAGCGGTATATCCATACTGAGGGCAAAACCCTTGGCCGTGGCGAAACCCACCCGCAGCCCGTTGAAGCTCCCCGGTCCCTTGGCTACCATGACGGCCTCGATATCATCGATCTCCGCCTGTGCCTGTTCCAGCAAGTCGATGATATTGGGGATCAGCTCCACCGTGTGGTTCTGGTCCGCGTTCCAGCTCATCTCCGCCACAACCACCCCCGAACGGGACAGGGCGATGCTGGCGGTATCGGTGGAGGTGTCTATAGCCAGTTCCATCATCTTGCCTTTGATATTTCCCGATCGAACTGCGTGAGCAATGCGCGATACCTGCTGCCGCTGGGCTTGAAGGTTATGCTGCGGCTGGTGTCCGAGACGAAGCCCATCTCCACCAGCAAGTGTTCAGGAGGTAATGCCTCCAGCGCCTTATCCGCCCACTCGACCACGCAGATGCCGTCCCCGTAAAGATAATCATCCAGGCCCAAATCTACCGCTTCGGACAGCGTGTCGATGCGGTACAGATCAACGTGGTACATGGTGAGCCTGCCGCTGTACTGGTTGACCACCACGAAGGTGGGGCTGGTGGCATAACCCTCCACACCCAGCCCCCAGGCGATACCCTGGGTGAAGCAGGTCTTGCCCGCACCTAATTGGCCGGTGAGCAACAGGACATCGCCCGGCAGGGCCAGCCGGCCCAGTCCCTCCCCCAGCCGGCGGGTCTCCTCGGGGCTTCTGCTTACTATCTCTAACACTGCTCCCCGCTTACGAAGTGGTCCCAACCCCCTGCATCTATCTCGACCTCATTGCCCGCTTCGTCGAGGACCTTAACCCCCGGCTCCGCCGTTATATCGCCGATGACCGTCACCGGGCACAACATTCCCTCCCGCACCCTGTCGATCGTGTCCGGCGAAGCGGTGAACAGCAGCTCGTAGTCTTCACCGCCAGACAGGGCGAACCTCATGGCGTCGCTGCCGAACGATTCGGCCACCAGCGGGTGCACCGGCACCTGCGGCAGGGATATCTTGGCGCCGACGCCGCTGGATTTACATAATTTACCAAGGTCGCTCACCAGCCCGTCGCTGATGTCGATGGCAGCCTCCACGCCGCAGCGCGCCAGGGCCTGCCCCTCCGCGACGCGGGGATTGGGCTTGAAATGCGCCTCCCGCAGTACGGCCGAGGTATCCTCGTCCATCTCGATACGGTTGTGCAGCACAACCCTGCCCGCAGCCGATGCCCCCAGATTGCCGGTAACCGCAGCCAGTTGCCCCGGCGCCGCCGCATCGCGGGTGAGGATCTGGCCCTCTCGACCGATACCGGTCAACGTCACAGTGATCATCACCAGCGGCGCCTTAACCACATCACCGCCTACGATATCTACATTGAAAACCCGCGTCAGCTCCGCCATCCCTCGATATAGCCCCTCGACGTCAGCGACATCGGTGTCCGCCGGCAAGCCCAGCGACACTAGAGCGAACCGGGGCGTCCCGCCCATAGCGGCGATATCGCTGAGGTTCACCGCCATCGACTTCCACCCCAGATCACGCCAAGAGGTGGTGCCCAAGCTGAAATGTACGTCCTCGACTAAGCTGTCGGTTGTAGCCAGTTGAAGGCCATCCTCGACACGCCAGCAGGCGGCGTCGTCGCCGATGCCGACTACAACATCCCCATTCCTTGGTGCGCCGACGACACCAGCCAGCAGGTCGATAAGCCCGAACTCGCCCAGCTCCGACAGCTTCATGCCAAGATTATACCCCCTTTGCATCGAGTTATCTAGCGAAACGGCACGGGAATTGCTATATTAAGGTATGCGCTGCGCAATCCTGGCGGATATACATGCCAACCTGTCCGCCTTTGAGGCCGTGCTCAGGGACATAGAGGGCAGGCAAGGGGTGCAGGAGATATGGTGCCTGGGGGATATCGTGGGCTACGGGCCCGACCCTTCGCCGTGCATCGCCCTATTGCAACAGCAGCCCCACACCTGCATCGCCGGCAACCACGACTGGGCGGCGGTCGGGAAGCTGGATATCGCAGACTTCAACCCGTACGCCGCTGAGGCATGCCGCTGGACGCAGGAGCAGCTCGGCCGCGAAGATGTGGAGTATCTCGAAAGGCTCCCCCTAATGCTCACCCGCGGCGATTTCACCGTTGTCCACGGCAGCCCCCGCGATTCGCTCTGGGAATACGTGGTCTCGACCTGGAGTGCCAGCGATAACTTCCACCATTTCGATACCAGATACTGCCTGATCGGACACTCCCACGTTCCCGCCGTCTTCGAGGAGATTGGGGAAGCCTGCAAATCGGGGGAGATGCCCGCGACATTGAAGCTGGGAGGGAACCGCCTCATCATCAACCCCGGCAGCGTGGGGCAGCCCCGGGATGGAGACCCGCGTGCGGCATACGCCATATACGACCAAGGAGAGAATGCTTTAACCCACTATCGAATTCCCTATGATATCGAGGAGACCCAGCGGAGGATGACCCGTGAAGGGCTGCCCGATTACCTGGTTCAAAGGCTGGCCAACGGCTGGTGATTACTTGCCGCGGCGTTCGTAATCGGGGCACCACGTGGCGTTGGGGCGCTCCGGGTTATGGCAGGTGCTGCGCCAGTCCCACTTGCAGCTGTCGCAGAGGAAGATCTTCATCCCCAGCGCCCTCTTTATCTTCACCTTGAACCGATGCAGCGGACCAGGCCCCATATTAACCTCCGAGCAGTAAAAATAATATACTACGATAGTCTATTATAAGCAAGGGGAGGTAAGGTACATGCCTATCGTGCGTATTGAGATGTGGCCCGGCAGGACGCAATCACAGAAAGCGGAGCTCGCCAGGGTTATCACCGCGGCGCTGGTGGATATCGCCGACACCACGGCGGAGGCTACCACCATCATCTTCGAGGACATCGCCCGGGAGAACTGGGCCACAGGTGGAGTGCTCGCCTCCCAGTCTTGACTCAGTAAGGCGGTTTATGCTATCTTGTGGCGACTGGGCCGCTAGCTCAACGGAAGAGCAACTGACTCTTAATCAGTGGGTTCAGGGTTCGAATCCCTGGCGGCTCACCACAATGCCCGTCTTCCGCTCATAATCCACCGTACCCTGTCCTGTCGCCGCATTGAGGTCGCCATGATGTGCTGTCGGTGAACCACTGGCAACAGTCTGGAGCCGGTCTATTCCCGGCCATCATAAACTCGGCGATGTAGTTTGTTTTACCGATTATCTTAGGCTCTGTAAAGGTTGACAGCACCCCGCCGTTATGCTAGACTGCCCAACTTAGTAAAGGTCGAAACCGCCGTTCTTGTGGCCTTTACGACCGCACCGTCAGCTCAGCGGTCAACTGTTCTTAAAAAAGCTGAAACCGGGGAAGTGTCGGAACTGGCAGACGAGCATGACTTAGGATCATGTGCCTTCGGGCGTAGGAGTTCGAATCTCCTCTTCCCCACGAAGGGAGGGCGTATGCCGCTACGGGTTCAGGTCAGTGGCCTGCCACCGGCTGTTTCCTGTGTAAAACCAAACAGGGAGGGTAATGCATGTTAGAATCTATGATCGGTCCCGATACCATGAGGAAGATGATGGGCACCGGCATATCGCTGGTGGTGGCCATACTTTCCTTCGTCACAATGGCTCTCATAGTTGTTGCCTCAGTGAACCCACTGTGGGGGCCCAATTTCTGGCCCGCAATCGTCATCGTTATCTTCGGCGGCTGCACACTCATAGTGCGCAAGAAGATCTCGCGGCTGGCGCTGGCGCTGGTGGTGCTGATAGCGTCGGTATGGGTGTTACTCAATGTGGTGCTTGGCCTGAACGTGCCCGAGGCGGTGGAATTCGGCGACCTCCTCAGCGGCGATGCCGGCCTCCCCGAGATGATCGCCCCCATCCTGCTGATGCTCGTCGGGCTGGGAGGGGTCATCGGGATTATCGGCGGCCTGGTGGGCATCTACGGGGCCCTCAAGTACTAGCAGCGGACCGAGGCAGTGTATGTTAGAAGCGATGCTCGGTGCGGATAAGAAGAATAAGCTGTTCGGCTGGGGGGTATTCCTGGCGGGCACCATCCTGGCGTTCATCGGCATGGTCCTGATCGTGGTCGCCTCCGTAAATCCCATATGGCACGCCAATTTCTGGCCCGGACTCGTCATGTTGCTGATGGCCATATGTGCCTTAATGGCACGACGCAGGGCCGTCAGATTAGCCCTAAGCCTCATCGTCCTGTTGCTGGGACTGTGGGTCTTGCTGAACGTGTTGCTGAACATCAACGTGCCCGAGGCCGTTGAGTTGGGCGATCTCATGAGCGGTGACGCCGGCATGCCCGATATGATGGCGCCGACCCTGCTGCAACTGGTCACCGCCGGCGGGGCCATCGGCGCCCTCGGCGGGCTGGCAGGCATATTCGGGGCGCTCAAGTACTCAGGGACCGGCACTCGTATAGATGCATCAGGCGCCGTTACTGAGACAGCCGATTCAGGCGCCGGTGATCAGATAGCCGAATAAACATCTTCTTAAATACCAGGAAGCTTTCCGGCTCCCCGGCCGGAAGGCTTCTTTTCGTCTGGAATCTTGAGGGCGGTGCCGCAGTGTGATAGTATTTGGCTATGGAGCAGCGCCGCATCAGGAATTTCTGCATCATCGCCCACATCGACCACGGCAAGTCCACGCTGGCCGACCGGCTTCTGGAGACGACCGGAACCGTCAGCGCGCGGGAGATGCGGGAGCAGTTCCTCGACCAGATCGACCTGGAGCGGGAGCGGGGCATCACCATCAAGGCCAAGGCGGTGCGCTTGATGTACCGCGCCTCCGACGGGGAGGAGTACCAGCTGAACCTCATCGATACCCCCGGGCATGTCGATTTCAGCTACGAGGTGTCCCGCAGCCTGAACGCCTGCGAGGGGGCGGTACTGGTGGTGGACGCCGCCCAGGGCATCCAGGCGCAAACGCTGGCCAACGTGCACATCGCACAGGAGCATAACCTGGTGCTGATACCGGTGGTCAACAAAATAGACCTTCCCAACGCCATGACGGAAGAGGTTTCCGCCGAACTGGGAGGGGTGTTCGGCTTCTCGCACGGCGATATCATCCGCGCCTCGGCCAAGGACGGGATAGGCACCGGCGAGGTGCTGGAGTCCATCGTGCGCAGGATACCCCCGCCGTCGGGAGAGACGCAAAGCCCGCTGCGGGCGCTGATATTCGACTCCAAGTACGACCCCTACAAGGGGGTGATCGCCTACCTGCGCGTTATCGACGGGGATATATCCAAGGGTAAGCGGCTTAAACTGATATCGTCGGGCAAGAGCATCGAGGTGCTGGAGATCGGCATATTCAAACCCCGGCTCACCGCGGTAGAGCGCCTGACCGCGGGGGAGGTGGGCTACGTCGCCACCGGCCTCAAGAGCATCGCCCAGTGCCGTGTGGGTGACACGGTCACGCTGGCGGACGGTGGCGCGACGATGCCCCTCCCCGGCTACCAGCCGGCCAAGCCTATGGTGTTCGCCGGAATCTACCCCATCGTCGGTGACGAGTACAACGCGCTGCGGGACAGCCTGGACAAGCTGAGCCTGAACGACGCCTCCCTATTCTACCAGCCGGAGACCAGCGCCGCCCTCGGCTTCGGCTTCCGCTGCGGTTTCCTCGGCATGCTGCATATGGAGGTGGTGATGGAGCGTCTGGAGCGGGAGTACGGCATGGAGCTGCTGGCCACCGCCCCCAGCGTGGAGTACGAGGTCACCATGACCGACGGGAGGGAGATGAAGGTGTCCAACCCCTCCGCCGTGCCGCCGGCGGGCGAGATAGCGGAACTGAGGGAGCCGTGGATGTCGGTCAACGTAATAACTCCCATACGTTACATCGGCAATGTGATGGAGCTGATTAAGGAGCACCGCGGCGACTACCGCGGAACGGAGTACCTGGCCAAGGAGGTGTCTGACAGCCGTGACGCCGTCTCGGCACTGAGGGTGATGCTGCAATACGACGTGCCGTTGGCAGAACTTATAGTCGATTTCTATGACCAGCTCAAGTCCCGCACCCAGGGCTATGCGTCCATGGACTACAGCTTCGCCGCCTACTTGCCAGCCAAGCTGGTCAAACTGGAGATACTGGTCGGCGGACAGCCGGTGGATGCCTTTTCGCTCATCGTGCCCCAGGAGCGCGCCCACCGCCAGGGCAGGGAGCTGGTGAGCAAGTTGAGGAAACAGATACCGCGCCAGAACTTCGAGGTGGCGCTGCAAGCGGCCATCGGCAGCAAGGTCATCGCCAGGGAGACCATCAAGGCCTACCGTAAGGACGTGATTGCCAAGTGCTATGGCGGCGATATCACCCGCAAGCGGAAGCTGCTCGAGAAGCAGTCGATGGGCAAGAAGCGGATGAAGAGGGTGGGGCGGGTGGAGATACCGGCGGAGACCTTCATCGAGGTGCTCAAGCTCTAGCCGTTAACGATCCCTTTGAGGTGCTCCCGCAGCTCGGGACCCATATCCGGGTGGCGCAGCGCCCACGCGATCGAGGTCTTGAGCAGCCCCAGTGGCTTGCCCGCATCGTAGTACGTGCCCTCGAACTCCCAGCCGTAGACATCCTGCCGCTGCCGCAGTAGTGCCAGACCGTCGGTGAGCTGTATCTCTCCCAGCTTTCCCGGCACGGTGGCCTCCAGCGCATCGAATATCTGCGGGGTGAGCAGGTATCTGCCCATTATCGCCAGCCGCGACGGAGCCTCCTCGGGGAGCGGCTTCTCCACCATGTCCAGCACGCGATAGGTACGCTCCGCCATCTGCTCCGGCTTGACGATGCCGTAGCGTTTGGTGTCCTCCGGCACCACCCGCAGCAGGGCAAGCACGCTCCCCCCGAAACGCCGGTACACTTCCGCCATCTGACTGATGAGCGGCGGATCGGCGGCGAACAGGTCGTCGGGGAGGAACACGGCGAAGGGCTCATCGCCGACGATATCCTTGGCGACCAGGATGGCGTGACCCAGCCCCAGCGGTTTCTCCTGAATCACGTAGCGTATATCCGCCAGCCGGCTGGTTCGGGCGACCCTCTCCAGGAGATCGGTGTCTCCCTTGTGCTCGAGGGCAGCCTCCAGTTCAGGCGCTGGCGAGAAGTGGGCCTCCAGCGCCCCCTTGCCGGGGGAGGTCACGATGATGACCTGCTCGATCCCGGACGCCACCGCCTCCTCCACCGTGTGCTGGATCACCGGCCTGTCCGCCAGCGGGAGCAGTTCCTTGGGGATAGCCTTGGTCGCCGGCAGGAACCTGGTGCCCCAGCCAGCCGCCGGAATTACCGCCTTGCGAATCTCCATCGACATAACATTCTACCCTAAGCCCATAGCGGCGGCAACCCTAGGCCAGACCCTTTCCCTGGAAGTAGATGGTGTAGCTGGCCACAGTGATATCCAGGCTCCTCTGGTCGAGCCTCAGGCGGTGACGGTCGTAAACGTAACTGCCGACCCTGTGGCAGGTGTCCTCGGGCGATTCCTTGACTTTCAGCCCTTCCAGCACGATATCGCTGATGGCACGCGCGTTATCCGCCGCCCGTGCCATCAGCGCATCCGGCCCTTTCTCGACGCTGCCGTGGGAGTAGAACAGCACCTCGGCACCCAGATTCATTTGCTGCAGCCGCTCGATGGTGGACAGATACGTCTCCAGGTTGAAGCTCATCGGGGCCACGGTGGGCATCTGGTATCCCGGCAGACCCACCGCCTCGCCGCAGAACAGCCCCTTCACCTTGCTATCGAAGATCACCAGATGATGCGGCGCGTGGCCCGGCGCATGTATCATCTGCAGCTCGCGGCTGCCCGCTGTGATCACCTCCCCGTCATCGACTGCTTGAATCTGGGATTCGGGGACGGGGATGATCGGCCCGAAGTGCTCCTCGAAATCGTCGCCCCATACCATCTTGACGCTCTCGATCAGGCGCGACGGCTCCACGGCATGCTTCAGGCCGCGGGGGTGGACGATGACCTTCGCCCGAGGGAACAGTTCGGCCAGAGCCCCCGCCCCGCCGGCGTGATCCATGTGGATGTGCGTGGGGATGATATAGGTTAAATCCGTCATCCCCACCTGCGCCAATGCTTCCTGGATGGTGCCGACGGTAGCGGACGGTCCCGGTTCGATGAGAACCCCCTGCGGCTCGCGGATGAGGTACACGGTGGGCTTGAATTCGGCGAACGATATCGGCGTCTCGAAGCGGTAGATCCCCTCGGCCACCTCCTGGATATCTATCACGCCTCTAACATAATGGGCCCAGTGCTAGATGTCAAGCTGCAGCGACCGATTCGAGCTTGACAATGAAATGATGGTGGGCTAGTATCAGGACAGGTCGTGCTAGGCGGGGAGCCAGCGGTGCCCTGTACCCGCAATCCGCTACAGCGGGGCTGAACTCCCTCCCGAGGTTTTCGGCCTTTCGGGACTGTTGCTGTTAAGTGGCGATGAAGGCTGGGTCCTGCGCGGCAGAATGCTATGAACCCCGTCAGGTCCGGAAGGAAGCAGCGGTAAGTAGCGCTTTCTGGGTGCCGCAGGAATGCCTGGCCCGAGCCGGCTGGCAGCGGCAAGCCGGGAGACGGGATCGACGGCGGGTGCACGGCCTTTCTCTATTTAACCGGTGAGGTGAGTGTTTTGACCCTGAGCCGTACCAAGAGGGAGCTGCGGCGCTTCAACCTCCGCGCCAAGAAGGGGCTGGGGCAGCATTTCCTGGTCGACGAAAAAGCCCTCCAGAGGATGGTATCTGCGGCAGAGCTCGGCCCCGGCGATACGGTGGTGGAGGTGGGGCCCGGCCTGGGTGCGCTGACACGCGGGCTGGCGAGGGAGGCCGGACGCGTCATCGCCGTGGAGATCGATCCGGCGATGGTCGCTGCCCTCGAGGAGAATGTGACGGGACTGTCCAACATCACCATCGTGCACGCCGACATCCTGGATCGCACCCCCGAATCGCTGACAGAAGGTGCGATCTCATACAAGGTGGTTGGAGCGCTGCCGTATAACATCGCCTCGGCGGTGCTGCGACATTTCCTGGAGGCCGGCATGAAACCCCGGCTGATGGTGGTCGCCATGCAGAAGGAGGTGGCCCAGACCATAGCCGCCGCTCCGGGCGATATGGGCCTGCTCAGCGTCGGCGTGCAGTTCTACGGGCGCCCTACGATAGTGGATTACGTAGAGTCGAGCAGTTTCTATCCTCCGCCCAAGGTCGAGTCCGCCATAGTGCGCATCGACGTGCATGAACAGCCTCCGGTCGAGGTGGCGGATGAAGGCGGTTTCTTCGATGTGGTCCGCGGCGGATTCAGCGCGCCCCGCAAGCAGCTGCACAACTCGCTGGCACAGGGGCTGGGGCTGGAGACGGCGGAGACTGCCGCCATACTGGAGCACGCCGGCATAGACCAGCAGCGGCGAGCCGAGACGCTGAGCCTCGAGGAATGGGCGACGGTTTACCGTGCCGTCATCGAGAGACGATGATAACCGCACCTGCTTATGCCAAGATCAACCTGACCCTGGAGGTGCTGGGGAAACGCGCCGACGGCTACCACCAGATCATCACCGTATTCCAGGAGATCGACCTCAGGGACACCGTTACCTTCGAGGAATGCACCGAGCTAAACTTGCAGTGCGACGACCCCTCGCTGCAATCGAACGAGAACCTGGCGTTCAAGTCGGCCAGGCTGCTTCAGGAGGAGACCGATTCCGTAAAAGGGGCGCTTATCTCCATTGAGAAGGGGATACCCGTCGCTGCAGGCCTCGGCGGCGGGGCCAGCGATGCCGCGGTCACCCTTAGATCCCTCAACGACCTGTGGGGGCTGGGGCTCTCTCAGGCACAACTGCTCAGGCTGGCATCCAGGCTCGGCTCGGATGTCGCCTTCTTCCTGCATGGCGGTACCGCCCTGGGCGAGGGGCGCGGCGAGCGTATCACCCCGCTGCCATCTTACCCCGCTTCATGGATAGTGCTGTTTCGGCCGCCGGTGGACATCCCACCGGATAAAACGAAGCGCCTTTACCATTCCCTCAACGCCTCCCATTTCAGCCAGGGACGCGCGACCAGTGAGGTGGTGGACATGCTGAACCGCGGCGCCGATATAACGCCTTCCTCGCTGGTCAACACATTCGAGAAGGTGGCCTTTACTGCTTACGAAGGGTTAGAAGCTTATTGGCAGCGCTTCCGCGAAGTGGGCGCCGACAACATTCATCTTGCCGGCTCGGGGCCGACCCTGTTCACCCTGGCGCACGATAAGGCCCGGGGGGAAGCGATCCATCGCAATCTGGTAAAGGAGGGGCTTGAAGCGCACCTTGTCCAGAGCCTGGCAACGTATTAGAGGGTTCACTGCCAGTTTCCGTGATCATATCTCCCGCCGGATAGAGCGGCACCGGCGGTTGAGGTGGCTGCTGCTGTCCCTCGTTATCGTCGCGGTATTCGGCATCAGCTATGCCATACTGCATTTCTCATCCCGCCTCGATTTCCTCCAGAATTACGGCTACCTCGGAGCCTTCCTTGCCTCGCTCATCACTACCACCTCCGTGATCTTCCCCATCCCCGGCTTCATTATCATCGGCGCTATCGCCGCCTCCACCGCCAACTGGCCCCTAGTAGCCCTGGCCTCGGCGCTGGGCAACGGGATAGGGGAGTGTACATCCTACATCGCCGGCTACGGCGGATCGGCGATCATCAACCCCCAGCGGTCGAGGTTCTACCAGCAGGCGGAGGGGTGGATGAAACGCCACGGGAGCCTGACCGTATTCATCTTCGCCCTGACGCCGCTCCCGTTCGACGTGGTGGGCATCGCCGCCGGTGCCCTGCGCTTCCCCCTGTGGAAAGTGATACTGGCAGTGATAGCCGGCCGTCTGCCGCTCACCATGGCCGGATGCTACCTGGCGCACCGCGGTTGGAAGGAATGGCCCGGTATCTGGGTCTCGCTGAAAAGCATGGCCTGGTGGCAGTGGACGTTCATAATTGCAGGGATCCTCATCATCATCCTGTGCTCGATCATGCTGCGGCGGCTGCGGCGGGCGTCGAGACAGAGGAACGGCGATGGGCACCAACCCTGATTGGGGCATCCTGCTGCGCAGGCTTTCCGCCCTCAGGGAGCTGCCCAAGCGCACCCGGTGGCTGATCGTCTCACTTGTTCTAGCCCTTGCCCTCGGCCTGAGCTATGTAGTCCTCCGTTTCTCCACCGGTCTCGAATGGTTCGAGCATTACGGCACCCTCGGCGCCTTCCTTATAGCTTTCATTACTAATGCCACTATACTGTTCCCCGTGCCGGGCTTTGCCATCGTATGGGCCATCGCCGCTTCAACACCCCACTGGGCGCTGGTAGCCCTGGCAGCGGGCGTGGGAGGTGGGCTGGGGGAGTTCACCGCCTACCTTGCCGGGCGCTGGGGATCGGTGCTCGTCGACCCCCATACATCACGGTGGTACATGAGGGCTACAGCGTGGATGGAGCGTTACGGCAGCCTGACCATCTTCACCTTCTCGTTCACCTGGCTCCCATTCGACCTCGCCGGAATCGCCGCCGGCGCCCTGCGCTTCCCCTTCTGGAAATTCCTACTGTGGACCGTGGCCGGCCGCCTGCTGAGATACCTAATCGAATGCTACCTGGCACATCTGGGCTGGGAGCTGTGGGGTGGCTAGGGATATACATGCCTCAGGCGGCAGAAGGAGCTACACGGATGGCGGCTCAGGCTGAATAACCGAATCCTTCAGCTCGGGGTGAGCATCCAGACATGCATTGCAGATGAACCCGATACCGCTCGATATGGGCTCGACCCATATCTGGCCGCAGTTGTCCACCGCAGCATCTACCGACCAGGCCATGTGGAATCTCCTGCCGCATACCAGACACCGGGATACGTTCTGGTCATCCAGCGGCTCCCCACAGACCCTGCACAACTCCGACGAGCCTTCATCTTGCATCATAGTCAATTCCCTCCTAGTAACCGCCGCACCAGCGCCTCCTCCTCCTCCGTGGTATTCACCTGGCCGTCCAGTTTAGCATCCCTGAGCGTATCCAGCATCCGGCCCACACTGGGCCCCGGAGCCACTCCCAACCGCTGGAGGTCAGTCCCGTCCAGTACAGGATTTACATAACGCAACTGGTTGAGGTACATCTCGATGTTGGAACAGTCCGTTTCAGATTCGCAAGCCAGCGCACCGGCGACGATCGATTCGGTGAAATATGGCTGGAGCAGGCGGTATATCGCGCTGGGAGCGATATCCTCACCCCCCAGATAGGGCAGGGCATTCTTCAGTCGGGATATCTGCCGCATGGCCTTGGCCCACTGGCCGGTCACGTCAAGACGTTCAATGAGGCGCTCGATATCTCCTTCCTCCAGCCGGTAGATGAGCAGCAGCATGTACACCAGGGGGCCGGACAACGTTCTCCTGCGGGCCTCTACGAACTTGTCTATCAGCCATTCGTCGATCGTAATGCAGGGAGCGAACTGTCGCATCATGCCCAGTCCCTGGGTGCGCTGCAGCATCCGCTCCGGATAAGCCTCATTCAGAATCAGTTCCAGCTCGCGCCTCAATCGACTGCCGCTGATGGTATCCAGCATGGGAATATTCTCTCTCAGCGACCTCTCTGTGCCGTTTTCCAGCCTGAAGCCCAGACGTTGTTCGTACCGTACCGCCCGCAGCATCCTGGTGGCGTCATCTATGAAACTGCCCTCGTGCAGTATGCGTACTATCTTCCGGTCGACATCTTCTTTGCCACCGTGCGGGTCGAGCAGCTGGCCGAACGATGACGGCGTCAGGAAAACGGCCATGGCGTTTATGCTGAAGTCCCTGCGTCGCAGGTCGTCCTCGATGACACCCGGCTGGACGGCGGGCAGGGCGCCCGGACGTTCGTAGCTCTCCGATCGCGCCATGGCCAGATCGATGGTCAAACCCTCCCATCGGAACTTGGCGGTGCCGAACCGGCGGTGAAGCCTCACCCGACCCTGACCCCCTTCATCCACTGAGACCGACAGCTTGCCCCCTTTAGCGATGTCGGCGGCCAGCCCCAGGGCATCGCCCTCCGCCACCAGATCGAGGTCCAGATTGGTGCGGCCCAGGAACAAATCGCGCACCGCACCGCCGACCAGGCATATCCGCTGTTCCCGCGCCTGCGACAGCTCGCCGACACGGGCCAGCAGGTCTACCACGGCAGCGGGCAGCCGCTCCTGCATTAGTTGCGACAGGTTCTCCACAGAGCACGATTATATCACGCCTGCCTTGACAAATCGAGTTGGGGTAACTATGTTAGGGATGGAGTCCGCCTGTGTCCGAACCCGCCAAGCTAGACAAGCTACAGGATATCCTTGGCGTCACCTTCAATGATGCCTCCCTGCTGGTGCAGGCGCTGGTTCACGGCTCCTACCTGCACGAAAACCCCGATTTCACCCTCCCCTCCAACGAGCGCCTCGAGTTCCTCGGCGACGCCCTGCTGGGATTAATCATCGCCGAGAAGCTCTTTATCGATTCCCCCGACCTCGCCGAAGGCGGCATGACCAAGCTGCGCGCGGCGCTGGTGCGCAAGGAGACGCTGGCCAGGCTGGCCGGCGCACTGGGACTCGGCGATTACCTGTATATAGGCTGCGGAGAGGAGAACAGCGGCGGTCGGGGCAAGCCGTCCATCCTGGCCTCAGCCCTCGAATCTATGATCGGGGCGATCTTCATGGACCAGGGCTTCGAGGCCTGCCGGTCATTCGTCCTGCGCCTGTTCGACAGCGAGATGGGGGAGGCTGTCGACGAGCGCCTCGCTGAAGACTACAAATCCGCGCTCCAGGAGATCACTCAGGCGAGGCACCGCACGGCGCCGAGCTATCGCATCGTCAAGACAACAGGCCCGGACCATGCCAGGGAGTTCACCGTGGAGGTGAGCGTAAACGGCACCGTGATCGGCAGCGGGAGCGGCAGGAGCAAGCGGCAGGCGGAGAGGGAGGCGGCCCGCGCAGCATTAAAGACCATGTCTAATGGGTGACACATCGCTTTCAATGGCATCACGGACTGCGGTTTTGTGCTAGAATAATATGCTGACAACCTTTAAGCCCGACACGGGAATTCAAGAGGGGAGTAACATGAATTTCGAGACCATAACCCTGAAGAAAGCGGATCACATCGCCACCATCACCCTGAACCGCCCAGACAAGATGAATGCCCTCAGCACGACGATGCTGCACGAATTGATAGCGGCGGTGTACGATGTATCAAGAGACGATGACGTACGGGTAGTGGTCCTCGCCGCCGCCGGCAAGGTGTTCTGCTCCGGCGCCGATGTAAGCGAGGGGGGTAAGACCAGCGGGCTGAGCGGCACCCCCAACGAGATGCGCCGCAACCTTCAGGAGACCTACCAGAGCGTGGCCCTGGGATTGCGCAGGTTGTACAAGCCGACTATCGCCATGGTCAACGGCGCCGCGGTGGGGGCCGGATGTGATTTCGCCTTCGCCTGCGACATGCGGGTGGGCTCTGAGAGGGCGAAGTTCAGGAACGGCTTCGTCAAGGTGGGCCTCATCCCCGGCGGCGGCGGCACCTGGCTGTACACCCGCTTGATGGGGCTGGGCAGAGGCCTTGAGTTCCTGTTCACCGGCGATTTCCTGGAGGCCGAGGAGGCACAGCGCATCGGCGTGCTCAACAAGCTGGTGCCCGCCGGCGAACTGGAGGGCGCGACCATGGAGCTGGCTCGAAAGATAGCCCAGAACCCGCCGCTGGCGGTGCAGACGTCAAAGATGATGGCCTACCGGGCGCTCGATACCGACCTCGAAGCGGCGCTGGAGATGTCTGCCGCCTACCAGGCGCTGGCGCTGAGCTCCGAGGACCACCGCGAGGGCGTGAACGCCTTCATGGAAAAGCGCGAAGGGCAGTTCAAAGGGAAATAGAATCTGTGAGGAGGAGCTCCATTGGATAAGCTGAAGGTTTTCACCGGGAACGCAAACCCGGCCCTGGCACAGGGCATCTGCGATTATCTGGAGATCCCGCTGGGTAAGGCGGAGGTATTCCAGTTCAGCAACGAGAATATCTTCGTCCGCATCCTGGAGAACGTGCGGGAGTGCGACGTGTTCGTCATCCAGCCCATCTCGTCCCCGGTGAACACCAGCCTGATGGAGCTGCTCATCATGCTGGACGCCCTAGAGCGGGCCTCGGCGGGGCGCGTCACCGCGGTCATCCCGTACTACGGCTACGGGCGTACCGACAAGAAGGACCAGCCCCGGGTGCCGATAACCGCCCGACTCATCGCCGATATGCTCACGGCGGCCGGCGCCGACCGCATATTGGCTGTTGATCTGCATGCACCACAGATACAGGGGTTCTTCACCATCCCGGTGGATGAGTTGACCGCGCTGTATATCCTCGGCGGGTATATCCATGGCAAGGGGCTGAAGGACCTGGTGGTGGTAGCCACCGACATCGGCATCTCCAAGCGCGCCCGAGACATCGCCGAGAGGCTCAACACCCCGCTGGCTATCATCGAGAAGCGAAGGGTGGGCAATGTCGATAAGACCGAAACCCTCAACATCATCGGCGATGTGAAAGGCAGGTGCGCCCTCACCGTAGACGATGAGATAGACACCGCCGGCTCTTTGGTCCAGGCGGTGGACGCGCTGAAGAAGGCGGGGGCCAAGCAGGTCTACGCCTGCTGCACCCACGCGGTGTTCTCCGGGCCCGCCGTCGAGCGGATATCCAAGAGCCCGATCAAGGAAGTCATCGTCACCGACACCATACCCGTCCCCAAGACCAAGCGGAACAAGAAGATCACCGTTTTGTCGGTGGCGCCGCTGTTGGGCGAGGCGATCCACCGCATCCACTCCGGGCTGTCGGTAGGGGCCATGTTCGAGTAACATCATGGGTGAGAAACTGGTGGACGTGTATATCGCCTCCGGCGAGGCCGAAGCTCAGATAATAAAGGGCAAGCTGGAGAGCAACGGCATACCCTGCATCCTGCGATCGGACGCCGCGGCATCGGTGCACACCTTCACCGTGGACGGCATGGGGCAGGTAGCCGTCTCCGTGCTGGAGTCGGTGGCCGAGGACGCGCGCAAGCTGATCCATACCGAGACGCCGCACAACGACGATTGAAAGAGCATTACTACAGGGCACAGCGCCCCGCAGGTGAAAGATGATCAATATCCTCAACAGCATACTGGACTCCAACGAGAAGCAGTTGAAGCGCCTTCAGCCTATCGTCGAGCGCATCAACGCGCTGGAGCCGCAGTTCGAGGCGCTCACCGACGCCGAGCTTCGCTCCAAGACCGACGAGTTTCGGTCGAGGCTTAAAGACAGCGAGGATCTGGACGATATCCTGCCCGAGGCCTTCGCTGCCGTGCGCGAGGCGGCCAGGCGCGCCCTGGGTCAGCGCCATTTCGATGTCCAGCTCATCGGCGGCATCGTGCTGCACCAGGGCAAGATCGCCGAGATGAAGACCGGGGAGGGCAAGACCCTGGTGGCCACCCTGCCGGTGTATCTGAACGCCCTGCTGGGCGAAGGGGTGCACGTCGTCACCGTCAACGACTACCTGTCGAAGCGTGACTGCTACTGGATGGGACCGGTCTACGGCATGCTGGGGGTCTCGGTAGCCACCATCCAGCACGAGGCCTCCTTCATCTTCGACCCCGAATACGAGTCGGAGGACACGACCTGGCTCCACCTGCGGCCGGTCAAGCGCCGCGAGGCGTATGCTGCCGACATCACCTACGGCACCAATAACGAGTTCGGCTTCGACTACCTGCGGGACAACATGGTGATCGATCTGTCGCAGTGCGTGCAGCGCCCGCTCTACTATGCCATCGTGGACGAGGTGGACTACATCCTCATCGACGAGGCGCGCACCCCGCTTATCATCAGCGGGCCGGCGACGGAGGCGGCGGAGAAGTACAAGACGTTCGCCAGGCTGATGCCGCAACTACACTCCGACGTGGACTACACCATCGATGAGCGGGAGCGGGCGGTGACCCTCACCGACGAGGGCATCTCCAAGATCGAGCGGCTGCTGGCAAAGGAAGGGTTGTTGAAAGCGCCGGACCTGTACGACCCGTCGAACTACCTGCTGACCCATTACCTGGAGAGCGCCCTCAAGGCGCACGTGCTGTTCAGTAGAGACCGCGAGTACGTGGTGAAGGATAAGCAGGTGGTGATAGTGGATGAGTTCACCGGGCGCATGATGCCCGGCCGCCGTTACTCCGAGGGGCTGCACCAGGCCATCGAGGCCAAGGAGGGCGTGCCGGTACAGCGGGAGAACGTTACTATGGCCACCATCACCTTCCAGAACTACTTCCGCATGTACGAGAAGCTGGCCGGCATGACCGGCACGGCGGTGACCGAGGCCGAGGAGTTCCACAAGATATATAAGCTGGATGTGATAATTATCCCCACCAACAAGCCCATGATCCGCGAGGACAGCCCCGACCAGATATACCAGAACGAGGAGTCGAAATTCCGCGCCGTGGTGCGGGAGATCGAGGAGTTACACAAGCAGGAGCGGCCGGTGCTCATCGGCACCGTATCCATCGAGAAATCGGAACTCCTCAGCGAGACGCTGCAGCGCAAGGGTATCCCCCACCGGGTGCTGAACGCCAAACAGCATGAGAAGGAGGCGGCAATCATCGAGCAGGCGGGCCAGCAGGGAGCAATAACCGTGGCCACCAACATGGCTGGCCGGGGTGTAGATATCTCGCTGGGTCCCGGAGTGGCAGAGCAAGGCGGCCTGCATATCCTCGGCACGGAGCGCCACGAGGCGCGGCGCATCGACAACCAGCTCCGCGGGCGCGCCGGGCGGCAGGGGGACCCGGGCAGCTCCCGCTTCTACGTGTCGCTGGAGGACGATGTGGTGCGGCGCTTCGGCGGCGACCGGGTCAAGGGGCTGATGGAGCGGTTCAACCTGGACGAGGATATCCCCATAGAGCACTCGGTGGTGAATAAGGCCATCGAGGGCGCCCAGACCAAGATCGAGGGCTACCATTTCGATATGCGCAAACACCTGGTGGACTACGACGATGTGGTGAACAAGCACCGCGAGGTGATCTACGACCAGCGCCGCAAGATACTGGAGGGCGCCGACCTGAAGGCCAACATCCAGTCCATGATAGCGGAGGAGATAGGGAACCTCGCCGCCAGCCACTGCACCGGCGACAACGCCGAGGAGTGGGACCTGGAGGGGCTGGTGGGCGCGATGAGCAAGATACTGCCCCTGACACCGGATCTGGATACCGCATCGCTGGCCAATATGAGCCGCGGCGAGATCGAGAAGAAACTGCAGGAGCACGCCGTCCAACTGTACGAGCAGCGGGAGCAGGAGTACGGCCCCGACACCATGCGGATGCTGGAGCGCATGGTGATGCTGCGCACCATCGACAACCTGTGGGTCGAGCACCTGACCGCCATGGAGACCACAAGGCAGGGCATCGGCCTGCACGCGGTGGGCGGCCGCGACCCGCTGATGATGTACAAGCAGGAGGGCCAGGCCACCTTCCGCAGCCTGCTGGCAGGCATCGCCCACGATGTGGTGCATCTGATGTACCGCGTGGGCATCAAGAAGGAGGAGCCGGCACCGCAGAAATCCCCCATGGCGCAGGCGGCACAGCGCAACGAGGCTGCGACGGCCAAGAAGGTGGGGCGCAACGACCCCTGCCCCTGCGGCTCAGGGAAGAAGTACAAGAAGTGCTGCGGGAAATAGGGGAATAAGACAGTAAGTTAGAGAGCAATGCGAAGTATCAACATCTGGCGATTGAATGTTAAGGAAACACAAATAGGTGTGTGTATCCAAGATAAACTTTTCGCGATTGAAACAAAACCAAGAAACCCAGAAATTCAAAGGGGAGATATTCTGCTACTTCAATTAGTCTCTACCGATGCTAAAAAACAGAGCAAGGAAAATTCGAGAGTGGAATATGCTCTTGTGTTTGACCATTATGAAGAAGACTATAATGGAATAATAAGTAATCATTACTGGCCACAAGCTGAAAGAACGTGGCGGTGGATTTTACATTGTAGTGGCATAATAACAACCGCTCCGTTTTCTCTAGAAAATCTAAATCTCTATCATGATTATGCAGGGCAAACTAATCCGAAACACATAAAACCTGAGGACGTAGATAAAATTCTCCCATTTATCTTGAGTTACGGAAGAGCGGAGGAAATTGGACCAAAGGTGCATCGTATTCTAGAAGAATCTTCCTCAAAAGAATACGCGCTTTGGTCAATAATCAATAACAACGATAGAATAGTTGAAAGTTCTCAAGCAGAAGTGGAATGGGAAATAGTTCCAGAGGTCAAACGAATTAAGCGTAATCCTGAATTACCCTGTCTATTAAAAGAACTTTATGGGTTCAGGTGTCAAGTTTGCGGCTTCGACTTCAAACCTCGCTATGGCGTTCCTTATTCTGAAACTCACCACGTCATCTGGATGTCCCGCGGGGGTGTTGACCACAGCAACAATATTGTTGTTGTTTGCCCTAACCACCATAGAATAATCCACAATACTAATCCTGAATTCGACAGATCTGAACTCGCCTTTGTTTATCCTAATGGTCTACATGAGTCTCTTCAGCTTAAAAACCACTTGAAAGATGTCGCTTTACTCAAGAAAATCGAAGATTTATCTATTATTCGCGCTCAGCGAATCGGTGTCGAGATGAAATAAATGACTAACATCGAGATCGCCAAAATCTTTCACGAGCTGGCGGACCTGCTGGAGCTGAAGGGAGAGAACCAGTTCAAGGTCCGCGCCTACCGCGAGGCATCACGCACCTTCAAACAACTGCCGCGGGAGGTGGCAGACATGCTGCGGGACGGGGAGAACGTGGAGGAGATACCGGGGATAGGCGAAGCCATCGCCAAGAAGATCACCGAGATGGTGGATACCGGACGACTCAGGCTGCACGACGAGCTGCGCGCCGAGTTCCCCGAAGGCATCCTCGATATGCTGTCGATACCCGGCATCGGGCCTAAGATGGCGATGCGCCTGCATGCCGAGCTGGGGGTGGGCAGCGTCAGCGAGCTGGAGGCCGCCATCCGCGACGGGCGGGTGGCCGGCATGCCCCGCATGGGAGGGAAGGCGGCGCAGCGGATGCTGAGCCAGATCAACTCGGCACGGGCCAAGGGGCACGCCTGCTAGCGAGGTCGATATGGGCGGTGAGTTGCAACCGTTGGGCGAGACCGGTGTATCGAGCGAGAACCAGGCGATCCGCCACTTCCGCGAAGCCGTGCTCCACGGCAAACACTGGTACCTCGCCCTGCTGGAGGCTGTAGGCCAGTGGGACCTGACCGAAGAGACTTATAAAGGCAGAGACTACCGCTACCTTATCGCCAACGAGGCCTTCGACTGGCTGCTGCTCGCCGAGCGCATACTGGACGAGGCGGGCTACCTGGCTCCGGAGGAGGAGACGGTCGAGTTGCTGTTCCACGGCAGGCCGCCCATCGAGACCGCAGAGGAGGAATTCTGCAGCCTCCTCGGCGAGGCCAAGTACCGCGCACACCTTAATTTCTTCTACGGGGTCACGGTTGAGGAGGCGCTGATAACGGCGGTTGAGGAAGAGGCGCGCAAGGAGCACCGGGCCAGCCCCTTCAGCGAGAACGGGCATCCCGGGGAGGAATCGTACCAGCGCATCTACGGCAGCTCCTTCAACGATCTTCTCAAGAGGTACAGGAAAGAGAAGGGCTGCTCCATGCGTCAATCGATGGGCTTGAGCGAAAGCAAGGAGTTCACGTACTGGCTGTTCAAGTACCGGCTGAACAACAGCGATAAGGCGCGCATCGCCAGCGACACCAAGAAGGCGCTGAACGAGTTGAGCCGACAGAGGGGTACGGGAGTAGAGCTTTAGATATTGGTTTGCCCCAACAAGTCGGGCAATGACGGGTGTGGTACGCGATATGCGTCATCATCCGGCTTGACCGGGTGATCCAGAACAATCGTAGAACGTACTGGTTTGCCCGAGCAAGTCGGGCGATGACAGAAGGAAAGTGGTGCAGTCCGCCGCAGGCGGGTTTCCTGCCGGGGTTTCAGGGGTGCCCCCTATATTTTTTAAATTCCCCTCAGTCAGCGTTAAGGAGAATCATGCACGACCTGTACTTGGAAGATATCCACGTCGGTGAAAAGATCATCGTGGGGCAGCACGTTGCCGATAAGGAGGGCATGATCGAGTTCGCCCGCCAGTGGGACCCGCAGGTGTTCCACCTGGATGAGGCGGCGGCGGGAACGCATCACGACGGCCTCCTTGCCTCCTCCAACTATACCATGTGCGTCGTCACCAGGGTGATCGGCCTCAACTGGAACATCAGAACCTTCGGCGTCATGGAGTACAAGGAGATACAGGTACATGCGCCGGTGCGCCCGGGCGACGTCCTCACCGTTAGCATGGAGTGGGTGGACAAGCGCGCGTCGCGCAGCAAGCCCGACCGCGGCGTGGTCCTTTCGCGAATCGAGGTCCGCAACCAGTGCGACGAGCTGGCGCTCAGCTACATATCCACGATAATGATGATGAAGCGTGGGGACGCGTAATAGGGGAGGAGAGTAAAACGTCATCACACGGCTTGACCGGGTGATCCAGCGAGGGGGCAAACGACTCGGGGGAGGGGTTACTTAGGCTTGTACGCCTTCACCGTGATGCTGGCGATAGGAGCACCCACAGCGCGGGCAGCGTCCCCCTTGTTACGATCCAGAACGGCGTCTTGCTTCTCCAGGCCAACGAATCCGGCAGACCGAATCCGCTCCAGGTAATCATCTTCCTTTAAGGCGCCGGCCACGCACCCGGCCCACTGCACCAGGTCATCCCGTACCGACTGCGGGAGTTCGCCGTGGGTAACGATGTCGGAGACGCATATCCGTCCGCCCGGTTTCAAGGCTCGATAGGCCTCACGGAACACAGCGTCCTTATCCGTCGACAGGTTCACCACACAGTTGGAGATCACCACATCTACCGAATCGCTGTCGACGGGCATATGCTCCATCTCGCCCAGCCGGAACTCGACGTTGCCCAGCGACAACTGCTCAGCGTTAGCCCTTGCCAGCCGTATCATCTCCGGAGTCATGTCCAGCCCGATGACCCTGCCCTGCGGGCCGACCCGCTTCGCCGCTAGGAAGCAATCGAGTCCGCCGCCACTTCCCAGGTCGAGAACCACCTCTCCCTCCTGCAGCTCGGACAGGGCGATAGGATTACCACACCCCAGCGAAGGTATATTCGCCGCTATGGATTCAAGCTCACCCCTCGAATACAGCATCTGAGCACGAGTCCCGGTACCGGAACACCCGCAGCCGCAGCTCGACGACTCGGAAGGCGATGAACCACAGCAGGATGAAGCGTGCTGCTTAGCCAGTTCGGAATACAGTCCGCGGACCGCCTCTTTAATATCCTTCGAACGCTCTGTCCCCATTACATACCTCCATATCGATTCCTTTTAGACAAGCTCGGCCAGCCTCTCCCGAAGCCGGGCAGCCCTGTCCCGCTGAACCGCCAGCCGCTCCCGCTCCTTTTCCACCACGTGCTGCGGCGCCCGGGAGAGGAATTTATCGTCTTTAAGCCTGATTTCGAGGCGGGCGATATCGGCCTGATTTTCCGCGATCTCCCTCTCCAGCCGCATCCTCTCCGCATCCAAGTCGACCATGCCCGCCATCGGCAGTATGACCTCCGCCCCTTTCAGGACGATCGTTTTGCAGTTGTCCGGCCTGCCGTCGCCGGTGTCGATGACGGTCAGCGGCCTCACCCGCGCCAGTGCCTCGATGGCCTGGGCCTGAGCCTCGATAGCGGGCCTGGCATCATCTGCGGCCAGCAGGGCTTCGATCCATTTCGACGGCTCTACCTTGAACTCGGCACGCGTGTTGCGGATCGCCCGCACCACATCGATGACCACCTCCATGGCACTCTCCGCGGCGTCATCCAGAGCAGGCCCGTCAGCGACAGGGTAGGGGGCCATCATGATCGATCCCCCCATATCCCGGTCGATATGCCCCTTCAGGTTCTGCCATATCTCCTCGGTGATGAATGGCATGAAGGGGTGCAGCAGGCGCAGCGAGGTCTCCAGAACGTTCACCAGCACCGGCAACGGGGGGTTCTCACCCTGCAATCGCAGCTTGGCTATCTCGATATACCAGTCGCAGAACTCTCCCCAGACGAAATCGTGCACCTGGCGCTGCGCCTCGCCGAAATGGAAATCCCCCATCAGCTGATGCACATCAGCGATCAGCCGGTTCATGCGGCTCAGTATCCAGCGGTCCTCCAGCGCCAGCCCATCGGGCGAAGGCTTGTCCGAGACTTTCTCGCTGATATTGCCCAGTATGAACCGCGACGCGTTCCACAGCTTGTTGGCGAAGTTGCGGGCGGCCTCCATCTTATCCGTGCTCAGCCGGATGTCGTTGCCCGGTGAGCTGCCGGTGGAGAGCGCGTGTCGCAGGGCATCGGTGCCGTACTGGTCGATCAGCTTGAGCGGGTTGAGCACATTGCCCTTGACCTTGCTCATCTTCTCACCCTTATCGTCGCGGATCAGGCCGTGCAGGTACACGGTATGGAACGGTATCTCGCCGGTGTTTTCCAGCCCCATCATGATCATCCGAGCCACCCAGAAGAACAGGATGTCATAGCCCGTCTCCATCACCGATGTGGGATAGAAATAGCCCAGGTCTTCGGTATCATCAGGCCACCCCAGCGTGGAGTGGGGCCACAGCGCCGAGCTGAACCAAGTGTCGAGCACATCGGGGTCCTGCTCCAGCTTGGACGAGCCGCATTTGGTACACCCGCCCGGGTCATCGACGCTGACGATGACTTCGCCGCAGTCGCCGCAGTACCACACCGGTATGCGGTGGCCCCACCACAGCTGGCGGCTGATGCACCAGTCCTTGATGTTCTCCAGCCAGTTGAGGTACACCTTGGTGAAGCGCTCGGGGATTATCCTGATGCGTCCGTCGGTCACCGCA
>Ga0180437_10001544_pt1 | contig 39365 bp, 48 predicted proteins | sample SS_ome_4_FD_132410 | JGI IMG/M metagenome (GOLD analysis project Ga0180437, IMG submission 132410) | Hypersaline lake sediment archaeal communities from the Salton Sea, California, USA - SS_3_D_1 metaG | ecosystem: Environmental > Aquatic > Non-marine Saline and Alkaline > Hypersaline >...
ATGTACAGCCGAGATATATTCTAAACCGCCGAGAGTAAGCCCTAAGAATAAAGCGACAGAGCAAAAGTGGTGGAAGATGTACGAAGACTACGCCATTAACCACTACACACAGCGGGAGATAGCGGAGAAGTACGGCATGTGCAGGGCAAATGTGCATCAGATCATCAAGTGGTGCGTGTTTGAGGTCGATACCGGGGACTATGATGAATATTACAAAGTAACCGATGAGAAGCTCACACATAAGCTCAGACGGCTTGAGGATATGCTTAAACAAAAGAAACCACGGCTCAGAGTATCTGACAAACTTTTCATAGAAGCAGAGCATAGACGTACACTTATGTTTCAGGCGCGCATACGTAAAGTCCTTAATTCAAATAGTGGAATTAACGTTATAGTGCCAATGGGAGCCAATGTCCCGGTTAAGGATGCGCCGGATCACAGGACGGGCGCAAAGGTTGTGGATGTTGAGGCAGAGGAAGTTGAATCAGATACAGCCGTTTGATTTTTCAGGGTATAAGCCTATCAATTGGAAACAGGCAGAGTTCCATAAATCAACATCTAAAAATAAATGTCTGCTCGGTGGAGTAGGCGCGGGCAAGACCATGCCGGGCATATACGAAAGCCTTATGGTGTGCCACGGCAACCCCGGCTGTGAGTTCGCTGTATTCCGTAATACATGGGACAGCTTGAGGGATAATGTTGAAAAGGAGTTCGTCAAGGTCTCTGAGCTTGTGGGGGCTAAGAGGACTTGGAAAGATACAAAGCATGATCTTTATCTTACAAATAATGTAACAGTGCGGTTCAGACCGCTGACGCTTAATATAGAGCAGATAAAGGGGATGAATGTCTGCGGGTTCTTTATTGATGATCCGGACGTTGACAGGTTTTCCAATGTCATAGGGTTCCTGTATACACGTCTGCGTAACCCGCCTTGGATCAAAGCCAATTTTTTTGAAAGCATAATCACAGCCAATTGGGAGGGGCGTAATTGGTTGTGGCAAAAATATATACGCAACAGACCAATGGGCGGTAATGACAAGTTCGCTTATTGGATATGTAAAACAGAGGAAAACCCCGAACTTCCTGATGATTATATAGAGAACCTCAGTGCTCTTCATAGTGAAGATTGGATGAACAGATATGTATATTGTGATATAAATACAGCGTATGCGGGGCTTATTTACCCTGAGTATGACCCGGAGGTACATCACAGAGATCTTGGGTGGATAAAGAAAAAAACAGGTAAAAGCAAGGATCTTTTAAAGATCATGGCTGTAGATATCGGAACTACAGCACCAACCGTTGTAATTAAAATGGCAACTGATTTTAATAATATATACGTATATGATGAATGGTATAAGCGTGGCATACATGTGGATGTTCTCGGGGAATACCTTAATCAGGAGCTTAGGAAGGATAATTACAGGGCTGTTATTATAGACCCGTCTTCAAACAAGGATGACCCGACTTCAGGTACAAGTGTAAGGAAATTACTTAAAAAAGAGTGGGGAGTGCATACAAAAGGCGGTAATAATAATTTTAATTACGGCAGGGAGATAATAAAATCAATGCTTACTGTACGCAAAGGTGAGACCCGGTGGCTTATTGATCCAACCGATTGCCCTCATTGCTGTCAGGAGCTTGATACTTACAAGTGGAAGGAGCAGGGCAACAGCGTGTATGATGATGTCTATTATAAACCTGTACCGATCGACCGGGACAATGACTGCTGTGATACAATGAGGTATGGAGCATGTTATCTTAAGGATAAAATAAAAGGCATAGATGACGGTGCGCTCGCAAAAGAACGGAACAAAAGAATGTGGGCGAACAGGATAAAAGATCTTCCGATGTATAATGAAAACAGAGCTATGGGGTTAGAACGTCCTGACGTTAAAACGTTATTGAATATACATAAAAAAGCTCTTGGCAAAAAAATAGCTGAAGATCGCAGGAAAAAAATAAAGAAAGAACTATTGACAAGATAGTATAAATACTATATAATAGAAGTAATGGCAAAACTCAAGCTTAAAGCAAGTCAGCGCAAAGATATCGAAAAGTTCCTGCAAAGCAGATTTTCTCATCTTGAAAAATTAAGATCTCCTTTGGACACAGAAGTCGAAGAAGAGTATGATGTTTACAACAATAAAGATAAAAATCAGGATGATAAAAACTCTTGGGAGGAGACTTCATATCTTCCTTACGTATACACAATAACACAGACGATTAAAGCGCGTGTTGTTCAGTCACTTTTCCCCGATCAAAACTATATTCGTTCATTTATGGAGCGCGATGAGTATAAGGGGATTGAAAAAGAATTTGAACAATGGGCACAGGAGGAGCTTGATATAATCAGGTTCAGACAGCGCGCAAGTGATTTTATTGAAGATGGTCTTGCGTTCCGTGGATGTTGGCTACAATTAAGACCGATGAAAGATAAATTACGTCAGAGATTGAAAATTGATTTTGATGTAATTAATTTTTTTGATATATGGTATGACACATTTTCACAGGACATTGAAGACACTGATGTTTTCATAAGAAAAATAGTTAAGCTGTGGCAACTTCAGTCAGACGATATGAACTATTTTAATATTGAAAAAATAAAAGCAAAAGATATAGAGCCTCCTGACTATATAAAAAAGAGGCAAATATATAAATCAAAAAACGGCGTTACTTATTATGACCCTGTTCGTGATAATGTAACTGATGATGTTGAACTCCTTGAATGGTATGGTGTTTATAACTTAAATCCCGACCCCGAAGGTAAACCCGATTTTAAAAACGTAATCTTCACACTTGCAAACAGGTCGCTTCTTGTACGTGCGGAAACAAACGATATGAAGACCAAGCGCAAGAAGCTCCTGTTCCCTATCCGTCCGTTTAAACAGGCTCATTCGCTTGTTCCGAAAAGCGTGGGGCAACTTATTAAAAGTATTCAGTATGATATAAATGAAACCCGCGCGCTGAGGATGACGAACTTCAAACTTAAAGTAAAATTATTGTTTAAATATAATAAAAATGCTGATATTAATTTTAAGGAGATGTTCGCCAAGGGAGGAAACGCAATAGGGTTTGACGATAATCCTGATGATGTATCTCTTTTTGATGTGCCGGATATGGTGCAGATGGCGACATTTATGAACGCCGAACTTATACAGGAAGCACAACAGATTACCGGGGCTGTTGATTATTTGATGGGTACAACAGCGGGGCGCGGTGTTACGGAAACTGCTACCGGGATAAAGACGATAACAGAGCAGGCGATGTTCAAGATGTCGATGGTGACTGAGAACGTATATTATGATGTTCTTGATTTTATTAATTTTCTTTTAATCTTAAAGACGAAATATGATACTCCTGAAATAATAGCAAAGCATCCGCTTCTTAATGAAATTATTGACAGACCCGAAGATGAGATAGAGGACTCACGGATCATTGATATTAATCTTAAAGACCTTTCTGTCAGGCGCGATGTTGAACGCGCACAGTTTATTAATTTTTCAAATATTATTCTTCCTGTACTTGAGCGTGTCGGCGGTAATATAAAAGAGTTCCTGCGTCAGGCTATGGACAGACTACAGATGGAGCGTATTGATAAAATGCTTGAACCTGCTCCCGAGATACAGCAACTTACTCAGGCTATTGCCAATGCAATGAGTAAAGATCCAAGCATAGGTCAGATGATAATGATGATATTGCAAAATCCTGAGATCGCCAAACAGGCTATGGCGGGCGGTGGCGGTACACCTAATCCAGCGCAGGAAAAACCCCCCGAGCAGACAGAAGAGTTTAATGTAATACCGAGCACATGATGACCGATAAAGATAAATTAAAAATGACTGCATTAAAATCACTTCAGACACACCGCGGATGGACTGATTATCTTAAACCGTGGTTAGAGGAAAAAATAACAGCAAATAACAGTTTGAAAAAGATTGATTTTAAAAAAGATAATTTACAGCTTGCATCTGAAATAAGGGCGCAAAGAGCGAAGATTGATGTTTATCAAAGTGTTATTAATTATTTTGACATACAAATAAAATCTCTTGAAGAGGAGGAGAAAAATGTCACCAGTAAATGAAGAATATTTACCTGAAGAAGAAGGAATGGGCTTAGAGCCTGAGATCCCTGAAGATATGGGGGAGGAGGCTGAAGCACCTGTAGAGGAAGAGGAAGCACCCGCAACGGTAATGTCACATACTGTTGAAGAGATCCCTGAGCTTGAGGGTCTTGGCATCGGCGATTCTATCACAATGGTTATTTCAAATGTAACCGATGATGGGAAGTATGAGCTTCAGGTACAGGTAGAGCCTCCTGTTCCTACAGAAGCACCGCCTGTTGAAGGCGCAGAGGGAGTTGAGGGAGCAGGCGTAGAGACACTTACAGAAAGACTCATATAAGGAGTATTTTATGTTGTTAAAATCAAGGATTTTAAAATATCTTTTTCCATTTAGTCCTTTCTATTTTGCATTTGCTGAAGAGGGGGGCGGTAGTCTTGAAGATATCGTGGATGAAATAGACGATATTCTTGAAGATGATGACGATGAAGGGAAGCCCGATGACAAGGTTGACGATGATAAGTCTACCAAGGAGAAGGGCAAAAAGCAGGCAAAGAATCCTGAGCTTGAAGCATTAAAGACCCGGTATGAAGATTTGAGCAAAAATTATGAAGAGCTTGAAAAAACCACAAAGAAACAGCAGGAGTTTATTGACAAAATAACCGGGGTTGATGATGAAAAGGCAAAGAAAGCACAGGAGGCGAAAGAGAGGCAGGAATGGGATGAGGACGCTCCGAATAAAGTAAAAGCTTTGTTGGAGAAACAACAGAAAGAGTTTGATGAAAGGTTGACTAAGACGGAGAAGAAACAGGCTCTTAAAGACATTTACTCAAAAATCGAAAGAGAGTATGATGTAAATCTTAAAGAACTGTCTCCGAAAATTGTTCCTCTTTTAGATGATTTCGCACCCGAGGCAATTCAGAAAAATCCCGAAAGGATTTTGAAGATATGCCTCAAGACGCTTGGGAAATTGAAAAAGAGGTCAGAGGACATACCTTTTATTCAGAGCGGTTCAGGGATGTCATCTCGCATCACAGGCGAGAGGGCTAAAAAAGCTGAGGATAAAATCCGTGATAGAATAAAAAAAGGTGTCGGAGCAGGCAACGGCAAATCTAACGTCTTCGGCATTTAGGAGGATTTTAAATGGGACAAAGTATAGTTTTAAGCCCGAAGCATTTAACAACAGGGCGACTTACAATAGATCTCGATAAAGAGATCCACAAACTTAATATCGACAAGATCCCTTTGATGAAAATGATGGATGTTGTCGGTAAAAGGTCAACCGAGCAGATGGAGTATAAACATCTGTACAAAGAAAGAAAGTCTGATTGGGGCGGGATCGCTTCTTTTAGCGGTTCATGGGCTTCAGGTGCAAACAAAGCAGGTAACATTGTTGTTACTACAGGCGAAGGATGGATGTATGGCGCAGGCGACATAATTAAACTTCCTAATGATACTGATGTAAATATTTATGTCGACAGTGTATCAACGGATACGCTCACCTGTCATACATATGATAACAGTACAACTGTTAATCTTACGGCAGGAACTACAGGCGCGAATACCATTCTGAACATTGGTAATTCATTTGAACTTGGTTCAGGAAAAGGTACGATGAAAAGCCATCAGCCGTCAGAAAGCACCAATTACATTCAGATACATCAGTCTCCGTTCGGTATCGTTGAAACTCTTGATTATGTGTCTTACGAGGCAGGCGGGAAAGAGCTTCAGGAAAGAGAGCAGGATGCTTATATAGATCATCTTTTTGGTCTTGAAAAGCTGATGTTCTTTGGTCAGAAGCACAAAGCAACAACCGGGTATATGGATGCTGTCTATGAACAGTATTTTACGGGCGGTGCTTTTGAATTAATTACCACAAACGCAACAACTGAATCAGATCTTACTTATGCTGAGTTTGGTAATTGGATCAATGATTGTGTATATTATGCCAAGAAACCTGTTGTGTTTGCAGGTGCTACTATTTTCGAGGCACTGTCATGGTGGCTTGGAGATCGCGGTCTTCAGACACGTCAGGACGAAAAGACACTTGGTATTGCTGTATCTCAGTTTATGAATCAGTACGGTGATGTTGTTAAGGTTGTTCCTCACCGGGAACTCTTTAAGAACTATTATGCCGGATATGCTATTTGTCTTGATCTCGATGATGTCGCCTATAGGTATCTTCAGGGTGCGGATACTCATCTTGAAGTAGGTATTCAGGACGTTGATAAAAAACAAATAATCAACGAATACCGCACATGGTGTGGCTTTTGGATGGGTAACGAAAAACGCCACGGTGAGCTTAAAGGCGTATCTACCATCAGTTCATAAGGAGGCAGACATGAAGAAAATATTATCATTTATTATAATAGTTCTCCTTTGCCTGACAGCTTATTCAGGCACTATGGACAATTACCTCAATGCACAGCACAGGATCAATTCGTCAAAAAATTATTTTGGCGGTATAGATCAGAACGAGATGACACTTAAAGCAATATATCTTACAGGCACTGTATCGGCACCTGCAAATGCAACAAATTATATTGGCACAGCAATGGACATGGTTTGCACGAATATTGTAACAGTGGATAAGATTTTTGTACCAATGAATCTTCGTATAACAAAATCAGGTCAGACCGCTGATTCTTTGGCTCAACTTTTTCTTATGTCCAAATGTTTGTATCTTACAAACCTTGCTGCTACAAACACTAATTATACAACAGTTGCAACTAATCATGTCACAAATTATATGGGACAGTATATGATACCTGAAGGTAATGCGCTTTATGAGTTTGGCTACCCTGTGATATATTCAAATTATTTTATAGAATATTCACAGATACTTGTAAGGATTGAAAATACAAGTTCATTAACTTGTAGCTTTTCTGTTCAAATGACAGGATTTGAAATGGATGAGTAATTTAAAGGGGGAGTTTTTACTCCCCCTTTTTTACTTTCAAGGAGAATATTATGATTTTTAAAAGTAAAAAATTAAATCTTAAACTTGTCATTAAACCTGCCAAAACTCCAAGAGATCCAAATGCTGTATATGTGCAGTTTGTCAATGGTCTTTATGAAACAAATGATAAATCAATTATTGACTTCATAAAGAAAAATTATTCTTTAGAGGTTGAAGAAGCCTCTAAAAAGGAGACAAAAGATGGTGGAAAAAACAAAGCCTGAAAAAGGATACATAACATTTTTTAGTAAAAAAACAGGTCTCAAGATTGTTATCAAGCCTGAGAAAAGATGGCGGGATTCAAATGGTAACCCTAAAAAAGAAAAAGGCATCTATGTGAAGTTTGAGAATGGAAGATTCCGCACAGATGATAAAAATATCATCGAGTTCATAAGAGAAGAACACGGCAAAAGATTTCCCGGTGAGATCACAGAAGTTGATGAAACAAAAATAATTCGGGAAAAGGAAATAAGAGAGCGTGTTATAGCCGAAATGAAAAAAGAGGGGATGACTGAAGGAGAGGAGCTTCCGCAGGCAAAGATTGAGACTATAACAAAAAAAGAAAAACTCAAGGAAGCAGTTAAAAATAAGTGACATTCAAAAACTTCCGAAGAGGTATAGAGCTTTACATTAAAAATGACAGCTCTAAGATACGGCATCTTATTTTAGATTATACTAACAGGGCAATCTTAGAGTTTGCTCGAATGGATGAGTGGGAAAGGATCAAGGTAGTTGAAACAATCACCCTTGATGGGTCTGAAGAATATACTCTTGACAATACAAATCTCAATAATAATTATGGAATGATTTTATCTATCCTCAATTCCGATGGAGTTGAATATGATAAATATGATTATGTAACATGGCTTGGTCTTGAAGAACAGGATTATACTTATGCTATTGTTGGAGATAAAATATATGTTACAGGAGATAGTGGCGACCTTACGATCCTTATGACCACACCCGGTCTATTTACAACCTATCCTATTACTTCAGCAGATTTAACTGTTGAGCCAAGAGTTTTTTCCTATTATCAGGAAATACTTGAGAAAATGGTTATAGTTAAAATCCTTGAGTACCAAGAAGACGAAAGAGTTGTTTATGAAAAGAATGAACTTGCTCGTCTTATTTTTGAAACTAAACGGCATGAAAATCGTCTCAGAAATGAAGGCAAGATCCATACTATTCGGAGATGATTAAATGCAGTTTAAAGCTATTAACAGATTTGACCGTGGTCTATTCAGCAAGCGTGGTACAGAAAGCAAGATTGGAGATAACTTCCTAACTAAACTTATAAATCTTGATATTGATATTACAGGAAGGCTTACCCGAAGATGGGGATACGAATACTGGTTTGATCTTACGGAAAATAATTCTGTTGCATCTTCCCAAGACATTCCCGATGTAGTAACCAAAACAGGTTTTAAAAATAGAGTTCAGGCTATTTATCCCTATCAGGATGTCGGTGGAAATAAATATATTTTTGTTGTATCAAACGGCAAAGTATATATGGAAAAAATACAGGATGGTGAAAAGGTATGGATCTGTCTTAATCCTGTTGGTAATATAGAGATAGAAGAGAAAGTAAAACATTCTCAAATAACAACTTATCTCGATATTGTTTTTTTTAATGATTATCAAAATAATGTTTATATGTACAACACCCAAGCTTACAGCGCGAGTGGTTGGACTATTAACGGTGTAAGGGGAATATACTTTGCTGGTGACAAAATATATTATCGTAATTTTACTGATTGGGCTACAGAGTATCATACTCATGCTATTACTGATATTACTGATGCATCTGATGATATCATTCATGTTACGGGAGACTATAGGCATAATTTCGCTGTTGGTGATACTGTTACAGTTGAAGGTAATAGCACTCCTGCGAATAATACCATATATACGGTAAAGAGTGTAGTTTATGATTCAGGTGATAATGAGACCGATGTTGAGATAAACGGTGGTATGGACACGCCTGCAACTGTTGATGGTAACCTTAAGTCTTCATTTCGTATATGGTGCGATAGTGCAGATGGAACAAACTCCGGGTCGCTTAATTATGACGGCAAGGCTATGTATGATAGTCTCGTTGACTCAAGCTATATAGCACCATCCGGCGGTGTTATTACAGATCCTACTGATTTAAAACTTGGATTCTGTATTCGCGCAGGAAATGAAACAAGCGGGTTTTTTTATTATGTTCTCGATAATCAACTGAATCAGCGCGCTGATGACAAGTGTTATATAATCAAGTTCAATGACCGTTTTATCTGTCAGGATTTTACATCTATTGATATAGATGCCACAGGCGAAATAGCTAATTTTACTCTTTATGACGGAAATATTTATATTTGGGGAGAAGATACAAAGATAAAGGTAATAAATATAAGTACATTTGATGTTACCACTATAGACACAGGGCACATAGCAAGTATTGATGCCCCGGTCAATACCACAAGTGATAAACTTTTTTCTATTGCTGTTGATGCTAATGGTATTTATTTACCGTGTCAGGATATGCCAACATTGCCTGATGATTACATGATACATGAGATTGCGCGACAATGGTTTTGGACAGAGAAAAATTATTCTTCTTTTTCGGCATTTATAAATGGAATTGATAGATTAATAAGTGCAAATAATAATTTATATGTACTTGCAAGATATGTAACTATACCTCCAATAACTGATGCAACTATAGCTTCAATAAATCCATCTGATTTTTCAATTATAGATTATGGTGCGTTTTATAATGGTTATGCTTGGGATTTATGTGATTGTAATAATAAAATATGGTCTGTTGGTTATAATGATATTTGGTCAAGATATGAAATACAATATCAACCATATGATTTATCAACATATAATGAGACTACATTACCGTATAAACCATATAGATGTTTTGCCGAAGGAAGTAGTTATGTATGGATAACATGCAATAGAAGTACAGATAAAAAAATAATGAAAATAAATACAAGCACATATGCCGTTACAAGTATAGATATAAGTTCTCATGCATCTTCAAGTGTATTTGGAATATATTATAATAATTATATTTGGACTGGCTGTTATCCATCAAAATTATTAAAAATAAATCCTTCTACACATGCAATTACAAGTTATACTGTTGATGGCGGTGGAATAGAAATAATAGGTGCTTTTAATTATTTATGGATTGCAAATTATACACTTGGTCAAGTACAGAAAATAGATCCAAGCACAGGAAATACTCTTGAAAGAATAAAAGTTGGTGATAATGTTTTGGGAATAACTGCTGATGCAAATTATATTTATGCATCTGTTAAAAATTCAAGTGGAGATTCAGAAGTTGTGAGAATAAATCCAACTACCCATAATAAGATTAATTTTGCTTGTCCTTTTTATCCAAATAAACTTGCTCTTTTAAACAATAAAGTATATGCAAGTGAATATTTAAACACTGTTGATGATTTTTGGGGTGGTGGCAATATAATAAAAGAATATGATGTTGATCTTACTGATTTTACAAAGCTTGTATCAATAGATGATACAGGTGACTTTAGAAATGATTCATCATGGAACAGAGTATATTTAATGGGTACTCTTACGAAATTAAAATATGTATCACCCGCATACTCTGATGGCAATATTCTTTATTTTGGTGTAGATGGAATTGATGGGACTGAATGGGGTCTTTATAATAAATTAAATCTTTCCACTTTTGCAATGGAAAATAAATATAGCTTTTATGCTTCAAAGCGATATCCTATATATGGTGATACAAGATGGTTTCTTAAGGGACATATTGATGATGATACATTTAGGATATCAGGTAATTGGATTTGGGCTGATGGTTTTACTGTTTATGATGATTTTTATGATCTTGATACTTATGACTCAAATATGGTATATCACATTAATAAAGTAAATAATGAGTTCACAGGAGACACTGATGAAATAGATAAGCTTCAATATCTCGGAACTCCCAAAACAATTATACCATCTCTTAATTCTGATTCATCATCATCTGATAAGTTTATACGTGGTACTTTTCTTAAATATCAACTCGCTTTTGTATTAAGTGCCGGACAGACAACCAATCTTGGCGCAAGTACAGAAGCCATAGAGATACCACAATTACACGCAAGTCAAACTATAGATTCTTTTACAAATGGCTCTAATGAAATAGATTTAGTTGGTCATGGTTATGTTGATGATGATATAGTTTGGTTGAGTAATTCAGGTGGTTCATTGCCTGCTGAATTATCCAAAGAAACAGATTATTATGTTAAAAAGGTTGATGATGATAATTTTCAAGTAAGTCTTACAAAAGGCGGTTCTGCTGTTTCATTTACTGATGATGGATCAGGAACATCTTCTGTTATCCGAATTGACCAAGATGTTCAGGTTCTACTTACTGATATTAATCTTGAAAATATATATGGTACTGATATTTATAATCAGGAAGATGTTGCGTCTATTCAAATATATCGCTCTCAAAAGAATTACGGTGAAACATTATATGCAGACCCGGTGCTCCTTGGAACACTGACACACAATGGAACAGGGTGGATATATGGAGCATTGGATTATGAAACATTTGAGGATAATTTACAAACTCTTTCTTACAATACTTTTGACGAAAGTAACGTAATAAAATATCCTGTTGATAATATTGTTGTCCATAAAAACAGGCTTGTTCTTGTCAATAGAATTGATTATGAAAATCCAAATGTTATACAATATTCAAGTATAGATCTTGCTGATGCGATCCCGGTTGATAACATACGCCCAATTGAAAGCGGTGATGGTGACGTACTTGTTGCGGGCGTGTCAACGGGAGATTATCTTTATCTTTTTAAACGCAGAAGAATATATGCTATACTTGGTGATGTAGAAGCAGGACAGCTTATTGATGTTAGCAAGAGTGTCGGAACAGAATACAGTAATATGGTTTGTCAGTATAATAATATTGTTTATTTTATGAATGATGTAAGTATATATTCTGCATATGTTGGCGCGCCTGTTACAGACCTTGCGTCAAAGAGACTTGATACATTTTTTGATAAAGATATATTTGAATCAATTGATTTTTTAAATATTAAGGAAAATGGATATACTATTGCTGACACAGAAAATATGGAAATACGTTTTTATGTCCCGCTTAAAGAGGGTATATCTTCTCAAAATTATAATAATGCATGTATAATATATAATATTCGTGATGATAATTGTAAAGTATATCAATATCACGATAATTTATTTATGCACTCTATGGTAAATGATATTGAAACAAATGAATTAATGCATCTTGTTACTGATTATTCGGGTAATATTTATAGGCTTGGTAAGTATAAGAATGATAATTTTAATCCTGTTAAATGGCTAATGGTAACAAAGCATTTTGATATTGATACAAAATTAATAAGAAAGAATTATAAGACAGTGAAAATTGTTGGTTCTTTTTTAAACTCAATGAGAATAAATTATTATACAGATAAGGTAAGGCAAAATGGAAATATATTTAAAAATGGTGATGATATCATTTGTGATATATGGAATGGCAATAATGTACACACAATCGCGCTTGAAATAAGCGGTGAAAATTACAATACCCCTCCTGAAGAAATAGAAGAGATATTAATAGGATATACTACGAAGAAGGGAATGAGATGAAAGATTTAAACTTTCAATCATTTGATAAAGATATGCAAATTGCGCTTCAGATAATAAAAGAAACGATTGAAGTAAATGAAGCATTAATATCTACTTTACAAATTATTCAGGCTACCAAGGCAACTATATCTCGTGGAACAGGTGCGCCGAGCGGAGGCAACGATAAGGATTTATATATTGATGATAGTACAGATAGATTGTATATTAATATTAATGGCACTTGGAAATATACAGCATTAACGTGAGGTAATTATGGCAGAAAATTTTTATGTTTCCTTAACAAATGATTATTATGGTGTACAAGGTGACACAATATTTATACCTATGGAGTTTAAAAATGAAGATGGTGATATTATTGATATAACCCCGTGGGACTCAAAGTTCAATGTACGTAATCCAATTACAGATGAAAATGAAACAAGTCTTTCAAAAACACACAATGATAGTATCTCAGGAGGAGATGGAATATATTATAATGGGGATACAAATATACCATCGGGAATAAGTATATCGACTAATCAGATTGTGGTTAAAATTGACTATGATGAATCATCAGAGCTTGAGCCTGATGTATATCCTTTTGATGTTGAGTTCACCGCTCTTGGCAGGAAGTTTACTGTAAAAGGAAGATTAATAATAACAAGCGAGGTAACAGCAAGTGTCTAATATACCAATTGAATATAGGACAGTAATAATACCACGGTTTTATTATGGAGAAAATAATCTTGATTATAAAACATATATAATTTATTCCAATGTGATCTATGTCGGCTATGGATATGGACATCATTATGGAAGATTTTATGGAAGGGGGCTGTAATGGCTTTAACAACATACGCAGGTGATTTTGTCACTGTTAAATATTGGGATTTTGAGGATGACCCGGTATACGCTGAAAGCACAGACAGTGGTAATACTTCAGGATGGGGAATAAACCATAATTGGCGTGCGCTTGTCGATGGTATTGATGCTATACATGATGGTCTTGAGTTTACTACACAGGCATCAAATCCGTTAAGTGACGCGGGGTTATGGATTGAGACCACATCTGATCTACTTGTTCTTCAGGACATTCTTGGTATTACTCTTACTAATAATCTTGTTATTAATGAAGACGGTGATGATTATGACATCCGCATTGAGGGAGATACTGAAGCTAATCTTGTGTATATTGACGCGGGGAATGATAGAGTCGGCATTGGAACAAATACTCCATCTGTTTTATTTGAAGTAGGCGGTAATACAGTAATAGATGGAAATGCCACTATAAATTATCAATGCTCTGTTAATGGTGCTTTTACGTTTAATGAAAACGGAGCGGATGCTGATTTTCGTGCGGAAGGAGACACTGATCCAAATCTTTTCTTTCTTGATGCAAGTACGGATAGAGTCGGCATAGGAACGAATACTCCATCAGTTAAGTTTGATGTTGTCGGAAATGCACTTATAACAGGAACAGTGACACTTAATGGCGCAGTAGTAATAAACGAAAACGGTGCTGATGTTGACACTCGTATTGAAGGCGATACTGAAGCTAATTTATTTTTTGTTGATGCAAGTACAGACAGGATTGGCATTGGTACTGCAACGCCATCAGTACAATTTGAAACAACAAGTGCAGGTAAAATAGGCGGTGCTTTAACTGTTATGGGTCAAGGCGGTTTTGACGGCGGTGTTATAATAAATGAAGGCGGTTATGATAACGATACCCGTATAGAAGGCGATACTAATGCTAATCTTTTCTTTGTTGATGCAAGTGCAGATATGATTGGTATCGGCATTAATAATCCTGCTACACTTCTTGATGTTGATGGCGATATAAGTTGCGATAATATTTGGAGCAGAGGAGATGAAGCATTAGATATAAAAACACCAAACGCAGGAGCAGGAACTTCACAAACAATAGGAATACAAACAGGAACAGGTGAAACATCAGGAAGTATTCTTATACAAACAGGATTAGGAACATCAGCTTCAGGTGATATATTAATAAAAATACAAGATGATACAGGGAATATTACATTATATGCAGATAATGATATGGTATTATTGCAAAACGCACCGACAGGTGGCACGGCTCTTGCAATTGCAACATGCGGATATGCCGATAGTGTGGTGTCGGGATATTTAAAAGCAGATGGCACTATATCATTGTCAGCAGATTGGGATGCAGGAAGCTATAAGATAACGGCAGAGCAATTAGAAAGCGATGTTGCAGGCGGAACTGCCCCATTGATTGTAGCATCAAATACTGTTGTTGCTAATCTCAATGCGGATTTGCTTGATGGTATTGAAGCAAGTGCTTTTATGCAGGATCTCGTAAATGATACCACTCCTCAGCTTGGCGGTGATCTTGATCTTAATGGACATAATATTGATTTTCCGACAGTAGCAAATGTAAGTGATTGTAAAGATGAAGATGATATGGCATCTAATAGCGCGACTATGTTAGCTACACAGCAGAGCATTAAGGCTTATGTTGATAATTCTATTGATGATATTGTGCGTGTTGTAACAGTACAAATATCTGATCCGAACGGTAATGCTCTTTCAACAGGGGACGGTAAAGCATATTATCGAATACCTTATGAACTTAATGGATGGAACTTAATAGGTGTTGCATCAGCGGTCACTACGGTATCTACTTCAGGTACACCTGAAGTGCAGATATATAATCTTACTCAAACAGCGGATATGCTTTCAACAACGCTTACTATTGACGCAAATGAAACAGATAGCTCAACGGCTACCACACCTGCTGTTATTGATACAGGAGAAGATGATGTCACAACTGCTGATATGTTGCGGTTTGATGTTGATACAGCAGGAACAGGTACAAAGGGATTAATGGTAGAATTAAGGTTTCAGAAACCATAATAACTATGTAGGTGAACAATGAGCATAGCAGTAGGGAACACATCGCATAATGCAACAACGGTTGCCGACACGGGATTTACGCTTTCGCACAATAATAATGGTGATTTCCTTGTTGTAATAGTACAAGCTATACGTGCCGCGACAGGTGCGGAAAGTGATGCCTGTACCGTTACCGCAACATATAATAGTGTATCAATGACAGAGGCGATAACCGATAGAAGGACAATTGCTAACAGATGCTATAGAGGAAGTATATTTTATATTGCAAATCCTTCCAGCGGAGTCAATGATGTTGAATTAACCTTTAGTAATACCATGCATGGTTGTATAATTGGTGCATTTTCAATAAGTGGACAACATGCTTCACCAATAGGAGCAACACAAGATGATGATAGTCAGGCAGGGAAAGTGGATATAACTACTACGGAAGATAATAGTTTGATTATTGCGTCCTCACAGGATAGGAGTGATGATCCTGTTCCGACATTTACAGCAGAGGCAAATCAAACGGAAGATTTTGAGGATAATACAGGAAATGCTACTTCCGAAATAGCCGGGGCTGGATATTACAGAAGCACAACAACAGCAGGATCATATTCCGTTGGTGGTGTAAGCTCTGATGATACTAAAGTAATAGGTCTTGCTCTTGAAATAAAAGAAGGAGAGGCTTATTTTTTATATCCTAAAATAATATCTATGGCATAAGGAGTATCATATGTTAGTAAAAAAAATTAATGAAGAAATTATGAGTCCTGAAGGTAAACCAATAAGTGAAGAAAGAGCATCACTTCACAGGGTTGTAAATATATGTAAAGCATGTAAATCACTTGATGAAGCTATTGATATATTTGAAAAAGAAAAAGATAAAGGTGAAAAGACTACAATTAAAACTATGATCGAAAGAGCAATATTATTTCAAGTGCCAAATAAAAAAGATGTCAATTCTGATTTTGTTATGAAGCGGTATGATCTATGGAAAAAGATTAAAAACTCAAATGGCGAATTAGAATTAACAGCAGAAGAAATAACTTCCATTAAAGATAATCTTGCAAAAATGACAAATGCAGGTGTTTCAATAGTCGTTGCAGGACAGGTGATGGAAATACTTGAGGGAGAAAAATGAATCATTTAGTTTATGGAGCAGTGGCATCTTTGATTGTTGCTGTGATTATTTTTTTTATTAATTCAAACAGGTCTACTCATGCACATATATACAGAAAAATAGATGCAATAGAAAAAGACATTGGCGATAAACTTGATGAAATGGAAAAGACTATTGCAAATATTGACAAAGCTGTTGCCGTATTGAGCACAAAGCTCAATGGCAAAAGGAGTGATTAATGAAATACATTGAAGACATTATTGAGTTCTTAATTGAACCCGGATCTCTTGCTGTAATTATCCCTGTTGTTACATTGATAATTGCAAAGGTAGAAAAAGCGAACAGGCTTGCAAAACTTATTATCAGACTTGCAAAATATATTGTAAAGTTATCTGAAAAATTGGAGACTAAATGAATAAAAAGGATTATCAATTAGCTGGTCAGGCTTGTATTAATTCTTATGAAGGAAAGTATGGTGAAGTTGTTGAGATATTTGAAACTTGGGAAAAGCACGTAGTAAGAAATGTCGAGTTTTATTTCGGAGTAATATGCGGAATTGGACACATTATAGTACGTGGAAGTGACAGGAGCACAGAAGGACAGAAAGGATTAAAATCATGGTTCAAAAGATTTCTGTTTTCATGGAAGGATTGGTTTCAGAATCTTGATACACACAGTATTGACGTTAAAGAAGGGAAAATGCATTTAGGTATATATGAAGACCATATTAAAATCTTTGCTCTATGCCGTGAGTTTGTTACAAAATATAAAACCAATATACTAATAGGGCATAGTAAAGGTGCTATGCAGGCATTGGCATTGTATTTCTTTTTAAAAGATGTATATAAAAATATTAAGTTCAGGTGTATTGCCGAAGCTCCTGCAAAAACATTTTCCAAGAAGCTTAAGAAATATTTTCCTGAAGATGAAGTTGTTACTATTATAAATGGTGAAGACTTTATAACAAAATTACCACAGTGGAAGTTTTCTCATGTTGGTAAAATTGTACGAATTGGCAAAAGAAATATTTTTATGAATATACCGTTCGTAAGAGCGGTGGCAGTTATGGATCATTATCCAAATAAATACTTGGATAATATAAATAAACTTTAATTCTTTAGCTGTCTGATGTGATATAGGCAGGAGAGACTTGGGAGGGTTTCTCCTGCTGTTTTTATTACCTTTAGGAGGAGGATATTATGGCTGACCCTTTTACAATTGGAGTAGGATTAGGAATATTTAACACCATTATAGGCGGTCTTACCGGGGCTATGCAGGATGTAAGTCGCTCTAAGCAACAGCGTGCACAGGCAAGACAATTACAAACAAACATAAAGCAGTTGCGTAAACTTGTTCAGGATGGAGAAAAAACCATAGATGAGGCTTTTACAATATTTGATAATATGCTTAAGGCTCAAAAGGGTGAGATCTCACGGCTTACTGAGAATTACCGTGACCGGGCAATTGCTCTTCAGCAGGAAGCTTTTGACAGGACTCTTTCAAGTATGGACAGGCAGATTGAAAAAGCAAAAGAGCAGATGTCACTTGAGGAGCAGAAACGTGCTGAGAGAACACAGGAGCAGATCAGAGAGTATCGTTTATCAATAAAGGAGCAACAGAAGCAAGTCATCGGAGAACTTCAAAAGAGAAGACTCATAGGCTCTAAGGCGGGTATTAAAACGAGGGAAGAGCTTATGGGAGCTCAAACCAAAGGTGAAAAACAAATAGCTCAGACACGTGAAGATACGGCACAGGAGCTTTTTGAGCGTATGCTTGGACTTGAAAAAGAGGCTATTGAGACCAAGGAACGAGTTGGCAGAGAGCATGAGACACGGCTCGGAAGGACGCAGGAAGAGTTTGCCGATCTTCTATCTGAGAAGATTTTGGGTATTGAGAAAGAGCGTGCAGGCGGTAAAGTACGTCAGGCAGAACAAAAACTCGGACTTCGTATGGGTGCTGAACAACAGATAATGCAGATGCAGAATATGATTGCGGGTCTTCAGTCTGCAAGCGAGGGTCTTCCTGTATCTTTCTTACAGGGTATTACTCCGGGTCTTAGTCAAATAGGCGGTGCTTATGCTCAGAAACAATATGGTGATTATTATATAGACCAAATGGGTAAATTATTAAGTCAGTTTCAATATCCTCAGCCTACAACGGAAACTTATGATTTTGGAAAAGAAATGGCAAAAGAAAGATTACTTGGATATGAATCCCCATATGGAGGGAGGTAATTATGGCTAATTTATTTGATGATTTAGCACAAAGACTTGCTGTAACATCTACACCGCCTGAAACAAAACCCGAACAGGCGGGTCTCGGTGTTGGTATCGCAGGTGCTTTTCGTAAAGAACAGGAACCATATCAAAAACTCGGTATTACCGGGCGACTCTTGGGCACTAAAGCACAGGAGGCTGAAGTCGAATCCCGCATAGGCGAAAAGATAGGGAAGGAATATGCCCCTACCGAATATCGCCTTAGTCTTCTTCGTTCTCTTGGTAATGAGTCAGAACAAAAACTTGCTGAAGATTATTTAAGAATGAGAAAAAGCCCATTGGCAAGACAGTCAACAGAGTTTAAAGATGTACGCGCAAAGCTTCAGAACCCTGAGTATTCACGCAGTAAAAGTGAGCTTGAAAAAGAATATTATGCAAGCTTACAAATATCAGGAAGAGCAGGAGCAAAAGGGTTATCTCCACTTGAAGCACAAAAAGTATGGGAAGACTTGATGGAAAAATATGATAAAATTGTAAATCATAAAATAATGACAGATGAATTAACAAGGGTTGCAAATGACGTATATGCAAGAACAAGTAACATATCACAAATAGCGGGTAAGAAACCTGATCCTGCTAAAAACGAACAAATGATAAATGTGCTTGGTGATGTATATGCCAATACAACTGCATATACAAAAGACGCACTTGGCAGAGAAAGAGATGTGTTTGATATTAACATGGCAAAAAAGTGGGATAATTTATTTGCAACTGTTGTCGGTGAATATGAAAAACCTGAATCATTAACAGAACTTGTAGCTATTTCAAACAATCATTTATCAACTATTGCAAGAAAAAGAGATCAAATATTAAGAGTTCTTGCCAAAACAGCCCCCTCATCCCCTAAAGAAACAGACAAGATTAAAAGAGCATCTGATTATTTGATAAAAAACAAGGATAAATTAATCTTAGCAGGACAGGAAGATTTTATCGGAGAACCTAAAACATATGATGATATAAGATCTGCAATACAAAAACTTTTTTCAAAACATACAGCAGATGTAAATGCATTAACTAATTTAGAATCATATGGCAGATATGCGACTATAGCTCATTACAATATACCCGGTACTATTTCAAATAGCAGAATAGAGGAAATAGTTAATTACATTAAAGCTAATAATCCACCTAATGTTGCACAAGTTAAATTGAGAAATATTTCTTATGGATTAAGAGAAATGAATCTTAATCACTTTAGTGAAGCATTTTCTGATTCAATAAAAAATAATGATCTTGAAAAAGAATTAAATAGTGCTTTAGGAGATATAAAATCAAAAATTTATAGAACAGATCAAAAATCGAAATTTCTTTTTGAATTATTATTTAATAAACTTGAATTACCTAATTTTAATTCTTGGTGGAAATCTTACAAATAAATGCCTGATGATTTTGAAGGCTTACGCCCAATATATGAAACTCCGATTTTTACTCTTCCTGAAGTAGAAAAAGAAGAAATCCCGACATATAAAAAACTTAGAGAAGAATGGAAAAAGACATCTTCTCAAAGAATAAAAAACTCATTTAATCAATGGCTTAAAGAAACAGGTAGAGACTATTCTATAGTAAATCCGAATGATGTTGTTGATTGGATAGCTGATGAAAGAGATGAGATCCTTTGGGGTAAATTACTTCCTAAATCTTCAAAATATAAAAGAAATAGCCTCATGGAATATATGCCTAATTCAAGATATGAAAAAGATGCAACTGAGTTCCGTGATTGGTTTGTTAAAAAAGAACAAAGCAGGTTTAATAATTTAAGAGAAAATCAAAAAGTAATTGAACAAAAGTTTGGTGGTATATATTCCGCTACCCGTGAAAATGATATAGCCTATAACTTGGAAAGTTTTATGAGGGGCGGTAGAAGGGTCTTGAGCCTGTGGACACTAAAAGATACTGACAGAATATATGGCGATGAATATGCATCAAACGTAAGCAAGGGATTTTATGGAGCAGGTGAAGTAACTGGTAATTTAATTTTAACACTTGCTACAATGAAACTCGCCTCTGTCGCAGGTATCGCAGGGAAGATAATGCAGGTAGGCACAAAAAGTAAAATAGCCACTAATATATTAAGGGCAGTCGGCAAGCCAAAATATATGCTTGGTAAATTAGGTAATTTTAAATCGCTTATTGGTGCCGTTGACAGTGTTGCAAAATATACCACTCCTGAAATAGCGGGCGCACTCGGCATAACAGCAGGATCTATTGGTGCCGTATTGGGTGTGACTCAAAATACAATGAATAAATTAATGGAGCAGGATAAACTTAGTGTTAATCAATGGCTTAATGGATATACGCGAGAAGACGGTACACGTGTGCCCGGTATCGGCAGAGCGATGTATGAGGGTTTTTTACAGAAATATTTTGTTGGTGTTATCAATGACCCTCAAAGCTGGGGAGCAAGATTTATTGGTGATGCCGTTTATTCAACAGCAGAACAATTATATCAAGTGCTAAGGGGTGATAGAAAGGAACTTAATTTAGCTGATCTTGGCATCAATATGGGCGTAAGTCATCTTATGGGAGAAGCTCAAGGTTTAGCATTTTCTCCGAGTAAAAATCAAATGACGCTTATGTTTGAAAAAAATAAAGCAGGCATATACGGCAACATGGTAGAACAAAGGCTCGGTATAAAGATGACTGATTGGGAAAAGTTTTATATTGGAAATGCTATCAGAGGTGCTGAACAAAAATATAAATTGATTACCGGGAAATGGTTTGATAGTGGTCAAGTGAGTAAACTTGTAGATACAACAAATGTTGCACTTGAAAAGGGAGCATTTGCAATACAAAGAAACTCTCAATACAATGACTATAGAATGAATATTGCTGATTACACAAAAGAAGTAAAATTATCTGAAGATCTTGCATATGAAGCTCTTAAGAATAATTTCAGATTATCAAAGGAAGATGTTAATAAATTAAAAAAAGTAGATATTATTAATGATAAAGATTCAAAACGATTTATTCAATTTCTTAAGGGACAGGGCAAATATGCCATAAAGCCAAGGGAGAAAAAAATAGAACCATTATCTCCAAATAAAGCAATTAGAACAAAACAAATATATGATGGCATAAGTCATGATATAAAATACATTAAGCCAATGGATTTTGATAAGTTTTATAATTCAATTGGCGGTTCAATTAAAAATTATAATTTAATTGATAAAAGAACAAATGAGCCATATCGTATTATTGATCTGTTTATGCGTAAACAAGATTATGATTGGGAACTTGAACAAAGAAGGGCAAAAGCAAATGTTCCTACAAAAGAAGAGATAGAAGCTCAGGAGCGAGAAGATTTAGAAATAAAAAGAAAAGAAGCATCTGCATCTCGTAAAAATGCTGATTTTAAAAAATGGATCAGAGAAGATCCTAAAAATGCCAATATATATAATAACCTTGATAAGTTCATAAAGGGTTATGTTTATGGGGAATATCCGCGTTCTCAAATAATGAAAGAAGGAATTGATGATATAGCAAGCAGGACATGGGAAGTCTTTCTTAAGATGGGTAAAACAAAAACACGTGACTATGATAAAATATTATTTAGAATAGCAGAAATACAAACATTAGAATATTATAATAAAAATATAAAAAGAAGCAAAACTACCCCGCTCAAGGTATACAGGGATGATACAGGAGAAGAAAGGTCTGCCGATATAGCTGATGACAGATATGCTCCTGAGTCTATGTCTTCTTATTTTTTTGAAAAATATGGTCTTTATGAAGCAAAAGAAAAAGCAATACTTACCAATATGAACTCTGTTCTTAGTGAATACGCTAATCTCAAAAAAGATAATATATATCCTGTTCTTGCGTTTATGTTAAAACATCATCAGCGTGGATTTGAAGCAGGAGATAAATGGAACTATCAGGATATAGCAGAGTTTTTTAATGACCGCAATATTTTATTGAAAGAAGGTCAAAGTTGGACAAAGGATATGGTCAAAAAAAGAGTTGAGAACCTTGTCCATGCAATACATAATAAAATACAAACAGGTGATTTTGAGGAAAAGAAACCGTGGGTAAGACCCAAGGGAACATATACACGTAATGATATTAATAAATCTTTTAAAGATATACAAAACGAAAAAGATGTTGTTGTAAACAAAACAAGCGGTGTAGAAAAAAATATTGATGATTTTGTTGCTGATAACATAAAAGACAATAAAGCATTTGTATTTGACTTAAATGATTCAATTGCTGTAAGGAATAGATTTGGCAAAAATGCCGGAGACCTTATGGTAAATAGAGCAATACAACTTATTATAAACGAACTCAGTGATATAAGAACTGATTGGTTTAATAATAGAAAGGATATTGTATTTTCTGTTCGTCATCCCGAAACAGAGAATAATAATAGATTAATTGTAACTCATAGCGGATTATCTGAAGATGAGTTTGAACAGGTCGGCAGTTATGTACAGCGCGTATTAACAAGGAACTTTGATGATGTTGACATACCCGATAAAAGATTTGCTGTCACAATAAGAACACCTGATAATAAAGAGTTTGTTATTACTAATTTTAAAAATACAAAGATATCATTTATAGGTGATCCAAGTGATGTTGATAAAGTTGATCTTCCTGATTTTGACGTACTTGATGATATACCATTATTTAAGTTCTCACAGAATAAAGTTGAAAAGCCATTTAAGGAATCAACTGAGTTTGAAAAAAGAAGAGAAACATCAAAGCAGATATATGATAAAGCCGACATTGATACATTTGTAGGATGGATAGAAAGACAGCTTGATTTGGGCAGTGACAGCGAAACATTTAATGTTATGTTTAAAGCAAATGCCATTGTCAATGAAGAGAAAAAAGGCGGTGTACTTAATTTTCTCAGGAACATGAAAACAAGCGTACAAAAGGCAGTTGATATATATCAGGGAAAGGATAGGAGCCTTAAGTATGGTAGGTATATTCAAACCCTCACAAAGCGTCTTGGGTTCAAGAATATTGCATCACAGGAATCATTTAATCAGGTAATAAAAATACATCTTGAAAATGGCTTTACTACAGAAAATATAAATAATGCAGGTATTAGAGCATATGATGTATTTCTTAAGCATATTGTAGAAGAAGAAATGAAAAATCTTATTGGTATACGGACAGATAGAAAAAGTCCATTATATGAAAAAATAAAAATAATACCTAAAGAAATAAAAGGCAAAAGAGAGAACTTCAATTTTAATATTTTTAAAAATAATCCCAATAGTGCAGATGATGATAATGCAGTTCTTGTGCATGAACTTACTGATTGGAAGAATGAAAAGTTCCCATTGGCAAAAATACTTGTTCAATACTATGGTATTAATCCAAAAATGCTCGTTGATACAATAACAGATCTTAATAATAATATATTTGCACCGCTTGATGAATTATATCGTGCACGTGTAACAGGAGACAATGCTAATTTTAATTTATTTAATAATGTAAAAAATAATATAAGAAAAATAATAATTGATACTACATCTAATCAACTTGGTCTTAGCAAACAAGACAGAGCAATACTTAAGAGAAAATTAGGTAAAGTTGATTTTAATAATAATGAAGCAAGAAAATCATTTGAAGAAGATTATGTATCAAAGATACAGGATGTAACAGCACGCGGTATACTTGATCGTGCACTTGATGAATACGAGCTTATAGATCCAAAGAGAATGTCATACTTTCATCATCGGATTATAGGAGATAAAGAAAATCAGAAATTATTTATAAGTGAAATACAAAATTATATACTCAATAAACCGACTATAGGCAAAAGGGTCTTAAGTCCTGTTATGCGTGAGTTCCGAGGAAGGAAGTTTGGTATATTTAGAATAGCATCCCGGCGCGGATATGCATATGAAAGAAGCAGCCTTGAGACAATAGGCGGTGTGCTTAAATATGCATATGAAAAAGAAGCAAATAGAATATTTGCAAATAAATATAAAGAAACGTTTATCAATAAGTTTAATATTGCGTATGAGGAAGCTGTAAAGAATAAAGATTTTGCCATACTTGAAGAGTTCTTTAAGGATGTGTCCGGGTATTTTTATATGCCCGCATTAACTGAGCTTGGTCTTCTTAAAAAACAAATAAAAAGTCTTGAGAAAAACATTAAACTTGCACAAAGAAGCGGTTTTAAAAATGGAGAACAAGCCAAACAATATATTGAAAGCAGTGGAGAAAATCTTATTAAATTAAAAGAATATTCAAAAAATGTTATACGTCTTTTAAAAACATATGAAGGTACTGATAATGGATTGCGTAATGCAACAAAACTTTCTCAATCAGATATCAGAAACAAAATTGCGTCAGCATTATTTGGTGATAAAGAACAAATATACATGCCCGCTAATGTAAAGAGTTTTATTAATCACAGAAAAAAGGCAGGAAAAGCCTTTGGTATATATTTTACACAAGTACAGTCACAGCGTGGTAAATTATTAGCACCTGACATAGATAACTTTGACGGTGTTTACTTTGATACATTTATGCATAATGTATTTTCCAATCTTGTATTTAAAAATGATTATCTTCGCAATAGTTATGGCGATGATATATTTCATAAGGTACTTAAACAATATGATAATCTTAATAAAATTGGTAAACAAATCATGCTGTATAAGCCCACTATTATATTTGCCAATGATCTTGTTCAGCAATATCTTGCTGATCCAAAAGCAGTTGTATATATGCCATATGGGTTTAAGGCAGTAAGGCATGCAAGTACACGTGTAAATGCAAAAAAATATTATGATCTTCGTGATGCTCTTAAAGAAACAGAAAGAAAATATGGAGTTAAAAGCGCACAAAGATTAAAAGCACAGGAAAAACTTGAGCAATTTCTTAAAGAAAACCCCGGTCATTTTTATAATATAGCTCAGGATCATAATTTACTTAATGATGATATGAGCATAGGTGATGTATATTCAAAGATACATGAGATTTCTCTTGAAATGGTTGGTAGAAATAATTTTATCGGTGCTGTTGCTGAAGAACTCACTGGGGACAGGCAGTTATTCATAAAACAGGCATTGTCAGCCATTAAAATGGGTGCGCGTGGATACAAGAACATGGCTTGGTACTTGGACAAAGTGACACGTGTTGCAACAATGAAGTCGATGTTTGATAGATTTATAAAGATACATGATTTTGACACAGCAACATATCTAAGCGCAAAATGGGCTAATCAGTTCCATGCTGAGTATGAACGTATGCCTATTGCTACCCGGCGCGGGCTTAACAGGCTTTTCTTTGTACCAAACTTCAAGTTCCAAACCGCACACCTGTATGCACAGATGATTAAAAGATTTGGTCAGGGCGCAATGAGATTAGCAACAGGGAGAATAATAGGAGAACAGCCATTTATTGTATCTGAGAATAGATACAGACAAGCGTTATTTGAGATGTCTCCTTTATTAAGAAAAGTCGCTACTGTTGCAGGACTTAAGATATTACTTAGTCAGGTGTTCGGTTATCAATGGGATGATATTTGGGACTTCATAAGAGGATACAGGCTTAAGAAAAGAAGAGGTGGAGACCCATACACATCTGATATAGAGTATGTATCTTTTGCTACACCATTATTTGAATATGAAAGAATATTATCAAGACCCATATCTCTTACTGCCCGGTACTTTGCATCACCTATGTTAGGATTTGCATGGACATTGGCTACAGGCAGGAACAGAATAACAGGAAAGCCGATGATGACAACTGACCCGCGCAGTAATCCGATTAAAGCAAAATGGGAAGTTGGTCTTGGAATACTTCAGCAGTATTTCCCATGGGGCAGTGAGTTCACGAGTTGGAGAGCAGGCGATATAAACTCCGCTAAGTACGTATTTAATTTATTTGGTCTTGGTTATTTTTATAATACACAAAGTCCTGAAAAACTGATGAAAGATTATTTAGACGCAACAGACAGGACTTTGACAATTGGCGAAAGGATCAAAAGACAGCGTAAACTTTACCGTGATCTTAAGAACGCATATCAGATTCACTTTAAAAAAGATTTTAAAAATATATATGAACAGCTTAAAGAGAACGATGATAATATAAGAGGAATAGAATATTAGGAGGATGCGATGGCTGAGTTTAAAGAGATGACTGAAAAACTTCTTAAAAAAATGGGCAAAGCTAAAGTAACAAATGAAAACCTTATTGGGTTTGTAACCAATATGAGGAAACAGGGAAAGAACATTAAGGACATAATACATGAAAATGAAGAACTTATTAATTATATCAGGCTCGGTAAGGGCGGTGACAAAGAGTATAAGAAGTTTTGGGACTATGTGCTTAAAGAAGTAAGATCATTCAACAGAAGCCCCGAAAGGATGAAGCGGTTGAAACGCAAGGCAGAAGAAAAAGGAGGGGAAGTACCTGTTATTATCAAGGTTATGACAGAAAAAACAAATAAATGAGAAAGTATAAGTGTAGAGATTGTGGGCATGATTGGATCGGGAGGGAGTCTAAGTGTCCTGTGTGCGGATCGTTAAATATATTTACATTGGAGTAATTATGTTACATTCTATATATATGTCTGCGCTTACATTTAAAACAAACAGGGAAGTATCTGATAAGTGGCGCGCATATTGGTGTGAAAAGTATGGGCTTGAAGAAGCAATTGCACTTGCCATAGCACAACAGGAGAGCAGGATAGGCAAAGACCTATTCAGATTTGAACCGCATCTTGTTGTCCGATGTTCATCAAATGAATGGTATCATAAACATCTTACCGATGAAGAAAGAGAGGATAAGTATTCCTTTTATTCCCTTGGTGATGTTCATGTTCTTTTTGGTATAGCTAAAAGCATTGGCTTTAAGGGAAAGGTACATGAACTTATGCATCCAAAAGAAAATTACAAATGGGGGTTGTTGTTCTTTAAATCACTGTGCATCAGTGAGAAGTACCTTGATCGCGCAGTATCATCATATAATCAGGGAAAGGTATCGTATAGAAAAAATGGAGAAACCATTATATTTAAAAGAAGATATATTGATGAAAACAACAATGGCATTATGGACAAGTGGGAAAAGTGGAAGAATCAATACTATGTCAACAGGGTGCTGAGTAACTACCAAAAGTTTGGTGGTAAAATAAAAGTAGATGAATTAATTAAGGAGTAAATAATGCCACTCACAGAGACAGGCAAGAAAGTCCTGCGTGAAATGAAAAAAAAGTATGGGAAGGAAAAGGCTAAAAAAGTCTTTTATGCTTCAATCAATAAAAAGAAAAAAGGATCTGAGAAATGGCATCGTTAAATGCCACCTTTCTCAACATACTTGTTAATCATCTCTGTTAGGACGCTCTTCATATCCCTTCCATTAAGATAACACAGTGCTTTAAACTTCTGATAATTCGGTAACTTTTCTGCTACTGTAAGAACTATCTTCATTGTCTTTTGGTTTTTTTCTTTGTTACTCATTATCTTCTCCGTATATAATATTTAATAGATTTGTTTGGTAATCATAAAACTCATTCTCATTTGTCATCATCTCAGGGTGTTTCCTGAGTATACGATATGTATTAAAAATAAACAACCGGGCAATGTTTTTATCCGACATTTTTTCCTTTTCCACTTTATCGCATGACACGATCAATAACAACACAATCAATATTCTTTTCATTTCTCACCTCGTATTTGTTTATACTTCATTTCCCCATACATCCCAACCTTCTGTTTTCTGTCTTGCAAATAATTCTATGCGAGGTAAATTCCCACAAATACTTACAATGTGATTTCTCACTATATCGGGTTTCTTACTATGCTTTTGAACCTTACTTTCTACTACTTGATGTATTTTTCCTCGTTCTTTTATTTTCACTTTGCCTTTTATTCCCAATAAACATACTTCATTATTTGCTCTTGTATAATATCCGCACCCCCAAAAGTTTTTATTATTTTTTGTTATCTTGTGCCAAGTAAACGCAACAGTTCTGTATGTAAATCCCCACGCTTCAAGTAATTCAATTCCTTTTTTCAACATTGGAAAAGTGCACCACATAAATAGCCAACAATTATCATCTGTTGGTACGCTCATTTTTTTTAATTCTTCAATACTCATTAAATTATAATGATTACCCGCAAACCCTCTTGACGTTCCTTTTTTGGACGGCTTATTGGCATATCCCCACGGTGGGTCTGCATAGATTATTTGGTATTTTTTATTTGGAAACTGCTTTATAAACTGCCTTCTGTAATCACTCATTTATTGCCTCCTATCCGTGCCTTTTTACATATTCGTGTGCTTTTAACGATTTTATTTCTTCCTCGGCTGTCTTGAGTTTTTGGTTTAGCTTTGACAATTCACTACATAGGAAAACAACTCTTGATGCATCTTTGTTGATACACATTATTCCACTGTGTGAATCTTTATCCGCAAGTCTATTTGCTCTTTTGTAGCAATCTTTTAATGTCATCCTGAAACCAGTATAGCAAGGATTATATTCTTCAATTTCACAACTCATCTCGCCTCATTGTTTTGTGGGGTGTTAATTTTTAGTAAGTGCTACTATTGCAAATCCAATTACTAACCCAGCAATAAAACATAAACCACATAACATAAACACCATTTCATTTGCCATATCTACTCCTTAATTAGTTTTTATATTTCATACAACGTTTGCGACTATACGAAGTGCCGTAGGCATTTGGGTGTAGCATAGCGGAACAGCATAGTCGCTGTTGTGTGATGTGTTTTGTGCGTACATTATACCTCATTTCCCCATACATCCCAACCTTCCGTTTTCTGTCTTGCAAATAATTCTATGCGAGAATGGTTAGGATAAAAACAATCAATCATTTCTCTTGCTATGTTTGGTTTTCTGCTATGGACTGTAGCTTTCTCTCTTATAACTGTTGTAAACTTTCCTCTGTACTCATCGGATATTTTTTGGTGCTTGCCTTTATACAACCATAATAAATACTCATGTGAATACCTAACAGTAAAACAAGGTGCAATTCCGTTTTCTTTATCCCACACAATACGGGCATGTAATTTATAGTCGCTGAATAAGTTTTCTGATTCAATTAAATATTTATCAATCGTCCATAGAAATAAATTATGGTTTTCTGTGACTTTCACAGAGTCAATAATTTTCCTAATGTCCTTTAAAGATAAGACAGGATAGTCGAGTTCTCTTCCTTGATTTGGTCTACATTTACGAAGACCACCTTTTGTTTGATTCCACGGTGGGTCAGCATATATTATTTGGTATTTTTTATCTGGAAACGGTATCATATTTACTCCTTATTTTTTAGCACAAAACATTTCACACAACGTTTGCCGTTATGCGAAGCCGCCGCAGGCGGTTTGGGTGAGCCTTGCGAGCCGCATAACGGCTGTTGTGTGATGTAAAATTATTGTTCATAATCATCACAAAGGAGAGCATAACATTTTGGACACTCTCCATCATTCGTTAATTCTACACCCTCTCCCTCCCAACCGCATTCATGGCATTCAAAAAGTTCGTGTTTATGTTCTTCTTTAATCATAATAACTCCTAATAATTTTATTTCACACAACTACCAAATATGCGAACTGTTTGCGTATAGTTATTCTCCATTAGAACTTATCCCCCATCTTATGTTTCCGTTGTTTGAGATATTCAATAAACGCTGATGTCTTTTTGTAATATGTGTTCACTTTCTTAAGTGCCCGTATCTTCCGTAGTTCAGATGCGTATTGCTTTGCCATTGAAAACTCACACTCAAACATATCCTCAATGTCATGTAGTTGTATGTTATCAGAGTCAAGGAACATATTAATAATTATTTTACTGCTGAATATTTCATCAAGTCTTTTTGTGCCCGCAAGATTTTTTTCTCTCTGCTTCTGTTCTGAGAAGTCACTGTATCCCATGTTATGATGATCGTAATTCTTCTGTAAAAACTTTGATACAACAAGCACATGGGCGGGGTGTACAATAACATTGATATTGGTATCATCAGTGCTGTACATAAATGTAGCAAGAGCTACAGCCATGCGCGCAAGCTTTATCCTCATCTCTGCGCCTATGATAAGCGGTATATCTGCGCTATATTTCTTGCCTAACTCATTAGCAAGTTCAAGTATCAGATCCGTTGAGTCCTTTGTTATTATCACCTGATTTGATTTTATGTTCCATGCGCGCATAACACTTGTATGGAACATATCACTTGTATATTTATGCGGGTACTTGTCATGTACTGCGCTGTTAATAACTTCATCAGGCACATCTTCACGGCTTACCGCAACACAGAAATCAATACGGGATATATCCTGTTGCGCCTTGAATAGTTCGCGCAGAGCTTCAATGCCATAGTTGTGCTCGCTCATTTTACCGCTCACAGGATTAACTATAAATATCATACGTGTTCGGGCATTGGTGCGTTGGCTCTGTATCTTTACAAGCTCTGCTATGCCTGAAGACCGCACTCCCGATAGCGTTCCTATACCGCCACTTTTACATAGCTCAGTAAACTCATCTATTACAAGTATTCCTTGGTCATTAAGCGGGATCTTGCCCCATGTCAGTGTCCATCTGCCTGAGTGCGTCTGCTGTGCACCGCCAAGGAGACCCGCGGGAGTAGTGTTCTCCGCTGATGTAATAAACTCTCCTGCGCGGTAATGATGCAATAGATTACGAACGGTCTCTGTCTTACCGCACCGGGTATCACCAAGCACAGTGCACTCAAGCCATCCCTTACGCACCCTGTTGCCGTTAAAGTCAAAGCTAATAACGCTGTGATAAACAAGCTCAGTAGCCATTATCACATTGTTCCTCTCGTACATATGCGTTACATTAGCTGTTATATCTTTATGTATATCATTAAGTTTCTCAAGAATAGAGTATTCATCTTCATTGTTCTCAGGCTGAAATGGCTTGATTAATTTTTTTGCATCATCATCAAACATGAACTTGCTTATAGTATCACGGTATCCCTTGGCATTATTTATAAGATGTATGCCCTCCTGATTGGACGGATCATGGAACGTAGTACCACGGCACAAATATGATTGATTTGTTTTTATGTCCTTACCAAAATAAAAACACTTACGTATTACATAGTCCTGATCTATAAGATCAAAAGATATCTCAGGTATAAGCTTAATATTTTCTATTATCTGACGTTCTTTTACTTCTATAGATGCGTACCTGCATTGAGATGTAGTTGGTATGCGTAAACATTTTTTTATAAGACCAGTTATTTGTTCATCACTGCTGTTAAGCATTTTAATAACATATGCCTTGTCTTTTTCATATGTAAAGTTGTATAATATTTTTGGGCTTTCACTCTCACCGAGAGGACAAGTGTTGCATTTTCTCAAGCTCCTGTCTCCATGACATATTGCTTCTACTTTCTTTGGAACAAGATATGGAGATAAATCCTTACCTATTACAATACCGCTAAACTTTATTTTTTTATCAACATACTGCGCGTCCATTGCTTTTGACAAGTCAACCATATCATAGAGATCTTCCGGCTCTGTCTTGCGTATTAATTCGAGCAATTGATCGTCTGTTTTTTTATATTTAATGAACCAATCAGTAACATCCTCACTGTCATTAAGACCAAGGTCTATTATTTTAAGGTTATTTACTATATCAACTATTTTTTTACCAAACTCTTTTGATCCCTTTCTGCCTGCGTCATCACAATCAAAAATAATAATAACGTCCTTGCCTTCAAGGAATCTGTTCCAATCCTCTTTCCATGTAGCTACACCGCAAGTGTTAGTAATCGCATTAAATCCGTATTGGTTAAGAAGTAGACAGTCCCATTCCCCCTCGCATATAACAAGCGGGCTTTGTTTGGTATTGATATACGGGTACACCCACGCCGTACTGCCTTTGCTGTTCAGCACTTTAGGGCTTGCGTTCTTGCCCCACTTTTTTACGTTGCAGTAATTATTGAACTCGCTTCTTATTGGTATAGTGAATCTGTTACTCTTCATGTCAAACCCTATCTCATACTCTATCACCGTGTCTTTTGTTATCCCTCTTTCTTTTAATAAATATTTAAGCTTGCTATCATCTTTCATAAGATTAATAGTGTACTTTGCTATTTGCTCTCTTGGTATTTCAAGCATTTAATTCTCCCATAAAAACAAAGGGGTACTTTGTGTACCCCTTTAACTTAGAACATTCCTGCTTTTTTCTTCGCTGTCTTTTTGGTTTTAGGCTCAGGGATCTCTTCATCTTCTTCGTTTGGGAAGCTGATGTCTTCATCATTCTCTGAACTCGCAACAGCTTTTTGCTGAAGCTTTTTACATTCAACATGATAACCCTTGAGGAACTCGAACTCATCCTTGGTGACGAACCCGCCAAAACCGAACACAGGCATAAACGCAGAGCCTTTGGTAAACTTCTCTTTCTTTGTGTCAATAGTTACTTCCTGACCAAAGATAGGGATACCCTTGCCTCCGTTCATCCTGAGCCTGCCGTTAAGATTTCGTGCTGATTTGATCGCGGCAGAGGTACAGGAGAAAGCATAAGGCAGAGGAAAATCGCCGTTGCTTACTGCTTCACGAAGAGCTTCGCGCGGGAGAAGAAAATAGTTATGCGACTGCATACCATTTTCAAGTAGCTTTGCGCTACTACGAATATGATCTGCATCCTGACCAAACCATATTTCTTCTTTTGTGATTGGATGAATGAACATTGTAGCAAGCATTTTGTTGTCCTCACTGAACCATACGGTTGATTTCCAATGAAGCACAACAACAACATTGAGTGGTTTTTCAAAGATTGTTTTTGAGATCGACTCATAGATGTCGCCATCTACGATTTTGATCTCATCGTGTACACCGCTTACACCCTGACAGATCTTGATGCGCGGTATGGAGATGTCGGTACTGTCTATTGATTCAGTACCCATGTCATTAGCTGTCCTGAAAAAATCAGGTACATCATTTGCCTGCCTTCTCGCAGGCACATTTTTCTTTGGCATCATTAGCCTCCTTATATATTTTTAAAAACTCTTTACGTAGATCATCTATATTGTCACCCTGTATATAGACAGCTCCTGCGTCTAACCATTCAGCCTTCCGCACTACTTGATGCGGTGATAATTTCTTGCCCTTTGTCTTGAACTCAATGACAACCATCTGTCCGCAGACACAGCCCACCTTGTCAGGAGTGCCCGCTTCGCCGTATGGGAAGGGGGAATACGGCACAAGCTTGGTGTTTTTAAACACACCTTTTCTAATACGTACCCTATACCACTCATTGAACTTTCTTTTTATCTCTGCCTCTGTGTCTTTCATAAAAACTTCTCTATGTATTTTAAAGGTTCGGGTTCAAGTGCCATTTTCCTTATATGATATTCCCACCAATCTTCTGTGCTATCTTCATTGTCGTGATTGCACTTGACATCTTTATAGCTCTTTCCCCAAAAAGCCTTTGCGAAATCGTGGGAGAATATAATTGTATAATACCATTTATCTTTTTCTTTATAATTTACATATCCATATATATGATACATATATCCATTCTTCTCTGCTTTCTCAATAGCTTTCTGTAATATCTCTTTGTCTGTCATTCTTTCACCATCCTTTCTACTGCGGACTTATTGTATTTGATATAGTTCCAAGTCTTCATCTCGATAAACTCCGGCAACTGCTTGCCTTGCTCGATGTGTTTATTAAGCGTGGCGGTAAGAGTCTGCGGATGTATGTTCGGCTGTGTCTTAATGATGCCGTCATACTTTTCTTTCTTAAGCCATTTGAGGAAGCCATCAAACTCAATCGGCTTAAGACCATCGGGTATATTGAAACTGTACTGCGGTTTCTCATCCGGCTTGAACTCAATGCCGTCTATCTTCATGCTGTCGATACCTTCTTCAGTCATCAGATCATAAAGCTCCTGAGTATCAATGTTGATCTGTTTGTTAAGTTCGGTTAGTTCGGTTTCCAATTTTGCTTTCTTCTTCGCCTTTCTGAAAAACTCCTTTAACTTTGCCTGTGTTCTTTGTCCCATTGCATCCTCCTAATGTGATAATTATTATTAAGGCAATACAAATACCTGTAATAACAGCATACTTAATTATTTTTTGCAAGCTGATATCTTCCGACCTTGACACCAAACATATACTCAAAGTAATGCGCGTTGCACTTAAACATCTTAGGTATCTTTGGTAGCTTTCCTTCTATCGCATCAATAAAACCTTGAATAAAGAAACCATTTATACCATTCTTTGCTTCAATAATTTCATTTACTGTCATTTTAATTTCTCCTTTTTACTTTCTATTGTCTTAAGAAGTTCATTGTAATCAGCTATTTCTTTTGTACCGACAACACCGCCATTAGCGTTTGATAAAATAAATGCTATCCCGCGGTATTCAACATACAAATGGTACGGCATGAGTGTAAGGTTCTTTATCTTTTGTTCTGTCTTGCATCCGTTGATCCATATCTCCCAATCTTCATCAAGTTTTTCATTATACACCTTGTTCTCTATTGGGAGCTTATCAGCTTTGTTAAGATAATTGCATACATTATACCATAGCTGAGTAATGTCAATGCTTTTACTTATATCAATCTTTCTTTTTCTTTCCATCCTTACCCACCTTTAATATTTTTTCTGCTGTCTTATCCCATTGTAGCAGAGCCAATGCTTTCTTTGCCTCACCCTCTACGAACTCAAGCTCGTCTATAAGGAAGTTCACAAAAGATGCCGGAAGATACTTCTCTCCGTCTATCTCCTCTATAACAAGCTCCTGCTTCTCCTCATACTTTTCAATCAGTCTTTCTTTTAACGTCACCTTTCCCCTCCTTTTAATTTCATAAATACATTAGGTTTCATGTACCCTTCTTCATCAATACATACAACTGTTCCATATTTTATAAGCAATATTTCATCGGGCTTAAACCATTTATCTTTAAGTATGTGTTTCATTCTTAACCAATAATTTATTTTAACAAGCTGAATCAGTATCAATCTTATCATTCAGGTCTCCTCGCTTTAGGTGTCTTTATTCTTTTATTCCACAAGCATATTGCTTCTTCGTGATCTATACCATGTGATCCCTGCGCACCGCAGGAGCAGGCGATATAATAAAAAGTAACAGTTCGTTTTGGGTCATTAAACAAACCAATAGAAACCCTGTACTCCCCAAATGTAAGCTCATCTTTGCTCTTGTTCCCGCAGAAAGGACACGGTTCAAAATCGTAATCAAGATCCTTTAGACTCAAGGTTTCCTCCTAACAGTCTTTGTACTTCATTCAATGGTACTGTGTTTTTTATTTTATATTTTGGATCTCTGTTTTCATTTATTATATTCATTATAGTTTCTCTTTCTCTATCAGAAAGTACATTAACTTTTTCAAGATATAATTTTAAAATATCTATTATGGGATTTTCAAATATTACTATATCATCAGGTTCATCAACAAATGCTATGTCTTTTTTATTCATTCTACCCCCCTGCTTCTTAACTTTTCTTCAAACTTCTCCAATTTCTTTTTAAGAACATATGAAATAATGCGAATAATCAAAATAATAATGTAAGATATAGTATATGAATAAACAGCAATAAGTAAAAGAATACAAAACCATTTTGGTATAGTAATTGTAATCATTTCTTCTTCCTCCTCAGCTTATAGTCTCCCTTGAGGAATGAATCAACGAGATAGTTTGATATATCCTGCTTGGAGTTAAGTGCGCTCATTATTTGTGTGTCAATAGTGCCCTTGTATATCAGGTCTATGTAGGTACACACTGTCTTCTGCCCCGGTCGGTGTATCCTGTCCTCAAATTGTTTCCTGTCCTTCAGGCTGAAGGTGTTCTCATACACAATGGCAATGTGTGACGCGGTGATGGTGATCCCTTCTCCCCCTGCCTGTATCTGCCCTATGAACACCCGGCTCTTACCGCTTTGGAACCTGTCGATCTGCTCTTTACGGTCTTCTATATCGCCATGTATTATACTGTACTCCCACCCTCTGCGTTTACACATATCCTCAAGCAACGCTATGCTCTTCCTGAACCGTGCCCACACTACCACCTGCTCACCGGGGTTGTCTTCAATTATAGTAGCTACTTCCTTGAGCTTATTGTTATGCTTCTGATCCTGAAGATACTTGCCGGAGATGATCTCCTGTAGCCTGATGATCTTGGTCAGCACCATAGGCGCAGTGATCGCCTCTGTCTCGCTTATCTCAAGCATGAGTTCATCTTTCATATGGTTGTACTGCTCCTTCACCACCTTGTCCATCTCCACGTACCGCTTTTCATATATCTTTTCAGGCAGATCAAGGCACGCCTCTTTCTTAAGCTGAGATGAGTGTTTACTTATCATCTTCTTAAGGCGCGGGAGCATGTTTGTTTTATATCCTACTATCTGCTGATAGAACCCATGGCTTGCTTGCTGTCTTTCAATGATGCAGTACCTGTTGCGGAACGAATAGTAGTTCCCGCAGTCAAGATAGTCTCTGTTAAGGAACTGATACTGTGTGAAGATATCAATGAGTCCCTGTGTAATAGGTGTGCCGGACAGGATATACCTGTACTCCCGGTCAACAAATATTTTAGTAACAAGGCGGGTTATCTTTGCCTTATGGTTTTTGATCCGTGTGCTTTCGTCAAGCACTATCATATCATATTTCTCTAATAGGGGATTGTCGCCGATTGCAAGCAATGACTCATAATTTATTATAGCATAATCATGCTTACTTGTCAACAACTTGATTCTTTTTTTCCTGTTGCCGGAGATAATAGTACATGTACTATAACCGTCTTTCTTTATCTCCTCCTCCCATATCTCAAGCAAGGTCTTGGGGCACACGATAAGGCAGGTCTCTGCCCGCTTGGTCTTCTTGAGGAAAGAGAACGTGTCAATGATAGCCTTGGTCTTACCGCATCCCATCTCCCAAAACAGGGCGAACTGTTTATGGTTCACGCAGTCGATCATGCCCTTGTGCTGATGAGCAAACGGCTTGCGTTTGAAATCAAACTCAAGTATATCAGCCGTGAGATCCTGCTTTACTGTCTTGACCGAGGTGTTCTTGAGCTTAGGTATGCTTGCCTGTATCTCGTCCTTGAACTCAGGGAAGGCGAACTCAAGAGCCTCACGCTGATACAGACTGAAGCTCCAACATCCTGAGCCTGCGTCCCACCGCGCAGTAGGCACACGTTTCGCGCGGTCTTTGTCCCGGTACGGTATGGCTATAAATATCCTGCCGTTAGTTATGTGCATTAATGCCTCCTATTATCATTAAGTAATAAACACCATCCACCATCTTCATAAGCCATACATTCCTCACCAATACAGTCAAGGAAATATTCCTGTGCTTGTTCGGCATCTTTCATAGTAGTACGTAACCATCCTCGTTTGTTATTTTTATCATCATAAATATAATATTGATACTCTGTCGTCTTTCTAAACGGACATTTTCTTGTTTCCATCTTCGTCCTCCACTAATTTAATTATCTCGTCAAGCTCTGCCATGATCTCATTGCGCTCAAGATACCTCACGTTCCCGCGCAGTATTTCAAGACGCTCAAGAATATTAGCACTGCGATTAGTATTAACATGTTTCTTAGCCACCGTGTACCTCCCGGTATGTCAACGTATTTTCTCGGCAGATGTTTCATCTTGATCCTCCGCTATGATCCTGTCTTTAAGTATGTCGCAGTAGTCATCTATCCCCGCGCAGTAATCACTGCGCCTGAAGTGCCCGCTGAGTAGCTCCTCTCTGATCTCGTCCATCAGTTCAAAGAGTCTCTCGCTGAATAGTTTCATACATCCCCCTCGTTCTTATTTATTTCTTCTTTTATAATAAATATTTTATCCTTTATTTTTTTATAATATAATTTTACCGTATAATCTTTCCCACCATAATCAATACTGCTGTAAGAAACACCTATGTAAGATTTTTTAAAAAATAAAATTAATCTTTGTAATAAAGATATTTTTTTTATCTGTATCACAGATCCCCCTCGTTCTTATTGAAGAAGCTCATGTCTGTCGCTGAAGCATTGAAGCACACATCGCATATGTGCACCACTGCCCGGTGCTTAGGGATATACAGCGCGACAATAGCACCGCCTTCGGGTATGTCCTTGAGCCTGCGCCCGCAGGTGTGACAGCCCCTGAAGTTGCGGAACTTGCGTGGCTTGTCGATCCGCGCCACCTCTTCGCACTTCTCAAGTACACCCTTGTACATGATCCTGTTCTTATATTTATCTTCTATGTTTTTTATTCGTTGCATCTTTATCCTCCTTTGCAATAGGTAATTCATACTCGGTAAGCACCTTACCTTGTCTGCCGATGTACCCAAGGTGTTTTTTACAGCAGAATATAGTAGACCTTGCATACCCGGTCACGGTAGTGGATACTTTATAGTTAGCTTTAGCACCGCACGCTCCGTCCTTGGTCTCGTATCCGCATGTTTTTTTATCCTCACAAGGGAAGACCCTGCGCCAGTATGCTCTGTTAGCCATGTGTCC